>ERZ1740058.707-NODE-707-length-22219-cov-6.304367_pt1 | contig 22219 bp, 23 predicted proteins | sample MGYA00581745_ERZ1740058 | MGnify/ENA primary metagenome ERZ1740058 (study PRJEB43018, sample SAMN04849742) | marine metagenome | isolation source: floating plastic debris | place: Pacific Ocean | collected 2008-08-30 | study: EMG produced TPA metagenomics assembly... | reverse complement strand
TGCTTATACCCAAGTAATGGGGTTTCCTTTTGGGGGCTTTACTGAAAATACCAGAACTAAAATTCTATTTAAACTCTGAAAAATACAAGGCGTCTTAGTATAAATCGCTATATTTGGATTTTTGCTTCTGCACTTATGAGTTACGGAATTATTGAAACCAGTGCCTACGCTCGTGCTGGTTTGCTAGGGAATCCTTCCGATGGTTACTTTGGGAAAACAATCGCGATTATTGTTCGGAATTTTGGAGCAAGAATATCGCTGTATCCCTCCCCCGAACTACAAATAGAACCTCAGGAACAAGACATAAACATCTACCGTAACATCTACCATTTAGTAGACTCAGTGAAGTTAACTGGTTATTACGGAGGTTCCAGGCTAATCAAAGCAGCAATAAAAAAATTCTGCATGTATGCTGAGGAGCAGCAAGTAAGGCTGGAAAGCAAAAATTTTACCATTAGGTATCATTCTTCAATTCCGCGGCAGGTAGGTCTGGCAGGTTCTAGTGCCATCATTACCGCAACTATGCGTGCCCTAATGAAATACTATCAGGTTGAAATTCCGTTAGATATTTTGCCGTCGATTGTTCTTTCAGCCGAAGTAGATGAACTGGGTATAAATGCTGGTCTACAAGATCGGGTAGCACAATCGTACGAAGGTTGTGTATACATGGACTTTAATAAAGATATTGTCCAGCGAGAAAATCGTGGAGAATACGAAAGGCTAGATCCTACACTACTGCCTAATTTATACTTAGCCTATAAAACTGATCTTGGGAAGGTATCAGGAGCAGTTTTTAATGATGTTAGAGCGCGATTTGATAAAGGCGATCCAGAAGTGGTAAAGACAATGGCGGAAATTGGTGATCTGGCCGAACAAGGAAAAGCAGCAATCAGTCAGCAAGATACACAAGGGTTGCACGACCTAATGAATCGTAATTTTGATCTTCGATGCAAAATAATGAACATCACTGATAGTAACCGAGAATTAGTAGAAACAGCCCGTCGTTGTGGTGCTTCAGCCAAGTTTACCGGGTCGGGGGGCTCAATTATTGGAGTATACAGTAATGATGAAGTGCTGAATAAGTTAGTAGTAGAATTGAAAAAGATAAACGCAAGGGTAATCAAGCCCTACATATTCTAAACCATGATTAAAAAAGCAGTAATTCCCGCCGCTGGGTTAGGTACCCGATTTCTGCCCGCTACCAAAGCTCAACCCAAAGAAATGCTTCCAATTATTGATACGCCTACCATTCAATATGTGGTACAAGAGGCAGTTGACTCAGGTATTGAAGATATTCTAATTATTTCAGGAAAGGGAAAACGGACGATTGAAGATCACTTTGATCGAAATTTTGAATTAGAATCGCGTCTGGCAAAAAAAGAAGACGAGAGATTCTACAATGAGGTGATGCGCATTGCCGACATGGCTAATATTCACTACATACGTCAGAAAGAGGTCAATGGACTTGGAGATGCTATCTATCATGCCCGACAGCACGTAGGCAATGAACCATTTGCGGTATTACTAGGAGATACCATCGTAAACTCTATAATTCCGGTGACCCAACAGCTCATTGATAGCTATGAGCAATACCGGTGTTCGATAATTGCTGTAGAAGAAGTACCTCACGATAAAGTATCGCGATACGGTATTGCCGGTGGGCAAAGTGTCAGCGAAAAAATAATGGAAGTACAAAATCTAGTAGAAAAACCTTCCCCTAATGAAGCGCCCTCCAACTTGGCTATAGCAGGACGTTATATATTAACTCCCGAGATTTTTCGGGCGATTGAAAATACTCCAAAAGGAAAAGGAAATGAAGTGCAACTTACCGATGCCCTTCACCTGCTAATGAAACGAGAAAGGCTAGTATCAAATACTATTGAGGGTAAGAGATACGATATTGGTAACAAGCTGGATTTTCTGAAAACCACTGTTGAGTTCGCCTTACGAAGGAAAGAGTTTGCAACCGATTTTAGAGAATACCTAAAAGAGGTTCTAAAAGAATCTAAATAGCCTTACCGCTTAATAATACAACCGGTAACCGAAGTGGTTGCTACCGGAACAGCACGGTTCTGAACAATTGCGTTAATAGCAGATGCCAGATAGGGATGTTTAACATCTTCTTCTACCTGAGGATTGTCGTCAATGGCACCATGGTAAACTACTTGAAAAACATCTATCTTAGGGACAAGAACAAAAACTTCAGGTGTTTTCCGGGCTCCTAGCAGATCGGCTACCTCTTGCGAACGGTCAGTCAGGAAGGGAATAGACAAGCCTAACCGCCTGGTTTCGGCCACTATATTAGCTGATGCATCAGCTTTGCTCTTATCAGGATTATTGGGATTAATCAGGATAAAACGAACACCACTGCGATTATACCCATCAATAAGCCGAGTGATACGGTCTTCGTAAAACTTCGCGTAAGGGCAATATAAGCTGGTAAAAATAATGACCACTGCCTCCGCATCCTGATACTCCGATAGCGTGAATGAAGAGCCATTGGTAATATTGGGAAGAGTAAAGTCCTCTATCTGACTCGACCGCTGAGAAAGAATAGGGTTTAATACTCCGAGAAGTATGATACAAACGATACCGACTACCTTTATCATAGCGATGAATTTGCACTAAAATAGAGAAACTATTGTATTATAACGATAACAATGTAAGAAGTGTGTAAGGTTCAGAGGTAGAATGCGAATAAACACACACTTATTCTAGGTGGCTGTAGACGATGTAGAAACCATCCCAGAAGAATGTGTTCAATTGATAGGGATGTGCTTGGTCTTCAAGAATAACATCAGCAGAAAGGCTATTGCCAGAGAAAGTAGAGTTAGGTTTTACGATGATATTCTGTTTTAAACTAAGCTGCTTTCTACCATATAGTTTGTACAACGACTCTTTGGTAGCCCAATATTTACAAAGTTGGTGTAAGTCTTCTTGAGCAACTTGTGCTTCTGCATCACTCAAAAACTTATGGCGAACCCGAAGTAATTTAGGCGATGGCTTCTCAATATCAATACCTACCGGAAGGTTACGATGAATAATAGCTACGCCGTAGGGAAAAGAATTGGCCAGGGAAATTTGGTAGATCTGATCGTGCAGAAAGGGTTTACCTTTATCATCCTTGCTAATACGGAATTCAGCTTGGTTTTCAGTATCTAATAAAGTACGTAGCGCCGCCCGGCCCGATAGCCACTCTAGCTGTTTTCTAGGGTGGTGAATACTATGAAGTTCGGTCAAGTCATCGGGATGGAATTGCAAGTATTGAACCAGTTCTTCAAAAGGTTCGTCTATCTTCCAAAGGGCCCAGGAAGAATTCTGGTTGATCTTTTCTAACTTTAGTAGCGGCATAAAAAATGTAACACCCGTAAGATGAACCGACTCGACGTACAAAAGATTCACACATTAAAGGGACACCGTGATTCAGTATACACTTTAGCGCCCAGTCAACAGCAAAACGTGTTTTTCTCGGGGGCTGGCGACGGTATGGTCGTACAGTGGGATTTACAAAACCCGGAAGAAGGAAAAGTAATTGCCAAAGTAGAGGCATCCGTTTATGCTCTACACCACAATGTACGCTTCAATCATCTGATAGTAGGCCAAAACTACGAAGGCATACATGTGATCGGTTTGGATCAAAACAAAGCGTTGGGGTCACTACAAATGACCAAAGCATCTATATTTGACATAACGACCCATCGCGAAAGAATTTACGTAGCTACCAGCGATGGCCAAATTACTGTTTTGAACTATCAAAAACTAGCCGCAATAGATCAGATAAAAGGATCAAACGAACGAGCCCGTTGCTTTGCTATTCACCCCGAAAGGAATGAATTATTGGTTGGATTTAGCGATAATTACATCCGTATCTACGATCTGAATAGCTACAAACTAAAGAAGACAATAAATGCCCACCAAAACTCGGTATTTACACTACAGTTTACGTCCGATTATCGCTACTTACTATCGGGTAGTCGGGATGCCCATCTGAAAGTTTGGGATACTCAAAAAAATTATGAACTTCACGAAAGTATCGTAGCTCATATGTACGCGATCAATCATATTGCTTTCCGGGAGGATGGTAAGTACTTTGCCACGTGCAGTATGGATAAATCGGTGAAAATTTGGGATACTGAACGTTTTCAACTTTTGAAAGTTATAGATAAAGCAAGGCATGCCGGACACGGGACGTCGGTAAATCGCTTGTTATGGTCAAGTTATCAGTCTAACGAGGTAGATCAACCGATTATTTCGGCCAGCGATGACCGTACCCTGTCGGTATGGAACGCTCAGTGGCCGTTGGACTGAACAGACGAGTCTACTACCAATAGAACAGTACTATGAAAATTACTCCAGCAGAAATACGTCAGAAAGAGTTTGAACGTAACTTTCGCGGCTACGATAAAGACGAAGTGAATGCTTTTCTCCAGACTATGTCGCAGGAATGGGAGCGAATTTTGGAAGAAAATCGTGAAATGCGTTACCGGCTAGATGCTTCGCAGAAAGAGGTAGAAAAGCTACGCGAAGTAGAAAGCTCACTGTACAAAACACTAAAAACTGCCGAAGATACCGGGGCTAACTTAGTTGAACAGGCTAACAAAGCGGCAGAGCTCAAAGTGCGAGAATCAGAACTTAAGGGTGAAGAAATTATTAACGAAGCTAAAGGTAAGGCCCATCAGATACTAGAGCATGCGAAGAGCAAAGCGAAAAATATTATTGATGAAATGGAACAGCGCATTCATCAGCTGAAGCAGCGGCAGCAGGAAGGAGAGAATCAGTACGACGACCTGATATTTCAACTGGAGAATGCCGCGCAGAAAGCCTTGCAGGTAGCCGAACGAGCCAGCGAACGTCGTAAATCAGAGCAACAATCATCAACGCAGGAAGTCAGCAGTGTGAGAGAAGAGTACTATGCCTACGTATCGAAGCAGACTTCCGAATTTGAGCAAGAACTGAATAAAACTCCTATAACCGTTCCAGAAGATAAAACCGAAGAAGAAAAGCCGTCGCAGCTGGTGGCAGACACTCCTTCGATGAAAGAACCGGAGCCTGAGCCACAACCCGAACCGGTATCTCCCCCTCCCCCGGTTGAACCGCACAAAACTACCCGTAAATCATTTTTCGACGAAATTGATTGAGAAACGTATGGCGAAAATACTGTTAGAGGGGCTGGAGTTTTTTGCGTACCATGGATATCACAAAGAAGAGCGAAAAACGGGGAATCGATATAATGTTGACGTGTTAGTAGAGGCCAATGTGAAAGAGGCTGCAGTGCGTGATCGGTTGAAAGAAACAATAGATTATGCCAAACTCTATCAAACTGTAAAGGAGGAAATGGCTCAGCCGGCTAAGCTTTTGGAGCATATTGCCCACCGAATTATTCAGCGTGTGCTTGAGCAGTTTCCCCAAGTAGAAGCGGTAGAGGTACAAGTTTCAAAATTTAACCCTCCACTGGGCGGAGTAAGTCGCCGCGCCTGTGTTACCTTGAGAGAAGAGCGAAATAAATAATGCCTGTGACTTGGTTACTCAGTATACTATTGATCTTAGAACCGATTGTTTTGGATAAACCTGCTTACCGAATTTTTGACAAAAGCGGTACTGTGGTACCCTACGATACCCTCATGCAGTCGTTAGGTGAGGCGGAAGTAGTATTATTTGGTGAGCTCCACAACAATGCGCTGGCTCACTGGCTGGAGCTTCAGGTAGCTCAGGATTTATACACTCGGGATAGTAGCCTGGTGTTAGGAATGGAGATGTTGGAAGCCGATAATCAGCTATTGCTAGATGAATACCTGAACGGAATAATTAAGGAACGGCATTTTAAGCAGGAGGCTAAGTTATGGGACAATTATCCTACCGACTATCAGCCACTGGTAGAATTTGCCCGAACGCACCAACTGCCCGTAATTGCTACCAATGTGCCGCGCCGCTACGCTAGCCTGGTATCGCGAGAGGGCATGACTGCGCTAGATAGTTTATCGCCCTCAGCCAAGCAGTGGATAGCACCGTTGCCCATCGAGGTAGATATAGAATTACCCGGCTACCAAAATATGCTGAACATGATGGGTGGGGCGCAGGGCCACGGCGGCATGAGTGGCGAAAACATGGTGATGGCCCAAGCCACCAAAGATGCTACTATGGCGTACTTCATTCAACAGAACCTGCCAGAGAATGGGACTTCTCTGCACATTAGTGGTTCCTACCACAGCGATAACTTTGAAGGGATTTACTGGTATCTGAAGCAGGCACTACCGGATTTATCAATTAAGACTATTTCTTGTGTGGAACAAGCTTCGTTAGATAGCCTTGGTACGGAGACTAAGGGTGTAGCTGATTTTATTATTGCTATTCCTTCGGATATGACGAAGACTTACTGATGATAACTGAAGCGCTCGAGACGATTAGCGAAAAGCGTAAACATTTTAACGAAGGGAGCGGTTAAATTAATAGTAAAAAATTTAAAAATATGGATCTTCTTGCCCAATACAAGCAATTAAATACCCCTTCTGACTTAGGCGATGATGCTGGTCAGCAAGTAGCGGAGGCTATTAATCCCATTATAGCGGATGCCTTAGCACTATATGTAAAAACAAAAAACTACCACTGGCACTTAGCCGGCAAGCATTTTCGCGATTATCACCTGTTATTCGACGAGCAGGCAGCTGAAATTCTGGCTACGGTAGACCCTCTAGCGGAGAGAGTTCGTAAGGTAGGAGGTACTACCATTCGATCAATTGCACACATTGCTGATCTGCAAAAAGTAAAAGATGACGATAAGGATTTTGTGGAGGCGCGAGAGATGCTTCTTGATCTCATGAATGAGAACAAAGAAATGGCCGCACGTATGCGGGCTGCTCGCGCCGCCCTTAGTGAGATAAACGATGTAGCTACCACTTCTTTGCTGGAAGAATACATCGACCAAACTGAGGAACGCACCTGGTTCCTGTTCGAGACTTCTCGAGAGGTCTGACGGCTTAGTGCAGTAAGTAAATTTTAAAGATTAGGGAGGCAGAACAGCCTCCTTTTTTGCTCCCAGCGTTAAGAATCTTGAGTTAAAACGGATAGAGCTTTGGTCAGAATATCGATGTGGTCGAAGGCTAACTCGGGCAAATCATTTAGAAAAAACCACTGAACTGCCTTCGCATCAGAGGCGGCTTCAGGTTGGAAATCATTTTTGTTGACTACCGCGTAGTAAGCTACGGAAATGGCCCTCCCCCGTGGATCTCGGTCCGGAGCCCCGAAAGCGTGAAATTGATGCATGACATCCGGAGCAATACCCGTTTCTTCTTCCAACTCCCGAACTGCCGCTGTATCCAGATCTTCATCACCCTCCACAAAGCCACCGGGCAAAGCCCATTGCTCTTTAAATGGATCGTTCTTCCGCTGAATCAGCAGTACTTCCCGATGATCTTCCGTAAACAACACCGCATCAACGGTGACTAGAATATTTTGTGGATAGCTCATATGTTGATAAATGAAAAGATAATTCTAGGAACCACTTACTTCGGCTGACTCATCGGCTTTGATAAAAGTAAAACCTCGGGCATCGTTGCCTTCGTAAAAATCTACTTCCATACCCATCAGGTACATAACATCCTTCTTCGCCACGTAAACCGGAATACCTTCTAGGGTGTACTCCATATCTTTCTCCGCTTTCTGGTCAAAGCCTAAAACGTAAGAAACCCCGGCACAGCCCGCACCCTTCACCCCTACCCTCAGGCCGTATCCGGCCGGAATATTTTTATGAGCTAAGGTCTTTTTTACCTCTTCAATAGCTCTTTCTGATAATGAAACTGGAACCATATCAAACAAATAATAGCAATTCAGGATAAATAACCTATACAACGGCCCAAGAGTTCTTGCTCTATATAGGGTAGAAAGCCTACTTTTACCCCAGCCGTTTTAATCTTATTGAATACGAGAGTATGAACGAATCCGTAGTTATTGAGTTTATCAAAATATTGCTACCCGCCGCGGCCGTGCTGTACGCGATGTATCTGACGGTGAAGTCATTTCTGAACAAGGAAATATCGGAACGAATGGCTGATTTGAAGGTGAAAGGAGTAGAAACTACCTTACCTATTCGGTTGCAGGCCTACGAGCGAATTAGTTTGTTGCTGGAGCGCATCAGCCTGAACAATCTGATTATCCGACTGAACGACAGTAACTACTCGGCCAAAGAGTTTCAGCAGGTGCTAACCATGAGCGTGCGCGAGGAGTATAATCATAACCTGTCGCAGCAGATTTACGTGGGTGATCAGGTGTGGCAACTGACGACCCAGGCAGTAGAAGATGTGATTGCTACTATCAACCAGGCAGCTGATGCATTGCACCCGGAGGCCCGGTCGCTGGACTTAGCCAAAAAAGCAATGGAAATACAATCGCAGAAAGAAGCAAACCCTATTGACCAGGCACTACAGGCAGTGAAGAACGAAGTTCGAGGCCTGTTTTAATACGAAATGGTGTTAGAGTGTTTAGGTGTTATGGTATCTAAGTATTTTGTAGCAGAATGAGACAAAATTTGAATATCATTCCGCATTGATGAAAAGCACGCTGTATATGGCAATAGCACTATAAACTATAACACATTAACACTAAAACACCTAAACACTTTAACATCCATCAATACTAACTTTTTAAACAAATTAGTGATATGGCTATTTTTGATCGATCTTATACTTCTGATAACGCCTACTTTAAAAAAGCCAAGCGCCGAGCGAGTGGGATCTTACAAGACCCCAAACGCGTGCGTCGCCTTCTGGAAGCAGCGGTAGAGAAACTGCGCCATGTACGCAACGATACTGAGGGAATACAAGCACTCAGGAATCAAGCTAATACGTTTATTCGTATGGTGCGGGCCTACCAGACCGGCGACTATAAACGCACCCCCTGGAAAAGCTTATTGTTGATTACTGCTGGTATTATCTACTTCGTCTCTCCTCTCGACCTAATTCCTGATTTTATACCCATGATGGGATTCATGGATGATATTACCGTGCTGCTATGGATTGTTAACTCTATAGGGAAAGACGTAGATAGTTTTAAAGAGTGGGAAGAAACATACGCTAAACCTATGCGTTAGGGTAGGCATGCCTACTGTTATTAACCAACACCATCTGGAGTCGGGTCTGTCATACTCGATGTACCGGAAATTAATTGATGATTTGCTGGCCGAAGGGAAGACCACCGGAACCTCTCAAAGCGAGGGCGCGGTAGCTATTACCAAGCTTAATGTACAGCGCATGCGGCGGTTAGATAAAACCGTGAAGCTACAACCGGATTTACTGGTTGAACTGGAACAACTAGACCAACCTTGGGTCTGGCTGGTACTTACCGAAGGTTGGTGCGGCGATTCTGCCCAAAACATACCCGTTTTTGCCAAAGCAGCAGAGATTAATCCCAACATCAAATTGCTAACGCTGCTTGTAAGCGATTACCCAGAAGTAATGGATGCCTACCTTACCGATGGTAGCCGCTCAATTCCTAAACTAATCTGCCTTACTCAGAATCTGGAAGAACTAGGAACTTGGGGATCGCGTCCTCAGCCGGGCAAAGAGATTTTACAGAAATACAAAAAGCAGTACGGTGATCAGTTCCGGGATCATTACGATGAATTTACTGAAGAATTGCATCTCTGGTACGGCCGCGATCGCACTCAGACAATTCAAGCCGAACTAACCGAGTCAATCCGTACTTGGTTAAAAGCCTATCAGTCCTAGCCAATGGATTCACTGACCCAGATAGTTTTAGGAGCATCCGTAGGCGAAGCCGTATTAGGGCGAAGAGTAGGTAACCGAGCCGTGCTGTGGGGAGCTATTGGCGGTACTATTCCCGATCTGGATGTTTTCCTGAACCCTTTCTTTTCTGATGTTCAAGGGGTACTGATGCATCGCACGTTTTCGCATTCGCTGTTCGTGCTGGCACTGCTGGCCCCACTGCTGGGGTATGGGGTGTGGCGACTGCACCGAAACAAAGTAGACGCAAGCTGGCAAGACTGGAACTGGCTGTTCTTCGCAGCACTAATTACCCACCCGCTGTTAGATGCATTCACTAATTACGGCACTATGTTATTTTTTCCGTTTAGTGATGTCCGGATAGCTTGGCGTACCATTTTCATTATTGATCCACTATACACTCTGCCCCTACTAATAGGCACGCTGCTCGTGCTATTTTCCAAACGAGATTCTTTACGCCGAAAAAAGGCTAATCAATGGGTGTTGGTACTGAGTTCAGCATATCTGCTGATCACCGTATTGATCAAGCTCCACGTAAATCAGGTGGTGAAAGAATCATTAGGCCAGCAGGTAGTACCTTACCAAAAATACTTAACTACCCCTACTTTCTTTAACAACGCCCTTTGGTCGGTAGTGGTAAAGCAGGAAGGCCAGTACCAGGTAGGATACTATTCGCTGTTCGACCCTGATCAAAAACTACAACTAAAAACCATTCCGCAGCGGGATGAGTTACTGCAAACCTATCGGCAAGATGAGGAAACCAAACAAACGCTGGACGAACTGATTGATTTTACGGAAGGGTTTTATGCTCTGCGGCCGCTCGGAGAAGGAGCTCAGTTCAACGATTTACGGTTTGGTATCATCACCGGATGGTTTGACCTAACGAGAGACTTTATTTTTTCGTATCGTATCTTTAAGGAACAAGACACAACTGTTATTGAGCAACTGGAGCGATCTGGGCAGCCGACATCGGCCGACCTGGATCGATTTTTTAAACGAACCTTAGGAAATACACTATGAGCCAACGACATGCGCTCGTTGCCGGAGCTACTGGCCTTATCGGAAGCGAGCTATTACAGCAACTTATTCACGGACGCTACTATCAAAGTATCTCGATACTAAGTCGTAGGGAGGTGGATACTTCCAGCAAGCGGGTAGAAACGATCATTACTGATTATGATAAACTCTCCGAGAAGGATATTCCTCAGGGAGTAGACGATGTGTTCTGCTGCCTGGGAACTACTATGAAGAAAGCTGGGTCTAAAGAAGCTTTCCGGCAGGTAGACTACGACTATTCACTGAAAATAGCGGAGATAGCCAAAAAGAAAGGAGCTAGTCAATACTTACTCGTATCCGCTATGGGTGCCGATACAAGCTCTTCCATTTTTTATAATCAGGTGAAGGGCGATATAGAACAAGCTATAGCTCAGCTTAAATTTCCTGCCTTTCATATCTTTCGACCCTCAGTACTGATGGGTAAGCGAAACGAAACTCGGGTTGGAGAAAAAGTAGCCCAGGTTCTGATGACTGGGATTTCACCGGTAATGATCGGTGGACTGCGGAAGTACCGCCCAATTTCGGGAAAGGATGTAGCTAGCGCCATGCTACGGATCGCAAAGAAGGAGTTGGAGGGGCGTTATATCTTCGAGTCGGATAAGATTCAGACGTTGGCCAATTACGAAGCTAATAGCCAATGATTGCCGTAATCCAACGAGTATCGGAAGCTTCAGTTACCATTGATCAGAATGTGAGTGGTGAGATTGGTCAGGGGCTGTTAGTGCTACTGGGAATTGAGGAGGCTGACACTGACGAAGACATTGACTGGCTAAGCCGTAAGATCGCGAGCCTGCGTATTTTTAACGACGAAAAGGGAGTAATGAACCGGAGTTTAGTAGACGTGGGCGGAGAAATGCTAGTCGTAAGCCAGTTTACCTTACATGCCAGTACCAAAAAAGGAAACCGCCCTTCTTACATCAAAGCCGCAAAGCCGGAAATAGCTATTCCCTTCTACGAACAGTTTGTTCAGAAGGCAGAAACCCTTTTAGCTAAGTCAGTTCAGACTGGGGAATTTGGCGCCGATATGAAAGTAAGACTACTGAACGACGGACCGGTTACCATTATAATTGACACCAAAGATAAGAGATGAAAGATATTACCATTGCCGACATGCAGCAGCAGGTAGACGAATGGATTACTACCACCGGCGTGCGCTATTTTAGCGAACTAACCAATATGGCGATTCTAACCGAGGAAGTAGGCGAGGTTGCCCGGCTCATGTCCCGTAAGTATGGAGAACAATCGTTTAAAGAATCGGATAAAGATAAAGACTTAGCCGATGAACTAGCTGATGTACTATGGGTGCTCACCTGTATTGCTAACCAAACGGGGGTGAACCTCACCGATGCTTTTCAAAAGAATATGGATAAGAAAACCAAGCGGGATCACTCTCGCCACCAACAAAATGAAAAGCTACGGTAGCTGATTTTAGCTGTTGGGAATCGGGTTTTGAGAATTAGGGTTTACGGAAATGAATGATTAAGTGAATTGTTGAATGCTCATCAATCATTTTCCATGATCCTCTTTCAGTTATCCATTGTTTATTGCTAACTACACGGGGTGCCCCGCACACTGTCATTTGCTCTAAGGCTGTTCGTCTTCGTAAATTCCGATATAAACTATTCCTTCGGTATCAATAGATCCCCGGTACATCCCTTTAGTGTTGAATGGCATAGCAATATTTCCGTCATGATCAATGGCGATAACTCCGCCACCGCCGCCCATTTCTACCAGTTTGTCTTTCACCACTTCGTTGGCAGCTTCCTTTACTGATTTGTTTTGGTACTTCATCAGAGCCGAAATATCGTAAGCTACTACCGAACGAATGAAGTACTCGCCGTGTCCCGTGGCTGAAATAGCTGCGGTAGCGTTGTCAGCGTAAGTTCCGGCCCCAATTACGGGCACGTCCCCTACCCGACCATATCGTTTGTTCGTCATGCCCCCGGTAGAAGTAGCTGCTGCAATGTTCCCGTTCTGATCCAGCGCAACCGCTCCCACAGTTCCAAACTTCCGGTCAGGAAATTTCGCGTCCAGGTAACCCTGCTTCTTATCTTCCGAACTTTTATCTCCGGGACGCTGGTCGCCGGGACGCCGGTCGCCATCGTGGTCAAGCTGCTGCTTTTCAGTACTACGGATTCGCTCTAGCTGTTCAAAGCGGCGGTCAGTATAAAAGTAGGACGGATCAACCGTCGCCAGCCCTTGTTCGCTGGCGAATTGTTCGGCTCCTCTCCCAATCATCATTACGTGAGGGGAATTATCCATTACCGCTCGGGCCGCGGCGACCGGGCTTTTGATAGAAGAGATTCCAGCCACAGCTCCAGCCTTACGGGTTTCCCCGTCCATGATTGCAGCATCTAGTTCATTTTTACCTTCGTTAGTGAAGACGGCTCCTTTCCCAGCATTAAACAGTGGTGATTCTTCCATCACCTGGATAGCACTAACTACTGCATCCAGACTGGTACCCCCGTTCTCTAATACACTGTAGCCTGCTTGTAGTGCTTCTTCCAACTTTGCCCGGTATTCAGCTTCTCGCTCCTCCGTCATTCTGTCTCGGGTGATGGTTCCGGCCCCGCCGTGAATGGCAATAGCGACTTTAGATTGCTGAGCAAAGCTCTGGGACATAAATAAAAATATTGCAACGATTGTAAGTAGGTTTCTCATGGTGGTTAAATGGTTAGGAGCTTTGAAGATACTGATAACTGACAGTCAAAACAAAAAGGCTAACCGTCACTGGCTAGCCTTTCCGCAATAATTCAAATAAGATAGAAGCATTAACGAGGCGGGAAGAGCATATTCAAATTCTTAATGGCTTCTTCTATCACCTCTTCGGTAGCCTGCTTGGCTTCTTCCTCGGCTTTCTTCTTGGCTTTCTCAGCTTCTTGTTTGGCCTGTTCGGCTTCCTCCTTAGCGCGTAGCTCGGCCTGACGGCGAGCTTCGTCAGCTTCCCGCTTAGCCTGTTCGGTTTTGCGGCGCACTTCGTCTTCGGCCTCTTTCTTTTGCTGCTCTATCTCGCTCTTTAGTTCCTCAGCTTGTTGTTCTACTTTAGCCTTTACTGCGGCCTGCGGAGTAGACTTGCCACCAGCACCGGCCTCGGTTCCTACCAACCGAACCTTGGGGTCGCTATAGTCGCCGGTTACCTTTAGGTTGAGGAGGATATTGGAAGAGATTGTTTCGTCATTACCGGTAAATTGAGCGATGGCTGCGTTTACGGTAGTACCTACCGTTCCAGCCGGAACATTCATCTTCATCAGATAATCAATACTTCCGTCAATACCATTGCTGCCGGCAATTACAGTTTTAAAGTTGCCGATGTTTACATCAAAGGGTTCTACATATACGCGTCCGCTACGAACTTCAGCCCGAATATCTACGTCTTCCAGATACACACTCTTGGTGTTACTTAATTTGGTGATGGTAGTAATAGCTCCTACCAGTTTGGAGTCGTTTACCGAAGCGTCATCAATTTGGATAATCCCTTTTCCATCCAGCGTATTCATTAGCGGTGACATATCCGAACCAAGAAGTCCAGCTATTTTGAATCGGGTAGAAAAATCGCCTTCCATCTTCTCGGCAACCGGAGCCAACGTCTGAATAGTATTGAAAGTAGCGTAAGCACTACTAATGGCTACGTTTTGGATGTTCAAATCAAAGTCGAAACTGGGCCGTTGTACATCGCGGGTATCGTAACTTCCGTTCATGGCGAACTGGCCGCCCAATGAGTTGAAATCCAGATTGTTCATTCGCACCACACCTTCCCGCACGGTAATCTTTCCTTCCAGATTGTTAAGCGTCATATTATCGTAGAGCACCTCCGCTACACTAGAGTTAAAGACTAAATCCAGATTTTTCGGAATTTCTACTACCTCCATTGCTACGTTGGTAGTGTCTTCCACTACTTCAGTTTCCTCTTCAGTCATCCATTCGTTCAGATCTAGCTTACCGGATTTGAAATCCAGTTGTCCGCGTAAGATTTCATTTTCAGCTAGGGCATAGCCCAGGTAATTAGCTAAATAGCCGTTCATACGCATATCGCTACGCCCTGCCGAGCCTTCAAAGCTGGCGAGCGTTATCCGCTCCGGATTAAACTGAGCTTCTGCGTTTTCTATAGTGAATCCCTGAGGAAAATCTTCGGCGGCATAACTAAAGTTCTGAATGGTAGCGGAACCGCTGGTCTTAAGCTGAGTGTATCGTTCGGCTTCTACATCAGACAGTTTCCCTTCTGACTGGACATCTGCATTAATTACTCCAGTGAGGTCCATACCCTCCACCGGATAAATTTGAGTGACCTTAGCTAGATCAACTGTACCTTTAGCTTGCAAGTCCCAGGTGTAATCATCAAAGTTGCTGAGAAGTAACTCAGCGTGGAAGGGCTCTCCGGCTAGGGTCATATCAAAGTTATCGACGTTAACCGTTGTTTGTGCCAGTTGGCCGGTTTCGTTTTTAACAGTAGAGGTGAAGCTGATATTTTCCAGGGGCGGATAGTCGGCTTGTTTGATGTAGCCATCTTGCATACTCATTGCCATATCAATCTTGGGAATGCGATTGGTAGTACTATCGTAAGCGCCGTTAGCCGCTAGATTAATATTATAGATTCCTCGCATATCTAAGCTGTCCATCGGGAACATCTGGTTTAGTTCCGCTAAATTTAACTTGGCGTCTACATTAGCATCGATGGTGTAGGAGTCAAGCCCCTTTAGAATTAGGCGAGCGTTGATAGGGTTACTACCCAGATCAGCGTGAAACGACTTTAGGTTGACGATGGTGTTATCCAGATTTCCGTCGGCGTTGTCTACTAGCAAATCTACGTCGATATCAGTAACAGCGGTAGGTAAGTCGGGGTACTGGAACATAGCATCCTGGGTAAGCAGTTTTACCCGAAAAGCCGGCATAGACTCTTCGTTGTAGGTACCCTTTACAAAACCGTTGAAGTCTAAATCGCCTTCGGTTTTCACCTGCTCGAAGCCTTCCAGGTACAAGCCGGGGACTAAAGACAGTAGGCTTTTAAAAGAATTATCTTTTGCCGCGAAAGTAACATCCATCTCAATGTTCTCATCAGGCATCGCCAAAAAACCATCAAAGCCCATTGAGAAATCATTTAATGCCACCTCATTTTCCTTGAATGTGAACTTAAAATCATTCAGGTTCATATTCATGGTTACATTGGCAGAAAGCTTCTTGTTAGTTAGGTACTCTACCCCGTCGTAATTAACGGTAAACTTTTCTATATCAGTAAGAGTCTCTAGGTCAAATACCTTCAGTGTAAAGTCACCGCTGCCCTCATGATTCATATCCTGAATAGCCATAAACATTGGCAGGGTCAGGTCTTCGTACACTACGTTGGCGCTGTTAATTTCCCAGTGATCAACAGTAAAAGAAACTTCTTCTGCTGGAGCGGCTTCTTCGGTAGTAGTATCTTCGGAAGCAATAGCGATATCATAGTTAGCGGTGCCATCTTCCAAAACCTGTACATGGACGTTTGGCTGGTTCAGAATAATCCCACTGATACGAGGCCGGTCACTGAAAAGAACACTTTTTAAATCGACCGATATGTTAAACTCATTAACTGACAACAGCGTGTCGCCCTCGAAAGGAGCACGGTTCACTACTCCAAAATCGCCCAGCGAAACGGTAGCGTGAGGAAAGTTCTTAATAAGCGACAGGCGGAACTTATCCGGGGCGTAGTAAACCTCGGCATTAACGTTCTCGGCAATAGCCTCGTCTACTACTTTTCGAATATCGTCTTTGAATATGATTGGAAGAACGAGGATGGCTACAAAGAGCAGCAAAAAAATTACCCCCGCCACAATTGCTATCTTTTTCATTTTTATGCGGTTTGAGAACAAAAATACGTAAGGCCTACTCAATCGGCTATACACATTAGGGTTAGCCTTATCGATGTAATGTATCGCCTGAAAACGTTCGCGTTTAAACGTACAGCCTTACAATATATTTATATAAGCGAATGGATAATTTTGCCAGTGCTGGACGAAGCACTTCACAAAGTTAGCTAATTTATGAATATCCTACCGATTCTTGTTAAAAGAAACAGAACAGAGAGAACAAGTAGTTTAAATTAACTGGAAGCATTACTAAGCTAGTGAAGTTGAGTTACCGCTCCTCTTCAGTCTCTTCAGTGACGCTTTCCGGTTCAAGTTCTGGTTCTTCCTGAGGCTCAACAATAGTCATTTCCTCAATAAGATGGTTGGCTCCGGCAAATTTATCGATGATAAATAGGGTGTACCGAATGTCAACGTTGATGCAGCGCTGTAGTTCATCTTCAAACGCAATATCGCCGCTCATCGCCTCCCAATTACCGTCAAAGGCAGTACCGATGAGCTGTCCTTGTGCGTTGATCACCGGACTACCCGAATTACCGCCAGTAATGTCGTTATTTGTGATAAAACATACGGGCATTTCGCCGTCCATGCCGTAGGGGCCGTAGTCTTTGGTTTGGTACAGCTCCATCAACTTATCCGGCACCTCAAATTCCATGTTATTGGGATCTCGCTTTTCAGCTACTCCTTCCAGAGTAGTCAGGTGTTGGAACAGTACTCCGTCTTTGGGTTCGTAGCTTTGTACACTGCCGTAGGTCAGGCGCAAGGTAGAGTTAGCATCAGGATAGTACTGCTGATCAGGGTTCATCTCTCGTAGTCCAGCTACGAACAAACGATTGTTACTTTCCAGATCGCCGTAGGTGCTACGCAGCATAGGCGCAATTTGCTCAAAATAGTTATCCATAAAGGATTCCATTGCCTGATAGGCCGGATCTTTCTCCAACACTTTCAGCGAAGGGTCATCCAGAAAGGCCTTAGTTTCTTCCTGACTGCTAAATACGGAGTTTTCAAACACCTGAGCCGCCCACTTGCTGTAATTACTTTTGTACTTCTTTTGTACTCTCTCAAAAATAGCCGGGAGTTGATCGGCCGGAACATCCTGGGCGTACATCTCCAGTAAGGCGGCAAATACTTTCTGATCGGTAGAGGCACTATAGTCTTTAAAATGCTCTTCGGTAGCTTCTCTCAGCGTGGCCACTACTGCTTGTGACTCTTCTGGGCTGGCCGATTCGTTTTCCAGTACGCTACTTAATCGGCTAAACTGGTAAGCAAATGGCAGAATTTCGGTACCGAAAACGGCCTCTGACAGATACAGGTAAGACTCCTGATACTTCCGAAGCTGATCGTAACTCTTTTCCATTACTGACAGTACCGTATCGTACTGAGAGCGTTGCTGCGGTTGCTGGGCAGTCCAATCGCGAAAATCCTGCTCTATGCTCTGTTTTTTCTCTACGATATTCAGGTTTTTCAGTCCCTGACTTTGCCCAATAAAGTACTTCCAGTAGTTGCTCACCTGAGCGTACTTAGAGGCATACTTTATCCTCAGCGCCTCATCGGCATCCATATCTTTTTTGAGAATAGACAAGCGTTTATCGCGGATTTTTACTCGGGTAGGATTAGTGATGTCTAGTGCAAACTGCACTCCGTAGGAGGTAAGATAACGGTCGGTGCTACCCGGAAAGCCAAATACCATCGCAAAATCGCCTTCCTCAACTCCCTCTAGTGAAATGGGTAAGTGATGCCGAGGTTTCAGAGGAATATTATCTTCCGAATATTCAGCGGGTTTTCCATCAGGGCCAGTATAAATGCGGAACATGGAGAAATCGCCGGTATGGCGGGGCCACATCCAGTTGTCAGTATCACCGCCAAATTTCCCGATTGACTCGGGTGGAGCGCCTACCAGACGGATATCGCGGTAGGTTTCGTACAGAAATAAGTAGAATTCGTTGCCGGCAAAGAATGATTTTACCGAAGCTTCGTAACCAGTGGCTTCACTGGCTTGTTTCTCTACCTCTTGGGTCATCTGGCTGATGAAGGCTTGTCGTTCCTCAGCCGTGAGTGTGTCGCTCAGTACTTTATTAAACTGCTCGGTTACATCTTCCATGCGTACCAGAAAGCGGACGTATAACCCCTCGTTGGGTAGTTCATCGGCCCTGCTTTTGGCAAAAAATCCGTTTTCTAGCAAATCATTTTCCACGGTACTGTGCGACTGAATAGCATCGTAAGCACAATGATGATTCGTCAGTAGTAATCCTTGATCGGAGATAACCTCACCCGTGCAGAAGCCACCGAGCGAAACAATAGCATCTTTTAGGCTAGACTGGTTCACGCTGTAAATCTCTTCAGCACTTAGCTTCAGTCCTAATTCCTGCATATTTTCGTACAGCAGCAGGTTTTTAATATGAATAGGGAGCCACATGCCCTCGTCGGCCCGAGCGGTGCTACTGATAATCAGGCAGAAGATAAAAGCGGTAATGGTACGATACATCGGTTGTTGGTTTATCGTAGATACAATAATAATCTTTACTTAATACTCCAAATTCCAGAACTTTGTTCTCAGTAATGCGTACATCGCTTCTCGTTAAAAATAAAAAATCTGGCGTATGAGCGAAAATATTCTAGCTAACGGATCGCAGAAGAAACAAATACTACTCAAAGAAAATCGCCGGAGAATAAATTTTCTGTTCAAACTAGTGCTGTTGGTATTACTGATCTATGCCAATGTTCGCTACGATGATTGGATCGAATTTTTCAATCGTGAAGAATGGGGGCTAGCCAAAACTTCCGAAAATGTATTTAAAGCACTACTGTTTATTCTCGCGGCCAACCTGCTGATCTCACTGGTGCGGATCATTGTGGTGGCTCTGTACATTCGGCAGAAGAATAATCGCTCGCGAGAAAACAATGTAGTGCTAGCGATTAACCGGATTACTACGCTGCTAAACTTGCTGGTAATTGTGGTGGGGGGCTTTTTGTTATTCGGCCTCACCTGGGGCGATTTCTTTGGCACCTTTAGCCTGGTAGCGGTAGCCACGGTGCTGCTAACCAAAGACTATATATCCAATGCGGTAAACGGCCTGATTAATATGATGTCGGATCGTTTAGCTTTAGGCGATTACGTGAAGATTGGAGCGCAAGAAGGAAAAGTCACAGATATTACGCTGAGTGATGTGCATCTGGAAAATCAGGAAGGCTACAATATATCGGTGCCCAACAACACAGTTTTTGCTGCCGATATTATCAATTATAGCTATCAGCGGGGCAAACTGGTAGAAATTCCGATGGAGGTGCGGCTCGAAATGGTGGCCGAACTGGCCGAATGGGAGACTAAACTACAGGAAAGCCTAAGGCCTTACGAGAATCAGTTAGTTACTGCCGACACTCGTATCTTTATTCAGAATATGTTGATCGATAAGGTGCAGCTTATCGTGCAGTTCCGGGTAAAATCAGTGGATGCTACCCTGAAAAAGCAGCTAACCCATAGCATACTTCAGCAATTCGCGGTCGCAAAGGTACATTCCTGATACGAAAGATTGAGCGTTAGCTGAACCTATTTACCTATCTTTGCGCTTTACTGGAAAACGAACTCAATATTTTATGCAGAGCATACGAAATGTGGCGATTATCGCGCACGTAGACCACGGAAAAACTACCCTGGTTGATAAAATTATTTACGCCTCTAAAATCTTCCGGGAGAACCAGGACGCAGGCGAACTGATTCTGGATAGCAACGATCTGGAGCGGGAACGAGGCATCACCATCACCTCTAAGAATGTGTCCGTCCGCTACAAAGACGTGAAGATTAATATTATCGACACGCCCGGCCACTCCGATTTTGGTGGTGAAGTGGAGCGGGTACTAAAAATGGCTGACGGGGTGCTGCTGCTAGTAGATGCTTTTGAGGGGGCAATGCCCCAAACGCGCTTCGTACTAAGCAAAGCTCTATCGCTGGGCTTAAAGCCCATCGTGATTGTAAATAAGGTAGATAAACCCAACTGTCGTCCCGACGAAGTGCATGAGCAGGTATTTGATCTAATGTTCAACTTAGATGCTACCGAAGAACAGCTCGACTTTCCTACGCTTTACGGATCGGGCAAAAACGGTTGGATGTCAACGGACTGGAATCAGCCTACCGATGATATTAATCCGCTGCTAGACGCTATTCTGGAGCATATTCCTGAAGCCCCTCAGCGCGAAGGAGTGCCCCAAATGCAGGTGACTTCCCTCGACTTTTCTTCTTTTGTCGGAAGAATCGCTATTGGTCGGGTATATCAGGGAAAGCTGGAAGAAGGAGCTACCATGGGGCTTTCTAAGCGAGATGGTAGCATTAAGAAAGTGAAGATTAAGGAGCTTCAGGTGTTCGAGGGGCTAGGTAAAGCCAAAGTAAGCGAAGTAAGTAGCGGAGATATTTGTGCGGTAGTTGGTCTGGAAGATTTTGAGATCGGCGATACCCTCACCAGTTTAGAGCAGCCAGAGCCACTCCCCCGCATTGCCATTGACGAGCCTACCATGAGTATGCTCTTCACCATTAATAATTCCCCTTTCTTTGGTAAAGAAGGTAAGTTCGTTACCTCTCGGCATCTGCGCGATCGTTTGTTTAAAGAAACCGAGAAGAACCTGGCGTTGCGCATTGAAGAAACTGATTCGGAAGACCGCTTTCTGGTGTACGGACGAGGCATTTTACACTTGGCCGTGTTGATTGAAACTATGCGCCGCGAGGGCTATGAATTTCAGGTAGGGCAGCCGCAGGTACTGTTCAAGGAGATTGACGGGGTGCGCCACGAACCCATTGAAACTATGGTGGTAGATGTTCCGGAGAGTGTTTCCGGAAAAGTGATTGAGTTGGCTACCCAACGCAAGGGCGAACTAATGGTAATGGAACCCAAGGGCGATATGCAGCACCTAGAATTTAGCATTCCGGCCCGGGGCCTGATTGGTTTACGGAATCAGATGCTGACTGCTACTGCTGGTGAAGCTGTGATGACTCATCGTTTCAAGAGCTACGAACCCTACAAAGGACCGGTTCCGAGCCGCATCAATGGCTCGTTAATTTCTATGGATATGGGAGTAGGTACTCCTTACTCCATTGATAAGCTACAGGATCGGGGAGTGTTTTTTGTGGATCCGGGCGAGGAAATCTACATGGGACAGGTCATTGGCGAACATACGCGCGGCAACGATTTGGTAATCAACATCTTGAAAGGAAAGAAGCTAACCAACATGCGGGCGGCTGGTTCCGATGATAATAACAAGATTGCCCCTAAGAAGGAGTTCTCGCTAGAAGAAGCTTTAGAATACATTCAGAAGGATGAATACGTAGAAGTTACGCCCAAATCCATCCGGATGCGTAAGATTTATTTAGATGAAAACGAGCGCAAGCGAATGAATGCCAAACTGGAAGCTCAGTAGGTGAGTAAATACATCAGACAGAAGAAGCGATTGCTAGTGTAGTGATCGCTTTTTTGTTACTGAGAATCCATATCTTTGATAGTTTAACATGATTGAAGGCTCGATGAACGCAGCTACCCTTGTATTGGTATTGTTACCATTTTGGGACTGTTTAGCATGTGGAAGTGAAGGAGACAAACTAAAACC
>ERZ1740058.706-NODE-706-length-22219-cov-7.663057_pt1 | contig 22219 bp, 13 predicted proteins | sample MGYA00581745_ERZ1740058 | MGnify/ENA primary metagenome ERZ1740058 (study PRJEB43018, sample SAMN04849742) | marine metagenome | isolation source: floating plastic debris | place: Pacific Ocean | collected 2008-08-30 | study: EMG produced TPA metagenomics assembly... | reverse complement strand
CTTGTTTATGCAGTTTGCCTTTGTAAAAAAAGGCTTGTGAGAGTAGAAAGCAAGCGGAAGTATGCTGTTTGGTAGGGAGATCTAGTTCCGCTCTCTCGATGTGAATAACGGCGTCAAAATCTGCGATCGCCCCTTCCTTGTCTTGAATGTCTATGCGACTAATGCCGCGACGGAGCAGTGCTTGAGCAGGCCGCGGATGTCCCTGTGCGATCGCCTGACTAAAGGCTGCGATCGCTTTCTTATAGAGCTGCCTTTGTGCGTACCCCAACCCCTGTCGGTATGTGAGTTTGGCGGTTTGCTGTCGCAATAAAGTTTTCAATAAAGTCTTTAAATGTTGCATGGTAAAAGAAACTTTTAGCAATAGCCTGAGCAATTGCTGCTGGTTCAGTCGTATTTTTTGGCGTTTGGTCAGTTAAAGATTGAGCGAATCTGTAGGCAGTCGATGCGATCGCGGGTGCTCAGCAGGCTCCGAGCGACAGAAGTGTACTGTCGCTAGAGCCGGCATTCTTGATGTCTCTACACGCCTTCTGACAGGCCTGAAGATATCTGTTCTTCAATCGGATTTCTAATTTCCGCAACCATTAATTGAATCTCAGCTGGGGGCGGTGGGGTCAGGCGTGATACCCCTAATGTCACAATAAAGTTAATCAGCATACCCAACGTGCCTATGCCTTCAGCCGAGATGCCAAAGAACCAGGTATTCATGCCGTAGAACTTCACGCCGATAATGTAGAAAAGCGTGAAGACTAAACCGCTGATCATGCCAGCGATCGCCCCTTCCTTATTCGTACGCTGATCGAAAATGCCCAGCACCAGCACCGGAAAAAAGCTGGCCGCAGCTAGCCCAAAAGCAAAGGCTACGACTTCAGCCACAAAGCCTGGCGGATTGATGCCAAAATACCCGGCCACAACAATCGCAAAGCCAACCATCACCCGACCGACCATCAGCCGTTTTGCTTCAGACGCTGCTGGATTAATGATTCGGTAGTACAGGTCATGTGCGATCGCGCTTGAAACCACCAGCAGCAAGCCCGACGCGGTCGATAGCGCAGCGGCTAGGCCACCAACCGCCACTAGGGCAACTACAAAGGGCGATAGGCTGGCTACTTCTGGCGTAGACAGCACAATAATATCGCGGTCTAACGTAATTTCATTGGTGGCTTCATCTGGCGTGAACTGTAGTCTGCCGTCTCCACTCTTGTCTTCAAAACTCAGCAGCCCGGTATTCCCCCACTTGGTTGCCCAGTCGAGCTGTTGTACTTCAGCAGGCGTTTTGTCGTGCAGGCTTTCTACTAAGTTGTACCGGGCAAATCCTGCGATCGCTGGCGCAGTCGTGTACAAAATAGCAATAAACAACAATGCCCAGCCTGCCGAATATCTGGCAGCTCGCACGTTGGGGACCGTGTAAAACCGAACAATCACGTGCGGCAGACCTGCGGTACCCACCATCAGCGCAATGGTAATGAACAGCACGTCGAGCATAGGTTTGTTCGCAAACGGCTCGGTATAGGCCGCAAACCCCAGGTCAGTCTGCAAACCGTTAAGCCGTTCAACAATATCGCCAAACGTAAACCCCAGCTGGGGTATGAAGTTGTTGGTGAGTAGCAGCGATATCGCAAAGGCAGGAATTAAATAGGCAACAATTAGCACGCAGTACTGTGTTACCTGAGTCCAGGTAATGCCTTTCATGCCGCCAATAATCGCGAAGAAGGCGACAATGACCATCCCGATCACCACGCCTGTCTCGACGGGAACCTGCAAGAAGCGGCTAAACACAATGCCTACTCCGCGCATTTGCCCAGCGACGTACGTCATTGAAACAAAGATAGCTGCAACTACCGCAACCCCACGAGCCACGTTAGAGTAGTAGCGATCACCGACAAAGTCTGGCACGGTATATTTGCCAAATTTACGCAGATAAGGGGCCAGCAACAGAGCCAGCAGCACATAGCCCCCGGTCCAGCCCATCAGATAGATAGAGCCGTCGTAGCCCAAAAATGAAATTAGGCCAGCCATAGAAATAAACGAGGCAGCGGACATCCAGTCAGCAGCTGTTGCCGCACCGTTGGCAATGGAAGGCACACCCTGATCGGCAATAAAAAATCCCTTGGTGTCTCTAACGCGCGATCGCCAGCCGATGTAGGTGTAGGCAGCAAAAGACAGAACTGCCAGAAAAATAGTCCAAACTTCAATAGACATGAGTATTGGGTAAAAAGATTGACTAAAACAGTGAACGAAAAGGAAAAGATCGGGCCCTAAGGCAGCAGGCGAGTTGCGGTCTCGTCCTCAACAGTTGTTTGATACGTTTTTGCCTGCTTTATCTGATTGCCTTTAGCGTATTTTCGGTCTAGTCTGTCCATCTGAATGGCGTAGGTAAAAATTAAGATGACAAAGACATAAATTGACCCTTGCTGAGCCATCCAGAAGCCGAACGGAACACCGCCAAGCTGAAAGCTGTTCAAGGGTTCAACCAATAGAATGCTCATAAAGATAGAGACCAAAGCCCATACGAGCAACAGATTTCGAATGAGCGCTTTGTTTGCACGCCAGTAGGCCTGACGAGAGTTGTGATATTTCATAAAGTATGAGCTGCTGTTGCTTGAGTTAGTCGAGAGAGAGAGCTGAGAGAGAATTCTTACGACACATCGATTTAAAGGCCGCAAGATTTTCCTCCGCTTTTCATGTTTACAACTTTGTGTCTAGAGGATTCTGCCAGACGGATTCTGCCAGGCGGAGTTTGCTAGTTGAGGAGGTTGTTAGAGATATCAGCGTTCCAGTCATCAAAGAAGCGAACGTTTCGATTTGGTAGCGCATGCTCAAGCGCTGCTTCAAATGCATATCTTCCATTGATGATAGGCCCCTTTGGACGAATAACGAGGCTAGTATCTTCCATAACATAGTGATTGACCATATTTGGAAAGTAGGGCGATGTCCGGCCCTCTGTTGAAGGAAGATGAAAAAGGGCTGGAATATTGACTAGGTGACTACGTTTAAGGCCCAACGCCTGGCGAAGTACTTGAATGTTATGGTCCATGTACGCTTGATATTGCCGATTTGCATCCCAAAAAGCGATATCTTCTAGCAGTTTCCCTACTGTTGTTTTCGTGCTTTTTTCAACGCTAGAAGGTTCGATTGCTGTTAGACCCTCAAACATCGTAGCGTCAGCAAATCCTCTATCGGCTAGTCGCTTCAAAATGATATTAGCGTTTAGAGGAGAGGCAATAAGGACTTGGAATCCTATGTCATTGTCAGCAGAGAGTAAAGAGATAATTTCAGACGTGTCGCCTGTTGCCAGCCAATCGGTATACAGATCAGGCAGTGACTGCACCTGTCGCGTTAGCTGATAGATGCGATTAGAGCAGAGCGTATACATAAGCAATTTCTGTTGGTTAACGTCGGTATTATTAGATGTCAACATTGCAAGCGTTAGCCTCTAAAACGGCGCAAAGCGTGACCTACAGCGTGCGTATACGTTTGCACACTGTAAGCCTATTAACGGCTGTTTTGTGAACGCTGTCGCTAACGGGGCAACAGTGTTCTATTTTGCTAAAACAGTGATCGCATACTCATCGAGTTCGGGTAGCTTGACCTCTTGGGTTAGTACGCGCATCGGAAACTTTTGTTGGCGATGTGGTGAATCGCTGCTGCGTTTTAACGACTTGCCCTCTTGCATTAGCACGCCGACTAACAGAAGACTGTTCACTAGCGCTATCAGCCGAGAGCGCGGTTGGCTGCTGAACCGGAACAACCTGTCCTCTTGCATTAGCCCGGGAACTGCCGCTGACACGGTTATTTGTGCTAGTTGATGCTGATGGTTCTACGGCGCAGCTAGATATGGCGACCGATATTGCACAGACAGCGATCGCTATAGCAGAGGAGCGTGAGCGCTGACGGCTGAGTTGTTTGATATTCATGGTATTAGTGTTGGATTGATAATCCTAAGAAGCGGTATTCTACATTTGACGATTTTCGCGCTAATTTGTGAGACAGTCTGTTGCTATCCGCATTCGCCCGCTGAAGCTGTCATAAAGCTGATAGAGAAGGGCTCCACAGCTGCTCTGTGTATGTTAATGTATACATAACAAGTTACTGTTGGACTTATGCCGGTAGCGGCTCGCTAAGCACTTCTCCTGGCCTAGCGAGGGTTACAAGCTCCAAATCGTGCGGCAAGCTAAGTGCAGAGTTCTAACAACAAATTTTGCACGAAAAGCAAATTAGTGACTATCTACAAGAACCTCTCAGGCTCAGCTAGTCAAAATTATGCACTACCTCAAAAAGTAATCAGAATCCTTACTGCCGATGCCGTTTAGCCACTGCGCCTACAGCTGCTGTACCCACCAGTAGGAGGGCAAAAGAAGACACCGGCTCTGGTACGCTTTTTGCATAGGTATCTGGCTGAAGTTTTGCAAGGGCAGCGTCGCTAATAATTTGGTGAGTCGTTGCAGTTGGATGAACATCGTCCCAGAACAGAAATTCACCAGGATTGTCACAGACGCCTTCAAAATTAAACCCTGGTTGAAAATTGATCAAACAGGATTCCGTTGTGTTATTGAAGCCAAACACCTCTGGATTATCAGCGGCTTCGTTAAATAGCGCATTGGCATCTAGCAAAATGACGTTAGTATCAGGATTGCGATCGCTAAACTCGCCTATCTTTTGCGAAAGCTGCTGATTGTGCAGCGCTGTTAGCTGCCCGATGGTAGAAGAGACATCTGCTTCGCTCTGCTGATCTAAAAAATTAGCAAACGGCGTATCTTCTAGCGGTGGTAGGTTCATAACTATAAAGTCTTTTGCACCTACCGCGTTGAGCTGCTCAAGGCCACTGATAATGTTGCCTGTTACGACGTTCGGCAATTGCTCTATGGGCAGATCACCCAGCGACTCTGGACTGGTCAAGGCCGCAAAGTAGTCATTTGCACCTGCGGAGATAACGTTGAGAGAATTTTGAGTATTCGGCAGCGCATCAGCAATCATAGAAAATTCTTCAACTTGCTCTTGCAGCCCGGATAGATTGTCAGCAAGTGCCGGTAAGTCAGCATCTGTCAGGTTGTTGTCTGAAGATAGCGCACCACCAAAAGCAAAGTTAATGCCATCTGCTGGATCGGTCGTGGAGGGCGAGATAGCTAAATCGGTACGTAGCACAGGAGAGAGCTGTAGCTCGTTGGCTACATTTTCTATCCAAAGCGCACCGTTTGAAAACTTCTGAGCGTAAGGAGCACTAGGAGGCAGTGCCGGAACACCTTCAGTAGAGAATGCGCTAGTTAGCGTGAATAAGTTGCCTGCATCCACTATGCTATCCCCAAAGATGTTAATCGCTTCAAAGGAAGTAGATTGCTCAGACTCGTAATCGTACTCACTGTAGCCTGTTGCTACGGCAGGGGATTTGTGAGCTAGCAGACCGGTCATTAGCGCACCTGTCAGTCCGATTGCCAGGCCGTTTAGCTGCAGCCGCTTAGCCCAAATTAGCTGATTGAAAGCTTTCTGATGACTCTGCTTTTTCTGTATCTGCTTTTTCTGTGTCCGACTTCTCTTTGACTGCTCTCTTTTTTTCTGATTTCTTTTTTTCTGATCTCTTTGGAAAACTGTCTTCATGTTGATCTCCTGGCGAACTAGAAATGTCTCGCCTGTAGGAGAAGAAAATTATGCGACCTATTCCATGTCCTTATCACCGTGTCATAGTCTAATAATGACACAAGCTCAATGTCTAATAATGACACAAGCTCAATCACGACACATAAAGAGATTCACGCAAAAAGACTCTTCAGATAAATAAAATGAATGATACATACATAGATTCAGAAAGCGATGCAGTAGTAAACAGCTGCCTCCTTATCGTAGATGTTCAAAACGGCTTTCTTAATCAAAGAACTGATCACATTGTGCCAAGAATTGAGTCTCTCTTAGAAGAGCCATTTTTTGAATATGTTATTTTCACGAGATTTATCAATAGTCAAAACAGTTCCTACGTCAAGCTAATGGGCTGGAATAAGATGTTTTTAGATGAAGAGACAGAAATAAGCCGTTCGCTTCAACCATTCGCCAAAAGCATCTATGAAAAAAGCACGTATACCGCGCTTACTGAAGAGCTGAATCAGTTTCTTATCCGTTGCAATATCAAAACAGTTTTCATCTGCGGTATCGATATAGACTGTTGTGTATTGGCAACAGCCGTAGGCTTATTTGAGGTTGGAATACGCCCCTATGTGCTGACCTACTACTCTGCATCCAATGGCGGAGAAAACAGTCAAAGGGCTGCTATTACAGTGCTAGAGAGGTTAATTGGGAAATGCCATATCATTGATTACAAACTTAGATAAAAATAGTGTTCTTCACTACAGAAAATTCAATACAGAAAATAAACGCTGCTGAACATCTAAGGTTGTCTCTATTCTCAGCGTCTCTCACGGTAGAACTCGCTAAAGAGTTACCTTAGTTTCGTCTGCCTGTAGAATCCGGCACTCTAACGCTCTTTCTGTTGCTAAATTTCTTACTATTTACTAAATTTTTGACCAAACTGCATAATCTTTATCCAAAAAAACGAGACTCTCGTACGGCGTTTTTTCTTTGCTGAGTGAGAATGAGAAAAAATGCTTGTAGAGAATGTATAGGACAAGAATAGCGTCAACATTAAAGGACAGATAATGAGCGCCATACAAGTACTGACCTGTGTTTCGCGAGGTGCGGACGCGCAAACCCAGGTGAGTTTGCTAACAGAAATCAGCGGCTACTTGCCGCCAACCCTTAGAGAAGCGGCCCTGCAAATAGCACTGGCTGCAACCAAACTCATTCAGCATGGGCCAGATCGCCTTGATGCGCTAAAGCGCTTGGCGCCAGCGCTGCCGCCTTATTTGTTTCCAGAAGCGCTGGCAATTGGCAGCGCTATGCCCTCTGAGATCGCGCGCGTAGAGGCGCTACAAGCCTTAGCACCTGAACTCTCACCCGAGCTGCTGTTGCAGTCAGTAAGCATCGCTCGTAACCAAGATTCTGAGTACTGTCGCACTTTGGCTCTTGCAGCTGTTGTAGGCCAGCTACCGGCAAAGCTAAGAGCAGAAGTGTTATCAGAATCACTCGCGGCAGCTAGAGCTATTCCGTCTGGGTGGTCTGGCAACAACATGTATTGCGCGCATGCGCTGGGAACGGTTGCAAATCTTCTTCCAGAAACGTTACGATCGGAGGTATTGCAAGAATCGCTTGATGTTGCAAGCGCTACTGAGGAGCACTGGTGTCGCTCCATCGCCCTTGCAAAATTAGCGCCTAAGCTATCAGCGGCAGAGCGGGTAGGCGTATTGCAAGAAGCGCTCGATGCTGTTGTCGCTGAAGAAAAGACTTGGGCTGTCGCTCAAGCTCTCCCGGTTTTAATTCCTGAGCTGCCCCCTGAACTGTTATCAGAAGCACTGGCTGTCGCTATGAGTATTCAGGCAAAGGGCGATCGCACCAAAGCGCTTGTTTCTTTAGCCGATAGACTACCGGAGGTGATACCCGAAGCCTTCGCCGCAGTTAAAGATACTCGGACCGATTGCACTCGGGCCTTGGCACTGACCGCATTAGCGCCTAAGTTGCCTCCTGAGCTGCTACCTGAAGCATTTGGTATGGCTAACAATATTCAAATTGAGTGCGATCGCATCACCGCACTCATCGCGCTAGCTTCCCCCATATCAAATTTGCCAAGGCGTGATCTTTACCCGCTTTGGCAGACCATACTCCACTTGCTATCTTCTCAGTCTCAACAGAGCTTTCTACACAGTGTACTAGCGCTAGCTGCCGTTATTTCTTCTTTAGGTGGCCGAGAAGCCGTAGCAGAAATGATAGTTGCGGCCCAAGAGATGAGGCCGTATACGTTTTTTGTCAAACTGAATGCTATGGGGCTGAGCTAAGAGCAAACCCTCTCAAATTTTCTCTGAAACACTGCATAATTTGAAGTCATTATTGCTGAGACTTAAATGGAAGTGCTGTTCTAAATTTGAAAGGTCAATAGAACACTACCTCTCGAATATCTGTTGTTAGCTGTGCATTAATTACCTTTCTTCTGTATGCAAACTATTCCTCGCGCTCGGTTTCCTAAGATTCTGCAAATTTTCCGGTGGGCGATTGATCCTGTCGGCTACATGCAGAAAAACTTCAGTCGCTGTGGAGATGTTTTTCAATCACCGGTTTCGTGGAACAGTCCTGAGCAATACCATTTACTCAGCAGACCAGAAGATATTCAATACATGCTCACCCATGATACCGGTAGGGAACTCTCTGCTCCGGGTGAACTCAACAACATATTTGAGTCTTTGATTGGCCGACAAAATGTAATCCTACTGAGCGGTAAACAGCATAAAAAGCGTCGGCAGCTGATTATGCCACCTTTTCATAGAGAGCATCTTGAAAAATACAATCAGGCAATACAAGAGATCACCTATCGCGATATAGCCGGATGGTGGGTTGGTGATAGCTTAGATGTTCGTACGGCGATGCAGAGAATTACGCTACAAGTGATTTTGAAAGTCGTATTTGGCTTTCATCAGGGTAAGCGCTATCAAAAGCTAAAGCAGCTGCTGAGCCTTCGGCTAAATATGTCTAGTACGCCTCTAACCTCGCTCATTATCTTTTTTCCTTGGTTGCAGAAGGATATAGGCGACTGGAGCATTGGCGGGCGAATACGTCAGCTAGCAGAAGAAACAGACGAACTTCTGTTTGCGGAAATCGAAGAGCGCCGAGCGAGTGCTCACGCTGGAAGAATGGACATTTTGTCTCTACTGATAGCTGCTAAAGATGAAGAAGGCAATCATCTCTCAAACCAAGATTTGCGGGATGAATTATTAACCCTGATAGTTGCTGGCCATGAAACGACAGCTACCGCACTGACCTGGGCAATGTATTGGATACACGCTCTGCCAGAGGTGAAACAGAAACTGCTATCGGAGTTGGAGGCTTTTTCAGAGTCGGTCGATGCGGGTAAGCTGCTTAAGCTGCCCTACCTCACAGCAGTCTGTAATGAAACGCTACGCATTCATCCGGTGGCGATGCTAACCTTTCCTCGCCGAGTAGAAGTTCCTCTTGAGCTTAGTGGCTATCAGTTCTCTCCAGGAGATCTTTTGGTGGGCTGCATCTATTTACTTCACCAGCGGGAAGATCTTTACGCTCAGCCGCAGCAATTTCGCCCTGAACGCTTCCTTGAAAGACAGTTTTCACCCTATGAATTTATGCCGTTTGGTGGTGGGGTCCGCAGATGTATAGGGACTGCTTTAGCGCAGTGCGAGATGAAAATTGTTCTAGGCACTATCTTGAGTAATATGCAGCTATCGTTGACTAGCGCTTGTCCTGTAGAGCCTGCCAGGCGGGGTGTCACACTGGGGCAGAACGCTCCTGTCAGAGTCAAAACAATAGAAAAATACATTCCTGCACATCGGTGAAACCATGCGACTGTCTGCCGCGTTTAACAAGCAATCAACAACTTTGTATGAGTTCAACGCTTTTTCTTACGGTATCGACAATGAGTGAGAATACGAAACTAAACAATATACGGCTGCTGATGGCTTTTCTTTGCACGTCTGTTGCTATAGTCAACGCCAGTTACCGCTATGAGCAGATTGTAGACCTATTTTTAAACACAGATACGCCGACGACTCAGTTAGAAGAAAAGCTTTTCTTGTATATGCAGCCAACTGCTAAGCAAGTCGACAGACATTCGCCTCTATAGCCAGTTTCCGAGGAGCACATAAGACGCCCAGTAGGAAGGATGGTTGTAGTTTGGGTGGTTAACTAGCTTAAGTTGGGCTTGCCTGAGCGCCTGAGATTTAGAGAAGGATGGATTTTGTACGAGCTGCCGGTAAAATTCTGTCATTAAGAATGCGCTGGAGCGATCGTCAATGCTCCACAAAGAGGCTAGCGTACTACGTGCACCCGCTCGGACTGCAACACCTGCTAGTCCCAAAGCTGCTCGCGCATCGCCTTCCGCCGTTTGGCAGGCGCTCAGCGTTAATAGCTCAATAGGCTCAGATTGCGTTTGCCGGGTCTGCAAGATGCTGTTTAACTCGTCCATGCTAATTCGGCGATCGCGACTACGCAGAAATGTTTTACTCAAGTCGGAACTAAATTCACCATGGGTTGCTAAATGAACAATCTGAAAAGACGTTTGTTCGATTTTCTCTTGCAGTGCTTCAGCCGTAAAAGATTGGTTTAGTAGAATTGTTGTTTCAGGAATTTCCTCAACAATGCCTTCTTTTTCGGCTTCTACTGCGGTAAGTGGCGTAAAGCCTTCTACTGAGTCACTAAGTCCAGCAAACAGCAAACGCATTTCTTGGCGCTCTATAGGCTGCGGATTCAGCAGCTCTAGCCCTGGCGTTAGGGCAACGCCATAGGTTTCAACAATGTAGCGCTCGCCGTCGTAGAGCGCGGCCATGGGAATATTTTTTAGAAAGCCGTCGAGTACAAAAACCAGGGTGCCAACCTGACTGCTATTTAACGCTGGCTGTGCCGGGCGAATCAGCCAATCGTAAACCTGCGAGGCGAGTGCTTCGACGGTTATTTGACTCTCTGGCTGAGTGATTTGACGACGTAGGTCGCTCAAGGTTCTCTCTACGCTTTCTCGTTCAACCTCTGTTGAATAATGAACTAGCTCACTTTGATTGGGTAGCTTTAAAACAACTTCTAAGCTGTCTTCTAAGATAATGGGATAAACAACCGCCGCTAGTGCATCATTTGACCGATCGGAGAGCGCTTTAGTTTGTTCAACAACTCGGTCTATCGCGATAGGAACATCTATGCAAGCCTCTCGAAAGAAGTTTTGAAGCTCAACGGTTTGCAGCGATTCTAGGGCCTCTCTAGCAGCGCTTAAGTCTTGCTGCTGAGGCTCCCCCGTCACCGGGTGAAGCAGTAGCGCTATTTGTTCTCTGTAGGCAGGTTCGACACTTTCTGTAAAGGAAAACTGCTGATCTCTATTAATAGAGGCGATATCTAGCCGGAGTGACTGTAAGGTCTTGATAGCTTGCTGATAGGAGGCGATCGCCTCAGTTCTCATGCTTATCAAGTTCTCGACGGAGGCGTTTTTCTGCTCAGATTGAGCTTTTAGAAGGCGACCCATCTGCCACTGCCAAAGGTAAACAACATCGGTCGCATTGGCCGATGTTGCGAGCTGTAGCGCCTGCTGAGTGAGCGCTTCGGCAGATGACCACTGCTGCGTTTTTTCGTAGAGTCCGCCCAATAGCCCTAGTGCGTAAGATTGAGTGCGGCGATCGCCTAACTGCTCGCTTTGCCTGGCAGCCGTGGATAGTAGCATTGCTGCATCCAACGAGGAAGAGAGATCGGTTGCTTTAGATAGCGTATCGGCTAAGTTGATACGAGCGTAGATAGTTGATTGGCTGACAGGTCGCGCTTCTAGCTGACGCTGAATTTCTGAGATAAGAGACTGAGCTTCTGTTGTTGCTTCTGTCGTTGCTTCTGTCGTTTGAGCGTTTTCGGCTAGCAGGCTTAAACGGTTTAGATTGGCCTGTAGTCCTGTAGTATCAGAACTTGTGGCCGCAGCCTGCTGGTACCAGCCGAGCGCAGCGGCAGTGTCCTGCTGCGCTCGCGTTGTATTTCCTAAGCCGAGCTGTATGAGTGCCACCATCTCAGCCACTCTATTGCTCTCCTCTAAATTACCCTGTTCACCCTGTAGTTCGCTCTGTAGCTTCAGAGCACTTTCCAAGCTCTCTTGTAGGCGATCGCGCGAGTCCTCTAAATTGCCCACTGCTCGAAGCCCTTCACCCAGGCTGCGGAGTTCTGCGATCCTACTAAAAGAATTGGGCTGAGAGACCAACGCTTGTGACTGCTCGTTTAGCAGTGTTAATGCTTTCTGATAAAAGCCCAACGTTTGCAGAGCGCGGCTTTGATTAATCTTGTTTTGAACAAGGCGACTGCTATCATCTAGCGCCTTATATCTTTCAGCAGCCTGTTGCCAGCTAGTTAAGGCCTGCTCTGCTTGGCCTTGCGTAAGCTGTAGCTGTCCTTGAATGTCTAACGTCTGTGCAATACCAGAGGTACGACTAGCCGATTGAGGCGAGCTGGATAGTAAAGCTAGGCTATTTTGAACAGCTTCATTGGCTTGTTGCCAATCCCCTAGCTGCTGGTATACGAGTGCTAAATTGCTGAGTGCGATCGCCTGAGAAAGCGTATTGCCTTGCTGTTGGTGGGCAGTCACTGCCGTTTGCAAAGTAGCCGCAGCTTCCACAAAGTGTCCCGATTCGTACAGGGCTCTGCCACGTGCTTCTAGCGTTCGATCTGTTGTTTGGGATACCGCTGTTTGGGATGCCGCTGTTTGGGATGCCGCTGTTTGAGATGCTGCATCTGCTACGACGAGTGGTTCAGTTGAACTAGATGCTTGTAGATTGCTCAGTGCTGATTGAGGTATTGGAGAGTGAGGCGCTGTAGAGTGAGCAGCCCGATAGGGAGATAAGAGTATGCATAGGATAGTTAGCCAGCACAGCAGGCAGAATTGAATGAGGCGCGATCGCATGCAGCTTTTACTCATGGATGTAGCTCAGGAAAAAGCAATTGTTAATAGGAATATGACAGTTTTATTAGCTGGTTTGTTAGCTGGTAAAGCAGCCTTTTCTGGGTAGAAGACTGCATAAGTTACACATTTTCGCATCGAGTATCTAATAGAGCGTCGTTGATGCACATTTGCTTATTTTAAGGCAAATGGTACGCATCTCTTTTAAGAGATATTTTCGAGGTAAAAACAAACAGCTATAGCAAAGCAAGGATGCATTCTTACTTTGCTAGTCGAGTTGCTCGTTGCTATATAACGGTTTCAGCCGATGATAGTGTCCTAAGCAACTCGACAGATGCTATAGATGACAGCAAAAGATGACAGCAAACATTTACCAGTAATACATCATGAACCTAAAACAACGTTTACTACTACCTGCGACAGCGCTTTCCATAGCAGTTACGACCTTCGCTACTGTTCACTACCCAAACGCCCTTCAGGCGCAAGAAACAGACTCTCTACAGCTTGAGAAAAGCGCGCAGATTGTCTTTCAGCCAGACGACGATAATCAGATGATTGTAATCTCTGACAGAGCCGTTTACTCTCTAGACAATCCGGCTCTTCAGTTCATCTATTCGCCCAATCAATATGTCGTTGAGGCGTCTGGGCCTAGCTCAGAAGAAACCGCGGAAGCTGCTATCAGTATTATCGAAATCTGGTCTAAAGAAGACTATCTAACCCTGAAAAATGCGGGCGATGAGCTAGGTGATTTTCCGCTGCGGTTAACCGTATCGGTATCCGCTAATCCAGAAGGGTTGCCTTTGGAAGACTGGATCTCAACGTTGCCAAATGCCATTTTAGAGAAAGATGGCGGAACCATGGAGCGTAAGTCTATTGCGGGTCAAGAGGGCATCACCTTCGCCCGCGAAGACATGCTGACCGCTTACCAAAGCACCGTATTGAAAGATGCGACCGGTGAAAAGGTCATCATGATCAGCGTCGGTGGCTTCCACGATGCAGCGCAGTATGATGACAGCGCTGCATACCAGTCAGCTTTTGAGAAGATAGAGTCATCGCTGAGGCTAACCAATGCTTCAATCAATGAGTACAAAATTGACTAGCCGGTCATAAGCGCGTCTTTGTTCTGCACCTAGCTCTGACCCTTTACTGGTAGCCCTTGACGGGTAGAGAGTCAGAGCTAGAGTACAGCGCTGGATTTTCTCAAAAAGATATTTGAAGCAACAATCTGCTACTGTCTCAAAGCTAAGATGCTGAAATTATGCATGCTGTTGTAATTCACAAGCTGAAGGCAGCGCTCACGCTACGCCGCCAACAAAACTCATTGACGTCAACAAAATTCATTGACACGGTACGGCTGCTTGAGCGGCGGCAGCGAGCGTTTCTGCAACTAGCCTGACGCTGCCGTTTTCTCTAATCCAACCCTGTGCTTCTACGATATTCTCTTGTGTAGACGTCGCAAGCGTAGAAGCCGCAGGCTCAGGCAATACGCTCGAATGAGCTGTTTCTGTAGGTGCTTCCAACACAGCCCAATCTGATAAGGGTACATCCCCAACTAACGCATCAGTGGGGTTTGATGGCAATCCACCCCGCCCCGTTACAACAAATTCACTGCTCTGACCGTCGCCATTGCCAGCGCAAGTCTGAGTAATTTGATTTGAGGCATCTGCAAAGGTGGCTGGCAGTTCAGTTAAGCCACTGCTCGGATCGGTATCTGGTGTGGCAATATCGACTGTTCCCGGCGTGCCTAACTCTGAACTTGCTGTGATGTCATTGGCGAGCGGATTATCTTGAGATTGGGCGGTAATACCAAACAGGCCCGAGGTGTTAATGCGAACGTTGCCGCCGCTACCGCTAAATGCATTGGCGAGAATGTCGCTGTTCTCATCGGGCACAGAAACAACAGCCGCTGCCTGAATATCAATATTTCCACCATTCCCGCCTGTGCCATCAGTTCCCGCTGTTGTAGAAATGAGGCTGCCATTTCGCAACAGCAAAAGGTCGAGACCTTCTAGCACAATGTTGCCGCCATTCACCGCTGCGGTTTCAGCAGTCAGCCGTCCGTTATCTAAGCGCACGGTATCGGCTGCGATCGCCATATTGCCAGCCGTGCCACTGCCTTGACTATCTACCTCAATTCTGGCTTGGTCTAGTACCCGTAGGTCTGAGGTAGAAAGCCGCACTGTACCCCCGCTACCGGCTGAAGGTCTCGTGGTACTAGCGAATAAACCGCTGAAGAATGATGGATCGTCACCGATCTTGAACGTGTTGTCTCCTGAGAGAATGGTGCTATCTGTAATATCGAGATTAATATCGCCTGCGCGTCCATCGCCGCCCGTTCTTGTAAGAATCCGGCCGCCGCCTATGAGTTCAAGGGTATTCGCTTGGGCCGTGACGCTCCCACCGGCAAAGCGATTATCAGTAGTCGTAGAAACAAGCCCGTTGTCAATTAGGCGGATCAGATCAGCGGTCATGTTTACATTGCCACCTCGACCTTGAGCACCCTCTCTAGTAATTGCGAAAATAGTGGTAGCTATTGATGGAATGTCTGGATCTACGCCTTCTATAGAGATGCGATCTTGCGCCTGGATAGTAACATTTCCCGCATCGCCACGCCCGTCTGTTGTTGATTGAAACTGCGCACCATTCATCAAATCTAGCGAGCCAGCCGCGATCTGAATACTACCTGCACTGCGAATATCGTCTGTGTTGTCTGGCTGCGCTGCGTTTTCAGAAAGCGGGCTCATGTTGCTGAAAATATAGCTTCGATCAAAAATGGCGAGGTCTTGAATTTCAAGCGTGACATTGCCCGCATCGCCTCGACCCGACGAATCAGTTGAGAGTCGCGACTGCCCTGTAAGCGACAGCGAATCTGCCACAATTTGAATATCGCCGCCGTTTCCCTGTCCGTCAGTTCTAGAAGAGAGTGCTGATTCATCCGTCAGCGACAATACAGGCGTCGTAATTTGAATATCACCGCCGTCACCAACGGCAGGATTGCCAGCAAAGTTAGTAGATACATCGCTAAAAATTCTACTCTCGCTTTCAATCGCAACGCTCTGTGACGCATCAATAATTACGTTACCCGCATTGCCTTTACCTATAGTGTTCGCCTGTAGTCGCGCCTGATTTGTCAGCAGCAGTGAAGAGGTTTCAATCTCGATGTTGCCAGCGCTACCGGCTGCAATAAGGGTGCGATCGCCTCCACCGAGACCACTGGAGATGAGACTTCCGTCTATCGTCGTGCGATCGCGCGTCTCAATCCTGACCTTACCTGCTCTTCCTTCTCCTAAAAGCGTTGATTGCACAATACTTCTATCGGATATAGACAGTTCATCCGATAGAAGTAAAACATCTCCTCCATCACTACGACTGGCTCGAACAATATTGTCCAGAACAGCGTTAACCAGTCGAATGCGATTAGCGCTGAGCGTGATGTCTCCTGCTTGGCCTGCAACAAACTCAGCCTCACCAACCGTCCCAGCGGACAGTCTACTGTCGTTGATGATATCTAACTCGTTAGCTGTTACAGTTACGCTGCCGCCGCTGATTGTGAAGTCTGACGCGCTTACACGAGAGCCGTTAGCAACCCATACATTCGAGCGAGCAACATCCTCTGGAAATTCCAAACTGCTATCTGCGTTGAGTACAACCCGACCAGGCTCGCTAAGACCCCCTAGCTCTATACGTCCGCCCAGTGCACTTATCCCACCATTCTCTACATTGATATCACCTCCTAGCAGCGTGATGCCCTCACCATCTACCACTCGTAGACCGCCGCCCGGAGCGCTATCTAGACCAACCGGTGGCAGCGTTCGAGCATTGTTTGTAATAGCTGCAGGGTTCGTTTGATTGAACAGAAACGCAGAGGGCCGCACCGTCAACATTGGCGCTGTGGGCGAACCGGTCTCGCTCATCTCAAGCTCAATAGCGTCAGCAGTGGTTGCAAGAAAAGAGCCGCCTTGTAAATTCAAGCGGACATTTTCGCCAAAGATAATACCGTTCGGGTTAATAATGAAGAGATCGGCATCGCCAAAAACGCCCAGCAAACCAAAGATTTGTGACTCAGTATCGCCGGTTACTCGGCTTAAAATGCTATCAACACCCGGGTCGGCAAAGTAGATAGCGCGACCCGCTTCGACATGGAAGGTTTCAAAACTGTGTAATAAAGAATTTCCAATCCTCGATCCACCCTCAACAACGTCTCCTGGATAGTCTGGAGCGATCGGGCTAAGCGTGGAGGACTCTTCTCCTAATGTGTCGTCAGGAATAGGCATCAGCTGCGCTGACACTGAACCTGCAGAAGAAAGCAGCATTCCGGCTAAAACCGTTGTCAGCGTAGATTTCCATCGAATATGACGCATAGAAATTATTCTTTTAGCGATTTATTTCGTAATCGTTTATTTTGCAATCGTAAGACTAATGGCGATGCTTGAGATTAACTCAATCAAGGTAAGAACAAATCGTCAGTAGCACAAGCCTCAGTTCTCAAGTTCACACTTTTATAGACAGCGATGCATAATTTCTGTCGCTCTCAGCTGAGTATATTGCAAGTGTTTCCAGTTGTACGCTTGTGTTTTCATCCTTCTTCTGAAGAAATAAAGGAGAAATAAATCTGTTAAAGCAATAAATCTTAAATGTATGGACTTACGTGAATGTAGGAGACTTTGTACACTTTAGAATAAACAGTTTGAAATAGACAATGCTATTTCAGCTGTAGAAAATATCAGCTTATGGCCATAAGCTTGTAGGGCATTAGCTTGTAAGGCCATAAGCTTAATGTTGGTAGAAGTGTGAGGGAGTTTTATGACGCATAATATGACGCACAGATTAATTCTGCGCAGATTAACAGCACACAGCCCGATGATGCGCAGATTGACAACAGTTTGCTTTGTTTTTTGTTTTGCGCTCGCGACCGTTTTTGGGTGGCCCAGGCTTCATCGCGTGCAGGCCCAACCTACTGTTGCCCATGTCGCTACGGGCTCAGGTGGCGCAGTGGCTAGCGTAGATGCGCTAGCCACCCAAATTGGTATTGATGTGTTGAAAGAGGGCGGTAACGCAGTAGATGCAGCGGTAGCAACCGCGGCAGCACTAGGCGTGACTGAGCCGTTCTCTGCGGGCATTGGCGGCGGCGGCTTTATGGTGATATATCAGCCGGACCGATCGCTCTCGACTGGCGAATCATCAGGGGCTCAGTCGGTTGAGGCCAATGTAGAGACCAGTGTAGAGGCCAGTGTAGTTACTTTAGATGGCCGAGAAGAAGCCCCTGCGGCGGTCCGTCCCGATCTTTTTACAGATCCAGATAGCGAGACCGGAGCCCCTTTGCCCTTTTTCCCGAATCGAATTAGCAGCGGTTTGGCTGTGGGCGTCCCTGGGACGCCTTTGAACTGGGCGACCGCAGCTGAGCGATATGGCACAAAGCCGCTGTCAGAACTTTTGCAGCCAGCGATCACACTAGCAGAAACCGGATTTTCGGTAGATGAAACCTTTGCTGGCCAGGTAGAAGGCAATCAGGAGAGATTTGCAGCCTTTGAAAGTACTCGCTCGCTCTATTTGCCAAATGGACAGCTGCCTCCTGTGGGTAGCCAGCTGAACAATCCTGATTTGGCTAAAACTTACCGACTTTTGGCTGAGCAAGGGGTAAATGCTTTTTATCGAGGAGAGATTGCAAGTGCGATCGCTCAAACCGTCCAAAATCCACCTGTCGTTGATGAGCCTTCGTTTAAAGTGTGGCCCGGTCAAATGACCCTCGCCGACTTAGACCGCTACGAAGTTCGCATTCGCCCGGCCGTAGAAAGCACCTACCGCGACTATCGCTTTTACGGCATGGGCCTGCCTAGCAGCGGCGGCACGACGATTGCCCAGACGTTGAATCTGCTAGAAGGCTACGATTTGAGCGAGCTAGACCGCGCAGAAGCACTGCACCTATTGATTGAATCCGAGCGCTTGGCGTTTGCCGATCGCGGTGCGTATTTAGGCGACCCTGAGTATGTTGATGTGCCTTTGCCAGGGCTGTTGAGTAAAGACTATGCGAGCGATCGCAGGGCAACCATACCCGCTGAAGCCCCTGCCAATGAAGCTGACTATCGAGCGATCGCGGGCGATCCTTTAGCCTACCAGCAAGACCCTAGCCCTAGCCTAACGGGCGCACTGACAGCTGCTTCAACGGACGGCGAAGGGCTTTCAACAACTCACCTAACGGTTGTCGATGCGGACGGCATGATGGTTTGCTACACCCTCACGATAGAATCTACGGGCGGTAGCGGCATTGTGGTCCCAGGCTACGGATTTATCTTGAACAATGAGCTGACAGATTTTGATGTAGATAATCCTCATCCCAATGTTCCTGAGCCGGGTAAGCGGCCCCGTAGCAGCATAGCGCCTACTATCGCCAGGACTCCCGATGGTAGCCTGCTGGCGTTTGGCTCTCCTGGTGGCTCTACCATCATTACTACCGGGTTAAATATTGCGGTGAATATTGTTGACTTTGGTATGGGATTAGAAGATGCGATCGCCGCGCCCAGGCTCTCTCAACGCAATAACGGAATTACTCAAGTAGACCAAGGCTTTGAGGAGACTGAGCAGGGTGAAGCCCTCTTAGCCTTCGGTCATCAGCTTGATTCAACTGACGAAATTGGCGCGGCTACAGGTATCTTGGTTAGCCCAGAAGGTGAGATTACAGCTGTAGCAGAGCCCAGTCGCAGAGGCGGTGGAAGCGCTATGACAACAGAATAGGTGTGAAGAGATAGTTCTGTTTGCGACTTCGACAACGCTAGCTCTTCAACAACGCTAGCTCTTCAACAATGCTAGTTCATAGAACCATGCTATGGGCTAGCCGATAAGCCGTGCGACTTTGACCGCAGAGGAGATGGCTCCCTCATGCAAGCCATCTCCTAAGTATGCTCCAGCATAATAGGTATTGCTCTCTCCGTTGGTCTCGATGATTTCGTTGCGATGTTGGAAAGCTTCGGTGGTGTAAAAGGGAGTGTGTTGCTTTTGCACGTGGATGATTTTATCTTCTTGGATATTGTCTTCTAGCTGAAATGACAGAATATACTTTTCAAGGGAGGAAACACCACAGAGCTGATTGAGATAGCAATTGTAGCCCCATCGATGATTTGACTGAACGAAGTCAAACTCGGAAGGATGCCGAACGCCGTAGCTGCTGTACATAGATCTGTCGCGATGCACGACAGTCGTAATGTGATTGCCCTTCCAAGGTGAAAATCGCTTGCGTTCAACGTCGTCAGGGTCGGCCAGCATCGTCAAAACCTGATCGGGTGGTGTGGCAAATACCACTTTGTCAAACTCGTGAATTTCGCTGTCTGCGCACTCAATTTTGACGGTATCTGCGCTTCTGTAGATGTTAGCAATTTCAACGTTGGTAAAGATATCTCCTTTAAATCGCTCTACAATCTTCTCAATATAGGAATATACGCCTCCTTCTACTCTTAGCCATTTAACCGAAAGATAGTCGCGCAGCATTGGGAGTGCCAGTTCTGCGGGAACCTCGTCAATATATTCGAGAGGAATTGAGTAACTATACATCGTCAGCAGCTTGAGCCAAAGGTGACTAACCAAGTCTTCTTTTAGATGCTGTGATAGCGGCTGATTGTGAAAGACAGCACTGGAAGCCGCTCTCACTTTTAGCCACAGGCCCACAGACTGAAGATTGACAGCATTGAATCGAAGCTGTTCAATAATGCGCTGCATTCCCTTTGCGTTTCTGTTACTGGCGACACCTGATAAAAAGCGAGTGCCGCTCTCAGTAAACAGTCCTGAACCAACAGCAACAGGCAGTAGCTTTACGTCAAGCTCGTTCATGAGCGCAACAAAGTTATGAAATGTATTTGGAAATTCAAGCGGCCCACTTTCTAAAATTTCGACACATTCGGTATGACTTGGCCTGACGTTTTTGTTTAGGGTGCGAATGTTCCCGCCCAGCATGGGCTGTCTTTCAAACAGGCCAACATAGTGCCCTTGCTTGTTGAGGTAATATGCCGCTGCCATGCCAGCAGCACCGCCACCGATAACTGCAATTTTCATCGCTGTCCTCCTAAAGAGTATAAAGATGTGGGCCGCAGGGTGTTTGGATTAGCGATCGCCTAAAATCACATCACCTGATAGCCGTTGATAGAGCAGTGCGCCCGTCCAAACGGTGGGCGCAAATCCTGGGTAGCCTGATGAGGCATTACAGAAATAGAAATGATTGAGCGAGGCTTGATGGTTTAGTCGTCCGAGACCCATGTTTTTTGGCGTTAGTTTAGAGCCATAAGAATTGCCCTGTGGACACAAGCAATAGCGCTCGTTGGTGGTTGGGCTGCCGGTAACGTGAAAAACCATATGCTCCCTAAAGTTAGGGACATAGCGCTCTTCTATTACATCGAGAATAGAGTCTAAGATCTCTTGTTTCTTTTGATAGTAGGCTTTGCGATCGCGTGCTTTCAACGCTTTAAAGTAGCCGTAATTGGCCACTGTCAAAAGCTCAACAACCTGACAATCTTCTGGACAGTCTCTATTTGCATCAGTCAGTAAAGTTGGCGTGGTGATCGCAAAGCTCGGATTAGAAAAGTCATTATGCTCGTACATTTGAGAAAATGCTTCGTTTAAGCTTTGATGCCCGGTATGGAAAAGATTCCACTTGCCAAAGCCGTAGTCGCGCATATCAAGATCTTTCACGACGCAGTACGCCATGAAGTTCGACGCAGAGTACTCGTAATCCAGCTTGCGGCGCACTGTCTTAGAGAACATATTTTCACCAATCATCTTGGCCGCCTGTTGGGGATCGATGTTGCAAATGACGATGTCGCCTGTGAATTGATGTGTCTTTTGCGTGACTAAGTCAGTCGCCTCAACGCCTGTAACCGTCCGCTCCGTTAGCTTAAACCGGGTGACCTTATGGCTAAGTAATACCTGTCCGCCGTGTGACTCAATCACGTTGACGAGTGCGTTAATCACATGCTCAAAGTGTTGGGTCGCGTAGAATGCACCCGATTGATAGCCTCTAAAGAGAGCAACCCAGGCATAAAAGGAGAGCTGATTGGGGGGAAGGAGAAAGTCGGGCCACTGTAGTGCCAGTAAAGTTTGCGCGGCTTGAGGTAGCTGAAACTTGTCGAATACATCCTGCAAAGTACTGTTGAGGTATTGAGCGGTGCCAATGACTTCGACAGGATGCTTCACTAACATCATCGGATCGATGGGCGGTGAGAGCTTTTTCATTCCTGCGCCTGTCCTTTCTACCGCATCTACAAATCGCCGGATCTGCTTGCTATTGTCAGGAAACAATGCAGAGAGCCGTCTTACCAATTCGTCTGGATCAGAAGGCATATTCAGTTTGTATCCTGGCATCCGCATGTGGTCGAAGCCATCAGGATCGTAGCGCTCAAAGGTGACTTCCTGATCAAGTCCTAGCTTTTTCAGTACCCGGTTGACGGTTTGTCCTTCTCCGCAGTCCCAAACGTAGTGAAGCTGGGCGTTGAACCGATATTTTTTTGCGAGTTCGAAGGTATGGCCAAAGCCGCCCGGGTGTTCGTGAGCTTCAAGCAGCTGCACTTTTTTGCCGCTATTTGCCATCAGGGCTCCAAAAACCAAAGCTGACAGACCGCTACCAACAATCAAATAATTGGGTTGCATGAACAGTGTTCTCACTTGCTAAGTTACTTACCACAACAGTATTTGAAAATTCACTTTTTATCCTGAAGGGGTGACACAACGCCTAAAAGCTTTATGTGATAGAGCTTTTGCACC
>ERZ1740058.705-NODE-705-length-22258-cov-6.138630_pt1 | contig 22258 bp, 21 predicted proteins | sample MGYA00581745_ERZ1740058 | MGnify/ENA primary metagenome ERZ1740058 (study PRJEB43018, sample SAMN04849742) | marine metagenome | isolation source: floating plastic debris | place: Pacific Ocean | collected 2008-08-30 | study: EMG produced TPA metagenomics assembly... | reverse complement strand
TTGGCCGATTTATCAATCTGTATTTCTTTTAAAAAACTACTTTAACCCATTACCGAAAATAGGTAAGTATGGAAATAATGTGTCTTAATGGCTGGGGGGGGAAGCTTTATGATCAATTACTTCCGTATTTGACCAAGCAAAACCCCGATATCCTTTGTCTTCAGGAAGTAGTACACACACCCGCTACGGAAAAAGAGTGGCTTACCTACAGAGATGGTAATCATGTGCTTCCTCAGCGAGCCAATTTTTTTCAAGATGTTCAAACGGCCTTGCCCAATCACCTAGGTACTTTTTGTCCGGCTGCCCAAGGAGTTCTGTGGGATGAAAATACGGAGATTCCATCCCAATGGGGACTGGCAACTTTTGTGAGAAGGTCTTATCCGATAATTGCCCAACTTCAAGGGTTTGTACACAAAACCTATTCACCTCATAATTACGGCGAGCATCCCCGTTCGCGCTCTGCGCACGCCATAAGAGTCTTTGATTATGGCAAAAACAAACCTGTAGTGGTTGCTCATATGCACGGTTTGCGCGATTTGAATGGCAAAATGGACACACCGGAAAGAGCTAGGCAAGCTCATAAATTGGTATCATTTACCAATGAGCTAACCGAAAATAATGATGCTGTGGTAGTCTGTGGAGATTTTAATGTGGGGCCAAATAGCGAGACATTAAAAATAATGGCGGAGGCTGGGTTGACCGATTTAGTTACTACCAGAACTTCAGGGGGAACTCGCACATCTCATTACAAAAAACCGGGTAAGTATGCTGACTACATGTTAGTTAACGAACAAACTAATGTTGTAGACTTTAAAGTAATTTTTGAGCCAGAGGTATCTGACCATTGCCCTCTAATATTGACAATATGAAAGTTTATGAAAGCAGAAAAAGCTGTAATGACCCGAATTGGGAGTGGTTTACCGAGAAAAACAACAACTTAGGTTTAATACTACCACTGCCAAGGTCAGTACGGATTCTTCAAAATTGCTACATAAAAATTAATTCGTATTCATCACCCAAAAATCGTACTTTATCCCATAGCCAGTCTGTAGCGTAAATAGGACGTACCAAAGGACAGAAAAACAGTATTTAACGCTTATGGATGGTACTCAAAACGCTCTTGCTCACTATATTGACACTAAGAGTGCCAAAGATATATGACAAATAAACGTACCGGTGCATTTACCCGGTTGTTATATGCAATCACTATGAAATACATAATAATTGTCTTAAGCCTACTTCTTTCAAGTTGTGGAAATAAAACAACCAAAACTGGAGAACAACAAAACGAATCTATCAAAATGAAATCAAAAACAAGCACAACATATAATCTTCCAAAGGATGTAATTTCAAAAATTCGTATTGAGTATTCGGATAATGATAATCAAGAATTTATAATAAACTCTCTGATTCAATTAGGTATTGATTGGGAATTCAAAAGTGCTCGAGTACCGCGATGCATTTTATTCCTTTCAAAGGGAGATTTTGATTCATTTAAAGATAATTTAAAAAGTGCAGAAACAGATTGGCGAGACGTCATATACTGGGCTGAGTATGACTCAAAGGATAATCAGATTTATGATTTCAATAAGCCCTTTGAAGAAAATGGATTATAAAAAGCATATAACATGGTATAAAGCGCATTAAAATGCGCCTTATATATACATAACGTTGTATGTCTCTTGAAAAAGAAAACTTATGGCGAAAACTGAAGCAACAGAGACGACCAAAAATATTGAAAAGTTTATCAACTCATTTGCGGACACGGAATAAAAGCAGCAAGATAGTTTTGAGCTGTTAAAGCTAACACAAGACGCCATGAACTACTAAAATCAAACTATGAATAAGATCAGAATCGAAATCAAATGGGCGTTGATATTTGTTGCGGTGTTCCTGCTTTGGATGTTCTTGGAAAAACTCCTGGGGTTGCACAGCACACACATTGACAAACACATGTATCTGACTAACTTATATGCTATTCCGGCAATAATCATCTACGTGCTAGCTATAAAGGACAAAAAGAAAAAGTACTACCACGGCCAGATGACTTTTAGACAGGGGTTTATTGCAGGACTGATAATTACAGTAATCGTGACATTGTTTTCACCACTCACTCAATGGATTACTTCAACCATCATCACACCGGAATACTTTTCGAACGTAATTGCCTATTCGGTTGAAACAGGATATTACAAATCGTTGGAAGAAGCAGAAGCCTACTTTAATCTAAACAATTACATGGTGCAAAGTACGATTGGGGCATTTGTAATGGGGGTTGTAACATCTGCAATTGTAGCGTTTTTTGTGAGAAAGAAATCGAAGTAATAAAAGCAACACAACAACGACTACAGTATACCGGTGCACATGAAAATAGCTACATTAAATACACAGGCCGCTAAAAGGAAAGCACCATAAAATCCCGCACTTGCCATAGCCCCTGGTTAGCATATACCAAAAATGGGAACAAAAACATTTAAGGTAACAATACACATGGTTTCAAGTCTTGACGGTTTTATCGCTAACCAAGACGGTTCCATTGAATGGATGCATTCAACTGATAAGTATGAGAATGGGGTTTCACTCACCGAAGAGTATATCGCTGACTTTCTACAATCAATTGATTGTTACGTTATGGGTTCGCGAACGTATGAGCACGCCGTAGAACTGGGATGGGCTTACGGCGACACTCCCGTTATAGTACTGACTAGCCGAGACCTGAAAGCGCACAAAGAAAGCGTTGAATTCTATTCAGGTGACCTGAACGAGCTTATTAATCAACTCAAATCAAAATATCACAGTGTCTGGATGGTAGGAGGCACCGAGGTAACCAAAGAATTTTTGAAGCAACAGCTAGCTGACGAGATTGTCGTAACCATTGTTCCGGTTCTTTTAGGGACCCAAACATTGTTTTCTGATTATATCGGAGAAGAATACAAATTACACTTAAAGGAAACAACTGCTTTCGAGCATGGAATGGTAGAACTGAGTTACAAAATATTAAAAAAATTAAACACACCCTAAGCCTAATGACTCTCAGCAACGGACGTACTCTGATTTTAGCTAGGCGTCATTTATTTAGACGAACATGAAAAGTGCTGTACTATTAACCATATTCTTCACAAACGTATTAAGCTACGGGCAAACTACGGTAACTTTTACTGTAGAGAGCCTGACCCCAGGCGAAAATGAAAAAGTGGGCATAAGAGGTAATATACCTCCGTTGGATTGGTATAAGTCTATCGCTCTAAACAAAGTCGGTGAGAAATATACGGTTGATATAGATTTCCCTACTTCTGAACAAGAGCTGGAGTTTAAGTTTGTGTTATTCACCGATGATAAAAATCCTACTTGGGAGAGTATCCAAAACCGAACCTTTACTTTACTAGCGAAAGACCAACAACAAATCTCTAACAATAAGTGGAACCAGGAACAGATTGTCGATATCAGTACCCTAGAAGAAATAGCGCCTGACGGGCTTTTAGAAGACTTTGAACTAATCAAGACGATGGTCTTGGAAGTTCATCCGGGAACGTATCGGTATAATACCGAAGAAGAGATCATCGCTGCTCTTGATGAACTGAAAAATAAATTCAGTAGTCCGTTAACGCATCAAGAGGCCTATTTGGCCATCTCTAAACTTACCGCTCAAATTAAATGTGACCATACCAAGGCGGGTTTTAACAATCAGAAAAAGACGATAAACTCAATTATTCACTATCAGTGCGATAAAGTGCCGTTTACTTTCAGGTGGGTAGATGACGAAATGGTGGTGTTGAATAATGCATCGGAAAGTGAACTGCTTGAAAGAGGCACAAAAATACTCTCTATCAATCAAGTACCAGTTACTGAGATTCGAGACCGCATGCTGGATTACATTGGTGCAGACGGGGCAACCGACAATAATCGGATTTATAAAACCCAAGTGAACGGCTACGATTTTCGCTATAATGCCTTTGACATTTTTTATCCGTTGCTATATCCCTTAACCAGCCAGGAAATAGCCTTAGAAATTCAGCGACCTGATAAAAATACCCTTGAATCCATCGTGATGTCTACTATGACCAGAGAAGAAAGGTCTAAGGTTCTAACGGAACGCTATTCGGAATTCCCAGCATCGAGGGATGACATGTGGAATTTTGAAGTACACTCGGATAGTATTGCTGTACTAACGCTTAACTCCTTTGGCCTGATGGGATGGAAAGCTATGACCATCGATTATAAAGCTTTTTTAGCCGATGCTTTCCAACAAATAGATGAATTAAGAATTCAACACTTGATCATTGACATCAGAGAAAATAATGGTGGGAACGATGAAATGGCCGACGAACTGTTTAGTTACCTTGCCGAGGATAGTTATAATTTTAATAGAGAGGGAAGAACCCGCTATGTGAAGTTTCCAGAAACGCTCAAATCCTATATTCAAACTTGGGGCGATAACCCTTGGTACTTTAAACTAAAACCCAAAGGCAAAAAGACTGATGACGGTTACTATATTTTCAAAGAGAATCTTACGCAATCCGCAAGGAACAGCGATAAAAAGATTTACCAAGGCAAATCGTATTTGTTGACTAGCTCGGCCAATACCTCATTAGCCTTCTACACCGCTTACAGGTTCAAATACCAGCAACTAGGTACAATCGTAGGTCAGGAAACCGGGGGCAATCTCAATGACATAAATGGCGGACAAATACTATTCTTGAGACTCCCTAATTCAGGAATAGAAATAGATTTTCCGGTTATGGGTGGATTCAGTACCCAAAAGCAACCAAACTCTGGAGTGCGTCCTGATATTGAGGTAGAGTACACCGTTCAAGATATTACAGAGGAGCGAGATTTAGAAATGGAAGAAGTTTTAAAAATTCTAGACAAATAAGTACGGTACAAAAAATCTTAGAAATGATTCGGGAGAGCTAAAAATATAGCCCTCCCAAATATTTTACTGCGTAGAAGTAGTTAACTCCTCCGGTTCCATACCGGTATAGCTGACAATAGCTATGTGTTGGCTATCGGGCGACCAGGAAGGAACGTTCAGGGTGCCTTGTCCGCCGTAGAGATAGCCAATCGCTCGGGGAACACCGCCAGAAGCAGGCATCATCCGTACCATCACTCGTTCGTAAAAGGGGTGAGCATCGGAAGGAACGCTGGCGTTATAGGAAAGAAACGCAATCCACTTTCCGTCGGGCGAAATGTGCGGGAACCAGTCGTTGTACTCATCGTAGGTTAACTGCTCCTTAGCCGAACCATCGGTCTTCATACGCCACAGTTGCATCGTACCTGATTGGTTGCTGTTGTAGTAAATATACTTTCCGTCCGGCGAGCCGGCAGGACCGTCGCAGAAACCATTTTCTTCAGTAGTAAGCTGTACTTCTTCTCCTCCCTTCAATGGGGTTTTGTAAATATAGAAAAGATCTTCGTCGCGTCGAGCTACGTAGTAAACCTCTTTGCCGTTGGCCGACCAGCCGTGCCAGTAGGAAGGAGACTGCTCGGTAATTTGGCGGGGAGTACCGCTTCCATCTAGCGAAGTTACGTATACGCGGGGTGAGATACCCGCTTTACTGCTGGTAAACGCTAATGTCTTTCCGTTGGGAGAAATGCCGTGGTCGTTATGGTTTCCGTCCAGATCTCCGATAGGAAAACTAGTGGGTTCACCCCCGTTCAGCGGAATTGTATAGAGCGAGCCATCCATATTGAACAGTAGCTTATTATCATCAGGCATCCAGTTAGGGAACATGAGCCGCTGAGGAGACTCGTAGACAATTTTCCGCTGACCGGTTAGTACGTTAAGCGTTTCCAGTCGGGAGCCAACGGTTTGATCATTATCAGCGCTTAAGGTGCTTTCGATAGGCTTATCAATACGCACGTTGTTTACCTTCACTTCTTCAGCTACGCTTTCGTTCAGTGAACTCACAAACAGTCCGGCGTACACTTCATTGGGCATATCCTCAATTTCGCGAGAGCCAATTTTCTGTAAAGGTTCACCGGGGTGGGCCGCTCGCATTGTGAAAGTATTGCCGGTGCGTTCTAGCTGAAGGATAGAATAATCGTCTTTAGGAGCAGAAATTTCATCCTGCGGATCGCGCATAAACGCTCCTGGTAGTGCCCGCCACTGAAGTTCGGTTAAGCCATCGCCTTGTACTAAAGCACTTATGTGGGCCGAATTATCATCCATTGATTCCCGTACCATCCAGCCAGTTTTCCGGCGTGGACTGCCGTCTTCTTTGGTAAACTCAAAGTTGGCGGTAAGAATAAAATCTCCGGATAGCTTTTTGTTAAGGTATTGAAATTCGTCGCGGTTAAACCAGATATTGTAGCCAGCCCCTTGCAGGGTATAGGTTTGGGTAGACTCATTGTACTGCGACGAGCCTTTAGTCTGAGGATTGCCAATATCGCCACTGCTATCGAAAATACCGACCGCTCCTTGGGCAAAAGCAAAATAACTGGAAAAGACAAAGATAATGCTGAATACTGCTTTCATAGTGTTGTATCAGTTGGTGTAGAATTGGGTTTCAAAAATCAGAAGCAGACTGCCTGGGCAAGCAAACTGCTCAGCTATCTTTTCAGATAAGCACCATTTTTCAACTAGGGCCTATCGTCTTTTTCTATCAGCAGTGATCTACCCTAAAAAAGTAGATACAGTAAATACAATCACCATTAACTTAAAGAGCGGAATATTATCAACCTTACCTACCGCAATGCTTGAAAATAGTCGCATATTCTGCGGCTATTTGCTATTCCTATTTTTCCTAATGTAAGCAATTAGATAATGGAAGGCAACTATTTATCGGTGCACTTTCTAAGAATTGTACAATCTGTTGGGGGCTTTATTCGTTATCGAGTGCTGCTAGTAACGACTGATACAACCTGAAATTTTCGCCATCGTAGCAGACAAACCGCACCTCTTCTACTACTTCGCTACTAAACCGCTGTACTTCATCTAACGCAATTTGGGCGGCCTGTTCTTTAGGAAAGCCGTATATGCCGGTGCTGATATTAGGAAAAGCAATGGTTTTGATGCCCTGTTCTTCGGCAAGTTTCAGCGAGTTTCGGTAGCAGTTGCGTAGTAACCGATCTTCATCGTTATTTCCTCCCTGCCAAACCGGACCTACCGTATGGATTACGTAGGTAGCCGGTAGATTACCCGCCGTAGTAATTACCGCTTCGCCGGTGGGGCAACTACCCTGCCGGGCTCTGATTTTTCGACATTCTTCCAGAATGGCCGGTCCGCCCTTGCGGTGAATGGCTCCATCCACTCCGCCGCCACCCAGCAGCGAAGAATTAGCCGCATTCACTACCGCATCTACTACGGTTTCGGTTATATCGCCCAAGTGCAGGCTTATCTTAAGACTCATACTGTTGTCAAGGGATCACTTGATGCTAAATATCAGAAAAAGCTAACGTTTTAGAAATAGTATTTGGCCGGAAGGCTACTGCTACAGGTTGAAAAAATTAGAATAATCGGTTTACTTTTGCCTACTTTCTAAAAAAATAGTTGACTCTTTATGAATGGAGAGGTATCTCGTGTACTATTCTTAGTACCGCCGCAGGTACATTTGCTTGACCTGAGCGGAGCGGCCCATATCTTTTACGAAGCCATTGCCCGAGAGGCACCCTTTTCCTCTCATTTTGTTACTCTCGCCTCCCCCCAACTAGTCAGTAGCAGCGGTTTGCAGTTTGCCCAACTAGAGCGTTATTCCGATTTTCATTTATCTAAAGAAGACCTGGTATTCATCCCAGGACTAGGATCTGAATTGCTGCTCAATCCGAGCTTTTTGGAAAGTCTATCTCCCTTTTCGGCCTGGCTAAGGAAACAGCACAACCAAGGCGCCTGGGTTAGCTCGGTATGCACCGGGGCTTATATCTTAGCCGAATCGGGTCTGCTTGACTACCGAGCGTGTACTACCCACTGGCGGTTTGCCGAACGTTTTCAGCAGCGTTATCCTCGAGCTCAGTTACAGAAAAATCGGTTGTTTGTAGACGCCGGAACGGTGTTTTCCAGTGCGGGAGTAGCTTCGGGAATTGATCTGGCCCTCTACTTGCTGGAGAAGAAAATGGGGTCGCCCTTTGCCTCCAGAATTGCCCGCGAGGTAGTAATCTTTCTGCGTCGGTCGGAGTCAGACCCGCAATTGAGTGTTTTCTTGCAGTACCGCAATCATCTGGACGATACCGTGCATCAGGTGCAGGACTTAATAGCGCAGTCGCTAGCTGATAAACCCAATATTGAGAGCCTGGCCGAGGCAGTACACGTAAGCCCCCGCACGCTGACCCGTAACTTTAAGAAGGCAACGCTCATTACTATTGGTGAGTATACCGATAAGCTTCGGGTAGAGCGAGCGGCTAAGCTATTAGGAGAAGGGCATAAAGTAGCATCAGCCGCGGCTGCCTGCGGACTGAAAAGTGAGAACCAACTCAGAAGCTTATTGCGAAAGTACCGAGGAGTACTACCTCAGGAAGTACACCAAATGGCCTGATACTGCGCCTGATTGTCCTGGTGTACAAACCTTATTCATCATAGTTTTGGAGAATAATCCAAAAAATCAAAAACATGAAGACTCATTTCTTGCTCCTCGCATTATTATTATCAACCATTGCAGTATTTGGCCAGGCTTCCGAAACAATTGCGTATTATTGTCCTCCCTGCAACCAGAAATGTGACCTGCTCACCTATAGTGAACCCGGCACCTGCGCGCATTGCGGTATGGAATTAATCCAACAAACTACTGAAGAACGAGCTCAAGCAATGAATACTGACCGAATTACTATTGCTTTTTATCTGCAAAACGGAGTGGAAATTCTGGATTTTGCCGGACCCATGGAAGTGTTTTCCTATGCCGGTTTTAAGGTATTTACGGTAGCCAAAACCAAAGACCCCATTGTATCCCAAGGCATTCTCACCATCATTCCTGATTATTCGCTGGAAGATGCTCCTGAATCGGATATTTTGGCTTTTTTTGGTGGTGGTAATGCCTATGAGGCTTCTAAAGATCCGGCTCTAATCAATTGGATTGAACAACGGAAAGCAACCACCGATCTGCACTTTTCGGTATGTACCGGAGCCTTTATGCTGGGGCAAGCTGGTTTATTAGACGGCCAAACTGCTACTACCTTCCACAATGCCATTGATGGACTGCAGGAGACTTTTCCCAAAGCAGATGTGCGCTCCGATGTTCGTTTTGTGGATAACGGAAAAGTTATCACTACGGCTGGAATCTCCGCTGGCATTGATGGGGCTCTGCACTTAGTCGCCAAATTAAAGGGGCAGGCGGCAGCCGAAGAGGTAGTGCACTACATGGAGTACGATAACTGGCAGCCTAATCAGGGGTTAGTCATTAGTGAATAATTTTCTCTTCAGAAATGGGGAATTGTCTCAGTCGGATTTATCTGATGATCACTAGCAGCGCGAAAAACTTCTTTTACTAGTGGGGTAGTTTGTTCTTCCGGAGTAACTGACGGGTTGATTTTCTGGTATTTTGGTGATAAATAGCTTAATGCTATTATTAGGACTGGTGCAATCGTTGGGTAGTACTTTGGTTTTTATTCTTAGAAAGCCCAGGCACGTTTCCAACTTCATTCTCGCCGCATGGTTTTTAATAATTTCCCTCTTTTTTCTGGGCCTGTTAATTCCGGAGGGGCTGACCACTTATACCAAGATCGGATTTATTCCTTTCTTTATGCTGACTGGCCCGCTGTTCTATTTCTACGTTCGTAGCTTAATTCATCCCAACTTCGAGTTTAAATGGCCACATTTGGTGCATTGCATTCCGTTTGCGCTGGTTGGTGGGTTAAGGGTTGCCTTTTTCCCGAGTCGTTATCGTTAAATTCGGAGCCCCTTCCCGAAAGGGAGATAAATCCTTACATCAGCGCTATGATATTCATTCTTAGCATTTCATTTTTTAGTTACTGGGTAGCTACTTTACTATTATTGCTGAAGCATCGTAAAAATGTCCTCAATTATTTCTCGACGAAATCGGGGCAACGTACTTTGAGCTGGGTGCTGCTTATTATGCTGGTAGCGTTGTTAAGTCATATTATTTTCCTTTCGCCTTCTTTGGTGCAAGTTTACTTTAGCTCTCTCCAAACTATGAGTTTCTGGGTGCATCAGTTTAACATTGCTCTACTGGGCTACCTTCTGCTAGTATTCGGTCTTACTCAACCCATTATCTTTGAATCTCCTACGTCTGCCCCGGTCAGTGAAGTAGACAGTAGCTTAGCGCGTGAGAAGTACGCTCGCTCCGGACTTTCCGATGAGCAGATGCAATTTTACGCTCAGCAAGTGGTTGTGTATTTAGAAGAGGAAAAACCCTATAAAAATCCAGAGTTCAGCCTTACTATGATGATTGAGGATTTAAACATTACCCAACAAAACCTATCCCAAACAATTAACGAAGTGCTGGAAAAAAATTTTTACCAGTTGGTCAATGAATATCGGGTAAAGGAGTTTAAACAACTACTGCAAGATTCAAAGGCTGAACAGCTTACGTTTTTAGGATTGGCCTACGAAGCTGGCTTCAATTCAAAGTCATCTTTCAATCGGGTTTTTAAGGAAGTCACCGACCAAACCCCCTCCCAATACTCCCAATCACTAAAAGTTTCTTCAGAAAAAGTCTAATCCATAAATATTTGATTATCAGTGAATTATTAGTAATGATGTGGTTCAGCCGTTGGGCTGGGACGTATAAGTTACCCCAGCTATACGGTTGAGACGATACAGATTTGTAAGTTGATTAAGATTGTAGTGAAACTAAAACTCAAAAACTATGAACAAGACTTATTGCTGCATCCTAATCACCTTTCTTCTACTAGGCGGGTTGGGTAGTTCGCTTTCCCAGGCCCAAGATTTCTTTGCCGCCCCCGAGGTGGAAGACATCCCGGTTGACCCACTAATCGGTAACGTTGATGGGAGAACCACGCATTCTCTTCACGGTACCTGGAATGCACTCATTGACCCTACCATTTTCTCATTGAATGACAGATTCCAGTACCTGGAACGCAATTACAAACCGGGTCCTTCGGAGTTGGTAGAAGCCAATCTGGAAGATGGTTTGACGCTACAGGTACCGGGCGACTGGAACACTCAGGATCCTCGCTTGTTTTTTTACAATGGTAAAGTATGGTACAAGCGAGATTTCTTCGTGGAAAAGCAGGGCGATAAACGCTACTTTTTACATTTCGGCGCCATCAATTACAAAGCTCAGATCTACGTAAATGGAGAACACGTAGCCAGCCATACCGGAGGATACACTTCTTTCAATTGCGAAGTGACCGAGCAGCTAAAGGAAGGGGAGAATCTATTAGTGATCAAGGTAAATAATACCCTCACGGCTGACGACATTCCGACTACCAGCACCGACTGGCTAAACTACGGGGGAATTACCCGGGATGTAAACCTGCTTGAGTTGCCCCAGAGCTTTATCCGAAACTATAAAGTTCAATTAGCCCCTAATGATCAAAATCTGATTGAAGGATGGGTAGAACTTGAAGGAAGTGAATCTGGTGAAGTTGTACTACAAATTGATGAGTTAGGTATTAGTCAGTCGATTTCAGTACAAGACGGCCAAGCGCAAATTTCACTGCCAGCTTCTCCTGAATTATGGTCGCCAGATCGCCCCAAATTATACGATGTGTTACTAGCTACTGAAGAAGATACAGTCCGCGATCAGATTGGATTTAGAACGATTACCGTTCAAGATCGTGAGATGCTGCTAAACGGCCAGCCGGTCTTTCTGAAAGGAATCTCAATTCACGAGGAGGCCATCGGGGCCAAAGGCCGAGCATCGAGCTACGATGAGGCAGTAGAACTTCTCAAGCACGCTAAAGCCCTGAACTGTAACTTTGTGCGCCTCGCTCACTACACTTCTAACGTAAATATGCTGAGAGCAGCCGATAAGATTGGGCTGTTGGTTTGGTCGGAGATTCCGGTGTACTGGAGTGTGAAGTTTGAAAGTCCGGAAGTGCTGGAAATGGCAAAAAAGCAAATGGAAGAAATGATTTACCGAGATCAGAACCGGGCTAGCATTATTTTTTGGAGCCTGGGGAACGAGACGCCCATGTCGGAAGCACGAAATACTTTTTTTACGAATATGAACGACTACGTTAAAAGCCTGGATAAAACCCGGTTAACCACCGCTGCGCTCATCTTTGGGGGAGAAGAGATTCAAAAGATGGCCAAGGAGTACTTTTTTCCTACGCTGGCCGGGCAGGAATTTGAAACCTGGGACATCGAGATTGAAGACCCCTTAGCCGCAATTGTCGATGTGGCAGCAATTAATCAGTACTTTGGCTGGTATTATTCCGGTTTTCTGACCGCCTTTGCGAATATGTCGGCCCAAAAGGGACGACAAACAATGCTGGAAAATATGCACAAAATTCGGTTCCATATTCCGGAAAATAAGCCGTTTGTTTTCAGTGAAATGGGGGCAGGTGCTAAGCGAGGTAGAACCAGCAGTGAAGAAGATCTGGCAGTGTTTACCGAAGATTACCAGGCTTTGGTTTATCGGAAACAAATTGAGCTAGTGGGTAATCAGGAAGGGTTGGTAGGTTTATCCCCTTGGATTCTCAAGGATTTCCGTTCCTCCATGCGCCTTTACCAGGGAGTGCAAGACTACTGGAATCTGAAAGGGTTAATCACGGATAACGGTGAGCGCAAAAAAGCCTTTTATGTGCTAAAGGACTACTATGAGTCGGTCGACAACTTCAAAAATCAGCAAGGTAGCCGATAACTATGTAGTAGCGAGCTAGTCCCGCTTATACTCTGGTGGGAAAAATTGAAGTAACCAGAATGTAGTTGCTACCAATAGTGAAGATCTTTCAGGTTGTCGTGAGCAGAGCCTGGAAGATCTTTATTTTTTTGTATGTAATTGCAACTTATAAACACTATCATGCGTATTTGTAAGTGATTACTCACTAATATGACTGAGAAGCAAGAAAAGATAGTACAGGCAGCTTTGGAGCTATTTGCCCAGGAGGGCTACCACGCTACTTCTACCAGTAAGGTAGCCCGGGCAGCGGGAGTATCCGAGGGGTTGATTTTTCGTCACTTCGGTAACAAAGAAGGGCTGCTGGCGGCTATTATAAAAATTGGTGAGCAACGATTACGCGACTTGTACGCCGATATAGTACTTGCCACTAATCCTAAGGAAGTTATCCGAAAAGCATTAGAAATGCCATTTTTAGTGGAAGAGTCTGACTATGAGTTTTGGAATCTACAGTTTAAGTTAAAATGGGAGCTACCCGGTTATGACCCCAGTAAAATGGAGCCGCTACAGGTGGCCTTAACTAATGCCTTTCGGAAGTTAGACTACACTTTCCCTAAGCTAGAGGCCGAATTTCTTATTCATGCTCTTGATGGAATAGGCAGTGCTTTACTGAAGGGTGGGATTTCTGATAAAAGTACTCTAAAAGAATTTCTATTGGATAAATATCAAGTATAATAAATTTTCAACATATTGTAAGTGATTACTTACTTATAATTTACTATTATGAACAAACAAAAAGTAGCCTTAGTCACCGGAGCCTCTTCCGGAATTGGTAAAGAGATTGCCAAAAAATTATTGCAGGACGGACTAATCGTTTACGTAGCCGCCCGTCGGGTAGAAAAAATGCAGGATTTGGAATCGCTGGGAGCCACTGCCCTAAAGATGGACATCACCCAAGACGAAGACATTAACCAAGCGGTGGAACAGATTACCCAAGAGAGCGGTGGGGTAGATGTACTGGTAAATAACGCAGGCTTCGGTAGCTATGGGGCAGTAGAAGATACTTCCATTGACGATGCCCGCTATCAGTTTGAAGTAAACCTGTTCGGGCTAGCCGCGCTCACCCAGAAAGTGCTTCCTCATATGCGGGAGCAACGATCCGGTACCATCATCAACATATCTTCTATGGGTGGTAAGATTTATACCCCACTGGGTGCCTGGTACCACGCCACTAAGCACGCGCTGGAAGGCTGGTCAGACTGTCTTCGTCTGGAGCTAGATCAATTCGGTATTGATGTGGTGATTGTAGAGCCCGGTGCTATTAATACTGAGTTTGGGGATGTGATGACTGGCCCGATGATGGAACGTTCGGGCAACACGGCCTACGGAGATCTGGCCAAAACGATTGAAAAAGCTGTTCAGCAGACCTACGAAAAGGGCAACGGAAGCTCACCTACTGTCATTGCTGATACGGTGTCTAAAGCCGTAAAAGCCAAAAAGCCCAAAACCCGCTACGCTGTCGGTAGCATGGCCAAACCCTTATTATTCATGCGTTGGCTGCTCAGCGACCGTCTGTTCGATAGAGCCGTTATGAGCCAGGTGAAGTAATTTATGCGGTGTTCAAGTGTTTGGGTGTTCAAGTTTTCGTGTAAACCAGTAACTTTGAACACCTGAACATCATTCCATGACGGCCTAAACACCTGAACCTATGCGCAAACTAGTATACTACGTAGCAACGTCCTTAGATGGATACATCGCTGGCCCCAATGAAAATATAGATCTCTTTTCGGGCGAAGGCCCCCTGGTAGAAAAGTATCAGCAAGATTTGCAGGAGTTCGATACAGTAGTGATGGGTCGTAAAACTTACGAGTTTGGTTATAAGTTCGGGCTACCGCCTGGACAACCGGCTTACCCCCATATGCTGCACTATATATTCTCAGAGTCGATGACCTTGGATAACCCGCACGAGCAGGTGAAGGTAGTAAAGCGAGATTTGAATGTGGTGCAACAGCTTAAAGAAGAAGAGGGTACAGACATCTATCTTTGCGGTGGGGGAGTTTTTGCCGGGTGGCTACTAGACAATCAGTGTATAGATGTGCTAAAAATTAAGCTGAATCCCATTATTCTCGGGGGTGGTACTCCACTGTTTGGAGGATCAAAAACAGCGCTGTTGCTGCATCAATCCGATGTTCAGGAGTTTGCGGGTGGCTTATCGCTGAGGACTTACCAAATCAAGTACTAATCAGGATGGAAAAAGCTTATAGGCCCCAATCTTAAACAGTTTTTCCGCTCTTTTTCTTCAATATTGATTATCATTATCAATTATCCACTTTCACCTTTCAACTGAACCTATGTTTGAAAACTTTTTAGAAGATCTTAGCATAAACTTTGAAAAAATCTTTGAGAGGAATACACTGGAAGACTACTTGGTAGCCCTGGGGATCATCTTGTTCGGTATTATTATCACCCGTATTCTCCGGGCGATTGTGATTAAGCGGCTAAGAAAGCTGACTGAATTAACGGATACGCATATTGATGATTATATCGTTGAGAGTATTAGTCGCTTTGGTGTTCCCGTTTTGTACTTCATTTCTATTTATGTGGGGATTAAGTACCTGACCCTTACCGAAACGATTAACGAGGCCATTCGGGTGGCATCGGTGGTGTTTATTACGTTTTTTAGCATTCGTTTTATCTCCTCAGTAGTTCTAATGCTACTCCGTTCCTACGTGCGTCAGCAGGAAAATGGTGAGGAAAAAGTGAAGCAGTTACGGGGAGTAATGCTGATCGTCAATATTCTGATTTGGAGTGCCGGTCTGCTTATTTTGCTAGATAATATTGGAGTAGATGTAACAGCCTTGATCGCCGGATTGGGTATTGGAGGTATTGCCATTGCCCTGGCAGCGCAGAACATTCTGGGCGACTTATTCAACTACTTTGTTATCTTCTTTGACCGTCCGTTCGAGATTGGTGATTTTATTATTGTGGATGATAAGCTAGGTACGGTAGAAGCTATTGGTATTAAAACCACTCGGGTGAAGAGCCTCTCGGGTGAGCAATTGGTTTTCTCTAACAGTGATTTAACCAGCTCGCGTATCCATAACTACAAGCGCATGCAAACTCGCCGCATTGTGTTTAGCGTAGGGGTGATTTATCAAACACCGTTTGAGCAAGTGAAGGAAATTCCCGAGATTCTGAAGCGCGCAGTAGAAACTCAGGAGCTAGCCAAATTCGATCGGGCTCACTTCAAAGCTTACGGCGATTCCAGCCTAGACTATGAAGTGGTTTATATCGTTCAGACAGCCGATTTTAATGAGTACATGAACGTTCAGCAGGCTATCAATTTTGAAATATTTAGAGAATTTGAGGAGAGGGGTATTGAGTTCGCTTACCCTACCCGCACGCTGTACGTAGCCGGCCAAAACCAGGAAAGCGAACTTAGCCCTTACGAGTCGTAAACTTCATACAGAATTTACACTAAGTTTACCTTCAGGAAACAGTAGTCTCGTACTTTTATCAAGGTTTGTAGAACCTTACAGCTTTAAAAACCTACTGGGCCATGCGAGCTTTTCCGGTAGGTTTTTTTATTGCTAGAGAAAATTTGGTCTTCAAACCTCTTCTTGGCTATCACACTATTTCTTGTAGTTGTCCAATAGTAGTCAAAGTACTATATTAGCTCAGATAAGCAGTAGAAGTAAGCATGGCCACGCCCTCCAAACAGCCGCACCAGGTACTAATTATTGACGATGATACTGATGTGCTGCATTCGGCGCAGATGTTTCTGAAGCAGTACTTTGGGCAGGTAGATACTCAGGAAGATCCAACGCAGATTAACGCTCTAATTTCTCAAAATCACTACGATGTTGTGCTGCTGGATATGAATTTCCGGCGGGGCGAGCACGACGGGAGGGAAGGACTATACTGGCTGGAGCGTATCCGTACCGTTCGGCCCAAAACCGCTGTAATTTTGATTACTGCCTACGGCGATATTGAATTAGCGGTAGAAGCCATGCGTTTAGGAGCGGCTAACTTCGTACTGAAACCCTGGAAGAACCGTAAGCTGCTTGAGTCGGTAGAGGCGGCTCTAAACCGCCAGCAATCGCAGGCGAAAAAGAAACCCAGTCAGAAATCTGAAGCTCCGACGATGATTGGTCAATCGGCGGTTATGCAACAGGTCTTTCAACTGATTGACAAGGTAGCAACTACCGACGCTAATGTGTTGATTTTGGGAGAAAACGGCACTGGCAAAGATCTAGTAGCCCAGGCATTGCACCGTCAGTCGAACCGTACAACAAAGCCTTTTATGCGGGTAGATGTGGGATCACTTACTCCCACTTTGTTTGAGAGCGAGCTATTCGGCCACGTGAAAGGGGCGTTCACCGATGCCTATCAGGATAAATTGGGAAAGATGGAGCAAGCTTCGGGCGGTACGCTCTTTCTGGATGAGATCGGAAATTTAGCTTTACCCCAGCAAGCCAAGCTGCTAACAGTGTTGCAAAACCGAAAGATAAATCGCATTGGATCTAATCGGGAAATAGCATTGGACGTCCGTCTCATCTGCGCCACTAACATGCCGCTATACAAAATGGTCGCTGACCCAATCGCAAATTCCGATAATACCTTCCGTCAGGATCTGCTCTATCGCATCAATACTGTAGAAATTAAGGTGCCACCGTTGCGGGAACGTACTGAAGATATTCCCCTACTGGTACAGCATTTTCTGGAGCAGTACGCTGAAAAGTATAACAAGCCTCAACCCACATTAAGTCCTACTGCATTACGCTACCTGAGCCAGTACGACTGGCCCGGCAATGTGCGAGAACTACAGCACGCTGTAGAGCGAGCCGTTATTCTGAGTGATCAACCGGAGCTAAAGCCGGAAGACTTCGCTTTGGGAGCTGTATCGGCTGTTTCCCCTAACGAGGAGCTGCCAAAAACCCTGGATGAAAACGAACGAAACTTTATTAAGCGAGCCCTGGATCGCCATCAGGGCAATATTACTCAGACTGCCAAAGAACTAGGTATTACCCGTACCGCTCTTTATCGTCGGCTAGAAAAATTTGGGTTATGAAAGCTAGACCGCTCTGATAAGCTTTCAAACAAAAAATCATTATTTGTAAATTAGACGGTTCTTATCAAGAAACAATTGCGATGAAAGACAGGCTAACGATTAAACTATTTACGTTGGCATTCGCCATTTTATCCACCACTACTACCTTCTGCCAAGCTCCCACTAAGACGATCAAGGGTTTTATCGCCGCTTCTGCAGAAAACGCCCAGAAGCTGCTCATAAGCTTTGACCGCTACTGGATAACGGTTTTCATGTAACCAGTTTGCAAGCACCTCAAACCTCCGGAAATAAATATCTGAACACACTATAACGCCCTATTACGATAACACTCTGACACTAAAAAAAATACCATGATTTTAAAGCGCTTTTCGGTACTGGTGATTTTGCGGGTGGCGTTCCTGTTGGCTACTATTACTGGATTCGTGTTGATCTTCGGACGGGCCGATTTGTTCTTTAATCAGATTATTCTGGGAAGCATTATCCTGATTCAGGTGTACGAACTCATTCGCTTTGTGATGCAGACTAATACTGAGTTAGCTAAGTTTCTGTTGGCCATCAAGTACAACGATTTTACGGTTAACTTTTCTCGGAGCAGTCATTCGGGTTTTAAGCATCTGCACCCGGCTATGCGGGAGATTATGGCGGCCTACCAGCAGGTGAAGATTGAAAAAGAAGCCCAGTATCAGTATTTGCGCTTGCTGGTGAAGCATCTTAAAGTAGGCATTATTTCAGTGAAGGGTGAGGATGAAATCACACTAATGAACCCGCCCGCATTGCAGTTGCTGAAGACAAACATCTACCATCATTGGAAGAATATTCAGCTTAATCGTCCGCAGTTGGCCCAGGCAGTAGAAAGCATGCAGGATGGTGAGAGCCGGTTGGTTGAACTTTCGCTTCATGGGGAAGTTAGGCGGTTGTCAGTACAGCTTAGCCAGGTTCGTTTGCTGAAGGACACCTACCGGATTATTACCCTGCACGATATTGAAGACGAAATCAACCGTAGCGAAACCGAAGCCTACCATAAACTGATTCGCATACTTACCCACGAGATCATGAATTCGGTCACGCCCATCTCTTCGCTATCCGAAACCCTGCTGATGATGTTGGAAAGCGATAGCGGCCAGGTGAAATCGAAAGAAGAAATTAGCCCAGATTACCTGGAAGAATTAGCCTACTCGCTACGCACTATTCAGAAGCGTACCGATGGACTACTTACTTTTGTAGAAGATTATCGCCGCCTAACCAAAGTACCCCAACCCCAGCGGCAACCATTATCGGTAGCATCACTTTTCTCCAGTGTAAGTCTGCTGATGCGGGCTGAGTTTGAGAAGCGAGGTATCGCTTTTCACACCCGGTGCGAGCCTGAAGACCTGACTATTTTTGCTGATCAGCGGCAACTGGAGCAGGTGCTGATCAACTTGCTTACCAATAGCATTCAGGCGGTGGCTGAGCAGGAAAAACCAAGCGTTGCGTTAAGCGCTTACTGCCAGGACGAGCGCACGCTGATTGAAGTTCAGGACAATGGGAGCGGCATTGCCCCCGATAAGCTCGATCAAATTTTTGTACCCTTCTTTTCTACCAAAGAAAAAGGCTCCGGTATTGGACTAAGCCTTTCGCGCCATATTATGGGCCTACACGGCGGCAGTATTCGCGTTCAATCTCAGCCGGATACGCAGACCATATTCTCGTTAACGTTTCCTCCCATAGCAGAGATAGTTCCTCAATCTGCCAACGCATGAAAAAGAAATTGCTAGTACCAATTACTTCCATGATTGTGACTCTTGCTGCCTACGGGCAAGTACTGGATAATCCATTGTTTGTGTTCAACAACGGAGTGAAGGATAGTGTCTACGATACGGTAGAAGAGCAGATGAAATTACTTCTGGACAATGGTTACCCTGGCATGGAAAAGCAGGGGCTAGACAATTTTGATGAAGTGTATCAGGCACTACTCAACAATAACCTGAAGCTTTACACCATTTACGTAAATATTAATCTGGACAATCCCCAGCAGCCCTACGATCCGCGGTTAGAAGAAGTATTTAAGAAGATTTCTGGAACGGACGCCATGCCCTGGTTCTTCGTCACCAGCCAGCAGTACCCGCCCTCCTCGGCCGAGTACGATACGCTGGCCGTTCCGATCTTGCAGCGAGTGGCTGACCTCGCTCAGCAGTATAATATTCGGGTGATGCTGTATCCGCACCGAAATTTCTGGATTGAAAAAGTAGAAGATGCTATCCGGGTAGCCCACCAGGTGAACCGTCGTAATCTGGGGATTACCTTCAATCTATGCCACTATTTAGCCAACTGCTACAATCAAAAAGTAAATCCTACGGAGCAACTCTCCGAACTGGCTAAAGCAGCGAAACCGTATTTGTTCGCCATTAGTCTCAACGGGGCTGATACTACTCCCACTGACCCCAGTGATATCTGGGCTTCTTTTATCCAACCTCTAGGTGAAGGTAGTTTTGATACCTATGCATTTCTGAAGACTTTTCTGGATTTAGGGTTTAAGGGACCGGTGGGCTTGCAGTGTTACAGTATTGATCAGGACAAAGCTGTACATCTGAAAAAGTCTCAACAGACCTGGGGAGCGTATCAAGAGCGCTATGCCTTAGAGAAAAAAAGATAATAGAAACTTAAGTTAGGGCAATTTTACATTTGTCGTATCGTATCTTAGCAGGAAAAATTTATGACTGACCTATCACCTCAAATCATTACTGACCAGATTTTTGGCCTTTACCACCGCTACGGAAACGAGTCTTATGGCGAGTCAGTTACTCAAACTGAGCATATGGTGCAAAGTGCTCAATTAGCCGAGAAGCAGGGTTACGATGATGAGATTATACTATCCGCTTTCTTTCACGACATTGGTCATTTTTTAGAGCACGAGCCGGCGGAACGCATGGGCGAACTAGGAGCACAGCAACACGATAAGTTAGGGGGTGACTATCTGCGGCAACGAGGCTTTTCGGAGAAGATAGCCCAATTAGTAGAAAGTCACGTAGCGGCCAAGCGCTACCTCACTTTCCGATACCCCGACTACTACGAAACACTATCCGATGCTAGTAAACAAACACTGAAATACCAAGGTGGACCTATGACGGCCGAGGAAGCCCTGAAGTTTGAACAGGACGAACTGTTCGACCTGAAAATAAAGATGCGGCAATGGGACGATGAGGCGAAAATCCCTGATCGGCCCGTAAAAAATCTGGATCGTTACCGGCAACTATGCCAGGCTTATCTCGAGCGGGCTGAAAGAAACTAAGCTAGGTAGTAGAGCGTTGCTCAGAAAACAGTCTAATAAATAAGAAACCTTTACTCGCTGACTGTTTCGAATACAACGACAATCTCGCCAATTGTAACAGCCTATGGAGCAGTACATTAACACTATCATCGACTCTTATACCGGATATGCCAATTACCTTTGGAATGAGGTTACCCATCCTTCCTGGCACAACTACTTCTACTGGCTTATTGGGGTCTCTGCATTTTTTATGTTGCTCGAGTGGCTAAAACCCTGGCGAAAGGATCAGCCAAAGTTTCGCAAAGATTTCTGGCTGGATTTCTTCTACATGTTTTTCAATTTTTTTCTGTTTTCGCTTATCATTTATAATGCTGCTTCCAATGTGGTAGTCAACCTTTTTAACGATGCCCTAGCCACGATAGGAATTACTAACCTGGTGGCGTTTGAGGTGATGTCGTGGCCCGTTTGGGCTCATTTGCTACTCGGGTTTGTGGTGCGGGATTTTGTGCAGTGGTGGACGCATCGCCTGCTACACCGGGTGCCGGCCCTGTGGGAGTTTCATAAAGTGCACCATTCGGTAGAGCAAATGGGGTTTGCGGCACATCTGCGGTACCACTGGATGGAAAATGTAGTGTATCGCACCATAGAGTATATTCCGTTAGCACTCATTGGTATTGGATTACGCGACTTCTTCATCATCCATATCTTCACCTTGGCTATTGGCCACTTCAATCATTCCAATATCAGGGTCAACCTGGGTTTTCTGAAGTATATCTTTAACAACCCTCAGATGCATATTTGGCATCACGCTTATCATCTGCCGGAAGACAAACACTACGGAGTAAATTTCGGTATTTCGCTGAGTGTGTGGGACTATATTTTCAGAACAAACTATATTCCCTTTGAAGGCCGGGATATTAAGCTGGGCTTTCCGGGGGTAGAAAAGTTTCCCTACGATTTTATTTCCCAGAATCTACACGGGCTGAAGCCAGGTAGTCACGAAGTATCAACTACCCCAACGAATAAAAAACTGACTGGTTAGATAAGTTTGCTCTACCTATAATTATCAGTTAATAGCCTCAGCAAGCTGGCTTCCTTAGTCAGATTTTTTTCTACCTTTGACGCATGTCTGTTAACACTAGTCATACGGTAGAAAACTACCTTAAAGCTATCTTTCATCTCTCAGGTGGTAAGTCAGAGCGGGTATCTACTACTCAGATTGCCGAGCACCAGGGTGTGAAATCTTCT
>ERZ1740058.704-NODE-704-length-22272-cov-7.368142_pt1 | contig 22272 bp, 18 predicted proteins | sample MGYA00581745_ERZ1740058 | MGnify/ENA primary metagenome ERZ1740058 (study PRJEB43018, sample SAMN04849742) | marine metagenome | isolation source: floating plastic debris | place: Pacific Ocean | collected 2008-08-30 | study: EMG produced TPA metagenomics assembly... | reverse complement strand
CACCGACACGACCATCATCGCACGCCCGAAGGTGCTCACGCTCAACCGCCAGCCCGCACGCGTGCTCGTCGGTGAGCGCGTCGGCTACCTCAGCAGCACCACGACGCAGACGGGCACGACCCAGACCGTCGAGTTCCTGGACACTGGTACCCAGCTGTACTTCCGCCCGTTCATCTCGCGCGATGGGCTCATCCGCATGGAGCTCAAGCCGCAGGTGTCCGAGGCGGTCATCCGCGACGCCACCGACTCGGGTGGTGCCTCGGTGACGATCCCCGATGAGACGACCAACGAGCTGACGGCCAACGTCATGGTCCGCGATGGCCAGACCATCGTGCTTGGCGGCCTCTTCCGCGAGCGGACGCAGTACACGCGCCGCCAGGTGCCGTGGATCGCCGACCTGCCGTTCATCGGGGCCCCATTCCGCGGCCGCGAGGACCTGACCGATCGCGCCGAGATCATCTTCATGATCACGCCGACGATCGTGAACGATCAGATCGTCTCCGAGCACGCCGAGCGTGCCAAGAGCCTGATCGACAGCGCCGTCGCCGGCACGCGAGAGGGCCTGCTGCCCTTCAGCCGTGACAAGCAGGCTTCGCGTCTGCTCGTCGAGGCCCAGCAGTACGCCGCCGAGGGCAAGACCAAGAAGGCCCTGTACTGCGTGCGTCGCTCGCTCTCGCTGAACCCCAACCAGGCCCAGGCCCGGCTGCTGCTCGAGCGTCTGACCACCAAGACGCGCACGTGGCCGAGCCAGAGCGTGCTCGAGACCACCTTCAACACCGAGATGGACCTCTATCTCGATGAGCACGGCCAGATGTTCGAGCCGACCTCCGTCGACTCGGGCGAGGACGTGACGCTGATGAGCGGTGAGGACACCAGCATCACCACCATGGACGGCGTCGTGAACGAGATTGGCTCGTTCGATTCGGCCTCCGATTCCGCCACAGATATCACCTCGGGCGACGAGATCGCCGAGGGCACGGATGAGTCGTTCACGAGCGAAGACACGACGCTCGAGAGCGGTGAGTCCATCGAGATCGCCCAGGCCGAGGATGGCGAGAACACCTTCGAGGGCGAGTTCGAGACCGAAATCGAGACCGAGATTGAACCTGAGGCCGAGCCGGTCGATCCTGCGATCGCCCAGGCCGAGGCCGACGCCGCTTCGGAGGCGACCTTCGACGAGGATGAGCTGGCCAGCGCTCGCGAGAGCGATGCGCCGAGCAGCGAGAGCGCCTTTGAGGATTCGGACTGGATCGCCAGCCTCGCCGAGGCCGAGATCGGCGCTGCCGCCGAGAACGCGCCCGAGCTGATTGAGGAGACCACCGAGATCTCGACCGACGAGGTCGCGACAGAGGCGGACGCTTCAGAGGCAGAGTTCACCGAGCCCGAGGTTCCCGCGATCGTGTTTGATAGCGAGGCTCGCACGTTCGATTTGAACATCGAGGACGCGCCGCTGCCGACGCTCCTGCGTGATCTGTCGAGCCAGGCCCGCCGCAGCATCATCGTGTCGCCCGAGGTGGCCGGCTCGGTGAGCGCCTCGCTCTTCGGCCTCTCGCTCGAGGAGACGCTCGAAGCCATCCTCCCGGCCAACGGTTACGGCTTCGTCGAGGATGGCAAGGTCATTCGCGTCCTCTCGCTCGACACCATCGCGCAGCAGCAGGCCGAGGCGGAGGCCCTGGCTCTCGCCGAGGCCGAAGCACAGGCCCAAGCCGAAGCCGAGGCGCTCGCGCAGCAGGCCGCTGAGCTCGCCGCCGAGGCTGGCGACGCGACCGACGCGGCCGAGACCGCCAGCGACCCCTTCGCGACGTTTGCCGAGCAGTCCGGCGAGTCCACCCCCGAGGTAAGCTCGACCGAGACCGGCACGGTTGTCGATGGCCCGATCTCGCTCGACTCGAGTGAGAGCCCGATCGCCGAGACGTTCGGATCCACCGAGTCCGATGGCTTATTCGAGACCGAGGCAGAGTTTGAGGGTGACCTTGAGCTGGCCATCGACTTCGACGAGCCCAGCGCCATCGAGGACCAGATCGACGACACGCTCTCGGACGTGCTCCTGAGCTCGCTCAGCTTCACGAGCTTCGAGTGGAAGCCGACCGTCACTCGCGATGGCTACACCGAGCCGACGAGCTGGGTTGGTGACTCCTCCTCCGAGTTCGCTCCCGAGTTCGTCGAGCCGACCGAGGCCACTGAGGCGGCTGTCGCCCCCGAGTCGGCCGAGGTTGACGACTCGTTCGAGTCGGACTCGTTCGACGACTCTGATCTCGAGGCCGGCACCAAGGTCGAGCCCGCCGAGACCCCCAGCCGGATCCCCCTGGACTGATAACCCCGACACACCCGCGGGCGTGTGGCCCGCGGGTTCAGCGTGGGCCCGAAAGGGCCGAAGGAACTGTTGATTCGGACGCGGGGTGAACCACGCGTCCACAAGCCCGGGCCCGCTCGAGCCATCAGGCTGGCGGGCGGCCAAAGGACGCAGGACGATGCACAGCATGCGACACAACACGACGTTCTCCCGCACCGCCAAGCTCGCCGTCATGGCCGGCGCCGTCATGGGCGCGATGGTCCTGACCGGATGCTCGGGCAACGGCAAGGTCTCCGCCGAAGCGCGCAACGCCGCCGCCGAGCGCATGGCCGGCATGAAGAGCGGCACTGAGTGGGACATGGCCCGCCAGGCCTTCCTCTCAGGCGACCCCCAGAAGGCGCTCGAGCACATCGATCGCTCGATCGCCCTGAATGACTCGGTCGTTCGCTCGCACGTGCTCCGCGGCCGGATCACCATGGAGCTTGGGAACTTCGAGGAGGCCATGGGCTCGCTGGGCAAGGCCGAGATCCTCGATCCCGAGGATGTTGACACCCAGTACTTCCTGGGCGTCGCCTTCGAACGCATTGGAGAGAAGGAGAGTGCGATGGAGCGCTACCAGCGTGCTGCCGAGCTCGACACGGCCCGCGCCATCTACGCCGTGGCCGCCGCCGAGATGCTGATCGACATCGGCCGCATCGACGACGCCGAGAGCTACCTGTCCGACCGCCTGGACCTGTACCGCCACAACGCGGGCATCCGCCAGACGCTCGGCCACATCGCCATGATGCGTGAGCAGCCCGAGCAGGCTGCCGCGTGGTTTACCGAGGCCCGCTTCCTCGCCCCCGACGATCACGGGGTGCAGGAAGACCTCGCTCGTGCCGAGCTCGCCTCCGGTCGCTTCGCCGAGGCCGAGTTCAACCTGGCCGAGCTCCTGAGCAAGAAGGAGTTCGAGGACCGTCGCGATCTCAAGCACATGCAGGCCCGCTGCCTGGTCGAAGTCGATCGCCCGGTCGATGCTCGCGAGGTGCTCGTCAGCCTGACCGAGACCGAGGGCGGCGAGAAGGACCTGGACGCGTGGATCCAACTCGGCCACGTCAGCTACCAGCTTCGTGACATGGGCCGCGTCCGTCGCGCCGCCAGCCGCGTGATCGCGCTCGCACCCCAGCGCAGCGAGGGCTACCTGCTCCGCGCCCTGCAGCAGCGTGGCACCGGCGACCTCGACGGCGCCCTGTCGAGCCTCGATCTGGCCATCCAGCGCAGCGAAAACGATCCGTCGCCGCTCATCCTGCGGGGCCTGATCGCCCAGCAGGCCGAGATGCCCGGCTTGGCACGCTCGAGCTTCGAGGCCGCCCAGAAGCTGGACCCCGCCAACGAGACGATCGGCCGCATGATCGCCACGCTCGATGCGCAGTACGCCGAGACGTTCGCCACCGTGCCCGATAGCGGCAACTAAGGCTCGTCTTCAGGCTTCGGCGATACGGACGTCGGCGATCTCGCCGCGAACCGACCGCCGACCACGGAACTCTTCGACCCTGGGCGTGAGCACCACGTCCAGGGTCGTTCCATTCCGCAGCGCCTCGGCGTGCTGGCCCCAGCTCCAGCCGATGAGCTTCATGGTGTTGCCCGCGCCATCGCCGACGAAGAGCGAGAGGTGGTTCTGCCGCGAACCCATGAGCGTCGGTGGCTGGCTGATCCGCACGCCGCGGACGAGCATGCGCGGGGTTGGGTTCGATCGGCCGAAGGGTCCGAGCTTCTCGAGCGTGCGCACGCTGGTTTCGTTGAGCTCAGGGAGCGTGGCCTCGGCATCGATGCGGCACTCGGGCGTTAGGTCATCAATGGCGATGTGCTCATTGGCATGGCTCACGAGTGCTTCGGTGAACGCCTCGACACGCTCCGAAGAGACCGTGAGGCCGATGGCCGCGTTGTGTCCGCCGAATCCGAGGACCTCGTGCTCGCATGCGCCCACCGCGCCGTGGAGATTGAAGCCCGGGATGCTCCGGCCGCTGCCCTTGCAGGTGTCGCTGTCACGCTGCATGAGGATGGTGGGGCGGTTGTACCGCTCGACCAAGCGTGAGCAGGCGATGCCCACGACGCCGGGGTGCCAGCCCTCTCGCGCGAGGACGATGGCGCGGTGGCCGCCTTGGTCCATGCCGAGGCGTTCGACCTCCGCGCACGCCTCGTCGACGATGCGCCGCTCGATGGACTGACGCTTCTGGTTGAGCTCGTCCATCTCGTCGCAGATCTCGGCGATGCGGTGGTTGTCCTCGGTCGTAAGCAAATCGAACGCGGCGCTAGCGCTGTCCACGCGTCCAAGCGCGTTGATGCGCGGGCCGAGCCGGAAGCCCAAATCGCCCACGCTGATTGCGCGTTCTTCGGTCACGCACCGATTGGCGAGGTGGCCCAAGCCGACCACACCGGTGCGACGCATGAGCGCGAGCCCGTGCGTCACGAGGATGCGGTTCTCGTCAACCAGCGGCGAGACGTCGGCCACGGTGCCGAGCGCGGCGAGCGGGAGCAGGTCGAGCAGCAACGCTCGCGCGGCCGCATCGGCCCGCCCACCGGTTCCGACGAGTGTCGCCATGCGCCACGCGAGCTTGAACGCCACGCCCGCGCCGCAGAGGCCATCGAAGGGGTACGCCGAGTCGGGCCGGCCCGGATGCACAACGGCCTCGGCCTTCGGCAGGTCATCGACAGACTCGGGCGGGTTGTGATGGTCGGTGATGATCAGCTGCAAGCCCAGTTCTCGTGCTCGCAGCGCGGGCCCGACGGCGGTGATGCCACAGTCGACGGTGACTACCACATCCGCGCCACGGTCGGCCAGGGCTTCGAGCGCCGTGGAATGCACGCCGTAGCCCTCGGCCAGGCGGTGGGGCACGTAGTGCAGCAGCCGAGCCGTGGGGCACAGGTGGGCGATGATGTGGTTCAGGATGGCCGAGCCGGTCGTGCCATCGACGTCGTAGTCGCCGTAGATCGCGATGGTCTGGCCGGCTCGGCCAGCTTCCAGCAACGCCCCAGCCGCCGAGTCCAGATCGGGGATGCCCGAAGGATCGTGCAAGCCGGTGAGCTTGGGCTCCAGATCGCCCGCCGAGAGCCACGGCCGCCCCGCGAGCACGCGGGCGACCACCGGTGGCAGGGCCGCCTCGAGGGCCCCGGCCGGCTCGGGCAGTCGCCACCTCCGCGTGAGCCCGCGTGGGGCGATCTTCTCGGCGGTGGGGGCGATCGGAGGCATGGGCCGTAGACTAGTCGGCGACCAAGCCAGTTCTTCACCACCAAAACCAGAACGCGTTCTCGGCCAATAAGGCCCCGAGGGAGTTGATGGTCAAGCTCAACAAGATCTACACCCGAACCGGCGACGATGGCACCACAGGCCTCGGCGATGGGGCCCGCGTGGCCAAGGCCGACGCCCGCGTCGAGGCCTATGGCACCACCGACGAGGCGAACGCCGCCGTGGGCCTGGCCGTCATCGCCTGTCGCGCTGCCGGTGGTCCCGCCGCGACGCTGGCCCCAATCCTCGAGACCATGCAGCACGACCTGTTCGACTGCGGGGCCGACCTTTGCACGCCCATCAAGGACGACGGCAAGGAGGGTCAGCGGCTGCGGATCATCCCCGATCAGATCGAGCGGCTCGAAGCCCTGATCGACCGGTACAACGAGGACCTCGACCCGCTCACGAGCTTCGTCCTGCCCGGAGGCACACCGCCGGCGGCGGCCCTGCACCTGGCGCGCACCATTGTGAGGCGTGCCGAGCGTTTAGCCTCGATCGTCTTAGAGACGCAGCCGGAGGAGACCAACCCGCTGGTCGTCCGATACCTCAACCGCCTGAGCGACCTGCTCTTTGTCCTGGGTCGCGTGGCCAACCCCCAAGGCGATGTGCTCTGGAAGCCCGGCGCCAATCGCGAGACTCACTGAAACTGAATCGAGCCCATGGCCACCGCGACATTCACAACCGAGTTCACCCAGGAGTTCGAGGCCGAGACCGGCAAGCTGTTGCGTCGGCGGTTCCTGTGGTTCCTGGGTGTCACGCTGGGCATCTGGGTGTTCGGTCTATTCGGGCTGGGCATCATGTGGACGGGCCTGAATCCCCAGCCGATGCCGCTTTGGGCGAAGCTGCTCGTGACCGTCGTCGCCGTCGTCGATATCAGCGTGTACGTCTGGTTCTTCGCCCGCGTGCGACGCAGCCGACCGGATAAGCAGACGCTGCTGTGGCTGACACGCGTGCTGCTGATCTACATCGGCGTGATGGGTCTCATCAACGGTGTCGGCCAGCTCCCGGGCTCCGACGCGTCGGTCGGCGTGCCATTGCCCTCCATCAGCTTCGGTTTCTCGTTCCTCATGGCCTCTGTGTTCCTGCCGTGGTCGCCGCGTGAGGTGTTCTCGACCGTGGGCGTGGTCCTTGGTCTGCACACGGTAGTGTACATGGCCACGCACCTCCCGCCGAGCATCTCGTGGTTCTGGCTCCTTGGCCTGCCGCTGTTTGTCGCGCCGGGTTTTGCCGTGTGCGCCGTGAAGCACTCGAGCCGCATGCGGAGCTTCAAGGTCCGGTTCCTCTCGAATCGCTACACCGAGGTGCGTCGCGAGATGACCGACGCACGGCGTATCCATGAGGACCTCTTCCCCGAGCCGCGCGACGTCGGCGATATCGTGTTTACCTACACCTACCAGCCGATGCGACAGATTGGCGGCGACTTCCTGTTCATGTCCGAGAGCCCGGGCATCGAAGGGCGCGTGCCCGTGAACGTCGTGCTGCTCGACGTCACCGGCCACGGCCTCGCTGCTGCGCTCACCGTGAACCGCCTGCACGGCGAGCTCGAACGCATCTTCGCCGAGGATCCGCACGCCGAGCCGGGCCATGTGCTGGGCTTGCTCAACCGGTACGTCCACCTCACACTCGCGCAGCACAGCATCTATGCGTCGGCGGTGTGCCTGCGCATCGATCCCGCGACCAACGAACTGACCTACGCGAACGCGGGCCACCCGCCCATGTTCCTCCGGGGCGTGGATGGCACGATTGGCGAACTCGACTCGACGGCCATCGTGCTGGGCGCCTGCCGGCCCGAGGACTTCCACGCCGATCCGAAGACCCAGCCGTTCGTGCCCGGCGATCTCGTCATCGCGTACACGGATGGCGCGATGGAGGCCCGCGACGAGAAGGGCAAGTGCATCGGCCGATCGTGGCTGACGGCCATGATCTCCAAGGCCGGGTGCCAGCCCGGCGAGTGGCCCCGCCGCATCATCGGCGAGCTCGACGCCCGCCGAAGCGGCGTGCCCGAAGACGATACGCTGGTGATCGAGGTGCAGCGACGGCTCGCGACCGACGCGGCGCGAGTTGCCGCCGCCGAAGACCAAAGGCAGCATGCGTGAGGCCCACGCCCATCCCGAGCACCCCGTAAGCCACGGCGTCTACGTGGCCGGCCCGTGGGGCGTGACGGGAGTCTCGCTCGTCGCCTCGACCGTGACGCTCGTCCTGAGGATCTCCGAGTCGCCCTTCTTCTGGACGACGATGGCCATCCTCGTCGCGGCGATCTCGATGCCCGCGTCGATCGTCGCCGCCCGCGTCGCGTACATCGCGTCGACGCACGTAAACCCCGGCTCCGGTCGCCGAGCCGCCTTCCGCTACTTCGTGGCGACCTTCCTTCTGGTGTCGGTGCTGATGCTGATGATGCTGCCGTCCCTGTGAACGCGATCGCTTCGTGATCGTACAGAATCGCATCAGGACCTGAACCACTCGGGAGTCTCGGGAGGAGAAGCCGTGCCCTACGTCAATGTCCGCATCACGCCCGCCGCGACCAGAGAACAGAAGGCCCAGATCATCGCCGAGATCACCGACACACTGGGCCGTGTGCTTGGCAAAGCGCCCGAGCACACGCACATCGTCATCGATGAGATCGACGAGGAGAACTGGGGGGTTGCGGGCGTGCCGACGGATGTGTACAGGGCTCGAAAGCCGTCTGGTAATAGCGAGCGTGACTGATCCATGGACTCTCGCGGGCGTCCAGAACTTCAAGCGGAGGCTAAAGCGGCTTGCGCCGCGTGGCTCGCCGTGCTGCTCGAGCGCATGAGTTCGGGTCAGATCCCGATCGCTGGGCTTGATGATCCCAACGTGAACGAGGATCGTTCCGCGATTGCGGATCGTGCTGCCATCTACGAGGCAGAGAACCCCAGCTCGTTCGATGTGTGGCATGGCGTGACGGATGCAGAGCAGTCCGCCGTCCTTGATGGCTTGTTGCGTCGAGTCGCCGACGCGGTACGCGGGCAGGATTGGGAACAGAGGTTCTGGGGGTGTGTGTTCGCAGTCGTGCCCACGCGCTTCCCCGATGACATCGCCGAGGATCTCATCGATCGCGATGTAAACGTCGACCACCTCGGCCACTTGCAACTCAGCGACCGCCTGTTGTGGCGCCTCGCAGAACGGGTTCCAGAAGCACTCGCAACTCTTGCAACCCGTCGATTCATAGATCCCGGGTACGACGTCGACGCGTTCGAGGAAGTGCTCCACGGATTCCCGCACGAAGAGAGCATGTTTCGCGCACTCCTGTACTGCCAGCCTTCGAGCCGGGACAAGGCAGATCGATTCGCTGAATATCTCCGACGACTGGAGTCGCCGGGCCAATGGCTCGAGACCAATCGTGCGCAATTCCTCGAGAAGTGGACTGTCGATCGCGGCTGATCGCTTTAGAACCGATCGGTGATCACAACCTCGCTCAGCGGCAGCTGCCCCGGCTTGGGCCACACGTCCTTGGTCTTCTTTCCGATGGCGACCATCGCGCCCATGCAGTGGTCGTCGGGCAGGTTGATCAGCTCCGCGACCTTGTCGATGTCGAACCCGATCATCGGGCAGCTGTCGTAACCCATGGCCTTAGCGCTCAGCATGAGCGTTTGCATGGCCATGCCGATGGAACGCTGGGCCTCGTCGCGTTGCAGCCACTCGCGGCCCTCGTGGAAGGGGCCCATCCAGCCGACGAGCAGCTCGCGGACCTCGTCGGGCGCGTCCTTCCAATAGCGGTCGGGGTCCTTCTGCCACGCCTTGACGTCGGCGGTCATGACGATGAGCACGCTGGCGTCGGTCATCTGCGCCTGATCGTTGCCGTTCGCGCGGATCTGCTTGCGTAGCTCGGGGTCCTTGACGACCACGAAGCGCCAGTGCTGGATGTTGAAGCTGGTGGGCGCCTGGATGGCCGCCTCGAGGAGCTTGGTCAGCTCGGCCTCGGGCATCTGGTGGTCGGGGTCGAAGTGCTTGACCGAGCGGCGTTGGTAGATGGCGTCGAGTGTGTCCACGTGGGTTCTCCAAGTGTGGTGAATGGTGGGAGCGAGTGGGAACAGGGAAGACAACGGGTTCCATTCCCGCGACCCGACATGTTTAGGGAACTTCCGAGTTCTGGGGCGAACGAGGGTGCTCACTCCCCGGGGATGTAGCTGATCGCGCCTTCGAACGGGCTGCTGGCGGTCGCGTAGAGCTTCTTGTCGATGCGGCCGCTGCGGAAGCTCAGGTATCCCGAGTCGAGCGCCATCCGCATGGCGTGGGCCATCATCACCGGATCCTTCGCGTGGGCGATGGCCGTGTTGAGCAGCACGCCGTCGGCGCCAAGTTCCATCGCGACGCCGACGTCGCTGGCGCTGCCCACGCCCGCATCGACGATAACGGGGTAGTCCGGGTCGTCCTCTTTGAGGGCTTCGAGGCACATCACGATGGCGGCCTGGTTCACCACGCCACGGCCGCTGCCGATCGGGCTGCCCGCGGGCATCACGCTGGCCGCGCCCAGGTCCTTCAGGCGCTTGGCCACGATCGGGTCGTCGCTCGAGTACACCAGGACCTTGAAGCCGTCGTCGATCAGTGTCTTGGTCGCCTCGACGGTGCCCACGGGGTCGGGCAGCAGCGTCCGCTTGTCGCCGAGGACCTCAAGCTTCACCCAGTCTTGTCCGGGGTTGTCGATCTGGCTCAGGAGCTCGCGCCCCAGCCGAGCAACGCGGACGGCGTCGTCGGCCGTGAAGCAGCCGGCGGTATTGGGCAGGATGGTGTACTTGCCGGTATCGATGTAGTCCAGCAGGCTCTCGCCCTTCTCGTTGACCAGCCGCTCGCGACGGACGGCGACGGTCACGACCTGGCAGCCGCTGGCCTCCAGGGCCCGCTGCATGATGTCGTAGCTGGCGTACTTGCCCGTGCCCACGAAGAGCCGGCTGTCGACGGTGCGGCCGGCGATGTTCAGGGGGGCGACGAGGCTGGAAGAGTCGGTCGAAACTGGGCTCGGAGCGGTCATGGAGAAGGGTAGGAGCCGCGCGAGAATCGGCTTGTGACGTCCAATAGCGTCGCCGGGCCGGCGAGTATGGGCACCATCTGGGAGGCCCCGAAGCCCGAACCTCCAGAACGCCGATCGTGTACCGTTGGGATGGCCCGCCTCTTCGCGCACGGACGCAGCGGGACCCACTGGAGATTCGGTATATGTGTGGTATTGTTGCGTATCTCGGCCACCGGCAGGCCCGCCCGCTCCTGATCGAAGGCCTCAAGCGGCTGGAGTACCGCGGCTACGACTCGGCCGGCATGGCCGTGCTCAACGGCGGGCTGCACGTGGCCCGGGCCGTCGGCCGGGTGGCCAACCTCGAGGGCATGGTCGAAGCCGACACCAGCTTCGAGGGCACGCTTGGCATCGCCCACACGCGATGGGCCACACACGGCGGCGTGACCGAGGCCAACGCCCACCCGCACCGAGACGACAAGAGCGGCATCGCCCTGGTCCACAACGGCATCATCGAGAACTACGCCGCTTTGCGCACCTACCTCGCCGAGCGCGGCCATACATTCACGAGCGAGACCGACACCGAAGTCCTGGCCATGCTCATCGGCGAGCTGTACGACCCCGAGAATGGGATGGACCTCGAGAAGGCGGTGCAGGCCGCACTGCGCGAGGTCACGGGCGCGTACGCCATCGCGGTGATCTGCGAGCATGAGCCCGACACGCTCGTTTGTGCGCGCAAGGGCAGCGCTCTGCTCGTCGGAGTTGGGAGCGGTGAGTTCGTCGTCGCGAGCGATCCGTCGGCCATCGTCGCGCACACAACCCAGGCCTTCCCGCTCGACGATTACAATGTTTGTACGATCACGCGCGACAAGTTCACGACCAGCACGATCCACAACGTGCCGGTGACGCCGAGGGTCGAACAGCTCGAGCTCGACCTTGAGCAGATCGAGCTCGGTGGCTACGCCCACTTCATGCAGAAGGAGATCTTCGAGCAGCCCGCAGCGCTCCGCACGTGCATGCGAGGCCGGCTTGACAGCGACGAGGGACGCGTTGTACTCGGCGGCTTGCGCCAGCTTGCCCCCCAGCTCGTTCGGGCCCGCCGAATCATCCTTGCCGCCCAGGGCACCGCCCTGCACTCGGCGATGATCGGCGAGTACCTGCTCGAGGACCTCGCGAAGATTCCCGCCGAGTGCGAGTACGCCAGCGAGTTCCGCTATCGCAACCCGATCATCGAAGAAGGCACGGTCGTCGTGGCCGTCAGCCAGAGCGGTGAGACCGCCGACACGCTGGCGGCGCTGACCGAGGCGAAGGACCGCGGGGCTTTGGCGCTCGGCGTGATCAACGCGGTGGGGTCGAGCATCCCCCGCGAGACCGACGCGGGCGTGTACCTGCGCGCGGGACCGGAGATCGGTGTGGCGAGCACGAAGGCGTTCACCGCGCAGGTCGCGGTGCTGACGATGATCAGCCTGTTCCTGGCGCGCCGCCGCTTCATGAGCCCCGAGCAGTGCGGCTCGCTGATCAAGGAACTCGAACTCCTGCCCGACAAGATTGAGGCCGCGCTCGCGCTCAACGACTCGATCCGCACCATCACCGAGAAGTACATCGAGCGCGAGAACTGGCTGTTCCTTGGCCGCGGGTACAACTACCCCACGGCGCTGGAAGGCGCGCTGAAGCTCAAGGAGATCAGCTACATCCACGCCGAGGGCATGCCGGCCGCCGAGATGAAGCACGGGCCGATCGCGCTCATTGATGAGGGCATGCCGGTGGTTTTCATCGCCACGCGCGGCAGCCAGTACGAGAAGGTGATGAGCAACATCAGCGAGGTGCGCAGCCGCGGCGGCCACGTGATCGCGGTGGCCACCGAGGGCGACACCGAGATCGCCAACCACGCCCAGGATGTCTTCTACATCCCCGATGTGCCCGAGTGCCTGAGCCCCATGCTGGCCGTGGTGCCGCTGCAGCTCATGGCCTATCACGCCGCAGTCCTACGCGGCCATGACGTGGACAAGCCGCGGAACCTCGCCAAGAGCGTGACGGTCGAGTAACGCGGTTTTTCAAGCCCGCGGCCGTGTCTCAGCCGACAGCCTAAACAGGGGTGATACCCGTCCGCACGGAGGGCAGGCTATTGCCACGGCCGCGAGCGACCCAAACGCACAGCGAAGCCACCACCCGGGCTGTTGAAGTCTTCGCCAGCGATGCCATTGGCACCGTGCTGGAGACCGATCGCCTCCTGCTGAGGCCCGCACTCTCGGCCGACACAAAATCGCTCCAGTCTGCGATCGCTGCGTTGGTCGCGACCGGCGAGACCGCCAGCGGTGTGTTCTTTCCCGGCGAGCAGGTGGCCGCGATCGTCAAGCGTCAGCTCGAGCTCACCGCCAAAGGTGTCCGCACTGGTTGTGCGCTCCGGCGGGCGATCTTCGACCGGGCGGCTCCAGACACGATCCTGGGCTGCTGCAACCTCACCTCGATCGAGCGTGGGCTCGAGTGGTACGCAGAGTTGGCGTTCTGGATTGTGCCCGGAGCACGGGGACTCGGGTTTGCGCACGAGGCGTGCGCTGCGGTCGTTCAGCACGCGCTCGAAGATCTTCCACAAGGCTTGGGCGTGTCGTCCGTGCGCGCGTACGTGCAACCGGACAACGACGGTGCCCAGCGAATGCTCTCGGGAATTGGCTTCGATCGCCGGACCACGCAGTGCGAGCATCTCTCGACCGGTGGTCAGCACCTGCCGCATGAGCTTTGGACCAAGGGTGTCTCGGCTTAGCGGCCGTACCACCAGCGCACGAAGCGACGGACCTGCTCGGCTTGCTTTGGCTCGGGCGGATCGGTCGGCACGCGCAGCTTTCGGGCGGTCGAGGATACGTGCACGGGGCGGGTCATGGCTAGCAGCCCCAGCTCTCCGCGGCTCACACCCCATCCGCTCGCGCCCAGCGCGGGCAATGGTGCCGCGGGATGAGCGGTGGGGATCACGGCGTCGTTGATCGTGACCGTACCGGCGTCGAGCGAGCCGATGAGCTCGTGCGCTCGGGCCGGGTTGTTGGTGAAGACGCTGGTCGCGAGATGCTGCCCGTTCTCTCGGTGTGCGTCGATCATGGCTTCAGCAGAGGCGCACGCCACAACGGCAATGGTTGGACCGAAGTGGTCGCCCTCGACCAGCGCATCGCCGATCGCGGAGGCTTCCACCCGTGCTTCGGTTTGCGTGCCATCGCAGGCGGTGAGCGATCCGCCCTTCGCCACTTCTGCACGCAGCAGCTCGGTGAAACGCTCGGCGGACGCCGACGAGACCAGCACCCGGCGCGGCGCCATGCATGTTTGTCCTGCGTTCAGCCGGACGGCGGCACCGATCGACCGCGCGGCAAGCTCCAGGTCGGCGTCTTCGAGCACGATGGCCGAGTCGCGTCCGGAGAGCTCCAGCGTGCTGGGCACCAGCAGCGGCGCCAGGGTCTGAGCGATGACCCGGCCCGTGTGCGTCGAGCCTGTGAACACCAAGTGATCGAGCGCTTCCTTGTGGAGCATCAGCTCGCCGGCTTCTCGGGACGATTCGCGAACACGGACCGCGTCCTTTGGAAGGTCGACCGACGTCGCGATCTCCAGGAGCCGCCTCTGCGTCTTTGGGCACCGCTCGCTGGGCTTGACGACCACCGCGTTGCCCGCCGACTCGCTCCCGGCGACGAGCGCCTGGACGAGTTGGATGCCCAGAAGCTGGACTGGGTAGTTCCAGGTCGCGATGATGCCGACGAGCCCGAGCGGCTCGCGGCGCATCCAGTGCTTCTGCCCGAACTGCCAGATGCTGCCGCTGCGAAGCCGGCGCGTCCTAAGCAGCCGCCGCGCGTTCCGCTCGTGCCATCGGCAGCTGCTCAGTAACGGGACGAGGTCGCTGACCAGCGTCTCGAAGCTGTCCTTGCGGACCTCTTCCCCGGCGAGCGAGACGAGCTGGTCCATTTCGGCGACTATGGCCCGGCGGAAGCGGCGGACCCATGCCAGCCGCTCGTCGAGGCTCCATTCAACCGTCCGGAGCGGCGGCGACGACCCCTTCGCCCGTGCGGGCACTCCCTGGATTGCCTGGGCTCGCGCTTCAACGACCGTCATCGGCCGCAGTATAGTGGATGTCATGGCGAACACCGCATCTTCTGCAGCAGCACCGGGGTCTCCCCGCACTTCCGATCCGTCGCAGGTCGCCGTCATCGGCGCGGGGCCCGGCGGCCTAGCCGCAGCCATGCTTCTGGCGGCAAGTGGGGCCAAGGTCCGTGTCTACGAAGCACAGCCGCACGTCGGCGGCCGGACGAGCCGGATCACGCTCGGCGGAGAGAGCGGCGACTTCCACTTCGATCTCGGTCCGACGTTCTTCTTGATGCCCTATGTGCTCGACGAGATCTTCCAGGCCACGGGCCAGCGGCTCGCCGATCATGCGCAGCTCACACGCCTCGACCCGATGTACCGCCTCGTGCTCGGCCGGCCCGGCAAGTCGCCGCTGACGCTCGATGCGACGCAGGACATCGACGAGATGGCCCGCCGCGTTGGCGAGATCAACGCGAGCGACGGCGCGGCGTTCAAGCGGTTTATCGCGGACAACCGTGCCAAGCTCAACGCGGCAGAGCCCATCCTGCGACGGGCCATCCGCTCGCCGCTCGACCTCATGAAGCCCGATGTGCTCAAGGCGCTGCCGCACATCAACCCGCACAAGAGCGTCCACGACCTGCTCACCAAGTACTTCAGCGATCCGCAGGTGCGCCTGGCGGTCAGCTTCCAGAGCAAGTACCTGGGCATGAGCCCGTTCGATTGCCCCAGCTTGTTCACGATCCTGCCGTTTATCGAGTATGAGTACGGCATCTGGCACGTCGACGGCGGGCTCAATCGGCTGATGCACTCGATGGCCGAGGCGTGCGAGCGCATGGGCGTGGAGATCCTCACCGATGCGCCCGTCGAGCGGTTGACCTTCGAGGGAACGCGCGTGACCGGGGTCGTGGTCGGCGGCGAGCAACACAAGCACGACAACGTGGTCATGAACGCCGATGCGCCCTGGGCCTTGAAGAACCTGCTGCCGACCGAGGCGCTGCGCAAGGTCTCCGGCTATTCGAGCGAGCAGGCGATCGATCGCAAGAAGTACTCCTGCTCGACGGCCATGCTGTACCTCGGCGTTTCCGGCGAGACCGACCTGCCGCACCACACGATCTACGTGTCCTCGCGGTACGAGGACAACCTCAACGAGATCTCCAACCTCGGCACGCTGAGCAAGGATCCGTCGACGTACGTGTGCAACCCGGTGGCGACCGATGCATCGATGGCGCCCCCCGGCTGCAGCTCATTGTATGTGCTGATGCCGACGCCCAACATGCGGTGCGACGTCGATTTCCAGGCCGAGCGCGGCCGCATGCGCCAGGACATGCTCGACCAGCTCGAGCGGATCTTCGGCATCGAGGACCTCGCCGAGCGGACGCAGTGCGAGAAGATGGTCGGCCCCGACGACTGGGCCGCGATGAACATCAACCACGGCGCGACGTTCAACCTCGCCCACAACCTCGGGCAGATGCTGCATAACCGCCCGAAGCACAAGCTCCAGGGCCTCGACGGCGTCTGGCTCGTCGGCGGCGGCACGCACCCGGGCAGCGGCCTTCCGGTGATCTTCCTGAGCAGCCAGATCACCAGCCGGATGCTGTGCGATCAGCTGGGCCTGAACTACGCGGGCGTCGAGGCTCCGGGTCTGCCGCCGGCTGCCAAAGCGGACCTGGCGGCGATGCCCGCAGCCCTGGTTTAGACACGAGAATCCCGGTCGATTTCCTCGCAAATGCGTCAGTCGCCGTTAAAATGCGGTTGATGCACTGGTTTCGTTAGCCGGTCTTAAGCCGAGATGGAGTGGGGGCGCGATGAGGTCCATTCGAGTCGGAAAGGTGCCGTTCTGGACGCTGGCTGCTGCGGTTGCCGGCATGCTCACTCCAACCACGGCTGGGCAGCCCTGCGAACCGGAGTTCGCGGCCGGTCTGTTCGGCGCTCCTGGAACGAACAACAGGGTTACCTCCTCGTTTGTTTGGGATGATGGCTCAGGCGAGGCGCTGTACATCGGTGGCGCCTTCTCGGTTGTTGGGTCGTTGCCCGCATCGGGCATCGCGCGTTGGGATGGTGCGCAATGGTCCACGCTTGGCGAGGGTGTCAGCGACGGCCCAGTCAGCGAGTTCACATCGTTCGACGATGGATCGGGTGAGATGCTCTACGTGGGTGGTGCATTCACCACGATCGGTGGGGTCTCGGCCAGTCACGTTGCACGTTGGGATGGCGCCGCTTGGATGCCGCTTGGTTCGGGCATGAACGGGCCCGTCTATGCGCTCGAGGCATTCGATGACGGCACGGGGCTGCAGCTGTTCGCCGCCGGTTGGTTTTCGGAGGCGGACGGCCAAGCCGCATCTGCGATCGCGAAGTGGGATGGCACCAGCTGGCAGGACGTCGGTGGCGGCGTAACCGGATCCGGTGACCTGTGGATCTTCGACCTCGCGGTGTTTGACGACGGCACGGGGCCGGCGCTGTACGCCGCCGGTGAGTTTGAAACGGCGGGTGGTGTCCCCGCTCGTGGTATCGCCAAGTGGGACGGCACCGAGTGGAGCCCGTTGGGTTCCGGATTCGCTGGGCTGGCCCCGGTTGTGTACACGCTAGAGGTCTTCAACGACGGCTCTGGAGAAGCCTTGTATGCGGGCGGTAGTTTTGACTTCGTGGGAGGGGTCACCGCGGCGAACATCGCGCGATGGGATGGTTCGGATTGGTCTGCTGTCGGGGCGGGGCTCGACGACGACGTCGTCGATCTGGAGGTCGATCGGTTCCTCGTTGTTCCAGCGCTGTTTGCGGCGGGACGATTCGTCAAGACCGAAGACGGTTCAGAAACCCTGAACTATGTGGGTGCCTGGACCGGTCGAGACTGGGAGCCCCTTCGTCAGGGGACCGAACCGGGCCTCAGCGATCGAGCCTTTACCCTGAAGGTTTTCGAAGACGAACAGGGTCGAGGGATGTACGTCGGGGGCAGCTTCAGCGCGGACGTTGCGGGCCAAACGCTCTCGTTCATCGGGCGATGGGATGATTCCGGATGGACACCGCTCGGAGGCGGCCTCGACGCCGTTGTCGAGGCGCTCGTATCGGTAGATCTGGGCTCTGGCGAAGCGTTGTATGCCGGAGGCCAGTTCCAGACCGCCGGCTCCACGGACGCGCTCAGTGTCGCCAAGTGGGACGGCGCCCAGTGGTCGCCGCTCGGCCTCGGCCTCGACGGCACGGTCGCCGATATGACGACCGTTGTGGTCGACGGACGCACCCAGATCTTGGTTGGTGGAAACTTCACCCAGGCGGGCGCCGCGACGGTCAATCGAATCGCCCTGTGGGACGGTAACACGTGGAACCCACTTGGAGACGGTTTCAATAGTTGGGTGACCGCCGTTGCTGTGTTCGATGATGGCTCCGGGCCGGCGATCTATGCCGGCGGGGGCTTCAGCTCCACCGGTTCAACCCGGCTCGACGGCATCGCGAAGTGGGATGGGACAGCATGGGTGCGCGTAGGCTCGGACTTCTCGGGGACCGTCCGTGATCTCGTTGTGTATGACGATGGCACCGGCCCGGCACTCTACGCGTCTGGTCGCATCTTCTCGGCAGACGGCATGCCGGCGTTGGGTATCGCGCGTTGGGATGGAGTGCAGTGGTCTCCAGTCGGGGGCGGTCTCACCGGCACGGAAGCATCGGGTAACGCCATGGCGGTGTTCCCGACTCCTTCCGGCCCACAGCTTGTCGTCGCCGGGAACTTCACGGCTGCCGGTGGGATCACCATGGATCGCATTGCCTCCTGGGACGGAACGGAGTGGCGTTCGCTCGGTAGCGGTATTTCAAGGACGGCGTTCTCCGGCGAGCGCGTCGACGCTCTCGGTTTGTTCGAGGTTGCAGGGCAGGTCCTCCTCTTTGCGGGTGGCGACTTCGGCATTGCCGGTGACGTCGAAACACGAAACGTTGCGTGGTGGGACGGCACCGAGTGGTTTGGTTTCGATGAGGGGATGCGTAACGGCCCGATCTCGGCCATCGCCCAATTCGACACCGATGGCGAGTCAGCGTTGTATCTCGGTGGGTACTTCAGTCACGCGGAACGTGTACCTTCGCCATTTATCGCGAAGATGACCTGCGCTACAGTCGCGTGCCGTGTGGATTTCAACGGCGATGGCTCACTCGACATCTTCGACTTCCTCGCGTTCCAGACCGCGTTTGACGTCGGTGATCTCGCGGCTGACTTCGACGGTGACGGCTCGCTTACCCTGTTCGACTTTCTCGCGTTCCAATCCGAGTTCTCGGATGGGTGCTGAGCGCTCGTAGGCTCGCGGTTTCGTCTGATGCCCTAGCCCAGGCCCGGGTTCAAGGGCCGACTGCGACTTAGAGCCTCGCCGGGCGGTCTTGGTCCTTCCACGCCATACGACATCCTCGAGGTCGATCCGTCAAGAGCTGGGCCGAAGTCGAGACTGTCGCTACACTTTCGACCCACTGCCGGAGTGGCGGAATTGGCAGACGCGGTGGATTCAAAATCCATTTCTGGCAACAGAGTGGGGGTTCGAGTCCCCCCTCCGGCATTCGGACTGCAAGATAGATCTCGCAGCCAACCAGCAACAGCCTACATCATCGACCCCCGGCCAGCTTGAAGAGGCATGATCGGAAGACCTGCTGCTCCTTGGCTGTGAGGCAGGTCAGCCGCTTCTCAAAGATGCCCTCGAGCGCCGATTGGCCCTCCCTCGCGGCCGACCGACCACGTCGAGTCAGCTTCAGTCGCACGCGGCGCAGGTCGTCCGGATCGGGCGACCTGGTGAGGTGGCCGGCCGCCTCGGCTCGCTTGATCAGGAAGGTGACCGTCGGCTTGGGCAGGAGCAGCCGCCTCGCGATCTCGGCCGGATACGGGTCGGACTCGGCGGCAAGCAGCAAGAACAGCGCCTTTCCGTCGGCGAGCCCCACACGCTCGAGCTCCGGTCCTGCTTCATCCAAGACGCTGTGGACGAGCGCGACGTTGCCGTGGAATACCTTCCACGGGCAATTCGTCTCCTCGTTACCTTCATATTGATTTGACTTTGTACTATTCAATGTTGTACTATATTGTCCGGCCTTCCACACATGGGCCAACAGCAATCCGCCCACAGGAGAATAGACGATGAGCGATTCAATCGGCAAGACCGTGGTCATCACTGGCGCCAGCAGCGGCATCGGCGAGTCGACGGCCCGCAAGCTCGCGAGCGCTGGCGCGAACATCGTCGCGGTCGCCCGCCGCAAGTCTCGGCTCGACAGCCTCGTGGCCGACATCGAGGCTTCGGGCGGCAAGGCCATCGCCGTCGAGGCCGACGTCACCTCGCTCGAGGACATGCAGCGGGCCGCCAAGGCCGCAGTCGACACGTTCGGCGGCCTCGATGTCTGGGTGAACAACGCCGGCGTCATGCCGCTCTCGCCCGTCGAGATGAACCGCATCGACGAGTGGACCTGGATGGTTGACGTGAACATCAACGGTGTGCTCAACGGCGTGGCCGCGGCGCAGCCGATCATGCGGGAGCGTGGCTCGGGCCAGTTCATCAACGTCAGTTCCGTCGCGGGCCATCTCGTCTTCCCCGGTGCGGCGGTGTACTGCGCGACAAAGTTCGCCGTCCGGGCGCTCAGCGAGGGCATCCGCATGGAGTCCGACGGCTCGATCCGTGTGACGAACATCAGCCCCGGCGCGATCAAGACGGAACTGGCCGACCACATCGCGGTCCCCGAGGTGAAGGAAGGCGTCAAGCAGTTCACGGACATCGCGATCGACGCCAACGCCATCGCCGAGGCCATCCACTACGCCGTGTCCCAACCGAGCGACGTTGATGTCAACGAGATGATCATCCGTCCGGCGAAGCAGTCCCTCTAGTCCGCGTTCGCGGATCCGATGCAAATAGAGATCACGCCCAACGCCAGAGCGAGGGCTTGTTCCTCCGTTCTGGCGTTGATCGTCCTCCTTCGCTTCTTACAATTGCCTTGCCATCTGGCGATGCAAGTCCTGTCTGTGGGGAGCGCTATGCAACGTTCGATACTCGTGTTGGGTGCGATGGCACTCGTATGCATCGCGGGCTGTCGGGAGTCGGTTCCTCAAGCCGAAATGACCAGTCCTGCGCCTCCAGTCGGGTCTCAGGATGCGCGCGAAGGAGCGATCTCGTACGATCGGGCCGATGCCGTGCGGCGCGAACTGCAAGCGCTCATGGAGCGACCCGTCAGCGCTGTTGCAGGGGCGCCATTCCTGATCATCAACGTGAACGGGACCGACAAGTTCGTCCAGTTTGCCGGCGGCGCTGGCGAGGACCTCGTGCTCGATCTGCCCCGCGTGGTGCTCAGCGATGACGAGTTCGAGCGCGCCGAGCGTCTGCTGGCAGACCACGGCGTCGCCATGTCCGGCGAGGCCGAGGTGCCGGCTCTTGCAGCAAATTTTGGCAGCGACATCGATGACGCGGTGGAGGCCGTTGGCGTGATCTTGCTCCAGGTGTTCGAACTCGATGCCGGGGTCGCTCTCGACTTCGAGGCCATGTAGCTTGGGCAGGGTCGGACAAGCCACGCCTCGTGACACCGGATGGACCGACGACCTCGGGCGTTCCATCCAGCGAACGATCCTGTCTTTCAGGGATGAGCAGCTGCGCTCAAAGGGCAAGAAGCCGGTTCCGGTACCCGTCCAAGATCAGATCCTCCGTGGTGCCATCGTCCTTTCGATTGCGTGCGTTTTCGGCTTGTTCTGGCGATACGTGGTGCTGCCCAGTCCCACGGTTTCGAGTGTCTTGCAGCTCGGTTTCATTTGCTTCCAGCTCACCTTTCTCGGTTGGTTCGTGATCAGCTTCATCCGCCGACGCTCGCCTTCCATCCAGATCCCGAAGCGGCTCGCGCGTGGGGAATGCCCGGGCTGCCTCTACGAGCTGGCGGGCCTGCCGCCCGAGCGCATCGAAGCGATCGAGGCCGCGATACGCTGCCCGGAGTGTGGCGCCGTCTGGGGTGCTGAGCGCGTGGGCCGTTCGAAGGCCGAGGAGTCATGATGACGAGATTGCATGCCATCGTTGTTTCGGCTTGCACGGCTATCGCCTGCGCTGCCGCGGCCCAGCCCGAGGTCGTAGTCGAACGAGCCAAGGTCCTGGTTGGCGACCCGGTAGCCGTGACGGTTCGTGGCCTTGAGCCGGGATCGCTCGTGGTCGTTGGTGCCGAGCGATTCAGTGGGCGGAGCAACTCGTGGTTCCGCAGCCAGGGAGTCTTCCGTGTGGACGCCGACGGTGAGGTCGATCCCATCGGCGATGAGTCGATCGAGGCTCCGTGGGACGCGGGTGACCCGGCCGGCCCGTTCTGGACGATGGAATCCGTCGGCGAACAGAGCACGGCCGATTCAAGCCGACGCCCGTGGCGGCAGATCCGGTTCTTTGTCGATGCGGACGCCGACGGCGCCGCCGACGCCACAGCCGATGTGATGCTCGTCGACGGGCGTGACGATCTCATCGAGATCTCGGCCGAGGATCTCTCGCAGGGCGCGTTCCTGATGAAGCCGCCGGGCGATGCCAAGCTGCCCGTAGTCATCGCGTTGGGAGGCTCTGAGGGTGGAGACTCCGCGGCCCGAGGGATCGCGCCCCGGCTCGCGTCACGTGGGTTCGCCGTGCTGGGCTTGCCGTACTACTCCCCGCGCGACCGCGAGGGTGAGCAGAAATTCCCAGAGTTGTCCGCAGCCTTTGCGGCGCTCCCGATCGACCGGCTGGAAGCGGCTCG
>ERZ1740058.703-NODE-703-length-22273-cov-7.572914_pt1 | contig 22273 bp, 14 predicted proteins | sample MGYA00581745_ERZ1740058 | MGnify/ENA primary metagenome ERZ1740058 (study PRJEB43018, sample SAMN04849742) | marine metagenome | isolation source: floating plastic debris | place: Pacific Ocean | collected 2008-08-30 | study: EMG produced TPA metagenomics assembly... | reverse complement strand
TGCTGTGCCCCGATCGCGACCAGGTCGGCATTGCCCACATGGAAGAGATTGCCCAGGATTTTTCGGAGGCTCATTGGTGCTATCCCTATCCAGAAAGTCTTCGTTGGCAAAACCTGCCTAAGCATGGTGGCCTCGATATTGCGGATTGGATTGCGGAGGGTGCAACGGCTGAGCAGATTCGAGCGGCGGTAGGAGAACGGCGACAGCTTGGATCGTCCGCCCCAGCAATAGCGAAATCATTGGACTTACCTGCCTTGAAAGGAAAGTTGCGCAGTTACCTGGCCGCAGAGCATTCGGAACTGGAATTGGCGGCACAGGTTTTGCAATGGCATCGGGAATCGGGGCTAGCCGCTAAAGATATCTGGAGTTTGGTCAAGCCGATTCAAGCGGAGTTGGAGCAGGATGAGGAACGGGGCGATCTCATCGCTGAAATTCATACGCTGCTGAAGATTGGCGACTATCAGCTCGTTTTGGGCGATTATCTGCATTCTGAATTAGCGTATTCTTTAGAGCGCATCTCTAGCTGGATTGGGGCAACACCAGCAGCCATGCTGGTGACGCTGCTTCCCGTTTCCGCGTCGCTGTTGCGGATCGGCACAGAATTAGAAATTGATGCGGGCATGGGCTTTTATGCGCCGCCAATTCTATTCACAGGGTTGGTAGCTCCCTCCGGCACGAAGAAGAGTCCGATTCAGCGACAAATTTTAGGGCCACTGCTGCGCTTGCAAGCAGAAGCGGATCAGGGCTATGAGGCTGAAATTACCGCATATGAAGTGGAACTGCGAGATTGGGAGTTGACGAAACCTGAAGATCGGGGACCACGCCCCAGAAGACCGTTGCCACAGGAGTATCACACTGTCGATGCCACACGAGAAGCACTGGCACGCGTTCAATCTCAGCAACCGGAACGGGGCATTCTGGTTACGCCGGATGAACTAGCGGCCTTGTTTAAGGGACAGAACCAGTACCGGAATGGTCGGGGTCATGACAAGGAGTCGCTGCTGACGGCGTTTGATGGTTCCGGATTGAAGGTGGACCGAGCCAGTGGAGTGCGCATCAGCCTGCCGCGCACCAGTCTCAGCATCACGGGCACGATTCAACCGGATATCTTGCGAGAGATGATGGGAGACTTCTCTGATGCGAGTGGACAATGGGCCAGATTTTTGTGGTGTCTACTGCCGCTGAAGCCTGCACCATTCCCCCGGCAAACCCAGCCAGATGACCTGTCGGAGCAGCTTTACGGAATCTACCAGCGCTTGGCCGGATTTCCACCTCGTTGCTACCAACTTTCACCGGAAGCCAAGAGAACCTTTGCGGATTGGTACGACCAGTTAGATCAACTGCGCATTACCGAGACTCACCAGGGATTGCAGGCAGTGTATGCCAAGATGCAGGGCTACACTGGACGGCTAGCACTCATTCTGCACTGCCTGAATGCCGCCGTGGAGCGAAGGCAATCTGCTGAAACGATATCGCTACAGACGGTGCGATCAGCAATCAAATTGGTGCGGTGGCTCATGGGCCAGGTGCGGTTGCTCTATGCCGAAGGAGATCGCGCATTTGGGAGATTAGAACCGGTTTACACCAAACTAATTCAGCTCTCGCGAGTACGTGGGTGGCTAACCGCAAGAGATGTGCGAAATTTTGAGCGCAGTCTGCGGCAGGCTAGCTCCGATATCATCCGCTCCCATTTTCACGAACTGGAAGCAATGGGCTATGGAGAGACCAGCGGTGAAGGGCAACGGCTGCGGTGGAAAACGACAATGGATATTGTAGACAGTTCGCGAGAACTGTAGACACCCGCGTCTACCGCTGAAATAATTGATGTACATGGCTTTCAAGTGAACTGTAGACAAGTAGACAGGTTTTAGAAATCTGGTAATTTGGGAAAGTGTCTACTTGTCTACAGTTAGGACTGAACCCCTTGCTCAGAAAGGGTTTGAGCCTGTAGACACCCCTGTCTACCGAGGTCTACAGTTTGGCAAACTGTCTACAGTCTATTGAAATGAGTGAGGAAAATTTTCACTGCAAAAATGCGTTGCAAAATATCCATCCAAAGAAAATTTGCATATGCAGGTGGTTTTAGCCAATTCTAGAATTAGAGGGAAGACTGCCGGTGGCTGGGAGTAAAGAAATTTGTTGATGTGTTTCAACACCTTTCGGCAAGAAATTGAGGGATTCATCTAAATATCAGCAAGATGGTCTGGCTTCTTGCTGTAGACGCTGTAATCAGGAGTAAGAAGGACTTAGATTGCCTCCTTTACTTAACTGATGCATAGGGAATGCTATTTAAGAGTCAATGCAATTTCTCACGGTATCTTTTGCCCCACTAGATTAACTGACATATGCTGTCTTCCGTATTTGATACCTGCATTCCCAGAAGCGAGATCCTGGCTGGCGATCTCTCCCTGGATTTATTTGCCGCCAAACTGCGTCTAGTGGTTGAAGGCCGTGCCCCTCAGGTTTATGGCGACCCGGATATCTTCTTCGCCAACACCTTCGCAACGGATGGTTTGAAGACGCTGATCAAGGAAGTCTTTGGGCGGCTTACAGGCAAAATGGTTGGCTCTCCTATCATTCGCCTGGAAACGAGCTTCGGCGGTGGTAAAACCCACGATGAAATTGCCCTCTGGCATATTGCTCGCAGGGGACGACAGATCAACGGTCTAGATCGCTTCACCGATGACCTGTCTGTTATTCCCGATCGCCCCGTGCAGGTGGCCGCCATTGACGGTCGCGACCTCGATCCGGAAGCTGGGGTCTACCATGCGGAATCTGGCATCACGACTTACACCCTCTGGGGAGAGATTGCTTATCAGATTGGTGGCATTGAGGGGTATCAACTTCTGCGAGGCTCGGATGAGAACCGTATCAGCCCAGGAACCTCGGTGTTGGAGCGGTTGGTGGGAAATGAGCCGACGGTCATTATCCTGGACGAGATTGCAAGATATCTGAGAGCAGCCAAAGCCAAACTGGTGGGACAGAGCACCCTAGCCGAACAGGTCGTCGCCTTTTTCTTCTCATTGATGGATCAGGCAGCATCCTGCAACAATCTGGTGTTTGTCTATTCCCTGGCATCAGCAACAGACACCTTTGCCAAGGAAACCGCTGAAGTTCAGCAAGAATTGGTGCGAGCCTCAGCCCGACAGGAGCGGGTACTCAGCCCCAGTACTGATATTGAGGTGTACAACATCGTTCGGCAGCGCATCTTTGAAAGTATTAGCTCCGACGCTTCTGATAAAGCGTCAGACGAATACCTACAGACTTACCGAGCCAGTCGGGTAAACTTGCCCGATGGCTGCAAGGATGCGACTTACGCCACCGCGATCGCGAACAGCTATCCTTTTCACCCCGAACTCTTCAACCTGCTGACCAGGAAGATCGCCTCGATTCCTGAATTTCAGCGGACTCGTGGCGCACTGCGGCTATTTGCGCGGGTGGTGCGGTATCTCTGGCGGCATCAGGAGATGCACACGCCGCTGATCCATGCCCATCACTTACCGATTGGTATGGAAGAGGAGGTCACCAGCGATCTGACCTCGCGATTGCAGCGACCCTTGATGCGGTTGCCCATCGGGGCTGATATCTACAACCCCGATGGTCGCGAAGCCCATGCCCAACTGCAAGACCAGGAATGGCAGACAGCCGGGAAGCCGCCGTTTTCCAGTTGGGTGAGTCGCACAATCTTCTTACACTCCCTGACCCAGGGTATTTCGTCGGGCATTCGGCGGACTGAATTGAATCTGTCGCTGCTGACGCCAGGACTGGAGATTGGTTTTGTAGACCGAGCGATCGAGCGACTGACGAGCGTCGCCTGGTACCTGGATGTCGATCCCATCACCTCGATCGCTCGTTTCAAGGAAGAGCCCTCCATCAACAAAATCATTGCGGAGGAGAAAGAGCAGGTCGGTTTGACTGAAGCGAAGGATGATCTGCGGCAGCGGCGGGATACCATCTTTGCGACCAAGTTCTTTGAACTGGTGAAGGGGCCAGAGGGCGCTCATGAGGTGGATGATGATGCCACCACTATTGCCCTTTGCCTCATCGATTTCAATGAAGCCACGGTCATGTCATCGCTGGATGGTCCTCCCTCGGTAGTTGAGCAGATTTTCAACAACACGGGAGAATCGGGCAAGTTCCGTACCTTCCGAAATCGATTGCTGTTCTTGCTGGCCAATGGGCAGGAGTTGGAGCGGGCGCTCGACATTGTGCGAGAGTACAAGGCGATTCAGAACATCCTGAAGAGTCCCAATCGCCTAGAGGATTTGTCGGAAAACCAGCAGAAGCAGCTTAAGGCTAAAGAAGGAGAGATGGATCTCGCGGTACGGGTAGCTCTAACAAATGCCTACCGCCACCTCTTTTACCCCGCCAATGACCCGGTGAAAGCGCCCAAGGGATTGATGCACTATCCCCTACCAGCTCAGGATTCCAGCACGGTGAAGGGCAATCGCAACCAGCAGGACATTGTGCTGAAGGCACTCAAGGACTGCGTTAAGGTGCGTGGGGAGGATGCCGCAGCCTATGCTCCGGCCTATGTGCTGCAAAAGGTATGGCCGCCCGGCATCGATCGTTGGACAACCAAGGCCCTGCGGGAGCAGTTTGCTAAGGATTTGGGCCTGAACATGCTGCTAGATGCGGAAGTGGCGAAACTGCGGGACACCATTCGACGCGGTTTGCAGGAAGGCCAGTGGGATATGAAGATGGGCGATCGCCTCTTCATCAAAACGGATACGCCTCCACCGATGCCGGAAACCATCGAATTTTCTGAGCGGATGGAGCTGTATCGCCGGGGCCTGCTGAAGCCACCCGAGCCGCAAGTGATTGAGTTGGATGCCCAGGTGCTCGCTGGGGGCGGTGAGGAACGGACAGTGCAGGTGCGCTGGCGGGCTCGTGAAGCGATGCAGGTCAGCCTGTACCAGGACGGACAGTTGGTTGAAGCTGATCGCGATTTTCTGCCCTCGGATTCCTATGAATGCACCATTACCCGTACGACCCAGTATCGATTGGTGGCGGACTATGGTTCTGGCGAAACGGCAGAGCAAACGGCGACGGCTGTCGTGTATACGACTGGAAGCGTTACGCCTCTAAATGGGAACGAGGGCAGAGGCAGCTATGGCTCCCAGGGGACATTGCTGGATAAACCGACCCAATGGGATCAAGATGGCAGCCCCAACAAGGTCTTCAATGACCTGTCAGATTGGTTAAGTGACAAGCTGGTGAAAGCCATTACCGGCATGGATCTGACCGTTGCCGATGTGGTGGACTACCGGAAGATGGGCACTTCTCTGCCTTTGCTGGTGCGCTATGACATTGAGGTGGAGCAGTTCATCACGATTCAGACGGGGCAGCAGTTTGTACGGTTGGAATATCAGGGGGATGTGCGCGGCTTCCAAAGCTTTTTTAGCACCATAAACGGGTTGCTGAATCAGCCAGAAACCCAAGCCACCTTGAATTTGAAAATCAAGTTTAAGTTTGAACCGGCGATCGCCCCCAATAGCCCTGAACTCAAGGCACTCCAGCAGGCGCTCACGCGCAATCCTGTCGAGCGGCTGAATCTGCAAGTACAGGTAGAATATTGACCTGTGATGTTCCTCAATTTTGGAATGCGCCACGGTTATGCAAGAGTTCCAACTACGAGTTGTGCCCCTGAGCAATAATGACTTTGCCCTGGAGCTGTACCAGTGTGCCTATAAAAAGGCGGGGGCAAAGAAGCGCCCGTCAGCAAAGCGAGTAGGACGGCTGAAGGGGAAGCCATTAGTGCAGGCGCGGCAGGCGATTTACAGAGCTCTCAAGGCGAATAACTACGATCCCAAGACGCTGAGCTATAAGCGGCAGACGCCTTATGTCCTAGATGAAGAGTCTGGGGTGATTCTAGCGTTGCTGTTTCAGACATTGCAGCCATTATCGAAGCCGGAGCGAATTGCCAATATTACTGAGGGCATCACGGCTATGAGTAATGAGGAGGCGCATTACTGGTTTGCTAAAGTTAGCAACGGTAAGAAACGACCCGCCTTAAAGGCCATGCGGGTTTTACTGGGAGACTGATTCTGACGCATGTGGGATTCAAAAGCACTTAGCGAACCCGGAGGCGTTGAGCGACTTGGGTTCTGAGTCTGAGTTGATTGTAGAGGTCAACCTCGGTGTTTGAGTGACTAAGGGATGCTACGAGGGCATAGCGCTGTACGCTGATTTCTTCGGATTTGGCCCACTTGCGGTTACAGCTAACGACTAGATAGAGCGGGCCTTGGTCGTAACCTCTAGCGCGGGAGGAGATCTCAATTTGCCCTTTCTGGAGGGTTCCTTTTTTACGCTGATTCCCTTTAGGCCAGAGATCGACGAAAATTCCGTTGCCATGGCGGTTGCGTAGACTCGACAGTGAGATTTCGGTGAAGTCATCTGGAGAGTCACTTCTGCTGGCATTCACAAAGGCGTTGACGATCGTTGCTCGGTCAATGTTTTTGAAGAGGTGAAATTCCATTGTCACACCGAGATAAGAATCTCCTCTAGTCGGGCGTGTGGGAGGGTCGAAGGCCAAGGCTATGGAGAGGGTGCGTGTTCCCTGAGTTTGCAGGAAATCGTCAGGGAGGGTTGGGATTTCATACATTTGGAAATTCCCAACGGGGATAAATACGTCGTCTTCGAGAAGAACGACGCGGTTTTCGGTGGAAAATTGGGCTCTGCTGAGATCGGGCTGACCGTAACCGTAAACTTTCAGGCGGTTTTGCTTATCTTGAGCGGTGTCGTCTGGAAAAGCGTCTGGAATCTCATCGGGTAGCTGAGCTGAGTTGGCAATTAAAGCTCGAATCAGATTAGACGAGGCATTGGGATATTGCGTAAAGAGACGGGCTGCCATATTGGCAATCCTCGGGGCTGCAAAGCTAGTGCCACAGATAGCCCGAAAGAGTCGTCCCGTAAAGTCTTTGGCGAGAGTAATGACGGCAACTCCTGGTTCATTCTCGATGAGGCGTTGACCATCGATGACAAAATCGCCGCCAAATTCAACGACGTCTGGTTTCACCATGCCATCGACACCGAATCCAGTGCGCGTGAATGGAGAAGGGTAGCCATTGACTCTTGCGATCGCCCGCCGCCCTGCATCATCAGGATACTGAGCATTTTCTGTCCCAGCCGAGAGAGAGCCTACGGTCAAGGCGATCGCGGCGGTTGCGGGTTCAATCACGCGAGCTTCGTCGCTCAACAGATAGTGAGGATAGTCACGTAGGGCTAGCTCATGGGATTCGGCTTCGTAGTTGTAATTTCCAGCAGAGATGACGAATACCAAATTCTTGTGCTGATATTCATAAGCCAGCTTGTCAAAGAGAGCTGCAAGGGAAAACTGCTTTTGCCCCTCTCGGAAAACCAGTCTGGGATCTCCTAGAGAAAAGTTGATGACCTTACAGTTGGGGTAAGCATTGATGAAATACTCAACGGCTCGTCGGAGCTGGTTTTCCAGTAATTCGTCAGGATCGTACTCGTTGTTCTCGTCTGTGACGCGGGCGGAAAATAACCAGGTTTCAGGCTGAAAGGTCAGCTCTTGAATGCATTGATTCACATTGCTGTAGAGCGCGATGCCTGAGACTGCAGTCCCGTGGCCTGGTGTGAAGGTGTCACCATCCTCTGGCCCACCTGTCACAACCCTATTCTCGCGATCAGGAAAGACTTCTGCTTCTCCCAAAGCTGGGCCAATCAGCGGATGCCCCCCTTGCACGCCAGAATCAATCACTAAGACGCCGCAGTTGCCCTCAGGAGGCGATAAAACCTCAGGGATATCGTTAAGCGTGACACCATAGAGTTGGGAAGGTTCAAAGCCGGGCCTGGGTCGGCGATCAATTTCTTTGACGAAATCTTCGTCCAACAGCAACTCCAGCATTTCATGGGTGATCTTGACCCTAGCGAGGCAAAGGTAATCACCGACGTAGCGATCGCTTACTCGCATCTCGGAGCCGTCGGTGTATGTCCTTAAGAAATCGTCCAAGTCACCCAGGTATTGCCGCATTTCAGGCATATCGCCCGTATGCCATAGCTCCAGGTCTAAAGCAGCCAGTTCGCCTTGCTGCATGGGCTCCAACTCCAGCAACCGTCCCAGGCGATCGCTGGGCTCTAGAGGCACCAACTCTTCAATGGCATCTAACTCAGCGTACTCATACCCTTCGTCAGAACTGTAGGTGGACAGGCGATCGCGAAATTCGGTGAGTTGCTGGTCATCGGAAAAGACTACGATCGCTTTATTGGCTTTCGGCTCTTGTGCCAGCAGGGTGAGCCCCATGGATGGCAGGCGTTCTTCTGATAGATAACCGTCTTGGCTTAATCGAAGTTTGAAGATCAGTTTGGGATTGAGCCGGAAGGGTGAAGACTCTCGACGGGGACTCTGCACAATGTTGGCTGCCTGCTCCTGAAGCCTGCGTCCGTGGCTGCCTCGGTTACTGCGGGAGCCTCCACGACCAAAGCCACCGCCGCTTCTGCGAGGTAATTCAATATCAGTTTTAGGCAGTTCTAAATGCTCAAAATCACTCACGGCCCTGAGATTCTCGCTGGCGCTCTGAGTTGGCTATTATACGCATTCTGTCTGAGTAGCGATCGCAGGCTTTGCTCAAGGCTTCAGCGGTCAAATCCTTATTGCCTTTCAGCAGAGTTGCTTTGATGGCATCGGTACAAACTCGTTCAATGTCAGCTCCAGTAGCCCCATCCAATTCGATCGCCAACCGTTCCAAGTCCAATTGGTGATGTCGAACACTCGACAAATACCGTTTTAATAGCGCAATCCTTAGCTCCAGAGTGGGTTTCTCAAAGACCAAAACTTCATCAAATCGTCTCCAGACAGCCTCATCCAGCAGGAATTCATGATTGGTTGCGGCAATGAACAGGCTATTGCTTTGGGACAAATCAATGAGCTGAAGCAGGCTGTTAACCAGTCGCTTAACTTCCCCATGTTCGTTAGCGGTGCTGCGCTCCCGTGCGATCGCGTCAAACTCATCAAACAGAACGACCCATTCTCCCTGTTCAACGAAATCAAAAATGCGCTTCAAATTCGTAGCCGTTTCCCCTAGAAAGGAGGAAAAAACAGCCGTCAAATCGACATAAAGCAAAGGCAGCCCTAACACGCCTGAAAGAACTTTGGCCGTCAATGTTTTGCCACAGCCGGGGGGGCCACAAAACAGCAGCTTAGACTTAGGCTGGAGACCGTAAGAGCGCAAAATATCTTGCTTGCGATTTTCCAGCGCGGTGTCTTGCAAAATCTCCAAGGTGCTGTCTTTTAGGATCACGGCGTCCCAGGTCAGGTCATAGTGCTGCACCTGCACCAGCGGGAAACCTGTTTCCCGGTCTTTGGGAACCGTAGCTAGATAGTGTTTGCTAACCGTGGGATTGGAGGCTAGCGCTTTACCGTTGCCGTTGTGAAGGATTTTTTCGAGATCGCGGGCCAGCAGTTTATGATTCTTGCTCTTTTCTTCTTCGATCAGTTCCATCGCGGCATCATAAAACGCCTCTCGCTCATCTCGCGAAAAGCTGCGAAAGAGTTTTCGTAAGGTTTCACCTCTCGCCATTGATGCCGAACCCTAACATGGTGCGACCGGTCTACTGAATAATCCGGTTGTCACCAAGATTCTAGTAGACAGATCTCGGCATAGTAGCATGTGCCTTGACAACCATTCAGAATTCCGAGAGCTTTTGAAACAACTGTTGTTCAACCGATATGCCCTTTTTTACACTGCTGCTAAATGTCAAAGTTCCATCAAGTCATCGCAGCAGATGTAGCAGATATGCCAGGATAAAGTAGTATGTTTGCTCAAATGCGGCAGGTGAGATTGTGACTACCCAAGTTGCTGGATATGCACAATTGGATATGCAGAATATCCTGAAACGACTTGAGCAGAGAGGTTTGCAGGCAAAATATGTGCGCGCTCGCGCGCTCCCAGCTTGGTGGGATGCTGAGCTTGAGAATGACCCGACTGTGGTTGCCGAGGCGGCTGGCTATATTGCTAAGCGCTTGGGATTAGATATCGCTTCTGTTTTTACGCCTGATGCCAACATTGCATTCAAAGGGCAGACCCAACCCAAGTTTAAGAAGCGACAAAACACCGACGAACAAAGCCTTGAGGTAGCTCAGGGATTGGCGCTACGGGTAGCCGAAATTGTTCAATATGCCACACCGCTAGCCTATGAGCCGCCTAATTTAAGTGCAGCTGAGATTCGTCAAAGGCTACTGGTAGAAGATGCAGCGGTGAGTTTGGGCAACTTGCTCAGCTTTTGCAGTTCGGTTGGCATCCCGGTCGTTCACTATGCCGATTTACCCCAAGGCATCAAAAAGGTGGATGGCCTGGTGGCCTGCTTCAACGGACAGCCCGTCATCGTCATCTGCTGTGCAAAACGCTCCTATGCTTGGCTAGCCTTCATTTTGGCCCATGAGTTAGGCCATATTTTGTGCGGACACGTTACCGAGCAAGTGTTCGTCGATGAAAATATTGCCGAAGAGGAGCAAGATGCTGAAGAGACTGAGGCCAACGAGTTTGCGGCTACGCTCCTACTTGGGCAGTTAAAAGGTTACAACTGGCAAAAGTTACCGCACTGCGGAACATTAGTGAGTCAGGCTAAGAGATTAGCCAGCCAACATCAGGTAGATCCCGGAACAGTTTGCTTAAATTATGCGTGGCAAACGCAAGACTGGATTACCGGGATGGCAGCCCTCAAAAAGTTTGAGAAAGATGCCAACGCCCCGGCCCTCATTAATACCTACTTAGCTCAACACCTAGATTGGGCAAGGCTTGATCGAGACAGTCGAGACTACTTGCGATTGGTGACAGGGGCATAGTCGGTTGGTCGTCTACTTTTTGGACAACGACATCATCATTAAGTTGTCCGCCTATAACCTCTTCTGGCAAGCCATGAAAGCGTGGGGCATCGCCGATCCGGCAATTCGAGTATTGCCAACGGCATCCAGATTTATCAGCCGAGATTGGTCGATTAAAGACCAGTACGACGGACGGACCCGCACCGAAGCTTGCCGCATTGCGGACAAATGCACAAAGCTGGTAAATCCAGGTACTCCTGAGTTTGCTGCATTACAAGGCATTGAAGGAATTGATGTCGGAGAGGCATTGCTCATTTCGGCTACATCAGTCGAACCAGATTTCTACATCGTCACGGCTGATAAGCGATGTTTAAGAGCACTTGCTAGTTCAGGCATGACAGCAACGTTAGATCGCCTTCAGTACCGGATCATCTGTCTAGAGCAACTTGTGATTCAGCTAATCCAACAGGACACAGATTTCGACAAAATCTATCGCCGCATCACTAAAGCCACAGCCTGTGAAGTTTCCGTTACAGAGGCTTTCAAACTCGCGGATCAAGCCGCCATCATTCAGAGATTACAAGAAGAGGTTGATCGCCTCCGAAACGATACGGGTAACTTATTAGTGCCGTAGGCCCTTTTCTCCCCGCATCTCCCCATCTCCCCATTCCCATTCCCCTAACCCCACTCACCATGCCCGACCCCACCCGCCCCGCCGTCTTCATCGAGAAAATCTTTCCGGTGACGCTGCTGAACCAGCAGGTGTATTACGAGCATGGGGGCAACCCGTTCAAGGGGCTGCATCGGTGGTACTCGCGGAAGCCGCTGTCGTTTAGTCGGGCGAGTGTGTTAGGGTCTCTGCTGCCGGATACGGTGACGCCGGAGGAGTTTGAGTATCTGCTGGGGCTAGAGCGGCGACTGGGGGGGCAGCCCGATACCACCACCAAGCTGTATAAAACGCCGCCCTCGCCGGAGCGCATTCAGCAGGTGCATGACCTATGTGAGCAGACCTGGGGTACCCGCACGCCTACGGTGGTGGATGCCGTTGCCGGGGGTGGCAGCAGACCGTTTGAGGCGGTGCGGTATGGGCTGAATGTGCTGGCCAGCGACCTGAACCCGGTGGCGGTGGTGACGATGAAGGCGGCGATGGAGTACCCGCTAAAGTTTGGGCCGGATTTGCAGCATGAGATTGACAAGTGGGTGAAGTGGGTCGGCGATGAGGCGGAAAAGCGGTTAGCGGAGTTTTTTCCTTCCCAGGAGGGGGAAACGGTTCAGAACTATTTGTGGGCCCATACGGTGGTGTGTCAGAGTTGTGGGTCGGTGGTGCCGTTGAGTCCGAACTGGTGGTTGAGCAAGACGAGTAACTATGCCGGGGCAGGAAAAGAACGTAAGGTTACGAGCGATTGGTATGCAGTGAAGCCAATTCCGAATCCGGCAGAAAAGCGGGTTGATTTTGAGTTGGTTAAGGGGCGCAAGGGGAAGGGAACAACAATTCAAACTCCCGAAGGTGATTTAAACCCTAGCGATTTCAACACAATTAGTCGTGGCACGGGAAAATGTACTAACTGCGGAAACGTTATTGATAATGCTGTTATCTATGAGCAAGGAAGAACTGAAGAGTTAGGCCATGAGCTTTATGCTGTAGCTTTCAAGAAAGGTCAAGGTGGTCTTGAATTTAGAGCGCCAAATCAAAATGACATTGAAGCTCTAGAGGCCAGCAAGAAATACTTAGAAAAAGTACGCAAAGAAAATCCGTCATTAATTCCTTATGTTGATATTCCATATGGGCATCAATTTGCAGAGCGTAGCTCACTCATTCAGCAAGGAATTGATAGATGGGATAAAGCATTTAATTATCGACAAATCATCACTTTGGCATCATATGTTGAAATTCTGAATAAGGTTCAAGAGAAGCTAAAGCTAGATTATGAGTCAGGGGAATCCGAAGCTATACTCACTTATCTGACACTCGCATTCAGTTGGTGTATTGATGAGAATAATCGTTTAACACATTGGAACTCTGCAAGAATCAGTTCTGAAGGTGCATCTGCACAACATTCTCTGAACTTAATGTGGAGTTATATTGAAATCAATGGAGTCAATAGACTATGGCATTATCAAGGCAAGTCAATGGTCTCTTCCTTTCAAAAATTATGTGACCTATTTGGAAGCGGTCTTTCCTCAAAAGACAGCCTAGAACTTGAGCGTCAGAAAGTTGTAGAGCCAAAAGTTAGTTGTGCTTCTGCTGACAACCTTTTTCATATCTCAGATAAATCAATTAGTGCTGTTGTCACAGACCCTCCTTACTATGCAACTATTCAATATGGTGAATTGTCCGACTTTTTCTATGTCTGGCAAAAACGAGTTTTAGGCAATACTTTTCCCGAAGTATTTTTCTCCGAACTCACCGACAAAGACCGCGAAGCTGTCGCCAATCCTTCCCGCTTCCGCAACATGGGCGAGTCTGCCGAAGAACTCGCCAACCGCGACTACGAAGCCAAAATGGCCCTCGCCTTTGCCGAATACTTCCGCGTCCTCCGCGACGACGGGGTGATGACCGTGCAGTTCAACCACAAAGACTCCGGTGCCTGGGATGTGCTCGCCAAATCCCTCATCGACGCAGGCTTTGAAATCACCGCCAGTTGGGCCGTCAGCACCGAGAACCCGCAAAACCTGCACCAGGCCCAGAAAAACTCCGTCTCCAGCACCGTGCTGCTGGTGTGCCGCAAGCGCGACCCCAACGCTGGTTCCGCCTGGTGGGATGACCTGCGCCCCGAACTTGCCAACCTGGTGGAGCAACGCGCCCCCGAATTTGAAGCCAACGACATCAGCGGCATCGACCTCTACCTCAGCGCCTTTGGCCCGGCCCTCAACGTCTTTAGCCGTGCCTGGCCCGTGCTCGACAGCTCCGGGGTCGAAATGCGCCCTGAAGTCGCCTTTGCTGAAGCGCGGAAGGCGATCGCCAACTACCGCTTCCGCAAACTGCTCGAAGCCGACACCGCCGGGTTCGACCCGCTGACTCAGTGGTATATCCTCGCCTGGGATGCCTTCCGCGCCCGTGAGTTCCCCTTTGATGAAGCGCGACAGCTTGCCCTCGCCGTGGGGGGCTTCAACGTCAACGACTTGGCAAAGGTTCACAAGCTGCTCGACTCCGCCAGCGGCAAGTGTAAGTTCCTCACCCCCCAACAGCGCCTCAAAAAACGCGCCTTTTCCACCAACCCCGACGAATTTTCCGCGATCGCCCTAATCGATGGCCTCCACGCCGTCATTGCCCTCTACCTGGAAGAACAAAGCATCGACCCTGTGCGCCGCTTCCTCAAAACTACGGGTTTGCTCAGCAACGACCTGTTCATGCGCGCCTGGGAAGTCGCCCTGAAGGCGATTCCTCACATCGGCGACGAACGCAAACGCATGGTGGAAGAGAAGGCCCTGGCAGACCTGTGGCTGGCGATGGATGAGATTCAGGCGAAGGTGGTTTACGTGCAGCCGGAGCTGGCGTTTGAAGAGGGGCAGATGGGGCTGTTTTAGACGCGGAGAGGGTTCTCGGTTTGCGTCACCATGTAACTATCTTGAGCGTAGGAGGAATCAGCGGATGTTGAATGGCATTAAGCAACAAACCATTGTGAAGCCGGGAGGCGTGGTGGAACTGACTTCGACGGAGTTACCAGAGGGAGCCGTGGTTGAGGTGATCGTGCTGGTGCAAGCCACTGGCGAAGCGGCGCAAGAACTCCCCCCGCTGACGAGCTTTATTGGAGCGGCTCCTGGCAACTTCGCCACTCCCGAAGAAGCCGATCAGTTCATCCGGCAGGAACGGGATGCATGGGATTATTAGAAGCGATCGGCACTGGGAAGGTTTATCTGGATACCAACCTCTGGATTTATACCCTCGAAAATTATGCTCAGTATGCCAACGCGCTGGGGGCACTCTGGCAAGCCTTGGACGAGGGAACACTAGCGGCGGTCACCAGTGAACTAACGCTGGCAGAGGTATTGGTCAAACCAATGCAGCGGAACGATACCGAGCAGCAAGCCATCTGTGAGCAATTCATCCGCAGTACTGATCACCTGTCTGTCGTTCCAGTAAGTCGCTCTATTTTGATGGAGGCAGCCCAGGTAAGAGCCCATACTCAGCTCAAACTGCCCGATGCGATCCACGCTGCGACGGCTTTAAGCGATAACTGCACGACCTTTTTAACCAATGACCGACAACTCAAAAAGCTGACGGATATTCCTGTGGTGCTGCTGTCAGAGACAATTTCAATTTGATAGATCGGGCCAGGTTGCTCTGTCGCCATCCAACTAAACCGTGGTTGGCCGCTGGAGGATTGCTCATTTTCTGCGGGAAGGCTACTGCCTTCGCACAAGCAAAACTAAGGCTACGTCATAGCATTTGAGAAAAAAGAAAGCCAAATGCTAAATTTTATATAGTACAAGTGAACTTATTGGTCATGGGTACTTGTTACAGACAGCAACGATCTCGGGGCAACGTTTTAGCTATGGATTCCTTGACACCTCAGACGATGAGAGTCCTTGAGTGCATTCAGGACTACTACGCAGCAGATCAGCTTTCGATGACGATCCGCGACATTCAAAGAACGCTTGGCTACAAGTCAGTTGCTCCTGTGCAGCATCATGTCCGCAAACTCAAGGAGGCAGGGCTTGTCGTCAGCGATCCTGATCGGGCAAGAACAATCAGACCAGCAAAGCCAAAGCCGAAGGGAATCCCTATCTGTGGAACAATCGCGGCTGGAGGTTTGGTTGAAATTTTTCCGAGTGCTGATGTTTTTGCTGATAGCGAGGTCGAATATATTTCACCCGAGTTATTCTCCTCACGCTCTCGTGGTTTGGAGCGGTTTGCGTTGCGGGTCAGCGGCGACAGCATGATCGGGGCACACATCCTTGACGAGGATATCGTGATCCTAGACAAGCCTTCCGACTCTCAAACCGTCAAAAACGGGACCATCGTGGCAGCCCGTCTTGAGGGGCAGAACGAAACAACGCTCAAACGCTGGCATAGGGAGGGCAAGCAGGTTTCCCTTATCCCCGAAAATCCTAACTACCGTACGATTCAGGTAGACGCAAAGCAAGTCCTGATCGAGGGAATCTATGTCGGCATTCTTCGTGACATCTTGCCTTAAAGGAAGCCGTCTGGCCTTGGATGGCTTTGCACTACTCCAGAAGCGGCTGATCGGTTCATCCGTCAGGAACGAGACGCAGAGGATTACTACAAGCCTTGGAGGGCGATCGCATTGACTTGAGAGAATCTCTCCACTGCTCTCAACTGTCCCAACGCAACTTCTTAACAAAATTTAAAAATCGACACTCTGAGGTGCGATGTCTCTTTTGACTTGAAGAAACGCTATCTATAGTGTTTCAGATCCTCCTGCAACTCTTGATGTGGCTTGATTTGCCGAATCTCGTTAAACAAGCTGCTTGAAGATTTCAAGAGAATGCATATGATTGTTCCCATCAAGGGAGCAATGCACTAAATTCTATTTAGGGAGCAGTGTGTTATCAAAGGGAGGGATTCAGTCTATGACGACAAATGCGCATCATTGCCCGCAAGACACTGATTCAGTTCTGGGAAAGTCATCCCAAATATGCTGACGCTCAGACTCCACTCGAAGCTTGGTATCAGGAAGCCAAGCGAGCCAGTTGGTCTAATCCGGCAGACATCAAGGAGCAGTACCGAAGTGCTAGTGTCCTAAAATCTGGGCGAGTTGTTTTTAATATCGCGGGCAACAAATACAGGTTAGTCGTTTACATCAACTTTCATCACCAGATCGTATACATCCGCTTCGTCGGAACTCATAAGCAATACGATCAAATCGATGCCGAATCAATATGACTCAATCTTTTATCAAACCCATCAAAACTGAAGCCGATTACGAAACCGCTCTAGAGCGAATCAACGATCTCATGGATGCTGCGCCAGATTCCGCTGAGGCTGATGAATTGGATGTGTTAGCTACGCTTGTAGAGGTCTATGAGGAACAACATTATCCAATCAACTTTCCTAGCCCAATCGACGCGATCGCTTTTCGAATGGAGCAGACTGGCCTTTCTCAGCGTGACTTAGTTCCTTACATTGGCGGCCGCTCTAAAGTGTCAGAAATTCTGACAGGCAAGCGGTCTTTAACATTAAGTATGATTCGGGCGCTCCACAAGCATTTGCAGATTCCTGCTGACGTCCTTTTACAAGAACCAAACGCGACACTTCCTGAAACTCCTGATGAGGTTGACTGGTCTCGATACCCGGTCAAAGAAATGGCGAAGAAAGGATGGATTGAGGGCAGACCCAGTATCATAGATTTTGCTGAGGAAATTATACAAGGCTTAATCGAGCGTGCTGGTGGTTATGACGTAGCGTTCAAAATGCTTTGTCGGAAAAATGATGGTGCTCGCCAGAATGCCAAGATGGATCCTTATGCGTTGCAAGCTTGGGGATTGCAAGTATTGGCAATCGCTAATGAAACGCCATTGCCAGCGACCTATCAACCGGGCAGCATTAGTGATGAATTTGTTCAGGAAATGGTTCGCCTGAGTTGGGCAGAGACAGGCCCAAAACTCGCTCAAGAATACTTGTCCAATCACGGCATTCATCTGATTTATTTGCCTCATCTTCAACGCACCCATCTCGATGGTGCGGCTTTGAGACTGGCGGATGGCACCCCTGTTGTTGGTTTAACTCTCCGCTACGATCGCCTCGATAACTTCTGGTTCTCGCTCTGCCATGAACTCGCACACCAACAGCTACATCTAGAAGGTGAGAAGACAGATTATGCCTTTTTCGACGACTTGAGCTTAGATCCTTCAGAGGCTGATCAGAAGGAAACGGAGGCGGATGACAAGGCGAAAGATTTACTGATTCCGCCTGAAATTTGGGAGCAAGCCAATTTGTTGGATAAACCTGTCCCCTCTGCTGTCGTTGCGCTTGCTCAGCAGCTCCGAATTAATCCGGCGATTATTGCGGGTCGAATCCGCAAAGAGTTAGGCAATTACCGCATGTTGACTCACTACGTAGGGAATAACAAAGTCAGAGCCTGCTTTGAGTAACCTCAGGCAAAGTCAGGTTCTGTCTCCCTCATTGCTCTCTGAGGCTCATCGGCAGGATAGAAATGCCACCTGTGCTTACTCATTACCCCTGGAAGATCAGCTACGCCAGCGACACCAGCAACCCTGTCGCTGACTTCTACATCCCTGCCCTCGAACGCTCCATCCAATACGATCGCAAATCCGGCTTCTTCAGTAGCGCCATCCTCAGCCAAGTCGCCGGAGGACTCGGCGCTTTCCTCAACAACGACGGTCGCATCCGTCTGATCATGAGCTGCCACCTTAGCAAAGCCGACCTCCAGGCCATTCAGCAGGGCTATTCCCTGCGCGATGCTGTCGCTGCCAACCTCGACGCCAGCCTGACACCCCCCAAAAACTTCGCCCAATTCAAACGCCTCGAAATTCTTAGCTGGCTCATCCAAGCCGATCGCCTCGATATCCGCATTGCCATTCCCGTGCGACAAGATGGAGTCCCTCTGGATCCCGATGAGGCCACCAATACCCACTACCTCTATCACGAGAAAGTTTGCGTTTTCACTGATGCTGACGGCAACCAACTTGCTACGACAGGCTCCAACAACGAGTCCGGGGGCGGCTGGCAGTTTAACGTCGAATCCTTCCATGTGTTCTGCTCCTGGGAAGGCGATCGCGACCTGGCCCGAGTTCAATCAGAAGTGCTCCGCTTTGAACAGCACTGGCACAACCAAATCCCCAGCGTCCGAGTTTTTGAAGTCCCTGATGCCGTCAAGCGCAAACTTATCCGCTACGCCCCGACAACCAAACCCACCTGGACTCCCAACGACGAATTCAACGCGCGTCCGCTGAATCCGCAAGAGCGCGATCGCTTAGACATTGACCCACCGGAGTCCGAACCCGACGTTCCTGATGAGGCGACTCCCGCGATTCCAGTCGATGAAGCCATCCTGGCCCGAGAGCGAGAACTGTTTCGGGCGATCGCAAACATTCACGAAGATCCCGGTTGCCTTGCGGCTTGCCTCGATTCCATTCCCATCCAACCCTGGCCCCACCAGGTCAAAATCCTCAAACGGGTCGCTGCCGAGTTTCCCCGCAGCTTCTTGATTGCCGATGAAGTCGGCTTGGGCAAAACCATTGAAACCGGGCTGATCCTCCGCTATTTGCTGGTTTCCCAAAAAGTGAAACGAGTTTTGGTGTTAGCCCCGGCCAGCGTGCAGCCTCAGTGGCAAGAAGAACTCCGCGAAAAATTCAACCTCCATTTCTGGAGCTATACCCAAGGTGTCCTGAAAGACCCCTACGGACAAACCTTGCAGCCCGCTAGCAATCCCTGGAACACGCAAGACCTGATTCTGGCCTCCAGCCATCTGGTGCGCCGTCAAGCGCGTATGAACGAGCTGCTGAGCGCTGAACCGTGGGATCTGGTCGTGCTGGATGAAGCCCATCATGCTCGTCGCAAGTCGCCCCAAGCCCGCAAAGACACCCCCAATCGCCTGCTGGAACTGCTCCAGCAGCTCCGCGATCGGACTCGGGCTATGGTGCTGCTATCAGCCACTCCCATGCAGATTGACCCCATTGAAGTCTTTGACCTGCTAGATGTACTGGGCTTAGACGGCCACTGGGCCTACGGCGAGAACTTCTGCGACTACTTCGCCTCGCTGGATCATCCCCCTACTCGCCAGCTCTTCACCTTTTGGCAAACTCTGTCCTCAGACTACTTCCAGCAAGGCTATCAATCCTGTCCTCGGCTCCAATCTGCCCTGAATCAACAAGACCGCATGTTGGCCAGTCGGGTGGAGGATGTATGGCGTGGTCGGCTCAAGATTATCAGCGATCGCCCATACAGGGACGACCAAGCCTTTATGGCTGCCTCTCGACAGTTTCTGTCCACCAATACGCCCCTCAAAGATATGATGTTCCGCCACACGCGGGACACCTTGCGCGAGTATTTCCGCCTGGGCCTGTTGGATAAAGATGTACCTCAGCGCGAGGTCCGCGACAATGCCATTACGTTAGAGCCCATCCGAGAAGCGGAACTCTACCGCCAGGTCAGCGACTACGTGCGCCACTTTTACCGTTTGGCGCAGAAAGAGCAGCGCAAGGCTCTGGGCTTCTTGATGACCTTGTATCGCAAGCGCCTGACCAGTTCCTTCTATGCCATTCAGCAATCCCTACAGCGACGACTGGAGGCACTGATGGACCAACAAGGCAGTGGCCTGACCGAAGATGACTTGAACGAACTGGATGAGATCGATGAGCCTATCATCGACGGGCTAGAAGACTTCATCGAGCCGGTCGATCCGCGAGAGATTGAGTACCTGGAGTCCCTACTGCGTCAGTTTAACAACACCGGGGAAGATACCAAGCTGGCCCACTTCATCAGCATCCTTAGGCAGGAATTGGTTAACCGGGAAAGCGCGATCGCCTTCACCCAGTACACCGACACGATGGACTTCCTGCGGGAGCAATTGCGAGAACTGTATGGCGACCAGGTAGCCTGCTACTCCGGACGCGGTGGTGAGCGCTGGCAGGACGGACAATGGACCGGGGTGGCGAAAGAGGTCATTAAGCGCCAATTCCGCGAAGGGAAAATCAAAATCTTGCTCTGCACCGAGTCCGCCAGCGAAGGGCTGAACCTGCAAACCTGCGGCGTACTGATTAACTATGACCTGCCCTGGAATCCTATGCGAGTTGAGCAGCGCATTGGCCGGATTGATCGCATCGGCCAGCGCTACCCCACCGTCACCATCCACAACTTTTACTACGACGGCACTGTAGAGGCGAAGGTTTATCGGAAGTTGCGCGATCGTATCGGCGCATTCACCAACGTCGTTGGTAACCTCCAGCCCATCCTAGCCCAGACACCAACCTTCATCGAACGAGCCACCATGAGCGTCGATGAGCAAGAGGAAGATGTCCTGCTGTCTGAGTTTGACCGGGTGCTAGAGACACCCCCGCTGCGGCCAGCTTTGGATGACATGGTGAAGCGCGATGTCGAAGCCGACTTGCAAGAAATTCAGCGACCGCTGCCGCCGAGTCCAGTGAGTTGGGAAGCGATAGAGCAGGGAATGACTCAGTCTCGGATACTTAAAGCTAAAGGCATCCAATTTACCCAGACACATTCTGACACCTGGGAACTCATCTATCGGCAACAATCTCACGGTGTGACATTCAACCCTAAGGCATTTGGAGAACGGCCTTCACTACATCTAATGACTTGGGGGTCACCTTTATTCGAAAGGCTGTTGCAGGAAGGACAGTCAATTGACAAAAAAGATGTGTAGCTTCGTGACAATCCATACTTTCGCGGAAAGAAGTTCATCTTCCTTACATAGAAGGAATTCTAGAAGTATTGATTGCAGGTTTTTGAGGTTTGCTTGTCCAACCAGCTTCTACAGCCAAGGTGCCCATTACGGTTGCCCCTTTAACCGCTTCTGCATCGTCTCCAACTTCCTTAAATCCGCTGCCCGCTTCCGCCGTTGATACCGCTCCTTAGCAATGTCATTCACCACCTTCATCGCCTTGGGATGCTCCGCTAGATACTGATACGCCGCCTCAAACCACACCTCCTTGGTGATCTTCTCATCCATACAGAGGTGGCGCAGGGCCTTATCAATCTCTTCCTCCAACCGGGTGGTCGTTCGCACTAGCTGCGGCAACTCCGCCCCATCACCTTGACTAACAGACATACTGACGTCAACACCCGCAGACTCATCAGAGTCACTGTATCTTGATGTCATAGCTGCACCTGCATCCGGTTGACGAGACTTCACACGGGACGTCTCCTCCAGCCCGTCAGATCTCGGTGGCACGGTCGGGCGCTGCTGTTGCATCAATCTCTCTAGCGCATCTTCATTCATGGCCTACACCTGCTCCAAGGTCTCAATCACCCGCTGCAGCGGCAATTCCAACTCCCCATGCCCCAACTCTGCCAACAACCGCCCCTGCCGAATCGCTTGCTTGTAGCGCTCACTCTCCAAAATCGACGGCAGCACTGGAATCCCTCCTGCCACCTGTCGCATCGCCGCGATCGCCTCTCGACTATCCGTCGCCTGCGACCTGCCAAACCACTTATCGCGAAACGGCAGCACTCCCAGTACCTGTCCCGTAAACGCGCGGATGCGCCGCATCTCTTCCAACAGCTCCAAACTGCGCAGCAGCGAATTCACTCCCTTGGTCGAAGCCTCTGCCGGAATCAATACCCAGTCCGACGCGCCGACGACCGATAGACAAATCTGAGTGCGCTGGGGCGGTGAATCAATCAGGCAAACATCGAACACCTCCCCCAAGGCCTCCAAGCTGTAGCGCAGCGCTAACGCGCCCATGCCGCTGGTGGCCAGATACTCCTGCGCCTGATGCAATCCCTCATCGGCAGGCAGCAGATACAGATTGTCGTAAGCCAGGGAATAAATGCCCGCTGCCGTCTCCACCTGACGCCGCAACACTTCCAGCAACGTTGGG
>ERZ1740058.702-NODE-702-length-22285-cov-6.889204_pt1 | contig 22285 bp, 16 predicted proteins | sample MGYA00581745_ERZ1740058 | MGnify/ENA primary metagenome ERZ1740058 (study PRJEB43018, sample SAMN04849742) | marine metagenome | isolation source: floating plastic debris | place: Pacific Ocean | collected 2008-08-30 | study: EMG produced TPA metagenomics assembly... | reverse complement strand
GATCGCTGGTGACTGAACCCTCTGCGCGCCTGTTTCTGTTGACTGCTCTGTTGCGGACTGGGCCTCTTCGGTTTGAGGCGGTGCCACAACAGGTGGTGCCGTTTGGGCCTGTACGGGTAGAGTCCAGAGACTATTCGTAAGAAGTAGCGTAATAGCGACCGACGCAATCCGCTTAAAAAAGGTGCTGACGGTCGTTAGGCTAGGAAGAAAATTCATAGTAAGGTTCTCTCACTGAAAGTCTCTGATACAAAAGCGGTGTAAACCCGAGCTACAGGTATCCCTAGCGTCTATTCTGACAGCTGTTTTAAAACTGTGCAGTGTGGATGTACGACGTTGAGAGGTACGGTTGCTGCCATTGGCTGTGCTGGGTTGCTGCGCTCTGGCGCTATTATTGGCACGTTTAGATTGGCACGTTCGGACCTTATATTTCTGTAAACCCTGCTATGAAATTATCAGAGCGTTGGACTCAACTTGGCAACCGACCTGTTGTCTTCCCAGCTGTTTTTAGGTCGGCTGCTTTAGGCGTCACTGGTCTGCTGTTGGCTAGCTGTAGCAGCAGCTTGCCCAACTCGTATGAGGCTAACCTGGCCGATCACCTGAGCGAAAGCGGGGCGACAATGTACGGCGCTTACTGGTGCCCGCACTGTGCCATTCAAAAAGACTACTTTGGTGGTGCTGTTAATCGAATCCCTTATGTAGAGTGCGATCCAGAAGGCATAGACAACGAATCCGAACGCTGCGTGCAGATGGGAATAACGGCCTATCCTACCTGGGTAATTGACGGTGAATATTATTTGGGTACTCAGCCCTTGATCACGCTAGAGAAGCTATCAGGTTTTGAAGGTGCTGTTGCGACTGAGCGAGATAAAAGATCGTCAGGCTCTATGAGCCCTGCTAACTAGCCATTGATAGATATATTTGATGGGAATTTTGGCTGGCAAAGATCAGCTTGCAGCGGCGTAATCTACCAGCTGAAGAATTTTCTGCCTGAGGGTGTTCATACCCAGGTTTTTCATCACAGAGACAAAAACAGCCTGCGGATATTCTTCTTTGGCGAGTTCTAGCGCGTCGGTATCTGCCTGATCGAGCTTGTTAAATACCAGCAAGATAGGGCCTGGGGCAATAGGCATCTGGCCGAGCAGTCCCATAACCGAATGGATGTGGTCCTGCCAGGCGTGGTGGGAGGCATCGACTACATGAATCAGCGCATCGGCTTCGGTGACTTCTTCTAAAGTGGCACGGAAGGCGTCCATCAACGCGGGTGGCAAGTCTTGAATGAAGCCTACTGTATCAGTAAGTACCAGAGGCTTTGGCTCGTGGGTCGTTTCATCATTGATGACGATGCGGCGGGTGGTGGGGTCTAGCGTTGCAAACAGCTGGTCGGCAGCGTAAACTTCGGCGTCGGTTAGGCGATTGAGTAGGGTTGATTTGCCTGCATTGGTATAGCCGACAATTGCGACGGAGGGCACAGACTGGTGCTGGCGTCTTTGGCGTAGCCGGGCTCTATGGGCCTGAAGCTGAGTGACTTCTTTTTGTAGGCGGGTGATCCGTTTCTGGATGGCTCGGCGTTCAGTTTCTAGCTTGGTTTCACCGGGGCCTCGGGTACCGATGCCGCCGCCTAGCCTAGACATTGCCTGGCCGCGTCCGGTCAGTCTAGGTAGCTGGTATTCTAGCTGTGCCAGCTCTACTTGCAGCTTGCCTTCACCAGATTTTGCCCGCTGAGCAAAGATGTCGAGGATGAGTTCGGTGCGGTCGACGACGCGGACGCCGACGTGTTTTTCGAGGTTGCGGATCTGGCCGGGGGACAGGTCGCGGTTGAAGACGATAAGGTTAGCACCGAGCGTTTGGACGCCAAGGGCAATGGCATCGACTTTACCCGCACCGATGACGGTTTGCGGATGAGGGCGCGATCGCTTTTGCTTTACAACATCCAAAACATCGCCACCAGCTGTCTCTACCAGCCGCTCAATTTCAGCCAGCCCGTTCTTAAAGGTACTTTCGTCCATCTTGTCGGTTAGCAGACCTACCACCAAAACGCGGTCGTGGTCACTATCGACCTGCTGTGCGACAAACTCCCGACGAAATTCCTCTTCTAAGCTCTCGGCTAGATCTAGAAAGTCCTGATTGTCTAATTCTTCTAGGGTTAGCGGCTGGGAGACAGCCCACTGCGCCTGTGGATCAGGTACCAGATGCGACAGGTAGGCTTCTTTTATGTAGCCAGTAGCCGCGCCCCCTCTACGCTTGAAGCCTGCCCCTGTCAAGGTCAGTAATGCCATAGCGTCTAAGCGCTGAATGGCCATAGCCGTAAGGACGCTATGACTGGGCGGCTCTAGCTTCAGCTGAGTTGCAATGCAGCGAATGCCGCAGAGTCTTTCTGCACCATAGCGAGGTAGTTCTAGAACAGGAATTTGTGTTTTGCGAGGGCTGCCGACGCCAACTCGAATCACATGGCCACGTCGATCGATGTAAGCGCAGACGGCCTGATTGATCTCTGTGCTAACGGCGGCCAGGCGCTGAGCAAACTCTGGCGTGGTAACTCTATCTACCGGAAGCCTCTGGTGGTAGATGCGCTTCAAGGCTTTTAGCTGGCTCGATTTGAGCCCTTTTAGCTCGCCGTAAATTTTCTCTATGGGACTGTGCCTCGCTGGTCAGTGTATCTATTTTCATCTTAGTAAGCGAAGTGAAGAAAGCTCGCGATCGCCTACTCAAGCGTCACAATTTTTTCTATTTGTTGATATTTATCACTCCAGCGAGCTAATTAGTACAATAACTAGTACACTTGATTTAAGCTGTGCTCTTATCGTTTACGTCACTCATGTTTGAGTGAGCGGCGTAAAACATCAAAAAAGCATGCAAAAAAAGCCGCAAAGCGGAGGGGAAATAGGTGTGTATTTATACGGTTGCCAAAAAACCATCCATTTGGTCTAGTCACCATACAGTCAAGGCGCTATTATGGTGCCTTAATTCCAGTGCTATCGGCTATCCGTGAGCCCAGGCTCATCTGTCCAATGGTAATTTTTGAGCTGGTTTGCTGAATTTTACGTTGGTCAATTATTCGCTGGGTAGTCTTCCTGCTGCTAAGGGGGCTATGTTTTTGATGCGTCATCACGGTTATCCCAGTGATGGGCTGTTTCAATGACCGGCTGTTTTGATGGCGTTGAGTGTCGTTTGCGCCGCTGCTTTTATTCTTGTAAGGTGCGACGCAAAGATACATTCTCAAAGGCGTGGTAGGTCTTTTAGCCTAGATCTCTCAGCAACATTTGCGTCGTTTATCTTTATTAATTGCTATGGCTACTGATACAAAACCAGACAGCAGCGTCTTCGCTGAAAGCAGCAAGCCCGATGTAGAAGCGTCTGCTTCTACCGAAAATTCTACTGCTGAAACCGTTGAGCAAGTGAAACGAGCCACCGCCCAGGTGGTTGATAAGCTTGGCTATCTTGACAAGTACTTCGGTGAGTTTTTTCAAGAGTACAAGCGGCCTTTGATTGCGTTGGGCCTGTTCTTTGGTCTTTTCCTTTCTATTAAGCTGACCCTTGCGGTGCTAGAAGCTATCAATGATGTGCCCGTACTTGCACCTATGTTTGAGCTGATTGGCTTGATCTACAGCGGTTGGTTTGTCTACCGCTATTTGTACAAGGCGTCTAACCGTAGTGAGCTCGCCAGCGAAATGAATGCGCTAAAAGAGCAAGTTTTGGGCCGTGCCGCTAAGCTGTAAGCCTAGCTGCTGAATCGGCTGTATGGCTTCGTCTGTTAAAAGCCCTCTGTTTTCAATGACGAAAACAGAGGGCTTTGTTCTGCTTTATAAGCGGTTTCAATAGAGGAAGAAGAGGAGGAAAGAGATCCGAACCTTGACCCAACCTGTCACCTTGTGATCTGGCTTCTATACTGGAGTAAAAGATGCATCATCTCGCTTGTAAAGGCCTGCCTGTCGTGGTTTTGCAAGCATAATGAGCCCTGATGAGGGCACACAATGGTAATGGAACTAAGGTAATGGAACTAAACCGGGACGTAATGCAGGCGGTAGAATCCCTTAAGTACCGGGTGACGGTAGGGGAAGTTGCTGCGCAGTCTGGTTTGAATGTAGAAGTAGCCCAGCAGGGCTTGTTAGCGCTCGCTTCAGAAACGCAGGCTCATATGCAGGTTTCGCCCGAGGGCGAGATTGCCTATGAGTTTTCGAGGAATTTTCGCGGCGTGCTGCGCAATAAGTATTGGCAGCTGCGGATGCGAGAGCTGCTGTCGAAGGTGTGGCAGGTTGTTTTTTATATCGTGCGGATTTCGTTCGGTATTATGCTGCTGGTGAGTATTGCAATAATTGCGATCGCAATTATTGCCCTGATGATCGCCGCAAGCAGTCAGGGCGGTGGCAACAGCCGCGATGACAGACGAGGGGGCGGCATGAGCTTTGGCTTCTCTCCGTTTCACTTCTTCTACCTGTTTGATTTCAACTATGGTCGAGGACGTCGTCGCTATCCTAATCGCTACGCGGGCAACGGCCGTTCTCGGGTGCAGTCGGGTGAAAAGCTGCAATTTTTAGAAGCGATTTATTCCTTTTTGTTTGGCGATGGCGATCCGAATGCCGACCTTGAAGACAGGCGCTGGCAGACAATTGGCGCTGTGATTCGAAATAATGGGGGGGCGATCGCAGCTGAACAAGTGGCTCCTTACCTCGATGAGCTGGGTGAAGGCTTCGAGAAAGAATACGAAGACTATATGCTGCCCGTCCTCACCCGATTCAACGGTCAGCCCGAGGTCAGCCCAACCGGTGAGATGGTTTACTATTTCCCTGAGCTGCAAGTCTCTGCCATGCAGCGGCGCAAGGCTTCAGTGAGTGCCTACTTAAAAGAGGCTAAGCGTAAGTTTACGCAAGCCACTTCAGATCAGGTCATGCTGGCGATTGGCTTAGGATCTGCTAACATCATTGGCGCACTGGTTTTACAAAACATGCTGCAAAGCGCTTTAGCACAGGGCTTGCAGCTACCAGTCGCTGCCGTTTTTGCACAGTCCATACTGGGCCTGCTGATGTTTTATGGTGTTGCTTTCTTGGCGATTCCGCTGGTGCGCTACTTCTGGGTGCAGCGGCAAAATGCCAAAATCGAGCGCCGCAATAGTGATCGGGCGCAAAGAGCGACGGTACTTAACCGGCTGGGCTCAGCGTTCCAGCAAAAGCTGGCCTTTGCGCAGCAGTTTGCAAGTCAGAAGGTGTTGAAGGAAGGCGAAGCTGTCTACAGCACTGACTCTGACCTGTTTGAGCAGGAAAGCGAGACCGCTGAAGCTGAGTTCATGCGTCGGCTAAACGAGATTTAATTAGCCGTCATTCGCTTTTGACCTGTACGTCTTAATTAGAAGCCCCCACTCACTGAAACCAGTGAATGGGGGCTTTTGGTGTGTCTTTTCTCTACAGGCAATGGGTCTGTTAAGCAGCAGATTTTCGGCTGCTCAATGGAGACAGCTAGACGCTACGCGATTCCAGCTGCTAGCTGCTTCACGTCTCCAGCGCTGAGTGCATCGTTGAAGACCTGTACTTCATCAATGCTGCCGTCAAAGCCAGCGCTGCGATTGCGACCGATGCCGTCGTCAAACCGCGTGTTGCCGCTGACGTTACCTAAACTGAGCGCACCATGACTCAGCAGTTGAGCGCCTTTTGTCTGTCCGATTTGCTGGCCGTTGAGGTAAGCGGTGATCGCATTGTCTTTGATAGTGGCTTCACCATCTAGCACCAAAGCCACATGATTCCACTTGCCAGAAGCAACTTTACCGCCAGAAGCCCAGTCGCCTTGCCACTTCAGGGCGGGCCGGTCCCAGCTACCAAAGTTAAGCAGTCCATCTTCAAGAACCAGGTTAATGCCCCGAGCACTGTTGCCTTCTTCCAGCAGAACTTGCTTTTGTCCTGCCATCGCGTTATCAGCCTTAAACCACATCGAGATTGTGCGTTCTGTGTGGGTGCCCCGGTTAATATCCTCAGAGTTTCTGACGTTAACCACATCGTCTTTGCCATCTAGACGAACGGCCTGGCCGAATTTGCCTGCCGTCCTGGTGGCCCCACCTAGCAGGCGACCAAAGTTGTTGAGTCCTTCGGTGGAAGCATCAAGGGCTTTGGCACCTTTCCCCTCATCAAAGCTGAGGCGAGCAATGGACATTGGCTTTTGTCCAGGTGTAGGCGGTGTAGGGCCTGGTGGTGTCGGTGTGGGCGGCGTGGGTGTCGTTGGTGGTGTCGTAGGAGGCTCAATAGGTGGTTTGGTTGGTGGCGTTGGACTGCCGCCTGTAGCGGGTGCGCCGTTTGCTTTTCCTGACAAAAAGACGTTGTCAATGGCCACACTATCGCCCGCATCTAGCGTGGCATTTGTGTTGACCTGAAACATCAGATAGTCGTAGCCTTTGCCGAGGTTGACGTCGAAGCGCATGTCCTTCCAATTGAAGAATTCACCGTTTTCGCCGCCGAATTCTTGGCTCAAGAGCTGCGATCGCTGCATCGGCAAAACACCTACCTGCTGAGGCCCTTCCATGTCCCAACCGCTGTTGTCAAACTGACCGTTTACGCCCCAAAGCTTGACAGTGACAGTGTTGTTTCTCCAATACTCTCTTTCCGTTGAGCCCTCTATATTTTGCAGCTTAAATCCAAGCGTCTGCATGCCCTTATGAACTTTTTCATTGCGGACAATCTGGCCCATGTGGTTGTTCCAGGTTCCTGCTTTAGAAAGTTTGCCGACGCCGCCTGAAATCTGCGCACTAGGGTTCAAATACCAGCCCTTGTTTGCCCACTGCGTATTAGACATCCAAGACTCTTTTTGGACCGGTGTTCCACCTTCAAAATTACCCCCTAAGAAAGCGTTGCCGTAGTCTGTTGGTTGAACGTTGACGGTTTGAGTGGTTGTGGTGGCTGCGCCCTGGCTATCGAGCACGGTCAATGAGACTTTTTTGTTGCCAGCACTGCTAAAAGAATGATTCAGCGTACGACCGAAGTAGTCGAGCGTGCCGTTGCTATCAATATCCCAGCCATAGGCCGCTATGCCCTTACTTTCAACACCCGGTGCCTTGCCATCTTCAGCAACGTAAGGGTCTGGATCTGAGGACGCGCTGGCATCTAGCTCAACGCTAAGGCCGCCGATGCCTTTCGTGCTGAATTTAGCCGTAGGTCGCCGGTTACCGGCTTTCTCTTCAAAGCTGTTGTTACGCGCTTTGAAGAAACTGTTGTAGTCATCTACTCTGTTGTTGTCTAGCTTTTCATCGGCTACTTTGCTGAGATTGTAAGTGTTGTTTCTCAGGCGGTTGCCGATGAGTGAATTGTTGTTGTAGTTTTGGTCGTTGTTAAGCTGCTCAAAATGTGCGCCTTGCTTAAAGCCGCTAATGTCTAGACCGCTAACCGTAGAGTTAAACGTTGCGTGGTTGACGAAGACGCCTCTACCGCCGCTTGAGTATTTTTCGTCATCTCTGCCTGCAACGATGCCGCCTTTGATATCGACGTTGCTACTGTATTGAACAGAAAGACCTTCCCAATGGTTCCCCCAGATTTTGGTGTCTTCGACGCGCGATCGCCCCAAATGTGCAGTCTCGTATTCTTCTTCTCGGCTCTTGTCGCTGCTAAAGTCTAGATCGCCGTCAAAGTTAGTGCTGTGGCCCCAAACCTCCAAGCCTTTTTGGTTGTTGTATCCTTCAAAGCCGCTGACGGTTGCCATCGGAATATGGCGAATATCTGCTTCGGTTTGCCCTTTGGCAAATAGCTTTTGTATGTCGGGGGGCAGGGTAGAAATTTCAATCGTTTTAATGGGTCGGTAGTAATCAGTATCAAGCGCACCGCCGAACAGCGACATGCCCGTATGATTGTTGCTGAGGCCGACATTTCCCTTGTTCGCAATCTGCGCTGCGCCTTGTATCCAGAAGCCATCACCCTCAAAGCCAAAATCAAACTTCTTTTCTCGCTGATCCATTTGCTTGCTGGCAACATCCCACTTGATGCCAGTCGATTTAATCGAGAGATTATTGGTCCACCAGCCTGTCTCATTCCCGTCCTCAGCGGCAATGCCAGCACCTACCGTATCAAAAACAACGTTGTCTTCGAGCCCAGCTCGACTTCCATGCTGCGCAATACCCCAGCCAGGACTCCCGGAAATGGCATTTCCTTTTAGAATGACAGCCGTTTTAGGATCGAGCCCTGTTTTATGAAGATGCAGTGCGTAGCGACCACGAATATTAGTTCCATTGCCCTTAGATCCATCAACGTTCTGGCCAACATCGTCAACCATTTTGCTTTTGTCAGAGCGACCCAGGTCATAAAATCCTGCGTTCATTACTTTGACGTTAGGATTGTGCATCAGCATGACATGAGCCCGGTGGCTGATAGGCACGTCTTTTCCGTTTTCGGTCTCAAAGCTGACGTTGCGAGAAAGATTGGCTGCGTACAGCTCAATCTTGCTAGGGTCTAGCTTGGAGTGCTTAGCGTGGTCAAACCGCAGAACGTTGTTGTCTTCGCCTGAAATGTCGTTGTTGGTGAACTTAACCTGTCTACCGTTGATTTCGGTGATGGTTAGTACTTCATCTTGGAAGCGGCTGTTGGTTTTATCATCGCCTTTGTAGGTACGGTCAGTGCCCGCTAGTACAATCTCGTCGCCGACCTGCCAACCTTTGAGGTTGTCTTTAAAGGTAAGTACGTTATCGCCTGCCGATACATTTTTGGCTAAGCGCACTTTGTCTTGCTTGTCTGCGCCATAAATATTGACCGTGCCGTGACTGACTAGACCTTTGGTCAGCTGTTGAGGGTCCCAAGATCGGTTGACGGCGCGATCGCTCGTAAAGATAATCCGCGCTTGCTTGTTCGCGTCTACAGACTGACTTGCCGAGCCAATATCAATTCGGCCTTCTGGCGCGTTGATGATGGTCTCTACCTTTAACTGAGTGTCTTTCCCAGTTGCAAATCTTAGATTGCCTCGAATGGCAATAGTCTTAATATCGTCTTCGCTGACCTGGTCATAGACAACGTTCGTTCCCTTGTTGATCAGTACAGTGGCACCACTGCCGGGCACTCTGCCGCCCTGCCAAGTACTTGGGTCTGACCAAGCACCGCTCTTGATGGCGGTGTGTGTAGGCTTAGCCGAATTGATGAGCTTGTCAATTGCCATCATGCCTGAGTGATCCATGTCTGGCGACATGTCAGCAGACATATTGCTAGACATCCCTTTGGCCATCGCCATTGCGTTCGATGCGCCTGCGGATGTCATTGATGCTTGGGCCATGATTCCTGATCCTTAATTCTTGAAATATTCAACGGTGTCATTGGTAAAAGCACCCGATGAATAAATACGAATGAGCCAAACGCGCCATGTTACACACATAGAGAAGGCCAACCCTATAGGGTGCTGTTCTTTTCTATGGATGAGTTCTCAGCGGATGAATTGTTCAGCAGGCAGCTCTAGTGCCAAGTCGCGCAGCCCATTGCGAAGCTTCCATACGCTCCAGCATCTGTCGTCTACGTGATTCGACAATTCAATAGGTGACGCTCCAGACGCGCTTGGCTCTAGAGAGTGTGAATGCCTGATAAATCGAAGCGAGCGTTAAGCTCAAGGCTAATAGCGGCTACGGGTAGTAATTTAAAGAATTGAGTTGCCGATAGTTGACTCGTTACGTTTGCGGTGTAAGTGACTCTTCTGACCAGTCAGCGGCTACGGATGTACCGACAGATTTACCAACATTTGAGTAAATCGCTTGGACTGGACCTCTGGGCAGATAACGTTTCAGGATTACAACTTCGGCAGATGCGCTCAATTAACCGTTAAATGAGTAATCGTTAGTTTACGGCTATCGAGATAGGCATAAATATGTGATGCCTTTACAGGTTTATCACACAAGTGAAACTGCTGCACAACGTAATTTTGTCAATACCTACAGGCGAATTCTTAGGCTTTTTGTCCGGATAGGTGTAGAGAGACCGGTTCAAAAAGGATTGAGATACTGCGGGTTTTACGGCGTTATAGGCCGTAATAATCAATTTCTTCCATCTATATTTACAGAATCTATCACTTCCTGCTCTAAATATAGATTCTGCCCGGTTGCCCAGTTGCTTAGGATATTTCTGAAGGTTACCGACCACAGCTGGTAAAGCAATTTGACTAGCAACCTTCTGGATACAGTCAGTAGAGTGATGAGTCCTCAGCTTGCGCCATCCTTTGGCAGGTGCAAGCTTATCTCTTCTGACTATTCTTCTAGCTGAGCGATCACTGTGCTCTGATAGTAGTGCTGCAAAATCTGTTCAAAGCTCCAACCTTGCTCAGCCAAGCTGCGAGCACCCCACTGGCTCATGCCTACACCATGCCCAAAGCCAGAGCCGCTGATGGTGACTTGATCTGCCTCTAGGTCAAGGTCAATTTCGAAGCGCGTACTGCGCAGCTTCAGCGCTGAGCGAACATCTCTGCCGCGTAGCGTTTCAGTGCCGTTGTCGCCTGCAAAGCTAATCAAAGCGACCCGGCCACCTTCGGTGTACTGCGGTGTCCCAATCGTATGGACCTCTCCAATGTCGCCGATCTTGTTGCTAAATTCTGTCAGGGTGAAGGTCTCTTCCCACTGAAAGACGGGAGAGTTGTGGTCAAAGTCTTCTACTCTGCGCAAGTAAGGCACATCGCTGCTCCACACGTCGCTAGCATTCTCTGTGCCACCCCCTGAAGAAGAGTGGAAAATTGCCTCAATCACCTGACCGTTGTGGGTTACGACTTGAGCTTCTGTGGTATCGACAGCGGCAATCGTATTGGGATGTTCTTGCGCTAAGCCCTTATATACCTGGTGAGTTGTGGTGCCGCCGAGGTCGAATAAAGGGTTTGTAGAGCGCGATCGCTTATAGAGCGCATAGGACCTTGCCGCCACTGCCTGAGACTGTAACGCGGCCTGCGGCCAGCTCGTCGGCATTTCGCTGCCGACCACACTGTACAAATAATCCTCTAAATCGACGTAGTTTATAGCTACCAGCTCACCCTCATCGACCGTTACCATAACCCGGCCGCGATACCACTTATCGCCAATCCACACAAAGCCATCCTCTGAAGGCTCTAGCCAGAACGCGCTCGACTCTGCGAGCGTTTCACCGCCATTGGTCAGATCAACTTCAAAATTATCCGCTTCTACCGTAATGCCTTGAAGTCCTGGCAGCTGGTACAAAGTCTGACCGTTCCCGTCGCGAATAATGCCCGTTGTAGAACTGCCAATGCTAATAGCATCGCTTTCTTGAACCAGGCCAACCCGCATTTCTATCGCTGCCTGTGCCGGTAGCATTAGCACCAGCCACATCAGCAATCCACCCATACAGCGCAATCCCCACCGCAGACGTCCCGGTTTTGCCGTTGGCTCTGTTTTGGGTGCACTGGCTGCCAGATTAAATAGCCAATTCTTGATGAACGATGGCTTGTAAGACGTTGTAAGAGCAGTCATGGTAAGCGCAATAGATAGGTGTTGTGGGGAACGAATCAAATTTCGTTAAGCTATTTTTTCAGCTTTCCCCAACCATCTCCAAAATTTGCTTCTTTCCAAATGGGGTCAGTGGCAGTTTCTGGTTTGTCCTTTACTCTATCGTGGTCAGTGCCTTTTCCTTGAGCGATCGCGCTTCTGCTTTAAACCCCGCTTTCCTGTTTACAAAAGGCCAGCTGCCTTATATAGCTCTTCCACCCTAGCCAGAATTTTTTGCCCATATTGAGGGTCCGCGGCCCAAAGGTTGCTGAGCTGTCCCACTAAAGGCGCTACGCCTCTTTTAACAAAATCAAATCGAGGATCGACCTTGGGACGTGCTAGAGGTTCTGTGCTGGCATAGGCCTTTAGGTGTTGAATATGGGCTCGAACGCCGATAGCTACGCTGTTAAATGAGGCCAGGTTGCCTGCACCGTCAGCTAAGCCCGCAAAGTTATTCTGCGACGGACGGACCAGTCCAGGAAAGCGCAGAAAGTCAGTCTCTACGCACATTTGGCAAAATGCAATATCGTAGTCAACCCCTTCAATGGTGGCTTCTTCTCGATAGGTTTTGGCAATATCAGCGAACTGAGTCAGTGCATTCTCGTTCTCGCTGCGAAGAAAAATCTTTAGGTGTAATTCGGTCGTGCTGCCGTGGCTCATGATCAGGTCGATCGTGCCAGGGCAGATATTTAGCGCAGAAGCTGGTCGCAGCAGCAGCGTGCGAGTTTTGGCCTCCCACCCCACTGAAATGCTAAACGGTTTGAGGTCTACTGCTTTGACGTATACAACGCCGCGATAGCGAACTCTTCTGACCGCATTGTCTTGAGTGAGATCGACACTCAGACGGTCGGCCAGATCGATGGGGATGTAGGCATTGCCGCTGATAATGACGCCCTTTTCAGGGTATGCGCCGCCGTTAATTTCGATATTAATAGGGGGATAGGTGGGTTCAGAATTGGGCGTAGCCGCAGGTGGCGTTGGGCTGCTGCCTGTGACAGCTTTGCTCCAAGCGGCCAGTCCATTGGCTAGACCAATCGCAAAGTTGCGGCGGCGCTGAGTTAGCAGGGCAAAGTCTTGCGCATTGGTGAGATAGGCAATCTCGGCGACCAGCGCAGGCGGAACGGTTTGACGGCAGAAGGCAAGGCGGCCTGTGCCTGCGGACGTGTCAGCGCGAACGCCTCGGCTGGGCAGCTCAGGAACTTCCTTTAGTAGGGAGAGCAAAATTAGCTCTGCTTGGTCTCGGCGATCGCGATTATTTGCAATGTGATAAACCGTGGCCCCCCGCGTAGATTGATTGGAAAATTCTTCAGCGTGAATTTCAATGGCGATCGCACCTGCTCGGGTACGTGCGTTAATCCAGTCAATACTCTTAGCCAGGCTCAAATCGTCAGGAACAGAAAGCACGTCATAGCCGCGCGATCGCAGTTCAGGTACCACCAAATCCCGCAGAGAAATCATCTCCTGTGCTTCTGTCGTCCCGGCGATCCGCGCCCCTGTGTCGCGCACGCCATTTTCAATACCGCCGTGACCTGCCGAGATAAAAATCTGTGCCATTGAATGCTCTTGCTAGTGCTGTACTTGGTATAGGACGTTGGTGTAGGTGCTTTCTATGATGGTTCAATCGATTAATCCACGAAAGGATACCGCACTTTACGAATTTGCGGCCTCATCCCGCTTGAACAAAAGCTTAATGCCCAATGCAGCGAGCCCTACGGCTGCAACGACAAATACGCCTGCACCCAAGGCAACCATGCCGATGACCAGTGTCCGCACCTCTGCTGAAATGTTTACAGCGATTGGATTGTCCGAGACGATAGGCTTGTTTGCGAAGCTAGCCGAAATCGAGAGCAGTAACCGGTAGGCCAGTAGTGAGAATCCGCTGGCAGTCAATGCGCCTGCAAAGCAACGTAGTGGCGTAGCCGCTGCTTCTTGAGCTTCTGAGCGCTGATCGGCGTCGAGAGCCTTGTCTATTGACTCAGAAACATCGCTGGGGGCTGTGGATTTATCCATGAGATTTATCCATGATTTGATTAAGAGAGGGTAGTCCGAAATATTGGGTTAGGGACCGCTTCACTTATAAAATAAGGTGCTACCGGACGGCTGATGTGCCCCCTTGCACATATCTTCAACAAGCCGCTTTAATCTAATCGCTTTTTTACTAATCACCTCTTCAACAAGGAAAGCCCAGTCGTGGCTCAAAACAGTCCGTCTTCTCGCAGTCACGCTCGTCCACACAAAGCCCGAAAACGGTTTGGTCAGCACTGGCTAAAGAGCGATCGCATCCTCAACCAAATTATCAGCGCAGGCGAACTAGTAGACGGTGACCGCGTGCTAGAAATCGGGCCTGGTCAGGGCGTGCTGACACAGCGAATGCTCGCAACAGCCGCGAAAGTATTAGCCGTAGAAATTGATCGAGACTTATGTTTAGAATTGAGCGATCGCTTTATTGCCTTCATGGCCTCCGGTCAGTTTCGCCTGATTGAATCTGATTTTCTTAAGCTGAATTTCGATCAGGCCCTGATTGACTTTGAGCTAGAGCGACCGAATAAGGTCATGGCGAATATTCCTTATTACATCACCGCGCCAATTTTAGAGAAATTGCTAGGAACGGTGCGATCGCCCAACCCAAATCCCTTTGACAACATTGTCCTACTCGTTCAAAAAGAAATTAGCGATCGCCTCTGCGCTATCCCTGGCACCAAAGCCAACGGCGCACTGACCATCCGCGCTCAATACCTAGCCGACTGCGAAGAAATTTGCCTGGTCCCTCCTGGCGCCTTTAGCCCGCCACCCAAAGTAGAGTCTGCGGTCATTCGCTTGAGCCCTAGGCCCTGTCCTACACCTGCCAAAGACCCGGCTAAATTGGCTCAGCTAGTCAAACTGGGATTTTCTCAAAAGCGAAAAATGCTGCGCAACAATCTGCAAAGCGTGGTCGATAAAGACGCGCTTACCTCTATTCTAGAAAACCTATCCATCAATCCTCAAATTCGCGCAGAAGGTCTGGGCGTTTCTGAATGGGTTGCGCTTAGCGATGCTGTTCCATGCTCACCCTCCTCGCCAACGCCAAGATAAACCTTTACCTCGAAATCATTGGCAGTCGCCCTGATGGCTTTCACGAGTTGGTCATGGTGATGCAAAGCGTAAACCTTGCTGATCGCATTGACCTTAAGCCTCTCAATACGCCTACTATTCGCATCATTTGCAACCACCCTCAGGTCCCCACCGACCATACAAATCTGGCCTACAAGGCCGTCTCACTGATTCAAAAACGCTTTCCTAGCCGCACGAATCAAAGAGGCGGTGTAGAAATCACAATCGATAAAAAAATCCCGGTTGGCGCAGGGCTCGCTGGCGGGTCTGCGAATGCAGCCGCTGTCCTGTTCGGTCTAGATATGCTGTGGCAGCTGGGACTGACTCGCATTGGATTGCAAGAGCTTGGCGCTGAGCTGGGCTCTGATGTGCCGTTTTGTTTGGCAGGCGGATGTGCGATCGCCACCGGACGCGGTGAAGAAGTCGATGTTTTGCGTAAAAGCCCCAAGCTATTCGCCGTACTCGCAAAATACGAAAGTACGTCAGTTTCTACGCCCTGGGCCTACCAGACTTACCGAGCAGAGTTTGAGCATACTTACTTGAACCTCGATAACTTTGCAACTCTAGAAGAACGTCGCAGCCGCATTCATGCTGGCAAAATGGTTGAAGCTGTCTCAGCGCAAAATGCAGCTAAGGTCGGCGCTCAGCTGCACAACGATCTTGAAAAAGTTGTTCTACCGGCTTACCCAAAGGTCACGCAGTTAAAGGCCACTATGGCCGATATTGCCAGAGACCGTGGTGGGCTAGGCACTATGATGTCTGGCTCAGGGCCAACGGTGTTCACGCTGACAGATAACCTGGTGCAGGCGGGAACGATTCAAAGGGAGGTGCGATCGCACTTTAACGACCCTGATCTCAAGGTCTATGTCGCCCCCTTTGCGACCCACGGCATCGTTGCCCGGCCCTAGTTTGCAGCTGAGGAATAGAGCCTCTTTAAATAGCGCCTTGGTGATTCAGTTCTAATCACCTCTTATAATGGCGCTCTATTCTATTCTATTTCTTGCCTACATTTGCTACACTCAACGTCTATATCTAATTGACTAACTCTATGAAGCGACTCCCTTTTGATAGTCAGCAGGTCATGCGCCGCACAGAAGACCTGATCAGTGCTGCCTCAAACCGCTATCGCATTACTGTACAGGTGGCCAATCGCGCTCAGCGTCGCCGTTTTGAAGAATTCGATAGTCTCGACGAGTCCAAAATGAAGCCCGTCTTGCGAGCCATTGTTGAGATGTCCGACGAACTGACTCAGCCAGAAATTATCGGCGAGTAGCGCCAGCCATCGTTCGCTACCCTCGCCAATTAATACCCATTAATTTTAGAGCGTTGTTATGAAGCCATTCCTGAAGCGATACCGCCAGATAGGAGCTTTAATAGCCACGCTCTTTTTGCTGTTCGCTATTACGCTGGGTTTACTAGGCGATCGCGCTCAAGCGCAGCCCACCCCCATTCGCCGCATCGACCCATATGCGCTATCTGCCCAAATCTACGAGCAACTCCCTGACTTCCCGCTCGAAAATCAATACATCAGCAGCGACACTGGTACAGCAGCGACCGAAAACACCCTAGTTTCTCGCCTGATCCGCTATCACATCTACACACAAAATCGCCCTACAGTCTTCCGTCTAGATTGGAAGCTAACGCTGGCTGACTACCTAGGCGCATTCGAGGGCATCTCTTCCGACAGCTATCCTGACTATGGTCTGCAAGAGAATCCCTATGCCAATGACATCGCCGCTATAGAATCTCTGTCTCCTCAGCAGCGCAACACGTTGGTAAATACGCTCTACGAAGTGTTTACCACAAGTGCAGAACCTGAAGCGAGTCAGCCAGCTCCGCCCTCGCAATGATGACGCGACAGATCCGCTCAGGCGAGGGTTGGCGGCTCGGATGGAATCCTAATGCCGAACAGTTTAAGGGCCTAGTTGCCGGCAGCGGCTGGGCGTTAGAAATGACGGCAGTTGAGTTTAAAGACTTTGTACGCACAGCTCAGCAGCTGCATGACACGATGGCTGCTATGGCTGAGCAGCTGATGGACGAAGAGCGGCTGACCTGCGAGCAGGAGACGGAAACAATTTGGTTAGAGGCTGATGGTTTTCCGAAAAGCTATCGCCTGCGATTTATTTTGCTGACAGGTCGGCGAGGCGAAGGCGAGTGGTCAGAGAACGCCGTTTTTAGCCTTCTTGCGGCGCTGAAGCAAGAACCGTTTGTCCAAATTGCTTAAGATGCTGATTACTCCCTGGGTTTAGTAATTTTCTCTGGAAAACGTAGGTATTTTTTCGATGTTGATTTTGAGCGATCGCATCAATCTATAGCCTTCGAAGCTATAGCCTTTGAAGCGTTGCTGAGGACCCTTGCTAAAGGTTGCAATCGTGATCAAGCAACGCTTCTGCGCAAACGTCCTAATACATTAGGACGTTTGCTATATATAAATAAAACAGTCTAGAATCCCCAAGGTTTGCTATTTTATCTGGAGGTTTGTCGAAACCCAATCTACCAGAAGTGACCAGTCGCTTTTTGCGCTTCGGTCAGCCTTCTATAAGATAGCCACAAGATAGACAAGACACATACACTAGGATATTAGGGAGCTGGGTCAGCAGTGAAAGTAAAAGTCGTCAGCGATACGCTGTTTAAGCTCAGCCCCAAACTATCCAGTCAGCTATCCAATTCTGAAAAGGTCTTCGTTAAAAACCGTACAGAGTTCGAGCTGGTTTCCTACACAGAGGCTGAGAACAATCACACGCGCTTGGTCTTAGCCAATCAAACCCTTGGCGGCAATCAGCGCATCTGGTACGCCTACAACCCAGATATTGAAATTGAATCGTCTCCGGTAAAGCTTACTGTCGTCAGCGACACCCTATTCAAGCAGCGACCTATCCTATCTTCTCAGCTGCCTGCCTCAGATAAGGTATTTGTCAAGAACGGGACCCAGTTCGACTTGCAGTCTTACCTACCTGCTGCTAGCAACCACCTCAAAGTTGCCTTAGCCGATAAGTTCCTGGGCCCCTTCAATCGCAACACCTGGTATGCCTACCAGCCTGATGTGCGCATTAGCGGCTCTTCTGTCAGGTTAAAGGTCGTCAGCGACACGCTATTCAAGCTGAGACCTGTGTTCTCCTACCAGCTGTCTAGCTCAGAAAAAATCTTTGTCAAGAATGGTACTGAATTTGAGCTGACCTCGAACGAAAAAGCCTCGGGAAACCACGTTCGAATTTCTTTGGCCACCACGGGACTGGGCGATCGCAATATCAAAGACTGGTATGCCTACGCACCAGATATCGTCATTTCGGGTACGCCTGGCGACAATCAGCCCCATCGTGGTAGCAACGATAAGCCTCAACCGGTTCCCGATCCTGGTACGCCCAGCACACCACCAACAACGCCACCCAAGCCAGCCCCTCAGCCAACGACGCCTGCTAAACCTAACCCTACCGGTCCCTTCCGTCTGCCAGGCTTTCGCAGTACGTTCTATCTGTCTGAGCCGATTATTCCGAATGGAAATTTTACCTGGGCCGAAGCCACCAAAAACGGTCGCCGCATTCCCGCTAGCCGCGACGTTACCTATGGCATTATCCGCATTGCCCGAGTGATGGAAGAAGTGCGATCGCGCCTTGGCAATCGCCCTATTCGCGTCAACTCCTGGTATCGCGACCCTGCTTCCAACCGTGCTGTCGGTGGCGCACGCTACTCCCGGCACATGTCAGGCGACGCCATCGATTTTGTTGTAGTTGGCGTTCATTCTTACACCGTCTACGACAGGCTCAATAGCTGGTGGGGCTCTAGAGGCGGCCTAGCGAGTTCTTCAATCTTTACCCATATTGATGCCCGTGGTTACTACGCTCGTTGGAGTTACGGATACTAACTCTACCGCTGATTAATCACCCGGTGTTAGTTCGTCGCAAAACAGTCCGCAGGACAGTCATCAGGAAACAGTGTATAGTATAAGCGTACTATTTAATCCTGAGGATAATCCTATGGACAACGTTGTGGACTTCAGTCCTGTTGGCTGGGTGCCTGTTAGTCAGCTGCCTGGACGTTACAAGATAGTGAAAAGTGTTATCTACACAAGGATAAAGGCTGTCGGGGTGAAGCCGGAGCGAATTAGCGTGCGTGCCTATGTGACGGATGAGCAGCTCGCTCTTTTAGATGCCCTGCATGAATTTATTCAAGGGGGCGGTACAACAGCGGAGTTTATCTTTTTTCGGGGGCTAGGCCCTGAAATTGAAAATTAGACAGAACCTATCAGTGGGTTAGCTGACAGTAGCCCACAGGTACAACCACCGCTACAAGAAAGTATGTGTGGTATATGTACATATAGTTTCCTGCGGATTGTCCAGAGGATAGGAAATGAGTGGTGGAAATATTGATCGCATCCCGGTCAATCAGCTGAGCGATCGCTACAAGCTAGCCAGAAGTGCTGTCTATAAGCGCATGGCTGACCTCGGCATTGAGCGGGAGAAAATTGGTAATCGAGCTTATGTCAGTGCAGAACAGGTTGCCCTATTAGACGAGCTACACAGCTTTATTGGTGTCGGTGGAAACGTTGCCGAATTTATCGCGCGAAAAGGACTGGATAAGCCCAACAGGCAGATTGATAGCGACTCCTCAGGTCAGTCCTCAGGATTAGCTCTAGACCAATCGGACATGGTGAAATTGATAAGTGCGATCGCCGCCGAAATGGCCAACAACCTTCAACCCTCATTGGCTCCACCGCCCGATCCCCTCGCATATTATGAAACGCTAGAAAAAGCTGCTAGAGGCGGCTGGAAACTAAGAACTTCCGAGTTAGCGAACCTACTGCAGCTCACTCCTCAAGAAATTAACAGCTACGGACAAACTTTTTACGAAGCAGGCTTCGTCTTCAACCGTGCAGGCTATCGGTCTGGTGGCGAAACGGCCTGGCTCGTCTCCAAAGGCAATCGATAGGGTAGTATATGTGTATGTCAGCTGACTTGATTAACTCAGGTGTCTGACAAGCAGTTTGCTCTACACAGATTAAAGCTATAGCTTCTCGCTATAGTGCGAGCAAAGTAGTGTGAGTAAAGTGCAAACAAATGCGCAAGAAAAAAGCTGACATCTCTGCCAGCTTCCCGGTTCTTTTTAGTGTGCGTATCTGTTTAACCCTCAACTGATCTCCGCGCCAACGGAATCAATTGAATAGGCTAGTGATAGTGGTGTCGGTGATGACGTCGGTAGTGATGCTGATGTTAGCACTGGCACCACTTTTGCATAACTGAAGGCGAACCCTCAGAAGACAGATCGAAAGAGATTTCACTAGAAGTGTCCTGCCCTTGCCGATATTCTTTGCAATCGTAGTGGACTCTTAGTCACTCTGGCATTTGTTCGCCAGCAGGGGCTTTACCCACCAGTGGAAGCCGTTCCCCCTGAACCCTTGAGCCTTTCGCTTGAACTTACTATAGCATGTCCTCAGGACAGTCCGCAGGATAAATATACGGAAAATCCTCAGGATAGTCCGCAAGTGTCCTCAGGACTGGTTTTGACATTCTGTAAATTATTTCGTGATGGTCTGTGAAGGCTGTTTGGCTGTGTTCTCGGGGGCGATCGCGCCATCTACAATCGATATTAAATCGACTCACCCTTATGCTATTCTTGTTAGGCAAATTAAACGCTTCGGGGCGTAGCGCAGCTTGGTAGCGCACTACTTTGGGGTAGTAGGGGTCGTGGGTTCAAATCCCGCCGCTCCGATCGGCAGAACATTTGCTATATAAGGCTTACAGCCGTTCTCTTGTGAGGGCGGCTGTTGTCGTTAGTGTGCAATACCTTCTAGCTTTGGGCTAGAAGGTAAAAGAAAAGGAGCAAAATCCGAACTAAGCCAGACTCGTCCTGTATTTTGCTAGTACAGCCTTCCGTTAGCGAAATTTTGGTCTTTATAGATGAGCGAGTCGGCGAATAATCGCAGTATCCAAATTAAAGAAAGTGCCGTCGGCAGTGCGATTGTTTCGGGTGATGGCAATATCATCTATGTCATTCAGCAAACCAAGGAACAGACGCAGGATGAAACCGCAGCCAAAAAGACTGCTGACATTGGCCCCAATCCTTATAAAGGGCTAGCGGCTTTTAAGGAATCCGATGCGGCACGCTACTTTGGCCGAGAGGTACAGATAGAACGACTGTGGCAACGATTTCAATCGCTCTATGAGCAGTCTGAGGTACCTCGGCTGCTGCCCATTTTGGGACCGTCAGGTTGTGGCAAGTCATCTTTAGCGCGGGCCGGGTTTATTCCGGAGCTGGCACGAACACCACTGCCAGGTAAAGAGCGAATGCGAGTGGCTGTGATGGTTCCGGGTGCTCGTCCGTTGGAGGCATTAGCGGGTGTGCTTGCAAAAGCCGTTACGGATGATCCGTTTCCGGCTGAGAAGACGGCAGAGTTTGAGCGCGTGCTGAAAAAGCCGAATGAGGTGGGCGGCTCTGAAGGGCTGCGCCGAATTGCCAATCTCATTCCTGATATTCGAGATACGCCGTTGGTGATTCTGGTTGACCAGTTTGAAGAGGTCTACTCGCTCTGTGATGACGCTGAGCATCGTCAAACATTCATCAATAACCTGATTCATGCGGCCAGTGAGCCAACGGGTGAAGTTTCTGTTGTCATCACCTTACGCAGTGATTTTCTAGGTGAAACGCAGCGGCATAAGCAGCTGAATCAGTCGATTGGGTCGGACCAAAGCGTGATCGTGCCGGCCATGACGACGGCAGAACTACGTAGTGCGATTGCCAAACCCGCGAAGCAAGCAGGCCATCCGTTAGATGAAGCCACGATCGACTTGCTGGTGAAAGATGCTGAAGGCCGAGAGGGGGCATTACCACTGCTTCAGTTCTCCCTATCTCGAATCTGGCAGGGGTTAGGTGAAGGGCAAACACCTATCATTACCTACCGTGAAATGGGTGGTGTAGGTGGCGCGCTAGCTGGAAAAGCTCAAGACATCTACAACCGGCTCAGTGACTCAGAACAAAAAATTGCACGTCGTGTCTTTGTTGGGTTGGTGCAACTAGGTGAAGGCACTCGTGATACCCGACGCCGAGTCCGAGTTGATAGTCTAATTGCGAAGGGCGAGACCTTGGAAGCTTTACAGAGAGTCATTCATCAGTTCTCATCCTCAAATGCTCGGCTGATTACGCTCTCAAGCGATAAAGAGCACGAAATTGTCGAAGTGACCCATGAAGCTTTATTCGAGTACTGGCAACAGCTGAATGACTGGTTAGATAGTAGTCGCAATGATATTCGGTTTCATCGGCGATTGGAGACTGTCGCGCAGTATTGGGATGAGCAAGACAGACCGGATGGGCTGTTGTGGCGACCGCCAGACCTCGATTTACTACGAGATTATCAGCAGCAGGCTTCTCAAGATATGACTGCTGTGGAGACAGCTTTTTGGCAAACCTCAGACCGTGTCGAACAACGACGCAAGCAAACTAGACGACTCGTGACAGGAGGACTAGCGCTTGGCCTTGGCTTAACTTCTATTTCTACAGGTGTTGCCTTCTGGAATGTTCGAGCAGCCAATCGTAACAACATCAAGGTCTTAGCTCAGTCTGCTGCTACCTTAAACGCTTCTGACGACAGGTTTGAAGCATTGATGACGTCGCTTCGAGCCGAAAAGCAGCTTAAAACGAGTTGGTTTTCGGACCCAATTACGTTGAGTCAAATCCAAAGGGAAATATCCTCTGCATTTTTTGCCAGCAGTCGAAAATCTCACTATCTTGTAGGGCATAGCGATGCGGTCTTGGATGTTCGTTTCAGTCCCGATGGCA
>ERZ1740058.701-NODE-701-length-22305-cov-5.304719_pt1 | contig 22305 bp, 15 predicted proteins | sample MGYA00581745_ERZ1740058 | MGnify/ENA primary metagenome ERZ1740058 (study PRJEB43018, sample SAMN04849742) | marine metagenome | isolation source: floating plastic debris | place: Pacific Ocean | collected 2008-08-30 | study: EMG produced TPA metagenomics assembly... | reverse complement strand
TTAGAGCAAATTCAAGCCGGAGAACATCCTGACTTAGTCGTTCTGGATATTGTGCTGCCACGCATGAATGGTTATGAAGTCTGCCGTCGCCTGAAGTCTGATCCGGTTACTCAAGATGTCCCTGTAATTTTATGTTCGTCAAAAGGGGAAGAGTTTGACCGCTACTGGGGCATGAAACAAGGCGCTGACGCTTACATTGCTAAACCGTTTCAACCCATGGAACTACTGGGTACCGTAAAACAACTGTTGCGTGGATGATATTAAGGGACGGAGGAAAGTATGGTCGGCAATCCCGATTTTTTAGCTGGGAAAGGACAGGAGCAAGGGCCTGAATTACAAGCACTTGAATCGCCAGAGGGTGAACTGTATCTCCGATTTTTTGTGACTTCAGGTGACGAGTTTGCGCTCCCAGCAACTGGTATTCGACGGATTATCGAGCATCCTCCTGATCGAATTACCGCCGTCCCCAATGTATCGCCGCTCTTGCTGGGCACCTTGAACGAGCAGGGTCGAGTCATCTGGGTCGCTGACCTTGGCCAATTCTTAGGCTATTCCACTCAACTCAATACGGATAGAACTGATATTCCCGTCATCGCGATTGAAGAACAAGGAACTATGCTAGGCTTAGCCGTTAATCAGATTATTGGAACAGATTGGATGGATCTCGATTCACTTAATCTTTCTCAAAATATCCCTGACACGATGGCCCCTTTTCTAAAAGGAGAATGGAGCATCGATCATAATTCCTCTGAGCGAGTAGTTCGGCTATTAGACCACATTGCTGTTTTGAGATCAGCTCGCTGGGCTGCCTAACAGTAGTTGTATTTTAGATTGCTTAAACGGCAGGAGATTAGGAAATGGCATCGAGCACTGATTACACACAAGCATATCAGAAAGCTGAGAGAGCCTATATGCAGGGTAGCTACGAAGATGCTGCCGGGATTGTAGACCAGCTTGCTGCCGACTATCCGACAGACCCTAGTGTGTTGCTGCTAAGGGGTCATATCTACTGCTACGGCCTGCATCGCTACAGCGAAGCTCGAGCGCAGTATCAAGCAGTCTTAGATGTGACATCTGACCCAGAATTTGTTGACTTTGCTCACAATGGACTGGCCTATGCTGAGGAGCAATCTACTGCTGGCACTTTTGACGGAGATTTTGACGCCCTAGAGGACGGTAATGCCACTCTGGCCGATGCTAGTCCTATTACTAACTATGACCATGCCCCTAGCGAAGCTGACTTTTTTGACGACAACGACGACCTGACTGAGTTTAATTTAGACGCCGCCGATGTCGATCTCGATCTATCCAGCGGTTCATCAGCGGAGGCTTTCTCTGAGAGTCCCTTTAATGTCTCAGATCAAGCGGCCGAGATTGGCGCCGAGGCAGTTGATACTGCTGATCCTTTCACCATGAATCTGGACGATGAGGCTGTCGATACAGCTGCGGTTGGGGACAATCCATTTGGTGGGGGCGATAATCCATTTGGCACTGATATTGATGATGATATTGATCTCTCCGACATTGACATACCGGACTCTGCGATCGCTGGCGATGATCCCTTCTCTGATTTTGAAAATTTAGAAACCGCTGAGACCGATCCTGAGCCTTTTGATCAGTCCCAGAGCGTTGATTTTGAATCGGCACCAACGCAAATGGAGGAAATGCTGGAGGATGCCGACTATCCGATGGATCTATCGCTGGATGACGACGCGATCGATATGAGCGCGCCACAGGATGATCAAACGCTCTTTATGGCAGAGGCTCCGGATGAGGTGCCTGGAGCTACTGAAACAGCCTACGCAACCAATGAAGAAAACTTGACTGACGGTCAGTATTTGTCCAGCGAGGGCGCTTCGACTAGTGAAACCTATGCCGAATTAAGCTATGCCGATAATGGTGCCGCGATCGCAGACGACAGTACTGGCAGCCAGAGCAACGTTGATTTTCTAGACGACTTTGATGAATTTGATGACCTCGGCAGTATTCCTGATTTTGATTTAACGGATAGTTCAGCGGGCTTTACCAGCCCCGTAGCCGGAAACTCAGGCGTTGACCTCTCCGACGAAGAAGTTGAATCAGACAGCTTTGGGACGTCTGACTTTGCCTTAGATGAAGGCCCCACCTCAGCCATTGATAATGAAGAGATTTTCAGCATTTCGGGCGTTGCCGATCAGCTACCAGCATTTGCCCAAGTAGACGAAGACGACACTCAGTCTCCTCAAGTTGAGCAAGGGAGTCTAGCCGTCCTCGAAAATGCCCCCATTAGCACCAAGCAAATCATGGTCGCAGGGGCAGCCGGACTCGCCTCCTTTATTACGGCAGGAGTCGTTTACTTTGTCGGCTCTAGCGTCATGTCTCAGCAAAAGATTCAGCCCGCACCCGCTGCGGCAATGTCTTTAGCGGCTGGACTGGCTGGTTTTGGCACTGCGGCTGGTGTCGGGCACCTAGCTAACCGTCGGACTAAACAGGGTTTAGACGACCTCCAGGCACAATTTACGGCTGTTTCTCAGGGCAATTTGAACGCTCGAGCCACAGTGTATGCCGAAGACGATGTCGGTCAACTGGCGTCGGGCTTTAACCAGATGGCGCGGGTCATTTTAACCACTACCAGCGAAGCCCAGCGTAAGGCGCAAGAGCAGGAACAGGCCAAAGAAGATTTGCAGCGTCAGGTGATTCGCTTACTGGATGATGTAGAAGGTGCCGCTCGCGGCGACCTCACAGTCAAAGCAGAGGTGACTGCCGACGTGCTGGGCGCGGTAGCCGACTCATTTAACCTCACCATTCAAAATCTGCAGGAGATTGTACAACAGGTGAGTGCAGCCGCTCGCCAAGTGAGTGCAGCTTCTGCCGAAAATGAGACCTTTGCTCGCAGTCTGTCAGCTGACGCCCTGAGACAAGCAGAAGAGTTAGCCGTAACGCTCAATTCAGTACAGGTGATGACGGACTCAATTCAGCGGGTGGCCGAGAGTGCGCGTGAAGCAGAAGAAGTGGCGCGGTCAGCATCAGCAACCGCTCTCAGGGGTGGTGAGTCGGTAGAACGCACCGTAGCCGGTATTCTTGAAATTCGTGAAACGGTGGCAGAAACCACACGTAAAGTGAAGCGATTAGCCGAATCTTCCCAAGAAATTTCTAAGATTGTGGCCTTGATTTCACAGATTGCCTCACGAACGAACCTCCTCGCTTTGAACGCCAGTATTGAAGCTGCTAGGGCTGGCGAGGCCGGACGCGGGTTTGCCATTGTGGCCGATGAAGTCCGACAGTTGGCTGACCGAGCCGCCAAAGCATCCAAAGAAATTGAGCAAATCGTCTTACAGATTCAAAGTGAGACCAGTGGAGTAATGACCGCGATGGAAGAAGGCACACAGCAGGTCATCGAAGGCACGCGCTTAGCAGAACAGGCGAAGCGATCGCTCGAAGACATTATTCAGGTTTCGAATCGAATCGATGTGCTGGTGCGGTCAATTACTGCCGATACAGTAGAACAGACCGAAACCTCGCGGACAGTAGCCCAGGTTATGCAGTCGGTCGAATTAACCGCCCAAGAAACTTCTCAAGAATCTCAGCGAGTATCAACCTCCCTACAAAATCTGGTGGGAGTCGCCCGCGATCTACTGACTTCAGTAGAACGATTTAAGGTTGACGGCGAGGAGGATAGCACAGCCTGAGCCGAGGGTAATTGCCCCTGACGGCAATCGCCAATGTAACGGGCTGTAAAGCGCCTGTTTACCACCTATTAAGATATCTGAACAGGGGGATTTCATGAGCCCGACAGCCCACAACCGCAACCGTCAGGGAAACACTCTCTTCCAGGCATCATCAGCACCGATGCCAGGGCACCATATACGAGCAAGAGGGGGGAAATAATCCGCCATGATGCCTGAACAGCAGCAGCGAATCCTGGGATATTTCATTGAAGAAGCCAAGGATCATCTCAATACAATTGAGCAGGGTTTGCTCAATCTCCAAAGCACTATTCAAGATCCAGAAATGGTGACCGAAGTGTTTCGTGCGGCGCACTCTGTCAAAGGTGGGGCAGCCATGCTGAGTTTAGGCAGCATTCAGCAAACCTCTCACCGCTTAGAAGACTACTTTAAAGTCCTGAAGGAAGCGCCCACGACGCAAGTTGATCGCGACCTGGAAACGATGTTTTTGCAGGTATTTGACGGTCTACAGGCGCTGCTAGAAGAGCTGCAGGGGCCCTTTGGGCTAACTGACGACAAAGCCCAAGAAGTCATGGCCGATATTGAGCCGGTCTTTGGTCGTCTAGAAAGTCATCTCAACGCTTTAGTAGCGGTTGCTCCAGCCGTCGCCCCGGCGGCTGCCCCAACTGCCACCGCAACCGCCACACCACCCTTAGCTCGAGCGACGGCTAGCAGCGAAGATAGTGCGCTGAAATTAGTCTTTAGCAGCGATGTGCCGAGTCACTTGCGCGAGATGTTGACGCTGTTCAAACAAACCGACACTGAAGCCAGCCGGACTGCTCTACAGGGCTGTTGTGATGCCCTTAAGCGCGAAGGTGAACAGTTTGATCTCAGTCTTTGGAGTGAACTGCCCGTTGCAGCCCGGCAGGCTGTCGGCAATGTTGAGCAGACTTATCGCTCGCTCGCCCCCGTGGTGATTAAAGAGTTAAAGCGGGCCCAGGAACAGGTCTTGTCTGGGCAGGCTAACGCCATCCTGATTGCTGCCGAGCTCGAATCTCTCATGCCTTTGTTGGCAGACACGGATGACGCTTTGGGCGATATCGATTCGCTGCTCGATGACGCTTTATCACCGATGGAAGCGCCAGAGCTGACCGATCTCTTTGCCACCGAGACAGAGCCAGCACCTACCGCTGAAGCCGACCTAGACTGGTTAGACTTACCTAGCACCACTGAGGAAACAGCTGCCGGTGATACAAGCGACGACTTCGCTGCTTCCCTTTCGGCGCTCACCAGCGAACCAGCCGAGTCCGACGCCCCTCGTGAACCGACAGTGGGCACAGCTGAGCTCAATAGCCTAGCCGATCTGTTTGAAGGGGAAGTGGCAGAACTCGATTCCCCTTGGGAAGAAATTTCTGAGAGTGAAGCCGCGATCGCGGATCCCCCGATCTCAGCCATTGATCTCGATAGCGACTTCTCCGATTTACTAGACGGTGCTCCTGAGGAAGACGACACTCACAGTAGCAACGATTTGGCTGATCTGTTTGGAGACCCGATTACAGATGAGGCCCCTACGATATCCCCTCCTGCAGACACGGATGATGACCTGGATGACTTGCTCAACCTAGACGTCACCCCTCGCGACTCTGCTGCCACCTCCCCTGATACCGATGATGTCGGGTTAGATTCCTTATTAGACAGCTTAGAGAGCAAGCCTGCTAGCGATGCTGAAATCGCCACCGACCTTGACTTAGGCCTCGATGAGACGTCTGACACGATTGATTTTGATCTTGATCTAGAAGCAGCTCCAGAAGGAGAAGCCGGTGTCTCGGACTTCGGCGACCTGTTCAACACAGAAGAGACTATATCAGTCCCAACATCTGAGCCTGACCGTTCCCTACCCTCTGAGGCAGCGGCTGACACTGACTTTGGAGACTTATTCGGTGCTGCAGCAGCTACAGAGATCGCTGCTGCCCCCGTTGGTGAGCTTGAAGATGCACTCTCCTCAACGGCAGATGACCTAGCGAATATACCAGAGTCAATAACCGTAAGTGAATCGACCTCGGAATTGGTAGAGGCAGGAGATGAGCCAACTCTTGAAACAGTTGATGAAGACATTGACACTTCATTTGACGCGATCGATGATCCGTGGTCAACGGATAAAACTGACACAACAACCGCAGAAAATGAAACCTCAGCGTTAGACGCCTTAGATGAACTCTGGACAGAGACGGAAGTTCCCTCTCCTGAAGCAACAGATAGCGCCGAACAGAACTTTAACGATTTTCCCGCAGTCGACGTAGAAGACCAGGATATTGAGTCTCCGGAAATAGCAAGCATAGCCGCGACAACAGAAGACTTCGACGATTTGTTTGCTGACTCTGATGAAGCTGAGACCACATCAGACCTTGGCCTCACGTTGGATGATAGTGAGGTGTTTTTAGATGTTCCAGTTTCCACAGATGCTGCTGCGGACGTCACAGATACTAGCTTTGATGACCTACTGTTGGATAGCAACACGTCGGCAGCAGTTGAGGACGGTATTGAAACTGAGCTTGATGACCTGTGGGGTGAAAATACCGTAACTGCTGATGCCGGTACCACTGATGCCGATTTAGACTTTCTAACGAGCAGCGATGCCTCTCCCAGTTCGACAGAGACACCAGAAACAACCGATGTCGATAACCGCTTAGCGGTCACAGGCAACGTTAGTCATGATGCAGATCTCCGTAACAGCACCGACGAAGTCGACACCGATGATTTTGGGACCTTGCTGGGAGATGCCGCAAACGCCGCTTTACCCTTAACCGAGGAAATCGAGCATAACAACGGTAACGACTTTGATCTGACGTTTGCCGATGCCGGTGATGAGGTGCTCGCTTTAGCTTCAGATACCAGTGAAGCCGCAGCGATGAGCACAGATGATTTTGAGGCAGGGTTGCCTGATGATACCAGTGACGATTTATTCGCCGAGGCTGACACAGGGTTGCCTGATACCAGTGACGATTTATTCGCCGAGGCTGACGCTGAACTAGCGGACAATAGCACGAGTGCTATCGACGATATCACTACCGACTTTTTTGGCAGTGATGACGGAGCTGAGTCTAGCAATGTGATTGCCAGTTCAACCAGCGACGACATTGATGATTTTTTCAGCACCCCAACAGAAGCAGTAGCAGCACCAACGGCTGCATCAACTGACCTGGCAGAAAGCGCCGCTGCTCTCGACCCTTTTGATGAGATCACTGCTCCAGCGTTGGACTTGGTCGCTGACAGTGAATTAAACGACTCGCATCCGGCATCAGCTGAGGCAGATACCAGCGCATCGGATGCGATCGCGATGGCAGATGAGCTGGATGCCTTAGCTGCAGATAATGCTGACCTTACAGATGAGCTGAGTGACTTCGACTTTGACCTTTCTAATCCTGACGCTACGATTCTAGAGCCTGAACCTGAAGCTAACAGTTTGTTTGACACTCCTGAGCAAGTTGCATCCAGCATTGAGGCCGACCTTGGGCTCGATGAACTCGATTTTGACTTGAGCGTTACGGATGAACCCCCCGAGGCTATTGCCACAACCACTGAGTCGTATGAAACTCAAAATGATGCCGACAGGGGTCTCGATGAGCTGGATTTCGGCTTAGGCGACATTGACGAAGATGCCGCGATCGCCGCCTCGCATGATGCTCAAAACGACGTTGACAGGGGACTCGATGAACTAGATTTCGACTTGGGCGCTACGGCTGCAGCCGCTGAGGCTGTTGATCCGATCACCGCATCGCATGAGACCCAAGAAGATGCTGGCCTTGAACTTGATGAATTAGATTTTGACCTAGGTGAGACTAGTGAAGTTGCCGAGACTGCGGCAGCGATCGCTGAGCCAGATGAGATTGATATTGATGAGGCTAGCGACTTTGGTGAGCTGGATGCCATGCTCGCCGACAGTACTGCCAGCGTGCCCGCAGACACGCCGGGCTTGAACGCATCAGCAACCGATATCAGCGAATTTGATGAGTTAGACGACTTGCTCAGTGAGCCACCAGCCGAAGCGAACGTCGCCACCACCACCACTGACAGCGGGGTTGACTTTGATGAGCTGGATGCCCTAATTGGTGACGATAGTACGGAAGCGGTCGCCGATGCAGAGACTAGCAGTGAAGCTGGCGAGGACGAGTTTGGCGACCTCGAAAAACTGTTAGAAGAAGCCGACCAAACCATGGGCGGAGCAGCCTCTAGCATCCGCTCACCAGGTCCGAGTCGGTCAACTCGTCGCGTTAGCGGTATCGTTGACCAGACGATGCGGGTCTCGGTGAAACATCTGGACAACTTGAATAACCTAGTTGGTGAACTCGTCGTCAACCGAAATTCTCTTGAGCAAGACCAAGACCGCTTCCGACAGTTCCTCGATAACCTCCTGTTCCAGGTGCAGCAGTTGAACGATGTCGGTCAACGCATGCGCGACTTGTATGAGCGATCGCTGCTCGAAAGTTCTCTGTTAGCTAGCCGCCAAGCATTTCAAGCGGGAGGCAGTCGGTTATCGAGCGTTAACAACAGTAGCAATGGCGATAGCCACGCCACAGGTGCCAGCTTTGATGCTCTCGAGATGGACCGCTTTACCGGCTTCCATACGCTGACTCAAGAGATGATCGAACTCATTGTGCGGGTGCGAGAGTCCTCATCTGACATTGCCTATACGGTTGAATCAACGGACCAAATTGCCCGGCAGTTTCGTCAGGTGACAACGCAACTGCAAGAAGGGCTCAACAAGGCTCGCATGGTGCCTTTTGCCCAGACAGCCGATCGCTTACCGAGAGCAGTCCGAGATATTTCGATTAAGTGCGGCAAAGAAGCTCGGTTAGTGGTCGAAGGGCGAGACACCCTCATCGACAAAATGCTGCTTGAGCGTCTTTACGACCCCATGACTCACTTAGTCAATAACGCGATTACCCACGGCATTGAGTCACCGGAAGAGCGAGCCGCGCTTGGCAAGCCACGGGAAGGCAAGATCATGGTTCGCGCCTTCTATCAGGGTAATCAGACCGTCATTTACATCGAAGATGATGGCGGTGGTATTAATCCAAATGTGATCAAGCGTAAGGCGATTCAAAAAGGGCTCATCACCCAGGCCGAAGCCGAGCGGATGAATACGTTAGAAACCTACGAATTGATCTTCCATCATGGCTTTACGACTCGCGATCAGGCCGATGACTTTGCAGGGCGGGGCGTCGGCATGGACGTTGTACGGACGGCACTATCAGAAATTCGCGGCTCTATTAGCATCGATTCAGAGTTAGGCAAGGGCACCAGCTTTACGATTCGCCTGCCACTGACCCTCAGTATTTCAAAAGCGTTGAGTTGTCTCAATAACCAAGCCCGCATCGCCTTTCCGATGGACGGGGTTGAGGACATGTTTGATGTGCCTGGCGATCGCGTCCAGACCAATGACAAGAACCAGTCTTACATCCAATGGCGCGATATGGCCCTTACCTTCCAGCCGTTGTCTGAGCTGTTGCAGTTCAACCGATCCCTGGGCAGAGGCCGCGTTTACGGCGGTAATCAAGACGACGACATGGTTTCTATCGTGGTATTGCGTAACGCGAATACCTACATTGGCATCCAGGTCGACCGCGTGCTGGGTGAGCAAGAGATTGTAATTAAACAAATCGAGGGCCCGGTTCCCAAGCCCATGGGGATTGCTGGCGCAACGGTACTCGGTGATGGCCGCGTCATGCCTATCGGTGACGTTTTGGAGCTCATCGACATTGCCCAGGGCCGGGTCCGTCGCGAAGCTGGCTCGTCGCTCTGGTCACAGGTCGAGCTGCCCCCCGAAGAAGAACAAGAGCCGGTCAAGAGTGAACCGACAGTCCTCATTGTGGACGACTCGATTACCGTGCGCGAGCTGCTATCAATGAGCTTCAACAAAGTCGGCTATCGGGTCGAGCAGGCCCGCGATGGTCAAGAAGCTTGGGAAAAAATGAGATCGGGTCTCCCCTGCGACTTGGTTTTCTGCGACATCGAGATGCCTCGCATGGATGGCTTAGAACTCCTATCCAGAATGCAGAAGGACAACATGCTGAAGAATATTCCAATCGCGATGCTGACCTCTCGCGGTGCTGACCGCCACCGACAAATGGCCGTCGATCTAGGTGCCAGTGGCTACTTCACCAAACCTTACTTAGAAGAAGCGCTCCTAGAAGCTGCCCAGAGAATGCTACAAGGTGAAGTCCTGATTGGTGCCACTGCCGAAGAAGCAGAATAGCTGCAGTCAACAGAGCCTCCAAGTATTCGAGCCTTAGATGAAATTTTTGTCTTTCATGGATGTAGGGTGTTTGACAATGGACTCTCCTCATGGAGTCACTACTTGGCCTTCAAAATGACGTGAAGACCTCCATTGCTCTTTTGTTCTATTGCCCGAATACCAATGCTAAAGACGCGGTAGATTAAGAGAAATCGCTCACGAGCCTACTACTGGTCAACATGTTAAAACGACTACTATCCTGAAACACAAAATCTATTTATTTGGAAGGATTTTGTGCTTCAAATCGTACAAATTTGCAAAGCCATTATCTGGTATATTTATGCAGCTACAAGCAACTCACATAACCTTTTATCATTTTTGAAAGCGTGTGAATCCATTGCTTTATTACGAGCAACCATTGAGTCTACTGGGTTTCTAATTCAATCAGCTAGTACAGACACAGAAACAATATATTCGCCAGTTCTACTATTCTGAGTAACTAATCCTTGGCTTTGCAATGCTTTTAACGCAACCAATAAAGTACTGCGCCCAGCTAAATGAGACCTCTCTATGTATTTCTTGGAATACACGAATTTCGTAGTCTCAGTTACAATGCTTTCAAGCAGGTTTTTTTGATTAGCTGTCAAAGTATTCAAAATAACTTCAGCAGCAGGGACAAAGCTCTTTTGAATTTCATCAATTGCGAGTTCTATGTCCCGCAGCCGAATCACTTTCTCAGGCACATCACAAATCAAGCTCAAGCGATATAGCAAAAAGTGTAGGTGGACCGAATGACCATCTATGAGATCGTCTATGGCTTTGAGGCATTTATTAAGAGTCCTCAATTTTGAAGCCACAGGCATCTTTCAAATATTTTTCCATCCAGGTTCTAATTGAACCCTTTGATAATAGGTGGAGAAAAATCAACCTACAACCTTCATCCCTAAAAGGCGCTTTTGTTCTGACATCAATGAGAGCGTCCGTGGCAGACATATAAAACAATGTAGAGAGTACTCTGCTTTTTATGGACGCAGATTTGGGTTCAAACTTTGAAGCGTTCTGGGAATAGAATCGCAAAGTGCGAAAGGGCAGCCCTCCAGTTTTGGATAGGCTGATTCCATCGCTTTGAGATATTGGCCATCGCTCGATACATGAGCTTGAAAACAGAGTCTTCATCGGGGAATACAGCCTTGACCTTAATCACTTTGCACAACGAGCGGTTGACGGACTCAATCGCGTTGGTGGTGTAAATCACCCGGCGGATTGGCATCGGATAGTCGAAGATGGGGACGATGTTTTCCCAGTGACGGAGCCAAATTTGGCTCACCACAGAATAAAGGTCATCCCATTTGACCGCGAAGTCGTCCAGAGCGGCTTCTGCCTCCTCTGAGGTGGTGGCTTCGGTCGACGGGCTTGAGGTCGTCAGCCGCGATCGCCTTACTGTCTTTCCCAGGCACATAGCGCAGCGAATTCCGAATCAGATGGACGATACAAAGCTGCATTTGGGTCTGAGGATAGACCGCCTCAATAGCCTGAGGAAAGCCTTTGAGTCCCTCATAACCGGTCATCAAAATATCCTGAAGACCCCGATTTTTGAGGGCAGTGAGGACTTTGAGCCAGAATTTGGCCCCTTTGCTTTCAGCTTCGCCAATCCCAAGGCCCAGCAGGTCCTTGTTGCCCTCGCAGTTGAGGCCGAGTACGACATAGACGGCGCGCTTACTAACCCGTCTAGCGACTTTGATGTTGACGTCGAGAGCATCGCAATAGGCAATGGGATACAGTTCGTCTAAAAGGCGGCGCTGCAACGCTTTAACGTCCTCACTGACCAAATCCGGTCACTGCGCTAATGAGGGCCGGTGAGAGTTGGGCACTGTAGAGTTCTGCCAGTTGCAATGAGCTATCGCGAGTGCTCATCCCTCGCGCATAGAGTACCAGGATCTTGTCATCCAGACCGCTGAGTCGTCGCTGTTGCTTCAGTGCCAATACCGGTTCAAAGTTGCCTTGGGCGAGTGACCATTGCGGCTGTTTGCGGCAACGATTTTTTTGACGCATTGTTCGGTTTGAGAGGATGGTTCAGGTCCCCCGCTAACGCGCGCTCTACCAAGCATTTGGTGAGCTATTTTAGTCAACCGGACTCGCCCAGAAGCACTTCGACAACAGCTCGTCTAGCCACTCATCGGCACGATTCGGGGCTGGTTTCTTATGCGGCGGGATGCGATCTCCTCAGTTATCGGGATTCTAGACCGCTTACACAAAATTCTGAGCAGTCTCGGGCAATCAGGTATTCCCTAACCCTGCCAAAACAAAAGCAGGCTCTCCCCTTTTGGAGTGAGCCTGCCGATTCTATCGAGGGCGATCGCCCTCATTGTCTTCAGCTCTAAGCCGCTACGGCTGCGGGTAAATAACCCATTTCTTCGAGCTTGGCGATGACCTTATCAACGCTTTCATCGAGCGATTCCCTATGGGTTTCGCAGTTAACCTCGGGATTAGCTGGCGGCTCATAGGGGTCATCAATGCCAGTGAACTGCTTGATTTCGCCTGCCCGCGCCTTCTTATAAAGGCCCTTAACATCTCGCGACTCGCAAACTTCCAAGGGAGCGCTCACATACACTTCCATAAAGTCGCCAATCATTTCCCGCACTTCTTCTCGCACTGCCCGGTAGGGAGAAATGGCTGACACCAAAACAATCACACCATTGCGCGTAAGCAGATGCGAGACAAACCCGATACGACGGACATTAATGTCGCGGTCTTCTTTGCTAAAGCCTAAACCTTTAGTTAAGTTGGTCCGGACAATATCGCCGTCAAGCACTTCTAGCTTGCACTTGCGCTCAAGCAAGCGCTGAGTTAATGCATCTGTAATAGTACTTTTACCTGCTCCGCTCAATCCTGTTAGCCAAACGGTAACGCCACGATTTTCCATGCCGTATTTCATCTCCTAAATTGCGATTACGAATAAAAATTGGTGAAGATACGATGAGTAATTTTGCTTAATGTAGCATGCCCATTAAACGGCCAAAGGTGAAACCCGTCAGCTATGTCACTTCACCTTCAAGAACTCTTTAAGCAAATCTCACATTTCTATAAAGAACTCTTGAAGTTGTTGATTCTGACCATAGCCTAGCTTGGCAATAGCCTCTCACACTCTTGCGCACGCTAGAATACTAACTCTCGTTGAGCTAGTGAACGTAGCGCCACACATCTGGTGCCCTCAGGTTTTTCCGCCAATAACTTTAAACCGAGCACATCCCAGATTTGTCATTGAATACAACGCGTTTAGGACGAGCATCTGACCCATGAGCAAGACTAACCAACAAACGTTAGGATGCGCTCAGTCGAACTTAAAATTGCCATACCGAGTGCCGACCTTCGCCACCTGGCCAAGCTTGAATTTGTCGCAAAACTCACACAGTTGCATCTGATTTTGGCCCCTGAATCCCCAATCTTGGAAAAATCAGATTTTACAGTAGGCCCCATTGAGTTCAGACCATTTAAGATGGCTCAAACCCTAATCTGCAAAGGGTTTCAATTCTAAACTCTGTAGAGCTCTGCCCCTCTCGCAGGATACTTTAGTTTCTGCACTTGGCTGTACATTCCCCCACAGCCCCAAAATTTAGCCATTAAAAGGGGGCTTTCGCAGCAGTCCTAGGTGGATGCGCTAATGCCATTGGTGCAGAGGCTACTGGCGGCAGCACATTGCACGAGTGGGTAAGCCAGACCACTAACACGCTAATCGCATTAGTCAAAAGCCCATCCTGTGAGCTGAGATCTGTTATAGATGGTTGAAGATCCTCGCTTCTCTACGCCTCTTTAGAAGGACTGGTTTTGCATGGCTTCAGATGAACAGCGCATTTCAGTCTCTCTCAGCAGTGTGGTGCTACTGGTGTTGTCAGTACCCTTGCTGGCTTTGCTGTGGCAACTGCGTAGCCTGTTTTTGTTGGTGATGATCGCGATCGTCTTAGCCGCTTCGATCGCGCCCGTAGTCGATTGGGCCGAGCGATATCGCATACCCCGCTGGCTCGGTGTGGTGCTTACCTATTTAGCGATCGCCGCCATTATTACAGGGGTGGCCTTTTGGGTCGGCCCGACCGTAGTAGAACAAATTCAGCGCTTGATTCGCCAAATTCCTGTATCTATCAAACAGGTGCTTGACTATGCCGAGTCGTGGATCGTGTCATTGAATGATGAACAACCTGATTTTGCCAGTGCGCTAGTTGATCGATTTGTCGATGTACAGGGCCTCACGCGTTGGGTGATTCGCTCTTGTCAGCAACTTTTAGTGCGCTCCTATGGACTGACAACAGGAATTTTAGGCGGCTTTTTTAGCGTGATTTTGGCGCTATTTTTATCGGGATATATGTTGGCCGACAGTCGCACCCTTGTGAAAAACCTGGTACGGTTGCTGCCTCAACCCTGGGATGATCGCTTGGCGGCTCAGGTCGGACCGATGAGTAACCGCATTGGCAGCTATATTCGCGGTCGGCTAATCGTTTCAACGATTTTGGCGGTGGCCACGACTGTGAGCCTGAGCATTTTGGGACTATCTGACTTTGCCCTCGGGTTAGGAGCTATTTCCGGATTTACGAATCTCATTCCATTTCTAGGGCCGATTTTGGGGGCGATTCCGGCCTTGGTGGCAGCGATTTCCCAAGGCGGTTGGACCATCCTCTGGGTGCTGATGCTCTACATAGTGATTCAAAATTTAGAAACCTACGTCCTTGACCCCCTGCTGGTTGGCACATCGGTTGGCGTTCACCCGCTCTATCAATTGTTGGCCGTACTGGGGGGAACCCAGGTTTTGGGGATCATTGGAGCGCTCGTCGTCCCCCCTTGGATCGCTGGCGGCGCTGTGCTCCTTGAAAATCTCTATTTGCGACCTAAACTTATGGCCGAGCGGCGGCGATCGCTCCCCATCGCAACCAGTACAGAAACCAAATCATCGAGTCGCCCGTCTTCTAGCCCGATCATGGCCGATGGCTGATGCTGAGATGCCGCAAGTAGAGCGAGCACACTAGCGGTTCAGATGAAGGGTCAAGGGAACAGGCCCTAGTGCTAGAGAGGACATTCTGAGGGTTGGATTATGCGAACAATCGTTGTTGCCACCAATCAATACATTTCAGCTGATCGAACCCAGTTTACTTAGCAATCTCATGGCTTTTCTGGGCGTACATGCGGCGCTCTGTAATAGGTGCGACCCCCTGACTAACGTTTTATGTGAGCGATTCCCATTACAAAGCCTCTAAAGCGAGTGGTAATCCCGAGAGGATGTGTCAATATAAGGAGCTAGATTTGACCTTGCTAAATGTGCTGTTTGGGGTAGTGGGCCAATGACTGGGATAAAAAATCTGCAATGGTGGGGCTTAGCCTTGTTATTGGCAACTGGTGGCGTGGTGTCACCTCGAGCTTGGGCGGATGAAATTCCTCCTTGTGCGCCTCCGAGTACAAATGAATACTTGCTATTAGTGCAGGGGGATACGGTCGAAGCCCGCGATCGCATTCAAAATCTATTGCCGACCACCACCGTTGTAAGTATCTGTCGATACCTTGATGATGTAGTGGTGCGGGCAGGTGGGTTCACCAGCCTAGAAAATGCTAATGCCTGGGCCCAGTACTTAACAGAGGTTGAAGACGCTCAAGCGTTTGTGGCACGACCTGCCGCCCCAGGTGAAGTGGCCTCCAATACACCCATTGCGGCTGAACCTGTCGAACCAGCACCCACACCAGCGCCAGTAGAGCCGACCCCCGCTGAGCCGACCCCGTCTACGCCAACGGCGACCTCACCTAACGCTTCTGCTGAGGTTGCTTATACTCCCAAGCTCTTGGGCGAAGGCTACGCCGTCTTGGTGAACTATGGCAATGACCCGGCAGTGGCTAAACAGCTTGAACAAACACTGAACCAACCTGTAGGGCTAGCCATCTATGAGCAGCGCCCCTTTTTGCTAGCTATCCAGAGTGCTGATCCGCAGGCGGCAGCCCAAGTATTGCAAACTCTCAGCAATAATCGCTTTGGGGCTTTCATCGTTGACAGTAGCGATGTCGTATTGCTGTCGGGGGCAGTCGCCACCCCTTAATTACGACACGCCAGGAATGCCGCCAAGACTACCATCACCGTCGATTACTGTGCCGATCGCATAAGCAGCGATATTCTGCGCTTGGAAATGGTCAATCGCGGCGGTCCTGTGCTCAGACGGCACAATTACCACAAACCCGATGCCCATATTAAAAGTGTGAAACATAGCTGCCAGGTCAACATTGCCGACCTCAGCCAACCAATGGAAAATAGGCAACACTGGCCAGCTATTGGGGGTCAGCACAATCGAGTGGCGATCGCTGAGGCAGCGAGGCAAGTTTTCGGGCAAGCCGCCACCGGTAATGTGAGCCATGGCGTGCATGGGAATACCGGCTGCGCGCGCGGTCACAATCGGCTTCACATACAGCTGGGTTGGGGTCAGCAACGTGTCGGCTAAAGAAGCCCCATTCAAACTCACTGGGCAGTCTTCCCAATCGTAGCCAGGCGCCGAGCGATCGCGGCGGGGAGCTTCCGCCATGATCTGGCGTACTAGACTGTAGCCATTGCTATGAATGCCAAGACTGGCAAGACCAATAACGACATCACCCGTGGTCACCTGCGAGCCATCGAGAATAGCGGCTTTTTCCACAATGCCGACACAAAAGCCCGCTAAGTCATATTCACCTGGGCCATAAAAACCGGGCATCTCTGCCGTTTCTCCACCGATCAGCGCACAGCCGGTGGCTCGGCAGCCCGTCGCAATACCTTCCACCACAGCAGCTAATTGATCTGGGTTGAGTTTGCCCGTGGCGAGATAATCCAGGAAAAAAAGTGGTTCGGCACCACAGGTCAATACATCGTTAACGCACATGGCGACGAGATCAATACCGACCGTGTTGTGACGATTGAGCATCTGGGCGACTTTGAGCTTAGTGCCCACACCGTCGGTGCCCGCGACCAACACCGGGGTTTGATAGCCCTCCGGTAGCTGAAACAGGCCACCAAAGCCCCCTAAGCCTCCCAACACTTCAGGACGGCGAGTGCTGTTGACCATTTGCTGAATGCGATCGACAAAGGCTCTACCAGCGACGACATCAACCCCTGCACCTTGATAATCCATACCTGTTCCTTCAACACAATCGTCTGTTGCCTATCGGCTGTCATTAGGACTGATGCAGTTGCATCCGATTTTGGCCCCTACATCCCCAATACCGGGGAAATCGGGTGCAACATTCCCCAGACTTAAGAGGTGAAGGGGACCTTTGTATAAGTCCTAGTCATAAGTCCTAGTCATATGACAAGGTTGCCATTGTCATTGTCTGACCTAATGGCGAAAACAACGCTTTTGATAAGTGAATCAGAGCAACAAGATAACGCTGCTTTATCAAATTCCCTATATCGTCCATACAAGCGGCACTGCAAAAAATTGCATTGGTTCAGGACAATTTGCGAAACGGCACAATCCCAAGTGCTGTTACGAAGATTGTATTTTCAAAACGCTTACTCTACCAACGATAAGTTTTATTAACTAACTACAAGTCCTTAAGAATACTCAAATCCCACACTTCAAAAGGATCTGACCAATTTCCGTAAAAACCCAGGGAAGTTTGACATTCTGCTAACTGGAAATACAGGTAAGCTTCTGCGGATTACCAATCGAAATCTTCGTGCTAACGTACGGAGCGTTCAAGCGCGTTTGAAAGGTTACGTCGAGGTGGGCGTGATGGTTAATGGTCTGAATTGACGTTAATCACTGTCGATTCAGTCATGAGTGTTGTCTTGTTTAAGGTCACACCTGTCACTGTTCCGCTATGTTGAGTTCTTGGAATTAAGTTGAGTATGATTCAGAACTTGTGTCGCAGCTTTACGGTCGCCGCAGTGCTTTATGCCACTGGTATGCCTCTAGCCGCAAGTGCTGAGCAACCTACAGAGGATGCTCGCGCCAGTCTACAGGAAACCGTCGAAGTCGCCGTTGAGCAGCCCAGCGATGCTGCTGTAGAGGCAACTGCTGAAAGCGAGCTAGAATCCGCTCGTTTAGAACCTGAGGTCGCTGAGCTTTCAGATATGTTCCGAATTGCAGCCCATAATTTAGAGGGGCAACGCATTGCTGTCTTGCATGTGGATAATTTACCGGTTCTAACCTTTGTGCCTGAGGCAGCAGGTGCTGATCCAAGCGTGAACGCCGCCGTTGAGCTGGCCGCTGTGACCAATGATGAGCTGTTGCTCCGAGCTGAGTCTGTGGCACGGCAAATTGATGCTTTTTATCAGGCGGAGGGTGACCCTCACGAAATTGGCGTCCGCTGGGATGAAGAGTTGGAAGGCTATGCTCTGACGTTAGATGGCGAGAAGCTCGTCCTGATTAACGAGTTGACGGGTTATGCGAATCCTTCTGGTCAGCTCAATGCTGACGCGTTGCAAGCCGCTAATCGTTTACGAAATCTGCTTGGAGCCTCTGAAGAGTTAACGGAAATTGAGGGTGCCCCAGAACCCGCTGCGGTTGCCGAAACTAATTGGGGAGTCGTTTCCACCTTTTCGGGAACAGCGTCTTGGTATGGTCCTGGTTTCCATGGTCGTCAGACGGCTAGTGGCGAACGATTTAACCGCAATGCGATGACTGCGGCCCACCGCACCCTACCGTTTGGGACCCGAGTGCTGGTAACAAACGTGAGTAATAATCGCCAAGTGGCTGTCCGCATTAACGATCGCGGCCCTTTTTCACACGGTCGAGTCATTGACCTCTCAGAGGGAGCGGCTCGCGAAATTGGCTTACACCTGGCGGGTGTCGGTACTGTGCGGGTAGAAGTCTTAGCTGACTAGTCGGCGGCTCGCTTGAGATGAGTCACTCTGTAGTGTCCCCAGAGGGTGGTTATCCCTCTGGGGATATTTTTTGAAGCTGAAGTGTGATGTGGCCACGACCGAGAGCGACTGTTAGCACTGACCATCAAAACTGTTTGATTCACGTATTCAGCGACGGCAAAGGCGGCGTTTTGTCACACACCGGAATGCTGTCTATCGCTCACTGTCGCAGTCGTCGCCAAATCAAACAATTGAATATCGCAGGCTGCTTGACCGATACAAACTGCCGCGATCGCCTGAGGGTCTGGCTGCCAAAGTTCAACGTACCAATCAGTTAGAGAACTGTCGGGCAAATGAGCCGGACAGATAATTGCTGGTTTTGGCTGCAAGGTGACCTGCACTTGCTGGAGTGGATAGCTCAAGCCTAAGCCCAAGGCCTTGAGATGGGCTTCTTTAAGGGTCCAATACTGTAAAAAGTGAGTCAGCTGAGTCGTGGAATCGAGAGCTAAAGCAGCTTGTTCTTCAGGGGTGAGACAGCGTTGGATCAAGGATTGCAGTCGTTGCCGAGGTTGCAGCACTTCCACGTCAACGCCGGTGTATGCACAACGGCTAAAGCCTATAATTACCCAATCGCCACTATGAGCAATATTGAACTGTAAGGGGGCTGGGTTACTGAGCAAGTGTGGTCGGCCATAAGCTCCATACCCTAATCGAATAGCGGCAGGCGGCTGCCCCAGATAGCCCGCCAACAAGTAACGTAATCCCCCTCGACTACAGATAAAGCGATCGCGATCTGCAGGACGCTGATATTGCTGTAAACGGTCGACTTCATCAGGCGCCAACCAAGTTTGCCAGTACGATTTCACCGGTTGTAGAGCAGAACACTGAAGCTGCCACACATGCACAGTTTTTGAGTTAGGCAGCACTCGTGCCTGTGGCACTGTCAGATTCACAGATGGCTGAACTCCCGTCGGTGCGATCGCCAACAGTCGGCTAACGCTCATGATCATTCCACAGAAAGCGACGAGTAAGGGATTAGCTTGAAAATAAAATACCCGGACAAGACTGTGGCAGGGTGAATGGGGCGCAGGGTAAATGGGATGTTATTTAAGCGCGGCTCCCTAAGCATTGATGACAGATCGCCCGCGACTCCAACTGATAGGACTCACGCACAAGCTCACCGACAGTGGGCCATCTGCACTTCAACCACAACGACCATTACTAAGGGATGAGGATTAAATAAATTACTGAGGCCAAACCGGGTAACCTTTCCCCTCCTGGGAGGGGCAGCGGGGTGGGTTGACCCTGAGTGCAAGGGTTCGAACCCACCCCGCCTACGGCACCCCTCCCGAGAGGGAAAAACTGGCACATTATTAAATTCCCGATCCTAAGCATCGCCAGATCATGTTTTTTGATCAGGCCAACCTAAATTATCGATATGACTATTCAGTAGCCTGGGAGGCGGTGTACGCACTTCTAGTATCCGCGAAATGACAGATCTCCAGCAGGGTCAACGATAGTCTTTTGATGATTCACATGCAGCATAGCGGCTCTGACTGGGCAGAATATCCTCATCATCCGATAAATCGGCCTGACAGGATGATATTTTGATAGACGGCGTTATTTGAATTTGATGCTAAGGGCATATTTGAAAACGACACCCCTAACATCGCGATCGCCTATGAAGATAATGCATCGCTACTGATTCAGTTTTTTACGCTTCTACCACGGCACGTTCACCCAATCCGGCAATTGGGTTTTTGGCGTCTGTGCTGTTCCGAACAATGCCGATTGAGTAGATTTTACGTCCTGTTACGATTCGCCTATGTTTACTGCACTTACATGGCTTTCTCTGGCTCCAGTAGTCGCGATCGCCCCACCGCCACCGACCGCAGCATTACCACTGGCGGCAGTACCAGCAATCGAAGGTCAAGCTTTACCTCGCATTCCTAACGAATTCACTTACTATCATGAGGTCCGACCGCTGCCGGGACAGCTCAATGCAGTTCCTGTCTTTAACAGCAACAGCCCAGAACTGATTCAGCAAAATGGCATCTTATTATCGACCTTTCCGGGAGAGCAGATGGCCCACGCAGAGGCACATCTTGATTTCGCGTTTGAAGGACGGTTTGATTTTTTTGCTCACCATATTGCCCGGGGCATTGCCCCGGATGATCGCCGCACCTTGTTCCTCGGGGGTCTCATATACAACCCCAGTTCAGAACCCGTGACCGTAAAAGTTGATCAAGGGGTCAGTTATCTCAGCCAAGAAGCCCCTTTTTATGACTTGACAGCTCTGCGCTTTAATCCGAATGGCTCGATATTTTCGGGACCAGGTAGTCGCACGGTTACTGACGTTTTGCAAGCGCGGCGTCAATCGCAGTGGCCTTGGCAGGTCGTGATTCCACCTGAGCAGACTTATCTGCTGATTAATGCCCCAATTCCGCTGCGTCGCCTGCCCTTTGCGGTGGATGCGACGTTACCGCCAGGTTCCATCTTGCCCGGTGCGCCCACCAATTTTCAAGGATTACCCGTTGCTTCGGTGGTGCCCCAAGGTAACATTCAGGCTTTACCAAGCAATGGGCGATCGCTCTTGCTGCAGCTAGAAAGTGATGGCCCCGTCCATGCGGCCACATTGGCGATGTATGCACCGCGCACGCTACAGGGTGAAGAACGGGCGCCAACGCTGCAGGAATGGTTACGATTGCTGGTTGATGGTCAGTTAGCTGGGCCACGCGACATTCCCCCCACCAATCCCGAAGAATATGCCAAAGGCGATCTCAACAGTCGCTTTTTCTACGGCCGGGTGGCCGGGGTAGCCCAAGGTTCAGCGTGGGAAGCCCGCGCTGTTGATGATTCAGCGGCGGAATACCTCACCATTCCCCCTCCTGGCGAAGCCGTTTCCTACGTCATTAGTACAGTTGATTACAACACTTTTGGCACAGAACAGATTCAAAGTGCGCCGATGCTGGCCCGTTATTCTGATACGGCCTATCGGGCCCACGGCAACTATGGTGTCCATTACAAAGTGCGGATGCCACTTTACAACAATACGGATCGACAGCAACGTATTGTGCTCAGACTCCAAACCCCCCTGCAAGATGAAACGCTGAAGAATGGGCTACGGTTTTTGCGTAATCCAACTGATCGGATCTTTTTCCGAGGTACTGTACGCATCCAATATGAAACCGCAGAAGGCGAACAGCAGACTCGATACGTCCATGTCGTGCAGCGCCAGGGTGAAGAAGGTGAACCTCTCCTACGCTTAACGCTGCCTCCAGAAGCGAAACAGGAGATGATCGTCGAACTCATTTATCCCCCAGATGCCACCCCACCGCAAGTGCTAACAGTCGAAACGTTGGGCTCTGGGAGTGCGCGCAATGCGGCCCCAGCGACGGCGACAACTGCATCTGATGATGATGTTGCCAATGATGAGGTGACTCCGCCAGCTACGGTAGAGCCTTTATCCACAGTCCCTGCTGAGACCGCGGCGACTGATGAGGCCACTGTCATCGACCGCGTGCCAACAACGATGGACCAGCTCTTGGCAGAATAACGATTAGGAATCGGCTGGAAAATAAAGTACCCGGACAAGACTGTGGCAGGGTGGATGGGTAGCA
>ERZ1740058.699-NODE-699-length-22319-cov-7.305516_pt1 | contig 22319 bp, 19 predicted proteins | sample MGYA00581745_ERZ1740058 | MGnify/ENA primary metagenome ERZ1740058 (study PRJEB43018, sample SAMN04849742) | marine metagenome | isolation source: floating plastic debris | place: Pacific Ocean | collected 2008-08-30 | study: EMG produced TPA metagenomics assembly... | reverse complement strand
ATTATCGTCGCTATGTCTTTATTCACCGCCTTATACTCCCAGGAGTTGTAGGCTGCTTCGTAATCAATGTCTTCTCCCATCGGGTTAGAAATAGGGGAGTGTTGGCGCAATACATGAAGCTTTAGTTGGTTAGGCCACCAATCTTTATTAGAAGTGCCGCCTCCTGCTACTTGCTTAGAAGTACCGTGAGGAAAAGGGCACTTGCTTTTGCCATTATTATTATTGTTGTCTGCCATATTGAATTTTGGTTAGGGTGAATGATTATGTTAAAAATAATGTATTTTTATTATTGATAAAAACGATATTTTCTATAATACTATTGATAATATAGATGAACATACAACAGATAGACTACGTCCTTGCGGTAGAAGAGCTTAAAAGTTTCAGTTTGGCGGCAGAAAAATGCTGCGTTACCCAATCTACCCTTAGTACGATGATTGGTAAGTTGGAAGACGAGATGGGTATCAAAATTTTTGATCGTAAAACAAAACCTATTTCACTTACCAAAGAAGGGAAAATTGTCTTACAACAATTGGGATTGATTGCCAAAGAGGTAAATGTATTGGGTGAGTTGGTTCAATCACTCAAAGGAGAACTAACTGGTATACTTCATATAGGTATTCTCGCCACGGTAGCGCCCTACATTTTACCTGCTTTTTTGAATGACTTCGCCCAAAAGTTTCCTGATATTGCCTTCTCCATCAGTGAGATGACTACCGAAACCATTACTGAAAGATTACTCAAAAGAGAGTTGGATGTAGGCATACTGGCCACTCCTATCGCTGTAAAAGACTTGATAGAGATGCCGTTGTACCAAGAACCCTTCGTACTGTACGACTGCACCGATATAAATACGACACCCTACGTGCAACTTGAGGAGATAGATTTCAGTAACTTTTGGTTACTAGAAGAAAGTCACTGCTTAAGTACACAAGTAAAGCGTATTTGCGATTTAAAAGAAGACAGAGAAAAGGCAGGCATCAACTTTGACTTTAAGACAGGCTCTATTGATAGTCTTATTCGCTTCGTACACTTAAATAAGGGCGTTACAATGCTGCCCTATTTAGCTTCTTTAGACCTTACTGTGGCACAAAAGGAAAAAATTAAGTACTTTCAGCCGCCTGTCCCAGTGCGTGCTATTAGCTTAGTAGTGCACCAGCATTTTGTAAAGAAGCAAATTTTAGCCTTACTGAAAGCTGAGATACAGGAAAAGGTTGCGCCCTTGCTGGTCTCACAAGATGCCTCTTTTGTGGTAGCGCCTGTATGATAAGTAGGGTATTCTAAAGATGTTAGCGATGGGTGGCTATCAATTGATTGAGCTCTTCTATGACTCCTTTTTTGGTAAACTTTACCTGAAGCAGCGCTTTTTTGATACGTAAAAGTGTAGGGGCATCGAGTTGGTAATGTTCTTTTAGCCAAAGTAATGAGCCATTATTTTCTTGAATATCTTTTAGTCTATGATAGGTATTTTCTAAGGTGCTTTCCTGTTCTTCGAGCGCAGTTACTTCTCCTGCGGTTAGTACTTCTATGGCAAATGTTTGTTTATCGATTGTGAAGCCTTGCGCGCCTCCTGCAATGGGTGGCTCTTGGGGTATGTTGCCATCCAAGGTCACGAAGATCAAATCGTAGTAGTATTTTGTGAATAGTACTCTCGGATTGATAAAGTCTACCTGGAAGCCTTCTAATACTTCTCCCAATGATTGCACGTAGGCTTTGGCTATTTGATCAAATTGACTCACGAAAGAATTATTTTTAAGTGAAGAATTTTAGTTTTTTTGGTTTTTGACCCAAACTCAACAGAATAGGAGTGGGTTTTGGTCATTTTTTAGAAAAAGGTTAAGCGACTTCAGTATATAGGTAAAATGGAAAACTACTTCCATACGAGCAAAGATATTCACACTTACCACTCGGTACTTTGTACTAACTACTCAATACTTTCTACTAATACATGCTATGTATAATTCCCATTTTCCCGAATAAGTAAGTTATCTATACGCGCTATTTGCCATTTTTCCTGCTCGTTGAATTGCTGGAGCTTTTGTGCAAGATTCATCAGTATCGCCTCTGCTTCTCGAATCGCTTGGGTGAGTGCAAAATGTACATTATCCTTATCGAAGCGTACAATAGGAGCAGGGTGTCCTTCATAGTAAGACTGCTTGCCTTGTGAAATATTCCTCCAAAATTGTATATCACTTAAATCTCCACAACACTGTGGATAAAAAATATTCTCTCCCTCTATATGCAGCACATATCCGCCAAAAAGTGCGCAAGCTTCCTCACGTGTATAAGTTCCATTCCTAAGATCTTCGGTATGATCTTGTGCAATCTTTAGCAGGCTGGCATCGGGTATTTGCTCTATTTCGTAGAGAAAAGCACCTGGCTCGAAGGGCTTGAGGGTTGCTTTAAAACCAGCACGCTCAAAACAAGTTTGCCGATAGACATCCCATTCATCAGGATATTGCCAGTAAGGATGAGGAGGTGCTTCTATTGAAGTGTCGTGGTAGTTAAGCTCAAGAACGGGGATCAGCTTTGCTCGTTTTACAGGCTTTTTCTCTCCTTTACTCATTTGTTTTGTAGGCACTTTTGATCGTCTTTTAAGCTAATAAATCTCTGACTTCCATTAAGGCAAATCCAAGTAAGTTTTGACCTTTCCAACGACTGGGTACTTCTATGTCTTGGTGGTCTTGTGCCATGCCAATTCCCCAAATGCGGTCTACTGGGCTAGCCTCTACTAAGATACGGGATTGGGTATTGAGTAAAAAGGTTTTCAAAGGCGGGTTTTGAGAGAACTTATGGAAATTGCCCTTTACAACAATCTCATATTTATGTGCATCCCACACGGTGGGTTCAAAGGCTTTGACCTTCCGCCCTATTGCTTTTGCCTTTCCGGGTTGGTCTACCTGTAATATCTGCGCTTCTATGTCTGCATCATTAAACAGGGCTGCTTTTCGTGCCATCATCCAGTGTTCGGTGGTTTTATAGGTAACCTGCTCTACTGTAAAAGGCGCTGGATACCACTGGCTAAAGGAGGTTTTGGTAATGTTTCCTTCCTCTACGGTATGCCCCCAGAAGAAAACATACTTTAGCTTCTCTCCTGCTTCAAATTGAGCTATGGTTTGGGCAAGGGTGTATTTCATCTCACTTAAAGATAACTAACTGATGAGAAAATTGAGGCAAATGACGCTAAAAATCACAACTCAATAGAGCCTGAAACTTCTCTGTTAACGCCTACTGTTCCTGATACACCGTTGGGAAATTCAAATTTTACGCCGTGGCTATAAAGCTGATATCGTATCTGAAAGCGATTGGCTTCTTTTCTTGTACTTACCGCTTTGTCGTCCTTCATAAACATCCGCTTGACTACCTTGGCGGGTATGTTGTGTACAACCACAGGTGTATCAGACTCGTAGTGCCAAGCAGCAATAGAGATCGTTACTTCGTTTCCTTTTGTGTGGTTCCAAGAAGCATTGATTACTTCTACTGACCCTACTCTTTCACCTCCTGAAGGGCCATTATAGGTAGCATCTTTTGCCTCTACGTGAACGGCAGGTCTTGTATCAGAGTCTGCCTTCTTACCACCACCGCCTGCTGCTTTATCTACCTGATTGGTCGTTTCTTCTTCAGTACCTTCATTGGGCTTGGGTTTGGGCTTAACGACATTTGGTTTATTATTGGCTGCGTTTTTCTCTTTTTGAAGATTTTCCATTGACATTTGTAGCTTTTGGAATACCGTCTCTGGATCAGAGGCAGGATCTTCTTTCATTTTTTCAATAAGCTTGTCTGCATCTTGCTCTGAGATATTTTTAGGAATGAGGGCTAAGAAGCGCATTAAATGTTCGTCAGTGAGGGTGGCCTCACCTCCCATTACAGTAAGACTTTCCCATATTTTTCGAACAGGGGCGGGTGCTTCTGCCAGCTTTTGCATAGCTGCACTTGAAATACCTGCTTGGGCAGGTGCTTGACGACCTTCAGTGGTATTTTCAGGCTCTTTTCCAGCACTTTCTTGTTCGCTTCCAGTCTCACCACCTTCTTCACTATCACCACCGCCACTGCTACCACCTTGGTTAGGATTATTGTAGGCTTTATAAGCTTTGTATATCAATGAACCAATTTCATAGATATCCCAAAGAATCATCGCAATATTGACAAAAGGAATGAATTTCAGTAGTATTCTACCAGCAATCTTTGCTCCTACCTTTAAGCCGAGCTTTTTAGCGGCTGCACTAGCTACTTTTCGTACTGTTCGCTTACCTGCTTTTTTGGCAGCTTCTTTTTCAAAAACTTCTAGCGCTTCTTTAGAGGCTACTTTAGCAATGTCGTCGGTAAGCTTGGCAGCTTGCTCTTGAAGCTCTTTGGCTGCTTTGTTTCCAATATCACTACTTTTGATTTGCTCTAGTACTTTTCCTTTAATGCCTTTGATCTTTTTAAGGTCTTTCAAAGAGTCAATGGGCCCATTCTTTATCATAGCTTTGGCTCTACCTTTACCGATACCTTTTAGCTTGCGTAGCGCTTCTTCGTCGCCTCTTTTAATGGCTTCGTTGATGTATCTTTTGGTTGCCTCATCGCTAAAAAACTTGGCATTTTTGAGTTTACCTACGTCGATCCCTTTTACCTTCGCAAGGTCATCGAGTGAGTCCACTACGCCATTTTTGATAAGTGCCTTTGCTTTATTATTACTGAGTCCAAGCTTTTTGAGTGCTTCTCTATCACCTTTTTTTATAGCATCATTGATGTATTTTTTAATTACATCATCTTGCTGAGAACGGAGTTTACTGAGCTTCTCTAGTGCTTCCCTCTTTTCTGCTTCTAGCGCCTCCATCATGGCTTTCTGGAGTGCCTTTCCTTTGCTTACTTTAAGAGGTTTGGCCGCTTTTTCTAGTCCCTTTTTCAGTAGTTTCATCGCCGCCTCTGTCTTGGGAGCAATGGCTACATCAATATACAAATCTGCGGTGGCGCCACTTAGTAATTCCCAACGACCCAGCCCTCTTAGTTTAGCCGAAGCTAGCTTGAACTTCTGTTCGGCTGGATTGAGGGAAGCTTCTGGGCCTTCAGCAAAGAGTTTAAAGCCACCATATATTTTACCGAAGTTACCTGACTCGAGAAATTGCGTATTACCAGAAATTGCATTGAAAGCGCTTGTCTTGATTACACCTGCTAAAGCCCCTTTTTTGGCATCGTACTGTGAGCGAATTTCAGGAGTAAACTTTGCCTCTGGGCCCTTAAAACCCTCTTCTGTCTTTACTTTTTTACCAGTAACAAGCGAAAGGGAAACAGCAATTTCTATCTCAAAGCCTTTCCAAGGAATTTTCTTAAAAGGATATTTGATGATGTTCTTTCCAGAATACTGTTTGAGTATCTGGTGGACATCGCTAGTGGGGATTTTATCACCATTTTGAGCGACTTGTTCTTCATACTTTTTTACAGCACCAGCTACTCCCTCAGCTCTTTCGGGTACTACTACTGCTTCTGTATCAGTTGATGTAGTTGTGCTCTTCTGTTGTTTTTTTTCTCCGCCCATAAGTGTTTATTTCAAACTTTAGAGGTGTATAAGGTAGCATAGACTTGCTTTCGTAAAAAGTAACATAGGGTTACACATCGGCTTACCTTACTATCTCTTCAAAATAAGTCAATGTGTCACTGCGCCAAAACATAATCTTGGCAATACATGCCTCCAAATTACGGAAAAATTTATTAGTAAACGAAAGGTTCATACGGCAATTTCAGTTTTATTACTTACTTGCTGCTTTCGTTTGGTAAGAGTAGGTTTGTGGGTATTTGGTTGGTACGCTTCTCTGGTTATAGTCAATAGTATTCAATAAGTTGAAGAAGTTCAGGGCATATAGAAATTATACTCTTGAAGATTCCAATCACCCTAGCTATACTTTATCTCTGGAGATTTTCACCCTCATTGTTTCCTTAAATGGTATTTTGATTGGTTCTCTACCAGGAACTTCTAACTTGAAGCCTTCTAGCAGTTGATAAATCAATTCTAAAAACCTTGCTCTTTTCATTTGCCTTTTGGGTAAGCTTTTACCGTTGGCATTCTGTAAATCATAATCTATTACTTTTGCTGGTACTTTTAAGCGCACAGACTTATTCTCTTCATAATAAAAATCTATGTCAAGTGTTACTGGCTTTTTGTTTATATGACCACCAGAAGGATTCAATATTTTTACATAGTACTCTTTCGTCTTTTTGATAGTTTCACTTGGGGAGAGAGGCGTGACTTTTACACCATCATCAGTATTACTGTCCTCTTTTTTCTTTTTGCCTTCAGGCAGCTCCGAAACGCCAGGCGCTTTACCCCCATTATTGACACTTTCTTTTGGAAGATTGGCTATCGTTATTCGCAGTTTTTCCAACAGCGCTTCTGGATCTGGGGCAGGGTCTTCCAACATTCTTAGGATAATTTCATCTGCTCTTTCATCAGAAATATTTTCAGGGACGAGCGATAAGAAGTGCATCAGATGCTCATTTGTAATTGTATTTTCCTCTTGTAAGGTAAGGTAATGCCACATTTTTTGAATAGGTAGTGGCGCTTGTTCCAGTACTTGTCTGGCAGTCTCTGAAATACCAGCAGGTAAAGGCGCTTCACGTTCGGCAATAGTATTCTCTGGCGCTTTCCCAGCACTCTCTTGTGCGCTACCTGTCTCTCTATCAGTCTCTCCGCTCTCATCACCACCTCCTCCACCTGTACCTTCTCGCTTGGGATTATCATACGCTTTATAGGCTTTATAGAGCAATGAACCGATTTCATACAGATCCCAAGCCATTATGCCTACATTGACAAAGGGAATGAATTTTAGGAGAAGCCTTCCCAAGAATTTAGCGCCTACTTTTAAGCCAAGTTTTTCAGCGACTTCAACAGCTACCTTCCGTACCGTTTTCTTTCCAGCATTTTTGGTATTTTGCTCGAAAACTTTAAGCGCACTTTTAGAGGCTGTCTTAGCAATATCATCGGTAAGTTTAACAGACTGTTCTTTGAGTTCTTGAATCGCCTTTTTGTGAAGATTACTACTTTTGATCTGTTTAAGCAACTTCTTATCAATACCCTTTCCTTTAAGGTCATCTAAAGAATGAAGGGTATTGGCATCTAGCCTTAATAATTTTTGGGCTGTCTTTCTACCTACCCCTTTCAGTTTACGTAGTGCATCAGCACTTTGATCCTTTATAGCTTCCTTAATGTATTTTTTGAGTAAGTCATTTTTGATAAGCTTTGTATTTCTAAGCTTATCGATGTTAGTACCTCCCGTCCTTGCGAGTTGCTCCAAGGACTCACCTGCTCCTTCACTAAGCAGCCTCTTGATCTTATTATTACTGAAGCCAAGCCTCTTCAGTATTTTTGCGTCTCCTTCTTGGATCGCTTTATTGATATACCTCAAGATGTCATCGTCTTGCTTGGCACCAAGTTTAGCAATTTGTTCCAGTACTTCTGCCCTTTCTGCCTTTAATGCCTCAACCATTACTTTTTGGAGCGCTTTTCCTTTTCTTACTTTAAGTGCATCCTGAGCTTTCTTTCCTAGGTTTTTTAAGCCTTTTAACACTTGCTCAGTCTTAGGCCAAAGAGAAAATTCACCATACAGGTCAAGGGTAACACCACTAATTAATTCCCAGCGACCTGTAACTGTTACTTCTACTGCCCCGAACTTTCCTTTCTTTTTCTTAGAACTCAGAGACACTTCTGGTGCTTCATAGTAAGCCTGAAAAGCCACATTTAACTTTCCAAAGGGTCCTTCTAAGATAGAATCAGTATTTCCTGAAATAAAGTTAAAAACGCCTGTTTTGATGACACCTGCCAACCCCTTATCGTATTGAGAACGAATCTCTGCCTTAAAATCTGGTCCAGGTCCTTGAAAACCTGGCTCACTTTCTACTTTCTTTCCAGAAACTAAAGAGACAAAAGCCGCCAACTCCCAGTCGAACCCTTTCCAATCACCATCTAACTTGCTTAATTTGATATAGTTCTTTCCAGAGTATTCTTTCAGCGCCCTATGGGCTTCACTGATAGGAATTTCATTATCATTTTCTGCGACTTGCTTTTCGTAAGTATCGCGCGTATATTTTACTCTATCAAGAAACCCTGTTTGACCAGCATTAGAAGTTTCCTGTACTTCGGAAGGTACTTGCTTTCTTTGGTCTACTACTTCTCCGCCCATAATTGTAGTGTATTACTAAACTTTAGAAGTATGCAAGGAAGCATAAGGAGTGTATTGATTGAGCAGTTAGCTTCAATACGCCCATTGACTATTTACCTCTAAAGACTTTAGTATGACTGAATTACTATAAGGTATATTTTTACAGGCAATAAGTTACAAAAAATTTATGGGTGGCTGAAAGATTTTAAGCTGGTAAAAAACTTAAAATCTTCGGTATTTTTAGTGGGTAGTTATAGATAGAGGAAACAGCTATTTCAAACACTTAGTACACATTTCACCTTACTTAAAAGACAAATTGCTAGCAAAAAATAAGATAAGTTATCATCGCCTATTCTTTGCCTTAAACGCTCGTTACTACCTCCCTAGCCAAGGAACAATGAAGCCTTGCTCTTTAAAGATATACTTTCCTTCAGGATTGATAAAAGCATATACATACGTACCCGAAGCATCGCTGTGAGAAGCTACCTTCGCAATACCGTTGTGGAAAGGTTTTACATTATAAAACTGCGGGGGAATCGCCATTTCTCCTTTTTTATTGATGTAGCCCCAGAGGTTGTTAATTTGTACAGCCGCCAACCCTTCTGAGAATTCAGCTACATCTTGAAAATACTGGTCGAAAAGGGGATTCCCTTGCTTGTCGATGAAATACCAACTGCCATCTTCTTGTACCCCGCAGAGACCCTCACTAAAGACTTTGAGTGTCTTCTCGTAGCGAAGCGGGAGTACGACATCGCCTTGTTTATTGATAAAACCACGTCTCTCTTTCTGTTCTACCATTGCGAATCCTTCTGAGAAAGACCAAGCTTGATCCAGCACAGGCTTCACTACCCAGCGCCCCTGCCGGTCAATAAAACCTTCCTTCCCTTGTTGACTTACGAGCGCCAAGCCTTCTGAAAAGGGTAAAGCATATTCGTACTGTGCGGGAATCGCCAGCTTACCAGTGGTATCAATAAAGCCCCACTTGAGGTGATCCACTTCTACAGGTGCCAAGCCTTCTGAGAAGCTCCCGCCATCGGTAAAGTGAAAATCAATGGCTACTTTACCCGTTGTATCAATGTAACCTAGTTGTTCTTCCAGAAAAACGGGTGCAAGTCCTTCTGAAAAATAGGAACGGTATTGATAACGCGGTTGAATCACCAGCTTCCCTTGTTCATCAACAAAACCCATTTTACCTGCAAGTTCTACTTGGCAAAGCCCTTCTTCGAACTGGTAAATGTATTCATAAGTGGGCGGAACAACGATATCGCCTTGTTGATTGATAAAACCAAAACGCTTTTTTTGCCGAAAGGCAAAGAGATGTTGTGTATCAGAAGAATCTTGTGTCATACAAGCGGTATTCGTGAGATTAGTTAGTAAATAGGATGAGCATAAATAACCCTTTTCATCTAGGGCTGAATGCTAGTGAGATTTCATTATTATCTCCAGCCATTTGTTCTTTATACTTGTCGATTTTACCAGTAAGTTCTCCCGTTCTCATAGGAATTACTACTGGGGGTATGTTTATTTTGGAAGTTTCTCGCTTTTGCTTTTTTTCTCCACCCATATGTATTTATTTTAGGCTCTAAAAGATTTGCAATTTGATATGGAACATGCCTATTATCAGCGCCTAGAAAAGGAGTTTGATTGGTTAGAATATAAGATTATAGACCAGCTTCTGACGCAGTATCCTCAACTCAGTGAGCACTTTCTTTTGTACAGCAGTGCTGACTTTGTAGAAACGTCGAAAGATACTACCGAAAACTTTTATACCAAAATAACAAAAGATCTTTCTATAAATGAAAGATTTTTGTTGGTGATGAGCTTGGCTGCTTATATGGCACCTCACAGGTTTGAGCCTTTTCATAAAGTAGAAAGAGCCGTAGGCGGCTGGGTTCCTTTGTTTGGTGGGCTTAGAGACCAAGACTCAAAGCATTTTATGCCTACCTTTCAAACAGCCCTCTTTATTCTCTCGGGTATCAATACTGACGAGCGATTTAATTTACTTCCTCTTTTTGCACCTGATAATGTTCTATACAAACAAGGTTTATTGATGACACCTCCTGGTCACTTTAAGCCAGACTACCCTTTACAACTTACCCACAATGGCTTACAGCTCTTACTTACCGGACAACCTTATCAACCACAATACAGTGCTGAGTTTCCTGCTTCGCAACTAGAAACTTCTTACGACTGGAGTGATTTGGTACTTTCTAAGGCAGTGATGCAGCAGGTAGAAGAAATAAAGCATTGGATTATCCACGAAAAACAAATTATGCAGGAGTGGGAGCTGAGTAAGCACTTAAAAAAAGGGTATCGGGCTATTTTTTCAGGTAAGTCAGGAACAGGCAAAACGCTTACTGCTACCTTGCTAGGCAAAGAAACTGAGTTGCCTGTATACAGAATAGATATCTCTAGCTTGGTTTCGAAGTATGTAGGAGAAACAGAAAAAAACCTAGAAAGCCTCTTTCAAATGGCTGAAAACCGTAACTGGATTCTCTTTTTCGACGAGGCAGAGAGTTTGTTTAGCCGTAGGTCTGCTGCTAAGAATGCCAACGATAACTACGCCAATCAGACAGTGGGCTACTTGCTACAGCGTGTAGAGGATTACAACGGTATGATTATTTTGTGTACCAACAAACCCACTAACATTGATGCTGCCTTTACGCGCCGCTTTCAATCTATCATTACTTTTCCTGAGCCTTCTGAAGAAGAACGACTTCGCTTATGGGAAAAGACCTTCCAGCAGACCCACTTAGCAATTAGCGAGGAGATCGACTTCAAGCAGCTAGCTAAAACGTATAATCGTATTACGGGTGGTATTTTAATCAACATATTGCGTAACTGTGCCATTCGAGCTGCACAAGCTAAGCGTCAAGTAATTTTGTGGGAAGATATGTTGTTCTCTCTAAAAAAGGAGTACAGCAAACATCAGTTTATGTGGGTAGAGCCTACAGTAAAAAAGGTATAGATAGCACAGCATAGTATAGATGAGTGTAAAAAGTATTTTACTAACTAGTATAAAACAACATGGCTGGACAGGTTTTAAGGCAGTTCTATGGCTACTTACACCTTTTTGGACAGGCTGCCAGACTGAGCAGCCCTCTTTTGTGACAGCGCTGGAGCAACAAGTAACAAGCCGAGAACTACAGATTGTAAGGCGAATTAAACTCACCGACCAAGGCGCTATTAGACTAAGTACAGACTCAAGCGTTCGTCAATACGATCGAAAAAATCGACTAGTCATCAAAGACGAGCAGTATTATTATCAATATGACTCTCTTGGTCGCCTTACAGATAAATGGTTTTTTACGGAAGATAAATCGACACGCCATTGGCAGTACGTTTATGATCCAGATGGTAAGCTAAGTCGTATTGAATACTTGCCCCACCAAGACTCACTCTTTTTATGGAAAAACTTCGAATATGATACTGCTAAACGCCTCCAACGAGAAGTTTGGTACAAGGCACCTCAAGATTCCTTGCAAGTATTGGGCACCCATTTTTATCAGTATCCTTCTGATCGGCAAAAGATGATGATCACCACCCATTACTTAGAAGAGGAAAGTCGTAACGATTCCACCTTCATTATATTCCTATACGATTCTCTTGCGCGGCTTACGAAGAAAATAGAGATTGCCAACAACGAGAGTGGTCTTACTTATCAAACGCAATACCGTTACGATACGCTAGGTCGTAGCGCTTCTATACGCTTCAGTGGGCTAATGCCTCCGCGAGATAATATCGCTGATTATCCCTATCGTCGCTTAGTATACACCTATGACCAACAGGGTAGAAAAAAAGAAGCCATCAACTACTTGGAAACCTCAAAGGGTCGTATTCCGTACACCAAAACATTATATACTTACAAAAAACTTCCAGCACCATAACCAATCTCTACTTTTTTAATTAGATTTGAACCACTTTACACCCGATTACGTGAATCACGGCGTTCCCCAAGTGAAACCTGTAAGAAGGCTTGTCAAATGGATATAAAAATCCTGTATTATACATGAATGTATCAGATAGAAAGTTGAGTGAGCTTAAAACTAGCATAAAGAAAATAGTCCTTTTGTCCTTAGTATGGATGGCCTGCGTTATCAGCCTACGGGCGCAAAATACCCTTACGCAGACCGCCTCTAGTCGTTATTTCGAAAACGGCCTAGCCTTGTGGAACAAAGAAAAATACACCGCGGCACAGAAGTCTTTTGAGCAGTATCTACAAGAAACAAATACTCCGTCCTTACGGCATATCGAAGCAAAATACTACATCGCTTTGGCAGCCTTGTACTTAGATCATCCAGAGGCACTTTTGAAACTAGAGCAGTTCATTAGGGAATACCCGTATCACCCAAAAACGGTACAGGCTTATTATGCCTTAGGTGATCACTATTACCTTCTTAAAGATTACCAGAAAACGATTTTCTATCTGGAAAAAGTAGAAACTGACCGAATTAGCGCTGAGAAGCGTATTGAAACCCAGTTTAAACTGGCCTATGCCTACCTAATGGAGCAACAATATGCCCCTGCCCTCACTAATTTTAGTGTTCTTAAAAAATACCCTAACACCTATACACAAGCCGCTAACTATTACAGTGGTTTTATCTACTTTAAACAAGAAAAATATAAGGAAGCGTTGGTAGACTTGACCCAAGTAAAGAACGATCCTACCTATCAATCTCAAGCCGCTTATTTAATTACCTACATTTATTACACCCAGAAGAAATACGATGAAGTGATTGCCTACGGAGAGGGCTTGAAAGGGAATCAACCTGCTGATGTATATCTACTGGTGGGGGATGCCTACTACCAAAAAAAGATGTATCCGCAAGCTGCCACTTGGTTTACACAGTATCAAAAAGCCAAAGGAGGAAAACTACAAGGTGAAATTGCCTACCGAGTAGCCCATACTTACTACGAAATACAGCAATACGAACAAGCTATACAAGGCTTTAAAGAGGTGGCGGCAGCTTCCGATCCCGAAGCACTCTCACCGCTGGCACAGAATGCTACTTACCATTTAGGACTCAGCTATATGCAAGTGGAAAATAAACCCTTTGCCCTCAATGCGTTTGCTCAATCGCGCCAAGCCACACATTATCCTCGCATCGCTCGCCTATCTGATTTCTACTACGGAAAGGTAGCTTTTGATTTGGGGCAGTATGCCACCGCGTTAGAGGTGCTTAAACTATACGTTCGGGAGTACCCTACTACACCAGAAGCACAGGAAGCCAACGAGCTGATCTCAGAGGCTTACCTTAATAATGATAACTACCAAGAGGCGATTGATTACATTGCTTCCCTGCCACAGCGCAATACAAACATCAATAAAGCCTACCAAAAGCTCACCTTTGCGAAAGGTAGCCAAGACTACAACCAAGAAGCCTATGAGTCAGCGGTAAAATACTTCCAGCAGTCTGCCCAAATTGGCATTGATAAACCACTAGAAGCTAAAGCATGGTACTATATGGGCGAGGCCTTTAGTATCGGTAAACGCTACCAAGAAGCCATTCCTTATTATCAAAAAGCCTTGGCGCTTTCTACCGAACGGGTCATTCCTACACGCTACGCCCTTGCTTATGCACACTATAATTTACAAGCCTACGACGAAGCCAAAAACTATTTACAACAATACATTGCTGCCAAGCCTTCTAATAAAACGAAGCTAGCCGACGCTTACATTCGCTTAGCAGACTGCTACTACATAGAGAAAGCCTACGATCGTGCGCTCGATCAGTACGACAATGCCCTCAATACTGCCACCAAAGATGAAGACTACGTATATTACCAAAAAGGTGTTATATGGAGCTTAAAAGGGAAGGAGAATTTGGCTGAAACCAGTCTACAAAAAGTACTACGCAACTACAAAGACTCTCCCTATTACGATGAAGCCCTCTTTCAATTGGCACAGATTGATTTGCAGCAAAACCGTTTGGACGCCGCTATTAAAGGCTTTTCTCAATTGATTGAAGAACGTCCGCAGAGCAATACAGTTCCCTATGCCTTACTACGCAGGGCAGTCGCGTATAACAGCCTAGGCGATAAAGAAAAAGCAGTAACTGATTACAAGCGTATTGTAGATGACTATACAACGCAAAAAGTAGCTTCCAATGCACTGTACGGCTTACAAGCGCTCTTGGGAGAATTGGGCAGAGATACAGAGTTTCAGGGAGTTTTAGCCAAGTATAAAACCAATAATCCAGATGACAACACCCTAGAAAGTATTGAGTTTGAGGCTGCCAAAAATGTCTATTTCGCGCAGAACTACCCGAAAGCCATTCAAGTACTTGAACTCTTTTTACAGGAGCATCCTGAGAGCGAGCTGGCTTACGATGCTACTTACTACTTAGCAGAGGCGTATTACCGTAATAATAATCCTAAAGAAGCTTTACAGTATCATCAGCAGGTAGTAGCCACACAAAAAAGCGGTAGCTACACCCGCTCTTTGCAACGTACTGCCGAATTAGTCAAGCAAGAAAAAGGCATCGCCGCTACCATTCCCTACTATCGCTTGCTCTCTCAAGCAGCCGTCAATAAACGAGAAGAGGCCATTGCTTGGACAGGTTTAATAGAAGGATACTATCAAACCACGCAGTACGATTCTACCTTGTATTTTGCTAGTAAAACCTTGGCGCAGAGTAGCAATCAAACGGCTATTAACACGGCCAATCTTTACAAAGGAAAAGTAGCTTATGCCCAAGGCGACTTGGATACAGCACTCAATGCGTTCTTACAAACCACCAATACCGCAAAAGATGAGCGAGGCGCTGAGGCACAGTATCGGCTAGCAGAGGTGCTCTATCAACAAAAACAGTATAAACAGTCAATAGAAACCTTATTTGAACTTAACGATCGCTACCGTACCTACGCCTACTGGCGAGGCAAGGCTTACCTATTGATTGCTGACAACTACATTGCTCTTGATGAAATCTTCCAAGCCAAGGCTACTTTAAATTCTATCATAGATAACGCTGAAGAAGAAACGCTGAGAGCAGAGGCCAAGAAGAAACTCGACCAACTTAAATAAAAAGATTTTCTATGAAATATATTGTAATGACCCTTTCCTTTCTTTTGGTTGCCCAAGTGGGTGTAGCACAGAAAGACTGGGTACGTGAAGGAGTAGAAGATACTGAGTTTGTAATAGAAAAAGAGCGAGAAAATACTTTACCGCCTGCCAATCGTAATTACGAGAAAATTAGCTATTCTCCCAAGCCTGCCAATCGTAGCAGGCTCACTTACGATCTGCAGACCTTAGATCCTTATCAAGTAGCGGACGTAAAAATAGATGTCTCTCCACAAGCGGTTCGTTTACCTCGTTCGGATGTACCGCTTGGTAATTATGCTAGGCTAGGCTTTGGTAACTATACCACTCCTTACGCAGATATTTATTTGGGCAGTGAAAAAAATGAAGCGTATCAGTACTACGCCCACTACCATCACTTGTCGTCGCGTACTGGCGAAGTAGCCGATGAGAACTCGGGCAATGCCCGCCATCGCTTACATTTAGGGGGTACTTACTTTGCTGATAATTTTGCCATTGAAGGCAAAGCTGCTTATCGCCGTGATCGGTACTTTTTTTATGGCTATGACCCCAATTTAATAGAAATCAACGATAATGATAGTATACGACAGGTTTTGAATGATTTTGAGATAGAAGGGGTCATCAGAAGTACCGATGCAGAAAGCCCACTACAGTTTGAAGTAGGCGCTGGCTATGCAACGATCTCTGATGATGCTTTGACTACTGAGCGTCAATTTAAAATTCCAGCCCAAATTAGGTATCGTCTTAACGAGCAGAGCCGTTTAGAAGCCTCCTTTGCTGCCTATTTAATGCGACGTACAGACTCTTCGGAGATTAATCGTAACTTTATTAGCTTACAGCCTCGTTATTTTTTCAATACGGATCGCTTTCAGGTAGAGATAGGTTTGAATACTGTATATGAGGACGATACGGTAAGTAATACCAACAATGTTCATCTCTATCCACACCTAGAAGTGGGTTATCGGCTGTTCTACGACATTGTCTTGTTTGGAGGGATTACAGGCGATATGGAGCGTACCAGCTACCGCCAATATATCAGAGAGAACCCCTTCTTAGCCCCAGAAATCAATCTCATTCATAGCAACAAGCAGTTTGCGCTGTATGGTGGGATTAGAGGAAACCTCACACCACAACTCAATGTAGAAGCACAGGTTACCTACAGTACCTATGAGAATTTATATTTCTATCTTAATGACTTGCAGGACTCTACCCGTTTTACAGTTGTTTACAACGACCAAAGCACTCGCTTGTTCAGTCTCAAAGCTGCTGCTTACTACGAAGTGAACGAACGCTTACGAACAAGCCTGCAAGCAGAGTTCCTAGGTTATACTTTTGAAGATGACGTGCAAGAAGCTGCTTGGCATCGTCCTAATTTTCAGGCGCACTTATTGGGTAGCTATCAGCTCCTGGAAGAGCTCTCTTTTACTGCTAACTTGTTTTTGATTGATGGAATCGAAGCCTTGCAGGTAAGTGATGGGACACAGGTAAGTCTAGACCCGCTATTCGACCTGAGCCTACAAGCAGATTATTGGTTTTCTGAAAAATTTTCTGCATTTTTATCAGCCAACAATTTAACATCCAATAGTTATCAACGATACTTGAATTATCCCGTACGAGGATTTAACTTTTTAGTAGGTTTAACTTATGCATTTTAGTTTATGGCCGTAGCAAAATACATTCAAGAGTTACTTCATGTAGAGGAAGAAGTGATTATCAATGACCTAGGCACTTTACAAACCCACTACACAAGTGCCGATATTAATACTTCTACGCATACTTTTAGCCCTCCCTCTAAGGATATTTCTTTTAACGAACGTGATAAGATATCAAATGGAGTACTAGAAGGGATCATCGCAGAACGAGAGGGTGTTACCCGAGAAGAGGCCAAAGAGCAAGTACAACAGTTTGTAAGTGCTTTAAAGATTGACTTGGGTATTCATAAAAAATATGAACTCTCTCAAGTAGGAACCTTCTCTTTACAGTATGAGGATCAACTTACTTTTCAACAAGATACCGCTCATAACTATTTGTTAGAAAGCTTCGGTTTGCCTGAAATTTTCGGAAAGCCTATAGATCGTCTAGCTGATGACGATACAAAGAAAACTGCGCTTCCTTCTTCTAAAGAGAAGGCTACTACCAAGAAAGCCAAGCTTCCTCCTACTAGAAAGAAAAACAAAACCAACTGGGGTGCTGTAGCAGCGATTGGTTCACTAGCCTTGGTAGCGATTTGGGTAGGGCTTGTACTTTTTGTAAACGATAACCTCAATCCCTTCAAGTACTTCACGAGTAACACAACTGATACCACGCAAATAGCCAGCGAAGAGACGGTAGAAACGGATGATTTTGCTGATGTAACGGTAGAAAAAGACGTGACTACTGTACCCGAAGATAATACAGAGGCGGAAGAAGTTACGCCTGCCGAAGAACAGGGAATCGCCACGCGTTTAGAAGAGGATATCCCTCCGGTTGAGAATACACCCCCGCCTACCAATAATAACCAAACGTATGTAGCTACCCCACAACCACGCACAGAGGACTTTTCTGACTTAGAAGTACTCGTCTTTTCTGGAAAGAAAGACCGCTATCATATCATTATTGGAAGTTTTGCAGATAAGTATAATGCCTTGAAAATGACAAGACGCCTTCTTGATCGTGGTGTGAGGAACTTGAAAGTAGTTCCTCCTTTTGATAGCCAAAATCGTTATCGAGTAGCCCACGAAAACTTTAACAGTAAAGAGGAAGCAGAAAGCAGGGCTAATAAACTGAAACCTACCTTTGGATCAGATATATGGGTTTTATATTACTAATCACCACCAACAAGTTTTTATGTTCTTATTACAAATCGACACCCTCTCTACGGCTGTAGACAGTCTTCAACAAAATAGCGGTTCTAGTACACAAGAGGAGGTACTTTCCCTCTTCGATTTACTGACCAAAGGTGGTTGGATTATGATTCCTATTGCCTTGTTGTCGGTAGTGACCGTTTATCTATTTGTTGAGCGCCTCTTTACCATACAAAAGGCCTCCAAAACGCCTACTAATTTTATGGAGCAAATTAAAGTACTTGTACTTAATAATGATATATCGGGGGCTAAGAACCTTTGCATTCGAGAAAATACACCCATTGCACGTATGGTCGAGAAGGGTATTACGCGGATTGGGAGCCCGCTCAAAAACATAGAGGCTTCCATAGAAAATGTGGGAAAAATAGAAATCTATCGGCTAGAAAAAAACTTATCCATTTTGGCTACCATTTCTGGAGCCGCTCCTATGATTGGCTTCTTGGGTACAGTGACAGGGATGATCCAAGCTTTTATGAACATTGCAAATATTGAAGGACAAGTTACCCCTGGCGATCTATCAACAGGTATTTACGAAGCGATGATTACAACTGCAGCGGGACTAGTTGTAGGGATTATGGCCTATCTAGCCTATAATTTTCTTGTGGCAAGGGTGCAAAAGCAAATCCACGCGATGGAGTACACGTCCATTAACTTTATTGACTTACTACAAGAACCCAATTAATTTATCTAAAAAATACTATGGGATTAGAATCGAAAAATAAGATTAGCCCCACGTTTAGTCTGTCTTCTATGACTGACGTTATTTTCTTGTTGTTGATCTTTTTTATGCTTACCTCTTCTGCGGTTACGCCCTCAGGAATACCCGTCAACCAGCCTTCTAGTAAGAGTGCAGAAATTGCCTTACAGAAAGTAGGGGTCACCATTACCGCCGATCTTGAATATTTCGTAGACGGAGAAAAAGTAGCTGACTTGGCAGCACTAGAACAGCGGCTAAAAGTGATACTAAACGACACTCAGAAAAAAGAAGGCGGCATTATTTTGTATGTTGATAAAGCTGTTACAACAGAATATCTTATCCAAGTAGCAGGCATTGCCAAGTCGCTAGGTGCCAAAGTGACTGTCGCTACGAAACCTGCTAGTTAAGTTAGCAAGGTATTTGTTATTATGATAAGGCTGAATAATAAAGGTTGTGAAACCAATTCCCATGAAATTGTCGCAAGAAGAAAAAAAAAGTAGAAAAGTAGGCTTAGCTGTCTCTATCGTACTTCACATAGTATTGGTAGCGATCTTCTTGTATACCTTTGCTTGGACCCCACCTAACCCACCACCACCAGAACTGGGGATAGCCCTATCACTGGGTACCGATGAGCAAGGCAGTGGAGACTTACCCGACTTTAGTAACGCAGCAGGTGCACTTACGGAGCGTGAAGAGCCTACCCCAGAAAACACAACAGCTCCCTCAGAGATTACCTCAGAAGATATTATAAAAGAAGCAGAAAGCGATGTAGTCGCAGAAAAGACACCTATCAAGAAAAAAGCCCCTGCCCCTAAGAAACAACCCCAGAAAGTAAAAAAGCAAAAAAAAGTAAATACGCGTAGCCTGATGGAAGGCAATGGAAAAGGTGAAAGCAATACCCCAGGTAATAAAGGAAAAGAACAAGGAACACCTGATGGCAGAAGCATTTATAGTGCAAACGGTGCTGGTGGTGATGATCCATTTAATGTACAAGGCTGGCGACTCAATTGTGATTTGAAAGTAAATGATCGCTCTGGCGAATCAGGAAAGATTATTTTTGAGATTGAGATTGATGACCAAGGCTACCTAACGGGTATTAAGCCTAAGAACTACAATGTAAGTCCTGCTCTTATGAACCTTTACAAGCAAACGGTACAGAGCCAAATAGAAGATTGTTTAGAAAAAAAAGATGCCAATGCGCCGCCTCGTGCCAAAGGAACCCTTACCTTTATTTTAAAGGCCAAATAGGAACTACATTAGTTCATCTCCTCCAGTACAGCCTTTAAATGTTTCAAATGTTTTCTGTATAGCTTATTAATATAGAGTCTATGTAGTGGATAAGCCATCAGTATAGAAAAAAGGAGGATCAATACCATCGTTACTGTAAAAGAGACATTGCTATAGAGATCTATAGGTTTACCTCCTAAAGCATAGCCATAAAGCCCTCCAAGCGTTGTACCCAGCGGAATTAATACCATATTACAGTACAGAGAAATTTTAATAGCTCTTTCCATACAAAATATTAAGCGTTGTGTCGCTGCTCTTAGGTTGTCAGAAAGATCATAGTTACTTTTGATCCACCGCCAAAAATACAGGTAGACCATACTGGTGGCGCTACAAAAAAATACAATAAAGCTCGTGAGTGTTATCTGTAAGGTCGTATTAGATAGGCTAGGGATGAAAGCTAAAAATAGTACTCCTATCGCAAGGCTCAATATCACCTCGCCCAATAAATTACGCTTAATCTTCGCTACCACACTATGGCTTCGCTGACGAAGTAGGGCCAGCAACTGAGCCGCCTCAATCGGCTTTATCTCTTCTTGTACGGCTTCTTGCTGTTCTTTCCAAAGGGTTTTAAGCGCATCTAATTCCATTCGTTAAGAGTCAATGGGTTGTAGCATAAGTTTTCTAAGCTTTTCTTTAATACGAGAAATTCTTACTCTTAAGTTGTTTTGTGTAATCCCTACAATCTGAGCAATTTCTTCGTAGCTTTTTTCTTCTAAGTAAAGAAGAACAATGGCTTTTTCTATGGTTTTTAGTTGGCGTATTGCCCAATATAATAACTTCTTTCTTTCTTCTTTTTCTTCATCTACCTCTGGTGCAGCCATTTCGTAGACTTCTTTAGGTAAATCTACGAGTGATGGTTTTCTTTTTTCCTTTCTTAAAAAGGAGATCGCTACATTCAGCCCAATCCGATATACCCAAGTAGAAAACTTGGCTTCTCCTCTAAACTTTGGATAAGCGCGCCAAAGCTGTACCAAGATTTCTTGAAAGAGGTCTTGCTTATCTACTGCTTCTGGGCAATAAAGGTGACATATCTTCCATAAGATGCCTTGTACTTCGTTGAGCTTCTGTAAAAATTCCTGTTCGCTTCGCACCAGTAATCTACTGAGTAAGTCGTTTAAGTGATAAATTTATTACAACAATATTTCCTAATTTAGAAATATTGAAGGGTTTTTCATAAAATTCTTGTCTTATCCCTCTCTAAGTCAGTAGAAAAAGTAGTGCAAACAAAATAAGTCTTTCAAAGCTTATTATTGCTATACCATCATTTTTTTAATACTTCCAAGTATGAATAATCAGTTTTTCGACCAGGTTGCCAATGCTTACAAGAAGTTTCAGATCAGCCAGTCGCCCCAAATGAATATCGTATGGGGGTTCTTCTTATACACCGCCATAGGTTTTATATTGCTTTGTCTGCCTATTTTTCATCAAACATCCGTATCTATTCTGGATAGTCTCTTCATTGCTACTTCGGCTGTTTCTACCACCGGATTAGTAACCATCAGTGTCGTCGATTCATACAATATTTTTGGGCAAATTATCGTCATGCTTCTCTTTCAGTTGGGAGGTATTGGCTACATGACACTCACCACTTACTTTCTTTTATTCACTAAAAAGAGAGTCTCTCGGTGGCACGATAGCATCATCAATGCCGAGTTCACCATGCCAAAATCCATTCGTACACACGACTTTATAAAAAGTGTTATCGGCTTTACCTTACTGATGGAAGCATTGGGTACGATCGCCTTCTCTGTTGCTTTTTTTCTAGAAGGGATGTCTCCTCTAAAAGCCATCTGGTATGGCCTTTTTCATAGCATTTCGGCTATCTGTACGGCTGGTTTTGCACTTTTTGACAATGGGTTTGTAGGCTATCAAGACAATGTTTTTATCAACCTTATCATTTCTACGCTTGCCATAGCTGGGTCTTTAGGCTTCATCGTGATTACCGATTTATGGTACAGAGCTACAGGTAAATCAGATAAGGTCTGCTTTACAACTAAGATTGTAATGGTGGGTTTTATTTTTCTACTTACTGTTGGTACGTTGCTCATATACTTTACCGAGGGGAGCAACTTCGGTGAGTCCTACGTATTTTTAAAGTCATTTTTCCAAGCTATGACTTCCATGACTACGGTAGGTTTCAATACTGTTTCTACTGGCGGGCTCTCCTTACCCATTCTCTTGGCAGTTATTTTTCTGATGTACATAGGTGCCTCCCCTTCTGGTACTTCTGGAGGACTTAAAATCACAACACTAACGGCCGTAGTATCGGTGTTGAAAAGCCGTATTTTTGGACAAAAGCGAATTACATTCTGGGGAAG
>ERZ1740058.698-NODE-698-length-22391-cov-9.365464_pt1 | contig 22391 bp, 16 predicted proteins | sample MGYA00581745_ERZ1740058 | MGnify/ENA primary metagenome ERZ1740058 (study PRJEB43018, sample SAMN04849742) | marine metagenome | isolation source: floating plastic debris | place: Pacific Ocean | collected 2008-08-30 | study: EMG produced TPA metagenomics assembly... | reverse complement strand
GGAGCGCGTGTCCATGGTGACCCTCGATAGCCTGATCGAGCGCTACGGGATGCCCGCCTTCGTTAAGATCGATGTCGAGGGTTTTGAGATCGAGGTGCTGTCCGGGCTATCGCACCCCGTTGCGATGGTATCCGTCGAATACCTCCCGGGTTTTGCGAACCTCACCCATCAGGTCCTGGACCGGCTTGGGGCTCTCGGCCCCTACCGCTTCAACCCGATCGTCGGCGAACGGTCAGACTTTCTATGGCCGGACTGGCGGCCTGCTGCGGCAGTGCGCGAATGGCTCGCAACGCTGGCGCCCGACGCATCCTCAGGCGATCTCTTCGCCAAGCTCGACCAATAGCACGCGGGCGCGGCACTCGGCAGGCGCCGGCACGCCCGGTCAGGAGCTGCCCGATCTCGGCCGCGCTGCCACCCGGACCGCGAGGATGCCTGGCAAAGCGCAGACGAGGAACGCCACGCCAAACGCAACGCTTGCGGCAAGCCCTTCAGCCGCACTCGCCCCGGCGAGCGGCAGTAATGCCGCTGCCGCGCCCTCGCGCAGCCCCCATCCGCTGACGGAGACCGGGATCAACATCGCAAAAAGTATCATCGGCACCACGATCACTGCCGTCGCCGGTGGTAGCGTCACGCCGATTGCGGCGGCACAACACGCAAATCCCACGATGTTGCAAAGCGCTGTGCCGACGCTCAGCAGAACCTGACGTCCCCGGACCTCTCGCGCAGCCAACGCATGCAGTCCCGTCGCCCAAAACGACGCCAAAGCCCGCCCGACGCGGCCCGGCAGCCGCAGTCCCGGCAGACCAAGCAGCACCAACGCGATCACACTGCCCACCAAGCCGATCACCACCGGCGTCAGCAGCCAGCCAGGCCATGCGAAAACGCCGGGTACAATCAGCGACCCCACCACCGCGACGCCAAAAATGGCGAGAAGCGCGATCTGACCCGCCAGCCGCTCAAACAGCACCGCCTGGCCGGACGACACCAACCCCGCCTGCGCGCGCGAGCGCATCGCCCGACCAGCGTCTCCCAGGACGCCCCCGGGAAGCGCCTGGTTGACCATTTGGGCGAGGTAATACTCCCGCAGCGCAGTCCCGCGGTCGAGCACAATGCCAAGCTGCCCCGCGGTCAGCTGCCACCGAAACGCCGACAAAACGGTCTGCGCGGTCAGCGCCAAAAGGGCAGCCGCCAGCCATCGTGGATCTGCGCCGGCTAGATGCCGGATCGCGTTTTCACCATCAGCGACCCGCCAGACGAGCACCAAAAGCGCCAGGGCAATGACCGCGGGAAGCACCTTCACCGTTGTCTTGAACAGCGCCCGATCCACGCCTCAGCCCTCCGACCGAGCCGACGCCGCACTGAATGTCGTGAGGAAGCGGTCGCGCATCTGATCCATGGAGACGACTGGCGCATCGGCCGGCGGGATCAGCCCAGGGGACAAAGACCAATCGCGCGCTGCGCGTTCCACCAGATGCGCCGGACCGATCACGTGGATCGGGACGTCCGGCCGCTCGTCGAGGGCGATGAAGCCCGCCGCCTGGTGGTCGCCCACGATGATGAGAAGCGGCGGGTGATCCGCGTTACGGGCTGCATAGGACAGCACCGCCTGTAGCGCGTAGTCGACGGCAAGCCGGTACTGCGCACGCACCCTGTCCCTGTCGCGCCAGACCACGGTGGGCGTGTCGCCAGACGTCGCCATAGCGTTGAAAATCCGGCCGTCGCCGATGGCCTCCCACTCCACAAGATCTGGCACAGGCACAAAGGGCGCGTGTGAGGACCCCGTCGCCACTTGGACGAACCTGTGCCTGCCTTCGGACGATGCCTCCCGCAGCAGTCGGTCCAGCGCGTGATAGGTGAACTGATCGGGCATGGGCACCCAGTTGAAGCTCCGCCCCTCGTAGCCGAGATCGGCCGCAGCAAGGACCGTCTCAAACCCCATCACCGCGCTTTCAGGCCAGTCGAGCGTGATCTGCGGCATTACTGCGGCGGTGTGAAACCCAGCCTTCTGAGCCAGGTGAAACATCGTCTGCCGGCCCGATGCCAGCACCGCGCCGTACTTCGTCTGCCCGTCCACCCAAAGGCCGTTGGCAAATGTCGCGTGCGACAGCCAGCTCTGCCCGCCCCTGGTGGGCGCTGCGAGAATGCCGGAGGCTGTGGCCAGACCGAGCGCACTCAGCTCCGCCTCTGCGACGCTCAGCGTCGCGCGATGCAGATCGGCATAAAACGGCGTGTCGAGGCTCGTGCGGCCATAGCTCTCCACGAAAACGATAATCACGTCTCGGTCGATCAAATCGAGCATGCCCTCGGCAGTGGCAAACGGATCATTCGCCGCGGCCGTCTTAAAGGCCCGCAAATCAGCCAATGTCGCGCGCGCGAGCTCGTACCGTTCGATCCCATAACGGGTTGTGGAGGCCGCACCCGGTGAGTTCGCCGGCAAGGCCCAACGGTCCGGCGCATCGCTGACATCGGCCGCCGCAACCCCGGTCGAGACAACGGCTCCCGCAACCGCCATCCCCCGAAGCGCGGGACGGCCCGCAGCAGCGCGCGCCCAAATGCCTGTCGCCCACCACAGCAGGGCGGCAGTCAAGGCAGCTCCAACGAGCGCCGCCAGAGCTGCCAGCGCGGCCAACACCGGCCCGACGGCCCCCACCAGGAGCCTCATTCCAGCCTCTACTAACGCGAGATCTGCGACCGGGTTAAAGCCGCGGGACAGCGCCGTAAACATGGCGTAGTCGATGCTCTTCAAGGCGGCGATGATCACCAAAGCCGCCACCATGAGGGCACGCAAAACCCCGCCGCCCCGTCCGTCCCCCACCGCCAGCAGCGCCAGCAGGATCAACGGCAACTCCAGCGGAAAGGCTGTCAGCCTTGCCCACGTCACCGCTTTGGGTTGGTCCGGCAAAACAAGCGTGACGTACAAAAGCGCTGCCGCCGCCGTCAGCGCGACTGCGGATCGGAACGCGGACCGCCTCACCGGCGCGCGTGCCAAAGCCACAGGACGTCGCGGCCAAATGACCAGCACAACGCACCGGCCGCTACGAACACACTCGTCGTTGCGATGGGATCCGGCAGACCAGGCACCTGCAAACCAATCAGCGTACCGATCTGAAGAACGCACACCGCTTTGCGGCTAAAGCGCTGCGGCAACGGCCGCGCCAGCCAAGTCCACCGCCCCGCCAGCGCCATGAAGGCATAGCGCGGCAGCGCCAGGATCAGGACCGCAACACCGGCAGCGCCAGTCGCCCAAGCGTTGAGCGCCAGGACGAGCGCAAACGCTGCGTCCACCTCCACATCGAACCGGGCACCAAAGTCAGACACGCGGCCCTGACGGTGAGCGAGCCACCCGTCGATCCCGTCGAGCCCGAGCGCCGGAACCGCCACGATCAGCACCGCCCATTCACCGAAGGGCGCCATGACGGGCGCAACAAGAGCAGCAGTCAGCACCAAACGCGCGAGCGTGGTCACGTTGCACAAGCCCATCGTCGGGTGCGGATAGCCCCGGCGCATCAGACCCACCGACAGCGTCGCGGCCCCAAGATAGGCAGCGAGTGAAACCGCGATCGCGACCGGCTCGAACCCGACTACGAGCAAGGCCACGACCGGCACGACGAACGCGCCGAACCACGCAGCTGCGATGAACTGCACGACCGGATCATGAAAGGCAGGCTGCGCCGCGCTGACAGGGCGCGCATGCAAATCGGCATGAATATCAGACATCTCGCCCGTTTTAGCGTTGTCACAAATCTTTCAACATTCTCGCCGACCGTCTGACTGCGGCTAATCGCAGCCGGTGCGCTGACGCTCACCAGGGGGTGCCCCGGCTCACGTGATCCGCCAAAGTGGTGCGAACAAGATCACGGCACGGGGAAGCGACAAGCGTGGACTGGGATGAATTTGGAGATTGGGGCAAGGCGATATCGACCTGGGCGGCCGAGTACCATCGTACGATCCGCGACCGCCCCGTCCGCGCACAAACCGAGCCTGGCGAAATCGCCGCCCAGATTCCGGCCGCACCGCCCGAACACGGCACAGCGATGGACACCATCTTTGCCGACTTTGAGCGGATTGTGATGCCGGGCATGACCCATTGGCAGCACCCCCGCTTCTTCGCTTACTTTTCAGCCAACGCCGCGCCACCGTCCATGCTGGCCGAGATGCTGGTGTCCACCATCGCCGCACAGTGCATGCTGTGGCAGACCTCGCCCGCGGCCACCGAGTTGGAAACAGCTATGATCGACTGGCTGCGGCAAGCCGTCGGGCTCCCGGATGGATACACCGGCGTCATCCAGGACAGCGCATCGTCAGCCACCCTGTCAGCCGTCGTGACAATGCGCGAGCGCGCCACGGGCTACACCGGCAACCGGCAGGGTCTCTTCGGCAAGCCGCACATGCGGATCTATTGCTCCGACCAGGTCCACAGCTCCATAGACCGCGCCATCTGGGTGGCCGGGATCGGGCAGGACAACCTCGTCAAACTGCCGGTCACAGGCGCCCGCCACGGCCTCGATCCAATGGCGCTGGCAGAGGCGATCGCGCGCGACCGCGCGGCCGGGCATGTCCCCGCCGGCATCATCGCAACGACCGGTGCGACGGGCATTGGCGCCTCGGACGATCTGGGACCCATCCTCGACATCGCGCGCGCCGAAAGCCTCTACACCCACCTCGACGCAGCGTGGGCCGGCGCAGCCATGATCTGCCCAGAAATCCGAGCCGATTTCTGGGCCGGAGTGGACGGCTACGACAGTATCGTGTTCAACCCCCACAAATGGCTCGGCGCGCAGTTCGACTGTTCGGTCCAGTTCCTGCGCGACCCCACTCCCCAACTCAACGCTTTGAAAATCGAGCCCGAATACCTAAAAACCACCGGGGTTTCGGTGCACAACTACTCAGAGTGGACGATCCCGCTTGGCCGTCGTTTCCGAGCGCTCAAGCTGTGGTTCCTGATCCGCAGCTACGGCCTCGAAGATCTGCGCACCCGACTGCGCAACCACATCGCGTGGGCATCTGAACTTTGCGAGACCTTGCGTGCGACCGATGGCATCGAGATCACCAGCGAACCCATCTTCAGCCTCTTCTCGTTCCGCTGTGATGGCGACGATGCGACGCAGCAACGCTTGGTCGATGCCCTCAACAACGACGGCCGCATCTACGTCACCCAAGGAAACTTCCAGGGAAACCGTGTAATTCGGTTCCAGGTCGGCCAGTTCGAGACGACCCGAGACGATGTCCTGATGGCGGCCGATGTCATTCGCGAGGTGTGGTCTGGCACTTCTTAGACGATAATTGACATCGCCAGTCGTCCACTAAAGTTGACTACTTCCAATGAAAGGTTCAGGCTCGCCACAAATGTGACGAAAATGTGCCTGCATGGACCATTGCTGTCACGACAAGACCGTGGTGGATCAATGCTCTATCTCGACCAGCCGAACACCGGCAGCCACGCCATCATCAGCCCCGAAATGGCGCTGATGGAAGGCCGCATCCGAACGTCCAGTGTGGACGATTTGCGATTGTTCGAGCGGGCCTTCCCCATGGACCCGCAAGTTGTCATCGCAGTCAGCCAAGAGGTCTTGGCCCGGCGTGGGGTCGACGGAACGATGTCGCCGGGCGCTGCCCGCACCCTGCTGTCTCCCAAAGAAAAAACTGATCTCTACTTTAAAGAAATCCTCCCCAAAGTCTTCCGTGCCGACCGGGCCGGCGGCTTTATCGGCAGCCTCTACTTCGTGATCGAAGGCGCCGGGGACTATACGGTTGACGTACGCCCCAGCGGCGTCAACGTGACCGAGGGCAAAGCTGCCGACGTCACCAGCCAGACGACGATCTCGATGCCCACGTTCCAGGCGATCCTGCGCTGGGAAGCGCTGGAAGACTCGGGCCAGATCGACGAGACACGGATCGTTACCGACGAGGAACGCTCCGACGAATTGTCCGACGACCAGCTCGAAATGGTGGCCGGCGGAAAAGGCCGCGGTGGTGGTGGCGGCTGTGGCGCAGAAGGCAGCGCCGGCACGGGCTGCGGCGGCGAAGGCTGTGGCGCGGACGCTGGCGCGGGGTCAGGCTGTGGCGGTGCGGCCTGCGTGACCGCCGCAGGAGCAGGCTCAGCCTGTGGCGCTGACGGCTGCGGAGCGGCGGCAGGCGTTGGAACAGGGTGTGCCGCGGCAGCATGTGGCGGCGCGGCGTGCGCAGCAGCCGCCTGCGCTGCCGATGCGTGTGGCGCCGACGCTTGCGCCGGCAACGCCTGTGGGGCCGCGGCAAGCCCTGGCGGCGCCTGCGGCGGCCAAGCCTGCGGCGCCGACTTTGCACCAGGACCCGACGTTGGCCCATGCGCGGTCAACGTCCTTCCGGTGGTGCCCTTCATCTGAATGAAAGTCAGCGCCGCTGTTAACGAAAGGGCGAGCAGGCGGCGCCAAGACAACCCGTTGACCGCACAATCGCAAAGGGAGATGCGACGCGCGCCATGGCGGTGCTACCCACCAGACTAAACCCCGCCTTGTGGGCGGCAGACCGCTCGCGTGTCGATCCAGCGCTCGGCGAAGTGGCGCTCGTCGTCATGCCCTTCTCCACGATCATGTACCCGTCCATTGCGGTCGGCCAAATCCAAGCACAGCTTCTGGCGTCCGGCCTCTCCGCCTTCAGCGCCTACATCAACGTGGAGTTTGCGGAGCGCTTTGGCATCCAGCCCTACGAGCTGATCGCCCGCCGGCGCGGGGTGGACGTGCAACTGGGCGAATGGCTGTTTGCCGAGGAAGCGTGGGATGGCCCACCCGCGATGGACGAGGCGGCGTTCTGCGCCATCGCCGAGGCCGAAACCCAAACGCTGCGCACGGTGTGGGACGACCCGCTCACTGCAATCTTGGACACAAGGCGCACGCTCGTCCCAGCGTTCTTGGACACTTGCGCACACACCCTTGCAGCGCGGTCCAGCCTGCGCGCGGTAGGCTTTTCCTGCATGTTCTCGCAGACGCTGCCCTCCATCGCGCTCGCCCGCCGGCTGAAGCAGCTACGCCCTGACATCAAAGTCGCCTTCGGTGGCCCAAGCTTTCACGCCGATATGGGCCGCGAATACATGGAAGCGCTCCCATTTGCCGACGCAGTTTGCCTCGGCGAAGGCGACCGCACCGTCGTCCCGCTGTTCCACGCCCTCGCCGCGGGCCGAGCGCCCGAGGGTCTGGGCGATGTCCTATGGCGCGAAGAGCTAGGCGGCGCAATCATCGACGGTGGCCCACCCGACCTTGCCAACGGCACCGACCTGGACGCCCTGCCCGACCCAGAATATGAGAACTATTTCCGCGCCTTGCGCAGATTCGGCTTCCTGAACAACCCCGACCTCGTCAACCGCCTCTACCTTCCGGTCGAGACATCGCGCGGCTGCTGGTGGGGCCAGATCAAGCACTGCACCTTTTGCGGCCTCAATGGCCTCGGCATGACTTATCGTGCCAAAAGCCCAGAACGCGCGCGCACCATCATAGAGGGCGCTTACACCCGCTGGGGCATCCCGCGGCTGATGGCCGTCGACAACATATTGCCCCAGCAATACTTCGACACCCTGCTGCCAGCCCTGCAAAGCGGCTCCTACGGCGGTGACATCTCGCTCTGGTACGAAATCAAAAGCAACATTTCGCGCAAGAAAGTCGAGCAGCTGGTCGATGCTGGCGTTGATGAGATCGTGCCAGGCATAGAAAGCCTGTCGACCAACATTTTAAAGCGCATCGACAAAGGGGTGACCGCGCTCAACAACGTCTTCGCCCTCAAGATGTTCGGCGAATACGGCATTAATGCGGGATGGGGCATGCTGATCCGCGCCCCTGGCGAGCGCGCGGAAGACTACACCGATATGGCGACCCTGATCCCCAAGATCGTCCACCTGCAGCCCCCCTACGGAGGGCCAAGGCCGATCGAGATGCACCGCTTCAGCCCCTACCACGCGCGCGCGGCGGAGTTCTCAGACAGCCACACCCCGCAGCCCTGGTACGCTGGCCTGTTCCCAAAAGGCGCCGTCGCGCTCGACCGTGTCGCCTACTATTTCGATGCCGATTGGCGCGATGTCACCACCGAACAGGAGCGCGCCCCGCTGGTGGACGCTGTCTGGCGGTGGGTCGAGGCCTGGCGCGAACGGCCTGAACCGCCCCAGCTGTGGTGGCTGCCGCAGCCCGATGGCACAGCGCGGATCGCCGACACCCGCACCCTACCCGGCGGAACCTTCGTCCTGGACGTCGACGAAGCAAAGCTTTTCGCCACTCTCGCCGACCCGATTAGCCGAAGCGCCTACCACCGCGCGGCGGGCACCGCTGGCATTGATCAAGCCTGCGCCGATACGATCCTCGAGCGCTTCCTGAGCCACGACTTAGCCATCGAGATGGATGGCAAAATCCTGGCCCTAGCGCTGAGCGCACGCCGTCCCGCACAAAGCCTGCAGAGCCGCCGGCAGGTTCTGTCCCGCCCCGGCCAACAGGAGCAGATCGCCGCCGCCAAGGCAGCGCGCGAGAGCGCAAACCCGTCCGCAGAGGCTCAGCGAGGCGCTCATGTTTAGGCGCCGCGTTCTCGAAAAGCGCAACGAACCCGACGCGCTCGACGAGCTCCTCGTGGTGGTCAGCCCCCGCGCCTCGCTCGCTGTTGCAGCGCTTGCCGGCGTCGTGGCGATCGCCATAGCATGGAGCCTGCTGGCAAAGATCCCGGTGAAAGTCGTGGGCCAAGGCATCCTGATGCGCCCCGGCCTAGTCGTCGACGTTCAGGGCGATGAAGAGGGCCGCGTCGCAGCCGTCCTCGCCGCGCCTGGCGAACGTGTCAGCGCTGGCCAGCCGCTGCTGCGCCTCTCCAAAGTCGCCACCGAGCGCGAACTCAACCGGCTCAACATCGAGTTCGACATCCGGCGCGATTTTGTCGAGGGCCAAAACGCCCGGGCCATCGGCGCCCGCGCGCTGGAGACCGAGCTTGCCAACGCACGCCGCAGCACGCTGACACGCGAACTCGCCTCCCTTGAGGCACTGCGCGACAGATCCGTCGCCCAGCGCGGCGAGGCGGTTCGCCAACGCCGCGAAACGCTCGCCGACATTGAAGCGCTGCTGGAGCGACAGCGGGCCGAACAGCAAGACCGCATGGAAGGGATCACATCCCTGCGCAACCGCGGGGTCGCCAACAACGCCACCCTCATCAGCGCACTCACCGCGGTGACGGCATCGGAGATCGAAGCCGCCCGCACGGCACTGCAAGTCAGCGAGACGCGGCTGTCAGAGATCGAAATCGTCAACGAAGAACTGCGCCTGTTCCGCGAGATCCAAACCGCGCGCGCCGAGCTTTCGCAGATCGAAATCGAAGAGCAACGCGCCGAACGCGAGCTATCGCAGTTCCTGCAAGACCGGCAGCAGGGCCTTGACGAACTCGCAGCGCAAATCCGCGCCATCCGGCACGAACTCGACGCCGCGCGCGTCCTGGTGAGCCCCTTCGACGGCGTCATTCTGGAGATGCTCACCGCCGACAGCGGCCTCGTATCGGTCGGCTCAACCGTCGCCACCATGAGCATCGACGCGCAGCGCCCATTCCTGCGCGTGCGGGTCGCATCCGATGCAAAGCTCGGCACGTTCCGCCTGATCGTCAACGGCCTCACCACCCGCCCGATCCCAGCCAACGCGGAAGCCGAGGAATTGGTCGCATCGCTCGCCGAACTGGGTTTGGAAGCGGACCTCGCCCTGCGCGCCGGAACGACGCTCGCCGATGGTCCCGTGGACGTGCATTTCCTGTTCGACGCAAGCGCGAGCCTGCGCCAGCGCAAGGTCGTGGAGCTCCGCGACACCGAACTCTGGACCACCGCCGGCCGTCCCGCGACCGCCTCAGCAACGCTGCTGGGCGGTGAAATCCCCGACGTCCCACTGGCCCATCTGGGCTTCTTTCCCATTGGCCTTGGCAAACAAATCCTGCCTGGCATGGAGGTGCGCATCGACCCCTCCAGCGTTCAGCGTGACCGCTTCGGCTCGCTGGTTGGCACAGTGACCGACGTGTCAGATTTCGCCGTCACCGATGAGGGACTGCGCCGCACGGTCGGCAACACTTCCGTCGCCGAAGCGCTCAGCGCTGCAGGTGCCGTCATTCAAGTGGACGCAACCCTCACGTTGGATCCCGACGACCCCAGCGGCTTTGAGTGGACGTCGAACAGCCCCGACTTCGCCATCACCGAAGGCACCACCACCACCGCCGACGTGATCGTCGAAAAGCGCCGACCCATCACGTTCGTGCTGCCGCTTTTGCGCAGCTGGTTGCTGGGTGAAAGCAGCACCGTCGCGCCCATCAACGCGGCGGCGCAATGAGCGTTGTCGAGCAAGCGCTCGACAGGGCAGCGCCCGCCAAAGGTCGGCTGAAGCAGTCCGCCTGGCCCAGCCGGCGCCGACGGATCAAAACTCCATTCGTCCAACAGCTGGAGGCGGTGGAGTGTGGCGCGGCAGCCCTCGGCGCCATCCTCGCCTATCACAAGCGCTGGGTGCCGCTGGTCGAGCTGCGCCGCCAGTGCGGGGTATCCCGCGATGGATCCAAAGCGGCCAACGTTCTGCGCGCAGCCCGCCGCTATGGCCTCACCGCGAAGGGCCTCTCTAAAGGAACACAGAGCATCAAGGGGCTCAAACCGCCCTTCATCGTGTTTTGGGAGTTCAACCACTTCCTGGTCGTGGAGGGCTTCGACCGCGAAAAAGTCTTCCTCAACGATCCGGCCGTCGGCCACCGCAGGGTCAGCTGGGCGCAGTTTGACGAGAGCTTCACCGGCGTCGTCCTCGCCATGGAGCCTGGCCCCGAGTTCGAGCCTGGCGGCACACAACCCTCGCTCATCAAAGCCCTGTGGTCGCGCACAATCGGCTCGCGCCAAGCCCTCCTCTTCATCCTCATCTGCGGCATCATCAACATCGTTCCGGGCCTTGCCGCCGCTGCCTATGTGCGCGTGCTGGTCGACGAAGTGATCGTCGGAACGAATGTCAGTTGGCTCCGCCCCATCATCGTCGCGATGGTTGTCACGCTCGCCTTCTCGCTGGCCTCGCTCGCGCTCTCCAACCTCTTCACCCGCCGCATGGCGATGGCGATGGCAGCCCGGCTCCAGGGCCAGTATGTCCGCCAACTCCTCAAGCTGCCGTACCATTTCTTTGCCCAGCGCTATGTCGGCGAGGTGGTGGCGCGCGTTGCCATCAACGATGCGCTCGTCGCCCTCATCGCCGGCCAGCTGGTCGCCGCGCTGGTGGGCGTTGTCACGATGGTCGCCTTTGGCCTGGCGCTCCTCACCTACAACCCACCGCTCACGCTGATCGGCCTCACCGCCACCGTCGCCAACTTCCTGCTGCTGCGCAGCGTGGCCGAGCGGCGGATGGAGGCCAACCTTGCCATCGCCAAAGAGCGCGGAAAGCTCGACGGCATCACCTATTCCGGCATTCGCTCCATCGAAACGCTCAAAGCCAACGGCATGGAAAACGCGTTCTTCGAAAAGTGGGCGGGTCAGTTCGCGCGCACCAACATCGCCCGCCAAAACCTCCAGGTGGACAACCAAGTCTTCGCCATCCTCCCAACCGTCACCAACACGCTCGTCAACCTCCTGACGATGGTGATCGGCGCGCTCTATGTCTTGGAAGGCGAGATGTCGTTCGGCGAGCTGATGGCCTTCAACGCGCTGATGGCGCTGTTTTTAGGCCCCATCTCGCAACTGCTCACCCTTTCGGTCGAAATCCAACAAATCCGCGGCAACGTCGCCCGCCTCGACGACGTGTTATCCGCCGAGACCATCGACGACCGCCGCAAACGCCTCGCCGACGCAAGCGAAGACGCCACCGCCTGGGACACCACAAAGGGCCGCCTATCGGGCGCCGTCGCGGTGAACGATCTGGCCTTCGGCTATCAGCCGTTGGAGCCACCCCTCATCGAAGGCTTGTCCTTTGCCATCGGGCCCGGCGATCACGTCGCGTTTGTTGGCGGCTCCGGCTCGGGCAAATCCACTGTCGCGAAGCTGGTGGCTGGTCTCCTCGAGCCCCGCGCGGGCGGGATCACCTTCGACGGGTGTGCCGCCCACACCATCGACCGCGAAACCCTCGCCGCGTCCATCGCCTTTGTCGACCAGGACATCCACGTCTTCGCCGGCACGATCCGCGATAACCTCACCCTGTGGGATGACACGACCCCCGACGAATGGCTGATCGATGCCCTGCGCGACGCCGGTCTCCACGATGACGTCATGGAGCGGCCGGGCGGGCTCGACACCGAGGTGGCCGAAGACGGCCGCAACTTCTCCGGGGGACAGCGCCAGAGGATCGAGCTCGCCCGTGCCCTCGCCCGCCGACCCAGCCTCATCATCCTCGACGAAGCCACCAGCGGCCTCGATGTCGTCACCGAAGAAACAGTGATGGCGCGCCTGCGCCGCCGCCGCTGCGCCGCGCTCATTGTTGCCCACCGCCTATCGACCGTGCGCCACGCCAACCACATCATCGTCATGCAGCGCGGCCGCGTGGTCGAAACCGGCGACCACGACACGCTCTGGCGCGAAGGCGGCCTTTACCGTGAACTGGTGCGCCATGAAGGATGACGCCGAACACGGACAGGAAATCGTGCAGCTCACCATGCTGGACGAGCTGCCACTGGCGGGCACCCAACAGTCCGTGCGTGTCACCGAGGGCTTCGCCCACCTCTACGTCTGCCTCCACGACGAAGCCGGGCGTTTGGGCCTGCCGCACTACATCGCAACGCTACGGCCCGGCGACATCGCGATCGCCATGCCGGACACAGTCGGTCCCGATGGCCTCCGCGCAACATTATCGCTCGTCGCACAGGCCCCACTCACGCTTACCCAACCGCGTGCCGTCGGCGCGGTCCCGGACATCACCTGGCGTGAGGCCGTGGCGTGGTGCCAAACGCTGGCCCGGGACCTCGCGCAACTCTCCCCCCCTGGCGTTCCGGTCACAGCCGACCCACCGGCAGACGTTCAAGTCGCCGCCGGCGACGCATTCAGACCCGCTGGTTCCGCCCTCGCGCTTGTCTCCCTCTCGAGCGGCGAGGCGCAGCTTTGCGGCGTTGACAGCGCGATCTGGCGCGCCGACGATAACCCCATTCTGGTCAACCACGGCGGCTGGCTCGTCTCCGGCGAAGACGGCGCCCTCGCCAACCTTCAGCCGCTCCCCGACGAAGACCAACGTCGCGGCGCAATGCCGGCCGCCCATCAAACCACGGAACTCTGGCTCGCCGTCCGGCAGCACCACTTGGCGACGGAGCGCGCACGCGAGACCGCGCGGCTCGCAGCCGCCGGCGAGCGCCATCGCCAGGAGCTTGCGGGCGCCGTCGCGGCACTGCGCTTCACCGACAGCGACACGGCGCGCAAAAGGTTCAGCACGCCCTCCGACCCGCTGGCCGCAGCCCTGATGATCGCCGGCGATGTCCTTGGCGTCCCCATCGATCCTGCCGCGGCCGGCCCCGAAACGCTGCACTCTTCCGAACGCGTCAGCCGCGCGCTGGAAAAATCCGGCGGACGGGCGCGCCGCGTCAACCTCACCGGCTCCTGGACCACGGGCGACGCCGGCGTCATCCTCGCCTTCGCCCGCGACGGCACACCCCGCCTCTTCGTGCCGCGCGCCCACACGCTCAACCTTCGCCTCGACTATGAGCGGATCGACCTCGACACAGGCGCTCAAAACCCCGTCACTCCCGACGACATCGCTGACCTCCAGCCCTCCGGCTACTCCTTCATCGCAGCGCTCCCCGACGTGCGGGACGAGAAGAAAAAGGCCAACTTCCTCGCGCTCAGCCTGTTTGCGATCCGCCCGCAACTGCCAGACATGAAGGTCGTCATGGCGCTGATCTTGGTCAGCACAGCCCTGACGCTCCTCGTGCCTGTGGCGCACTTCATCATCATCGATAAAGTGATCCCGAACGACGAGCGCGCCCTCCTCATCGGCATCGGCATCGGGGTGGCAGCGCTGACACTGTGCACGTTCGCTTTTGGGATGGCCCAGTCGTTCGTTAACTTGCGCATCCAGTTCAAGCTGCACGAGCGGTTGCAGGCGTCCATCATCGACCGGCTCATCCGCCTGCCGAGCACCTTCTTTCGCACCTACCCGACAGGTGAACTTCTCAAGCGCGCGCTGATGATCACCGACGTCGCCATTGGCCTCCTCGCGACCGCCTCCAGCGCGCTCGCCGCCGCCATCGGCATCGTCCTCATGCTGGCGCTGTGCTTCTACTATTCGACCAAGCTCGCCTTCCTCGCCCTCGCCTCAGCGCTCGCCGGCGCGCTGGTGACTGTGGTCTCATCCTTCCTCATGCGCCGCCGCAACATCGACATGCAGCTGCAGGGGGGGCGCAACCTTGGCGTTCTCATGCAGCTCATCCAGGGCGTGTCAAAACTTCAGGGCGCAAGGGCGGAGGAGCGCGCCTTCCGCCGATGGGCGGAGGGCAAGGGCGAGCTCTTGCGCATGGAGTACGCCAACGCCCGCATCGGCCACACCGCATCGCTGCTGACGCTGGCTGTCACCACGCTCTCGACCATCGCCCTGTTCGCGGTGGCCGGCGGAATGGCACTGGAAAGCCGCACTCTGCAGTCGCTCGACCCCCTCGCGGCTCCACTCCTCACCATAGGCGTGTTCTTCGCCTTCCAGCGCGCCTTCGTGTCCGTCGGCCAGTTCATGGCGGATTTCTTCATCAGCTTCGTGGACGGACACGAGCAGCTCCTGAAGCGCGAACTCGTCCGTCCCATCCTGGAGGCCGACGCCGAGATCGCCGGCGACCGCGTCGACCCCGGCCCGCTCAAGGGGCGCGTGGAGCTGCGCGGCATCCACTTCCGCTTCACCCCCGCCGGCGCACCGGTGCTGCAGGACGTCAGCCTCGACGCCCACGATGGCGAGTTCGTCGCCATCGTAGGCCCATCGGGCGCCGGCAAGTCCACCATCGTCTCGCTGCTCCTCGGGTTCGAAACCCCCACCGCGGGCGTGATCCTCTACGACGGCCAGCCGACCGGATCGCTCGATATGCGCACCGTGCGCCGGCAGATCGGCGTGGTGATGCAGAACGAAGCCATCAGCGGCGGAACGCTCTACCAGGCCATCGCCGGCGCCAGCGCCATCAGCTTCGACGATGCCTGGCTCGCCGCCCGCGATGCCGGCCTCGCCGACGACATCAAGGCCATGCCCATGGGGATGATGTCGCTCTTGCCCGAAGGCGCCGGCACACTCTCCGGCGGCCAGCGCCAGCGCCTCTCCATCGCCCGCGCGCTGGCACAAAACCCGCGCATCATGATCTTCGACGAAGCCACGTCAGCGCTCGACAACCGCTCCCAAGCCATCATCGTGGAGAGCCTCAGGCGCCGGCAAATAACCCGGATCGTGATCGCCCACCGCCTGTCATCCATCGCCGACGCCGACCGCGTGTTTGTGCTCGACCGCGGCCGCGTGGTGGAGGCAGGCGCGCCGGCAACTCTGCGCGCTGCCGGCGGTCTGTTCGCAAAGCTGTCCAAGCACCAAGACGCCGACGAAGCGGAGCCAGCCTGATGCACCGCTTACAAAACCCCCTCGTCATCCTGCTCTGGCTAGCACTGTTTTATCTCGCGATTTTCGCGTTGCACTTTAACGTCATGGGCTGGCCCGCCACCGTGCGCAGCGAGATGATGGCCGGCGTCTCGTTGGTCATGCTTCTGTGCGGCTTGATCTTCTACCGGCTGGCAGGTGCAGGCGGCGCGCAGCGCTACCCAACACGCGGCGCACTCTTAGCCCTCGCCGCCGCGATCATCGCGGTCTTCGCCCAAGCCATCGTTGCCAGGCAATCGTTCACCGTCGCACTCGACCCAACGCTCGTCGCCGGACAGCTCGTCCGCTACGTCGTCATCATCGGGCTTGCCGAAGAGCTTTGGTTTCGCGGCCTGTGGATGCACGCCGCCGGCGAGCGCTTTGTCCTCGCCGTCATCGTCGGCGCTTTACTGTTCGGCCTCTTCCACCTGCCGCTCGGCTCCGGCCGCGTCGTGACGCTCACAGCGCTCGGCTTCCTTTACGCAGCCGCCCGCTGGCGGGGCGCGCCCATCTGGTCGCTCGCCCTCGCCCACGGAACGGTCAACACCTGGCTCACCACCATCGCGCCCGCCACAGCGTGGCGCTTCGATCCCACCGTGAGCCAAGGGATATTCGCGGGCGTCGTCATCGGCGCCGCCATCATCATGATCGTATCAACACGGCCCGCCACACCCACAAGAACGCCATAGGGAGACGAAACGATGAGAAATAGCGAAGGCGAAACACAGCTCTCCCGGCGCGAGGCAGCCATCGCGATGCGCGCTGCGGTCCGCCAGTCGGCGCAGCTGGCGCTCGGCGACGGCGGCGGCCCCGCGGCACCCTCACGCTACACCATCATCATCCCGCTGATCGGCGGCGGCGCGCTCGTCTACCACACCTACACCCAAGCCTTTGCGCGGCTCGACGCGGCCGACTTGGCCGTCTGGGATCGCGTCGAACAGGGTGAGATGGACGTTTCAGATCCCGCGCTCGCGCCCTTCCTGTCGGGCGGCTTCGTGGTCTCGGCCGCGCGAGACGAGCGCGCAGAGGTGGCCCGCCAGCTCGACCGGGCACGGTTCGATCCCAGCAGCATGATCCTGACGATTGCCCCCACCATGGGCTGCAACTTCGCCTGCGCCTACTGCTTCCAGGGCCTCGACAAACCCACCGGCCGCATGTCGCCAGAAACAACTGACGCGCTGTGCGACTACGTGGCGGACAAAGCCGAGGGCCTGCGACACCTGCACGTGACCTGGTATGGCGGCGAGCCGCTCATGAACCGGCCCGCGATCTACGCCCTGTCAGACCGCATGATCGAAAGCTGCCGCGAGAACAATTGCGGCTACTCCGCGTTCATCGTCACCAACGGCTACTTCCTCGACCTCACCACCGCGCAAGAACTTTTCCGCCGCGGCGTGCGGACCGCGCAGGTGACGCTCGACGGCTCGGCCAACGCCCACGACGCGCGGCGGCATCTGTTGTCGGGCAAACCCACCTACCAACGCATCTGCGACAACCTTGGCGAGGTGGTCGAACACACCGACATGCACATCGCCATCCGCGTCAACGTCGACACCACCAACGGCGACGACGTGCTGGGCCTGCTCGACGATCTCAAAGCCAAGGGTTTTGCAGGCCGGCGCAACTTCGCCGTCTACTTCGCCCCCGTCGAAGCGATCACCGACGCATGCGCATCCTGCGACCCCGACAGCTTCGCCAAGACCGACTACGGCCAGTGGGAGGCCGATCTCTACAGGGCAGCCTTCGAACGCGGCTTGTGTGCACTCCCGCAACCCCCGGTGTTCCACGGCAACTGCGGTGCGGTCCGCAAGAACGGGCTCGTGGTGCTGCCCGATGGCGCCCTCCACAAATGCTGGGACACCGTGCAGACGCCCTCGCTCGCCATCGGCAACGTGCGCGACGTGACGGCGGCAGAGGCCTCGCCCCGCTCGCAGGCGTGGCTGCAATGGTCGCCGTTCGACAATCCGGTTTGCTCCGAGTGCCCCATTTTGCCCTCCTGCGCCGGCGCCTGCGCGTTCAAGTTCGTCCACCGCGAGCAGACTCACGGCGAGGCGGGCGGCCTTCCGTGCCCAAGCTGGAAGTTCAACTTGGCCGAGCGCTTATTTCTCCGGGCCGAGAAAATGGGTGTTGTGAGCCCTGATGATTGGGACCCCGTGCTCAGCCCCACCCGCGCCGACGCTGCGCTCAAGACCGGTGCGCGCCACACGTTCGCGTCCATGGACGCCGCCGGCGCCCCAGCGCTATTGCCGGCCGAGTGAGCCGCAGTCACGATCAGCCGCGCCCATGAAACGCTCCCTCTTTGTCCTTGGCCTGCTCCGCGACACCGATGTGGAGTGGCTCGCAAGCGTCGCCACCCCGCGCCGCTATGCGGCCGGTGAGACGCTCATCGACCAGGGGGTCAACGCCGATTCGATCTTCATCATCATCGAGGGGCTGGCACAGGTCGAGGTGAGCGGCACCACCATCGCACGCGTCAGCGCCGGCGACCTGGTCGGCGAAATCTCACTGTTCGACCGCCGCCCGCCATCCGCCACGCTGAGGGCCGAAGGCGCATTGAAGGCGCTCAGCATCGACCTTGCCACCCTCGACCGCCGGCTCACCGCCGACGCTGAATTCGCAAGCCGCCTCTACTTCAGCCTCGGCGCCTTGCTCGCCCAGCGGATGCGCCAGGCCATCGGCTCAGACCCCGCCGACGACGATGCGCTGGACGAGCCCATCTTGGAGCAGCTTTCGTTGGCCGGAGAGCGTTTTGCGGTGCTGACCGAGCGCGCCCTCGACGGCCAATGAGCGTCAAAACCGCCACCGACCAACCAATGACAGCCGTCAGCGTGGGCGCCGCTGATGCGACACGCCTCGCCCACCACACCTTCCCCTCGTACCGGCCCCATCTGGCCAAGATCGGACCGGGTACTCCCCACTTCGCCCACGCGCTGTGGGTGGGCGAGCGCGTGGCAGGGCTAATCCTGGGCGAAATCGAGGGCACGACGGCGCGGCTCCTCTCCGTCAGCGTCAGCAAGGACGAGCGGCGAAAGGGCGGCGGACGCACACTCATCACCGCGTTTGAGACCGAAGCGCGCCGGCGCGGCTGCCGCTCGGCCACCGTCCAGTTCACCGTTCCGTCCGGCAAAGCAGCGCCCATCGCGTCACTGCTGCGCGCGAGTGCCTGGCCGGACCCGACGCTCTTTTCGATCATCTACACGATGACGTCAGCCGAATCGGTCGCAGCGCCATGGTTCGTAAAGGCCCAGCGCCGGATGACCGACCTCAACATCCAAGCTCTGAGCGATGCGTCGACAACAACCATCAATGCCCTGAAGGCCATCGACTGGGCCCCTGACGAGCTGCGCCCCACTGCGCACATGCCCACCGGCCCGGATGGTGCCGCTCTTTACCCGGAAGCTAGCGCAGTGCTCCTCGGGCCGCCCGACGCCGGCGAAGGGGATGTGCGAGGCTACATCCTCATCCACCGCGCCGGCGCAATGGGGGCGCGGGTGTCGGCCGGCTGGATGCGGCCTGGCACCTATCACGGTTTTGCCTACGGAGCCCTCATTGCCCACGCCAACCGCCGCATTGTCGGCGACGGTCTTCCCGGCGCAAGCTTCGTCGTGCGCGCCCATGACCGGCCTATGGCCCTTTTTGCCAAACGGTATATCGCCCCCTTGGTGGGCGATATTCGCGACTGCTTCGACTGCACGAAGTCACTCTGACAACCGCCCGTGGAAACTCCGAAAACTGCGATCTGGCGCGTGATCCTTGAGGGCGTGACTTAGCTACACAAACCTGCAGCAAGCGGAATGCCGTTCCCAAATACCGGGTCCTGTCCGGTCTCGCCGATGTCTTGCGCGCGCTCTCGAAGCTCTGTGACGACGTCGCCGGGATCGAACGGTCCGAGGATGCGCGGATCAGCAGCAATCAGTGCTGTCACGAATGGGGCCGCAACAGATGTCCCGGTGACAAACTGCGGATCTGCGAAGGGGAGAAGCACATCCACCCCCGGAGCGGCAAAATCGACATGTGGTCCCTGAACCGCCCGTTGGTAAACATCCTGATCCGCATCGACGGCAGTGACCGCAACAACTTCGTCAAATGCAGCTGGAAAACGCGGGATTGACGACGGGCCATCGTTCCCGACGGCAGCCACCATGATCAACCTGTTTGCCGCCGCCGCCTGAACCCCGATGTCCAAAATCTTGTTGTAAGGCCCAGCGAGGCTGATGTTCACCACATCGACCCCTTGAAGCACCATCCAGTCGAGCGCGCGCAACAGATCGTCGACACCAGCGGCATCTTCAAGCGACGGTTCATCGCCCACAACGACCGCATTCGCGATGCGTGCGTCCACGAGCCGTCCTGGTCCGGCGAGCACAGCTGCAAGCGCAGTCCCGTGGTCTGTGCCCGTCTGGCGGTCAACGTCTCGGCGAAAGTCGGCCGATGAAATGTCGGCCGCGAGCCCCGCTGCGACGTCAGGGTCGATGGCCGTGTCGATCAAACCAATCGCACCATGAGCGACGCAGCCGTCCGACGGCCACTTCATCATTGTATCGGCAAAGCGCAAACGGGCGAGAGCGGGAGAGGTGAGCGGCGTCGGATACGCGTGGTTGACACCGGCGGTGACGCCAGCGTTAAGCGCCTCGATTTCTGCGATGGCAGCCGGCCCCGTCCGCCCCTGCGGAATACGCAAGACAAGAAGCACCTGGCCGAGCCCCCCCAACGTGTTGCGCCGCAGAACGCTGTAGCCAAGGGGCGCAGATGCCTGTGCAATTGAGTCAGCATCTGCCGCGTCCGGAGTGATCACCACGAGTTCGGTGGGATCCACAACCATTGCAGCGTCGGCCGCGATCCATGCGCGTGGCACTGGGCGCAGGGCACCTCTGTCGATGACCCCGGCTACTGCTGCGTCATCCCGCCCGGCGGGAAGGTCCGCGCCGATCGAGTTGCCTGCGGTAAGCGCCAGGACGGTGGCCAGACTGCCTACTAGCAAGGTGGTTCGCATTTCGTCTCGTCCCCTTCATCACGACCCGCAAAGACCGCCAACGCCGGCGATGAGCATGTGGTGCGCCAAACGGTGATGCACAGGTCGGCGGGAACTGACGAAAGATTGTACCGCGTCACCTAGACGCGCGAATGATGCAGATGTGAGGATTTGAAGACAGGGTTGCCATGGACGACGAGACGAGAAACGACCCGATACACAGAGTGATCCGCGTGCGCCCCCGGCTGCCGATGCGTGACAGGAAACGATGTTGAACCTTCGGCGCCACGCAGAGCGCTTCGCGGGCGGCGGCGAAACACAGCAACACGACGCCATCGCAAAAGACGAATAACCCCGAGTAGGCGAAGCGGTCGACCGATTTGGCCGATGATCCAGTCTTGTGACGGCTTCAGATCAGCTGCGCCGACAGGTTCATTAATTCTCAGTATTGGCAGAGAGAACTCCTCGACGGCGAGCAGTGCAGCGGTCTATGTCCCGCACCAGGGACCGGCAAGAAATGGGCGCGATCCTCTTAGCGACAGGACGGCACAACAAGAGTTTGAACCTATAGGGTCCCGCGTCCGACCCACGCATGCTGGGTAGAAAGAGGTTCCGACGATGGGCGAACCAGACAAGAGCGCCGCGCTGCAAGATCTTGTGCGCGGTCGGCTGTCGCCGGATGAGGCTAGGCGCCTAAAGGACGCCATCAACGCCGATCCCGAGCTCGAGGCGGAATACCGACTGATCGCTGCGCTGAACGAGGTCGACCCTGCACCCCATGCGCTGCCGTCAGAACTCGGTTGGGCGAAGCTCGAGAAGGCCATCGACAATCAGCCACCGCGGCGGGTTTGGGGCGCCAATATAACACTTTGGCAGGCGGCCGCTTGTGTCGCCATTGCCGTTGTCGCGTGGCAGTTCACGGTGGCACCGCGGCTCGTTGGTAACCCGGCCGATCCTTCGCGCTACGAGACGGCGAGCGTGCCGGACCACGCCGGCGTCGCGGTGCGCATTGCATTCGCGCCAGCGGCGACAGAGGCAGCGATCCGCGCGCTTCTGCGCGAGAGCCAAGCGCGGATCGTTGACGGGCCCTCCGCCGTCGGCCTTTACACGTTAGTATTCAACAACGATGAGGCGCGCGCCGCTGGCCTCCAACGGTTCGCCGCATCGCCATCCGTCGTCACAACGGTCGACGCCGACTAGGCCACGCTCTTATCTCCACACCGCTGGTGGGTCATTGATGCAGCGTGCCGAACAGAGGTGATGGGAGACCCCAACGCCTTCGAGGTGCCAGCGGTCTTGCCGACGAATGTGGTCAGAGGGTCTGAGGTATCGTTCATCACAAGGCTGGCGGGCCTTGGATGCTAACTCCACAAAGCAGCGTCCCTTGGGATCCGTTTGATGAGCATCAACAACACGACCGTCGCGCCAACCGAGATGCTGCGCGTGCAGACCGCGACCCACGCCGCGACCACCGATGCCGCCCGCACCATCGGCCTCAATCCGGCGACGATGGAGCGCGTGACGGCGCTCAATGACGGTGTCGCCGACATCACAGACGCGATGGAAGAGCTTGGATCAGCCGTGGCTAACCGGCGCAAACCCCGCATGGAGGAGACCAAGGTTCGCAAGGGCGAGGGTGCCAACATGGAGGCGCTCGGCCGGATCGCGCAGTATCAGGAGAAGCTGCCCGACCTGCCGCACGACCACCGCTTGCTTCAGTTGACACGGCGCCTGGAGAGCTTTCAGGAGCGCATGGAACGCGGTGCGAGCCGGCCGACCAAGGACGACGTCCTGGAAGCCTTGCGCGAGTATAGCGAGGACGTCAGCCACCAGGCTGCGGCGCTGGAACAAATGCGCAAAGGCGCGTTCGCCGCCGGCGCCGGCCGCAACTTCCTCGCCCTCCTCGACGA
>ERZ1740058.696-NODE-696-length-22408-cov-6.539928_pt1 | contig 22408 bp, 21 predicted proteins | sample MGYA00581745_ERZ1740058 | MGnify/ENA primary metagenome ERZ1740058 (study PRJEB43018, sample SAMN04849742) | marine metagenome | isolation source: floating plastic debris | place: Pacific Ocean | collected 2008-08-30 | study: EMG produced TPA metagenomics assembly... | reverse complement strand
ACTATAATTTTGACATCTTAGCAAAAAAGCCATCCTTACTTTAAGATCACTACCCATAAAAGAGCTCATCTGCCTTATGAAAATATTTATACTTATGATCTAAATAGTGGATTTGGTAAACCAGTATTCTATTGTAAATATCAAGGCGAAAATGGACCGTTTGACAAAATTGAGTGGGTTGAAGAATAAAAAATCTCAAAACAATGTGTAGCTAATAATGCTCGTATTCGCTTCGTACTGTAGCTGCACTAGCCATTAAGCATAATCACTATCAACGAAATGAAAAAATCTTTCCATCAAATAGGCCTATTTCTGTTATTAATTGGTTTCATTAGTTGTACTGAACCTCCTGATGAAATAGCGCACTTTTCTTCTGATCAGGATACCCTGATCATCGCCACCAAGCTACATAAAGGAGCTGGTAAATTAGAGAGAATCTTCGGGCCTCTACGCTTCAAAGAAATTAGTGATCTTTCGTATCCACTAAAATTGCCTACCAACTTGACCGATATCAAGCACACTTCCAAAGTTGTAGATTATGACGCTGGCTGGTACAAACGACACAGGAATGACGAAGGACTTAAATTACCTCCTTTTATTATAGAGGCTATTTCAGATAATACACTCGATACTACTCAGCTTCCCACCGAGGAGCAAAACCAAATCGATATCATTACTGGGATTCAAGATTCTGTTCAAGTATTCGTTTTAGATGAAAATAACAATCAGGATTTGACCGACGATTCGGTTCGTATGTATCAGCCCATGAACTGGTATTCCAACGAAAACCTGATAAAATCGGTATTTCACCGGTATAATGGTGACAAGATAGTGAAAGACTCTACCTGGGTAAAAGTCGGAACCTTAGGGTCAAATCCCATGCTTTTCCTGGGCGTGGCACAATACGTGACGGCTGATTTTTATTTGGACGGCCAATTCTATCAATTGGGAGCTGCGGACTTCCAAACCTCCTATACCTATTTAGAACCTAAGTTCGCGCTGTTAACGGGAAATTCCGTAGTGAAAGACTCAGTCCTCTTGAAAGATATTCTCTACCCTAATGAATTTGCGCGCCTAAACACTCATTACTATCGAATTGATAAGGTCTCGAAGTATGGTGACTATATTACTTTGATCAAGGAGCATGACTTCAGAGCGCAAACCGGATCCCAAGTAGGAATCAAAGCACCTGCCTTTACGGCCGTCTCTACCGCCGGAGATACTATTGTAAGTTCCAATATGCACGATAAACCACTGCTAATTGCCAATTCTTGTGGATGTGGTGGTGATATGAGGTCATTAGAAGCTTATGACGAAATGATTGGGCAATATGGAAAACAGGCATATATGATTAATATTGATACGGGAAAGCGAGGATTAGATACAGAAGAAGGTATATATATTGACATGGAAGATGCCCCTAACAGAAATCTCTATGACCAGTTTAGAAAAACATACTGCTCGAGAGTCTGCTATGTGATAGATGAAAATAACACGGTAGTAGGCAAATTTAACATTACTGATTGGCAAGATGAATTGCCCAGCCTTTTGGATTCTGAAGGGAGAACAATTTAGATAGCCTTTAGCATCCTGGTCTCAATAGCGGTCGCCACTGCGGTAACTCTTCCAACATTATATCCTTATCATACATCTTAGCTTTACTACCGCTGTGGGTTTGCAAAATGATTGATAATACTAATATTGATTGGTTAGTGCGCTTTTATAGTAGGTTTTCATGAAAAACTCTACTAACCACGCGCCACAGTGACCCTTTTTCCAAATGGGAAGGAATTACTCGCATATTTACCGAGAACACAATATTGAATCGATAGTAGTATTATTACTTCCGATTGGTATCTTGGTGGCTGAAACCGGAGGTAGAACGTTAGTCGGACTACATTAAAACTGTGTTCCGAAAACTCCGTATCAAACTTTTGAGACTAACCTTTGACTATGATTTTTGCTGCTGTTACCGAAATACCAATGCTAACCGACATTGCCATTCTCTTTGGAGTGGCGGTGGTTATCGTGATGCTATGCAACTTACTGAAAATCCCCTACATCATTGGCTACCTTGTTACGGGCATTCTGGTAGGACCTAGTACACTCAACTTACTCAAAAATACCCACGACGTTGAGATATTTGCCGAAATTGGCGTGATACTGCTGTTATTCACGGTTGGGCTAGAGTTTTCCTTTAGCAACCTGATGAAAATTAAACGCTACGTGCTTTTAGGAGGACTGCTGCAAGTAGTCTTCACTATTGGCATTACGGCTATTTTAATAATGGTAATGGACCGGGAGTTACCCGAAGCGGTGTTCTGGGGCTTCGTTACCGCCCTTAGTAGTACTGCTATTGTCATCAAATTACTACAAGATCGGCTGGAGATCAACACTCCCCATGGTAAAGCTATTCTGGCCATGTTGCTATTTCAGGATATAGCCATTGTACCCCTGATGCTATTCACCCCCATTATTGCGGGTAAGAGCGAAGGCGGAATAATGACGATCCTATTACTGCTGGCTAAGCTGGCGGGTATTGCTCTGGTAGCCTGGGGTTTGGCCCGGTTTATCATTCCCCGTTTTTTCAAAGAAGTGATGCGGGCTCGTAACCAAGAGGTATTTTTGATCGCTACTATTCTAGTAGTGCTTTGTATTACGTTACTTACTCAGCAAATGGGGCTTTCGCTGGCCTTGGGTGCCTTTATTGCCGGACTAATTATTGCCGAAACCGATTATAATCATCTGGCGATCTCTTGTATTTTGCCCTTTCGCTACGTTTTTATCAGTTTTTTCTTTATCTCCATGGGTATGCTGCTAGACTATCGAGTATTTATGACTGAGCCGGGGGCGATTGCTTTCTGGTTTATGTTCATCGTGCTAGTGAAAATTGCCGGTGGGGTTCTGGCTGCCCGGGCTTTACAGCTTTCTCTTCGTACCTCGCTCATGGTAGGGTTCGGGCTAGCCCAAATCGGGGAGTTCTCGTTTATTCTGGCTAAAACTGGCTTGGACAATGAACTGATTGCCGAAAACAGCTACCAGATATTCTTGGCGGTGTCTATCTTAACTATGGCCGTAGCGCCCTTTATTATTGCCAATGCCGGACGGCTGGCAGATGTGTTTCCTACCCCTAAAAAAGTGGCTCAATGAACGACTCTCAACCAGTGCTATACGGTGCCGACTGGTGCCTTAAAACCAGCGGCTTTAAAAATTTCTTGCAGCGGGAGTGGGTGGATTTCACTTACCGTAATGTAGAGGAAGATGAAGAAGCTGCCCAGCGGGTACGCGATCAGTACGACGGAAAACTCAAATTTCCGGTACTGGAGATTGGCGACACCTGGCTGAAGAACCCCGGTATGGGCGAACTTCGGGATACACTCAAAGAGAAGAAATTAATTTAATAACTAAGCTCCCCGCTTTACGAAGGTGATGGGAACATAATCATCGGTAGGCATACCAATGTAGTACAGTTGCCAGGCTTTATCGTAGTTATTTAGAATTTCGCGGATACACTCAGCCCGGTTGTGGCGGTGATAACAGTCTTTCCAGTAGAAAACTTCCATACGGTAGTTTTGCTTCTGCAATTCGCCGTTTACGCGAATATCGACCTCAATATCTTGGTGGCCTTGAGTGGTTGGAAGAGGTATAGCAATTGATCCCATAATGTGGTATTTAGGGTTTAGAAAATGTTGTTGATGTTTAAAATACTACTTTCTATTAAAAACGTTGTCAATTTCACCCGAAAAAATTGCAAAAAATAGCAGCACCTCCCCAGATCGTTGTATTTTTGTTCGGAAGCGCACATCGTGGACAGTGTACGCAGAAAACAATGTGCAATTTGAAAATTGATAATGACGGAAGCGGGAAGATAGAAGCTATGGGTCGGGCGCTGAGTGCTGTCGACTATTGACTAAAAAAATCATTCATGCGAATTAATATCCTACTGAGTCTTCTTCTGATCGGGTGGATTACCTTTTCAACGTACTACTGGAATTGCCATATCTGGGAAAACTGTAACTCCGATACCGACCGTCCCGAAGTGCTGGAAAGCAGTTTGGCGACCCGCCCCCGGGGAAGGTTAGTAGTGGAAGGGCGAGAAGCTAGTATTAGAGCTAACGACAACGTGAGATTCGCTCGTAATAGCGCAGAACTGGTACTACCATCTTCTGTTGAAGCGGCCTTGCAAGATATAGTGATCTATCTGGATCAGCACCCGGATGATGTACTCAGAATAATTGGCTGGTACGATGATTCCGAAAAAAATCCAACATTGTTGAGCAATCTAGGCTTCGCCCGTAGCGAAGCAGTACGGTACTGGCTAACGCAGCAAGGCGTAGATCGACAGCAGTTGGAAACCACCGCGGTTCCCTCTATCAATCTTACGTTTGTACGCGATACACTAGTAGACGGAATGACCTTCCGCATGGTAAGAAATCGCTCAGACCGCCAGATTAATGAAGATAGTCTGCAAGCCATTGAGCAGCGGCTTAGGGCGGAAACTCAGTCGCTGTATTTTGAAACCGGCTCTACCCGCTTGCAGGTCTCCGATACCTTGCGCCAATACTTTCAGCAATTAAGATTATATTTAGACCAGTATCCCGAACGGAACATCACGCTGGTAGGGCATACCGACAATGTAGGAGAAGCCAAATTGAATATACAGTATGGACAAGAACGAGCCGATTTTTTAAAAGAAGTACTGGCCAGATCCGGTATTTCACCTACGCAGATGCGAACCGCTTCGGAAGGAGAAACCCAGCCGATAGCTACCAACGATACAGCTGAAGGAAGGCAGCAAAACCGTAGAGTAGAAATCATTGTTAATCAGTAAAGGTTGTGTTCGTGGGTCTATGTGCTCACGTATTTATGTAGATGTTAATAACTTAGAACACCTGAACATCATTCCATGACGGCCTGAACACCTCTAAACTAATCAATAACTTATGATTGACTTAATCAAGATTCTCATTTTTTTGAGTGGCTCGGCTGCACTGGGTTTTATCCTGGGACGACGTTCACGTAACTCAGATGTAGCCGTTCGCGATCATCAGGTAGAAGAGCAGCGGCGGGCCTACGGAGAAGTTAAAAGTAAGCTGGAACGATGTACTGCTAAACGAGCTTACCTAGAACGAGAAATGGCTCAACTCCAACTGTCTACTCCGACTGAAAAGAATACAACCGCCAGAACTGCCTCTCCCGCCACTCCGGTGAAAACCACCCTATCAAAGATCAAAGCGCCAGCGACGCCTTCGGTGAAGCCCCCAACGAAGGCCTCACCCAAATCAGCGGAGAAGCCTGAGGTCAAAGCGAAAGCCAAGTCTCCGGTACCTCCTAAGAACAAAGCAAAACCAAAAGCCAAGAAAGAAACCAAATCGGCCTCAGCTAAGCAGGATGAAGCGATTACCCGAGTAAAAGCAAAGGCTGAGCAGATAGACTTCAACCGAATCGGAAAAGCTTCTGAAGCTGAGAAAGATGATTTGAAAAGGATTAAAGGCGTTGGGCCTTTTTTAGAGAAAAAGCTTAACGCGTTAGGTATTTACACTTTTGCCCAGGTTGCTAACTTTACCGATGAAGATAAAGACAAGGTGAACGATGCGATTGAGTTTTTCCCCGGCCGCATTTCCCGTGATGACTGGGTGGGGCAAGCCAAAAAACTTAGGTAATGTATGTGTTCAGGTGTTAGAGTTTTCGTGTGTTCGTGTAGGTTTAACCATTTTGAACACCGTGCGACGGGGGCCGTCCCACGGCCGCCCGAATATCTTTCCAAAACGACCTGAACACCCGAATACTTTAACATCCAAACACATGAACACCTTTTATGGCCGGATTCCGATTCAATGAAAACTTACCCTTTGTGAAAGAGAATGCGAGAGGGGTATGGTACGAAGAAGGGCAGTTTATTCATGCCAAATACGCCAGCAGTACGGCGAATTTTAGCGAAATTCTGCGCTGGCAATTGGGTAATAATCCGCAAAAGGAAGAAAAAAAGTCTGATAATTTTCGGGTTAAGTGTATCTACAATCCGTCGTTTCTGACTAGTACAGAAGATATGATTGTGTGGCTGGGCCATGCTTCCTTTTTCATCCGCATTGGCAGTATCACTCTGCTTACCGACCCTTGCCTTACCGATTTGCCGTTAATCAAGCGATTGGTAGTACCGCCCTGTCCTATTCCGGCACTTACTAACATTGACTATCTGCTGCTATCACACGGCCACCGTGATCACTTTGACGAGAAGGTGATTAAGCAACTGATTAGCCAGAATTCAGCCATGTCGTTTTTGTTGCCGTTAGAAATTAGCCATTTACTGGGGAAACAGCGTAATTCGGTGCTGTTTCAGGAAGCGGCTTGGTGGCAGCAGTTTGCGGTGAAGGATAATCTGGAAATTACGTTTCTTCCTGCTAAGCACTGGAACCGCCGCTACCTGAATGATTTGAACCGTCAACTGTGGGGTAGCTTTTGGATAAAGTACCGGGACACTACGATCTATTTTGGAGGAGACTCCGCTTACGATACCCACTTCTCAGAAATACGAGAGCTGATGGGCGAACCGGATATCTGTCTGTTGCCTATCGGGGCCTACCGCCCTTCTTACATTATGAAGCCTGCTCATATGAATCCAGCAGAAGCCGCTCAGGCCTTTCAAGATTTGGGTGGTAAAATGATGGTACCTATGCACTACGGAACCTACGACCTTTCGGATGAACCCTTAGGTGAGCCATTGCGGCTACTAGAAGAAATCGATAAGATGGGCCGGCTGTCGGGTGAACTGAAGGCTTTGGCGGTGGGAGAAGTGCTACCCCTGAAAACAACAAAAAGCTGAAAGGATTTCTCCCAGCTCTTTGCGAACGTCCATTATGAAAATCAAATCTACTTCTACAAAAGTAGGGGACAGAAAGGAGAGTTGTGTTACCTTAATGTTAAGTATTCATCAAATCGATGTTACTCATTACGCTGATTTAGAAACTGTTGTAGTTCCGACAGTTGGTCAGTATTAATCAAGTCTACGCCAGCATCTAGCAGCGTTTGCCAGACTAGTTGATTTTCTGGAGTAGCCCACAACCGTACTTTCTTGCCTTCCTGATGTGCCTGCTTGGTTAGCTTCTCCAGCACTTTTCGTTGTTTTCTTGGAAGAGGCTCTTTGCCATCCCAATCAATAATAGCCCGGTAGTGTTGGCTAATGACGGGCATAAACTCCGCCGAATAGCCCTTTCCTAAATCGTCCGGGCGTCCGTCGATGCTCACCAATCGGCTACTTTCCCGCTGCACTTGCTCAATCGGACGGTTACCGGACAGAAATACCGTGACTGCTCCGGATTTATGCGTACCAGCTTTGGTTTTGCTCAGCATAGCTTGATAAGAAGTAAGTATTTCTTTCAGTCGGGTGTAGGTAGGTCCAGCTTCGGTTTTAAAATCAATCATTAGATAAAATCGTCCATTGTAGCCAGAATACACCTGCCCATTGTGTTGACTAACCCGCTGTTGAAGTGGTTCAAAGTAGGCATCCTGTAACGTAGGCAATTGATGTTCTCCCTCAGGCATATCGTGGCCAACGTATAGTTCACCGTCAATGAGTAGCACATCAGCCTCAATACTGGTAAAGCCGTGAGCTAACGCATCCAGCAGTGGGCGTTCGTGCCGGTAATCATTATGAGCATGGGCATTGGGAAGTGGCTTAACTTGAGCAAAACCGGTAAAAGATAATGGAAGTAGTAGAAAGGCTATCAGTAGGCAATTGAGTTTATGCATAGTAACGATCAGCTTACAACTAAGATAGCAGCTTTTTCCAATCACCTTGCTCTACTTACACACTAAATTTTTGGCAGATGCCCGATTCTTCTCCTTCCTGCATCTTTCCACGTCGAGTCGCAGCAGTAAGAAGGACAGAAAAAAAAGCGACCTAATCGACACTTAATTTCTCTGCTTTTAGGATCGGTTTCAGATGGCCTTTACTACCCGTCAATTGCCAGTGGCCTAAGGAAATGGGAATGTTACCGATGGAATTGATCTGGTCGAAGAAAGATTGTACCTGAAAGTCTTCACCCTTTATTTCCTGCACCCGGGCGTAGTCAGCCATAGCGCTTTCTACCAGGTATTTTCCGGTAATATAGCTGGTGCCGTAACCCGGTTGGCGTAGATACAGATGCTGTTCAAAAATTAACAAATCTTTTTCGGTCTTCATCCAGCCGCGGGGAGTCCAGTTGGAGTGAATGCCACCGGCTTCTTCCATGGTCATCTCGTTAGCGTGAGCGTAGAGTGAACCCAGCCCGCGGGCAGCCCGCTGAGCAATCAGGATATAGACAATCTCCCGGCTGCGAGGGCTATCGTCGTACAAACCAGCCTGCATAAACATTTCTTCCACACCCGTAGCCACGCCTTCGCTACGAGAATCAAAGATATTGTATAGCAGAGGCCCACGGCGGATTTCACTGGCGTGGGGTTCGTTATCCATACGGGCCAGCTCAAACCAGTGATAGAAGTGAGAATACAGCGGTCGCGGATCGTAATGAGCCGTAATCCAGAAGAAGTTGCGGGTTTCTTTAGGTACGTACTGACCTAGATGGGCGTATAATGCAGGTTCAAAGTACTCCTTCACGGTCACCATATGATCTTGCTCCAGAAAATTTAGGAGGCTTTGGGCAGACTGTTCGGCTAGTTTATCGTAGGCTTCGGGGGAGTTAGCATCGACTAGTTCGGGTAAATCACGGTTACGATGTTCCTCTAGCTTTAGCGACGACCAGGCTCGGGCTAGCTCCCGCTTTAGAATCATTACTTCATCTTCCCAGGTGAGGGGTACCAAATGGACGTTTTGTAGATACCAGGTATAGTTGTCTTTCCCGATTCCGGAAGGACCAGTTTTGGATTCCGCTTCCCCTTCCAACCAACTGGCCAAATCATCGGTAGAAACTACGGCGGCTTCAATAGCCTGAGTCAGATCAGAATCATCGGCTACGCCCGGTTGGTCTAGTATGGCTTGCAGGTCCCTACTTTGAGTGTGAATGTCGCGGATACCAGCTACCCAGAGGTCGCGGGCGTTGCCAGTTAAGTTTTGTTTAGCCTGCTCATTTAGCGGTGGGATTACCCGCAAATCACTCAGTAATCGTTCTTTTTCCTCTGCACTTAGGGGAAACTCATACATCCAGATTTCGGTGGTCATATGGTGGGTAGGTCCTTCGTGGGCTGGCACATCGCTGCGGGCGGTCCAAAGCGATTTGTAGTAGGCCGGGTCACGCACCCAGGGCTTCAGCACTCGGTGATTAAACTCATAGCCGTTCATTTCGGCCCACACAATATACCAATCTACCTGCTGATTAATCGGCCATCCGGCAGTATCTAAATCCATCAGTTGTGCCCGCAATTCTTCAAAGCGGGGTTGACGCTTTTCAAAAGTTTCTGCGGTGTAGTCCGGGGCACCATCTCGCAGGGGCGGTTGCTCAAACGCCCGCCATTCTTTAAATAGAGCTACTAACTCTTGATAGTCGTTGAGAGCTTGGAAACTAGCCAAAGGAAATAGTAAGCAAAATAATAGGAGAGAGGTAAGTGTTGATCTCATGTAGTATAGTTTTTTCGCGAACGGTCAATATAAGGGATAGTATACTGACTGCCAAGCAGGCGGTATTTGGTAGGCAAAGTTTTGTTTTAGTAAACTAGGGTGCAGGCCAGTGTTATCTTTACTACGGCGGTGTAGTCGCTACTTGACATACTATTGTTCAGAGTCAAATGATTGTATAGTGTAATCCAGCAGTTTGGTGCCGCCGTTGGCTTTAAGTTGCTGTATAATGGAACAATTCCCCAGCTTATCTATTAGATGTGGCGGGAATTACACTTCAATTGTTTCGAGTAATGCTTCATCACCGGCACCCTAACACCGTCAGGCAAGAAGCATCAATTATATATCAAATTAATGCGTTTGGTTCATTGTTCTTTGAAGATACTGAAGCAATATTCTCACTAGAAAGTACTTGCTGTGGTAGTAGAATGACAATGTCAGTTCCCTTCTCCTCACTGCTATGGTAGGCAATCGACCCATGGTGCATCTCTACAATCAACTTAGCGATATAGGTACCCAATCCGGTACCTTGCTGCTTACCTGCGGTAGCAAACTTTTCAAAAAACTTTTCTCGTAATTCCTGTGGTATAGTTCCTTCGTTGTGAATAATGATAGTAAAAAATTTCCCTTGTTGTAGTGTAATACTGACTGACTGCTGATTAGAAGAGGCTTCTACGGCGTTTAACAAAAGGTTGTGTAACATACGCTGAATGTAAAACCTGTCGCCCTGGATCATTATCTCTTCCTGATTTACCTTGCGATCTTGATAACTCAGTGAAACATTGACTCCTTTATTTTCGGTGATTTTAGAGAGATTTTGTAACTCTTCTCTGATGATGGCAACGATGTTAAACTTGCTAACAGCCAGTTTGTACTGACCTTGTTCCATTTTGGCATAATCAGTAATAGCTTGCATCAAATCTAGCGCATCACTACCGCTTTGTCTCAAATGAGTGAGCCAGGCTTCTTGTTTTTCGGTAAGATGTCCACCAAGTAGTATTTCAGAAATCTGAAGAATGGATGTTAGGTTGTTTCTCACATCGTGACTTACTAACTGTTGTGCTACGTCCTGCGCTCCAATTTTCTTTTGAAGTAGCTCTACTGTGACGTTTAACTCATTTAACACTTGCTGGGTTTTATCTACCTCTACTACAAAAGTCATCTTGCAAGGCCCAGCAAACCTATCAGCAGATAGATAAGCGGCATTAGAGATTATCTTTTTAACGTTACCATATTTGTCAATAACATCCCATTTGCCCTGTAACTCATACTTTTTATTCATGAATAGATCATGTAATTCCTGCATATATGCTTTCCATTCATCAGGAACTACCATGGTGAATGAGTTTCCAATTAGCTCACTTTGATCATACTGATAAAGTTCACAATAAGCTTGGTTCACTTGCACGAATTTGCCCGTCTCGTCTGTAATACAGATACCGACGGGAACAATATCGAGAAAGCTAAGGAAATTGTCCGGTTGATTTTCAGCAGAGGTGCGGAGTAACTCAAGGTAGCGTATGTTCTTCGCATCAACATCCGATTCTTTCATGATGATACAGAGAAAGGGTGAAGGCAGTAGTGCTTGAAAATTGTATAATGAATTTTCAACAAAATAAGATATTGAAGATTTAATAACTTGAATAAAATGTCACGGATATTACATCATATATCTATTCGATTATACATTTATATATCAGATAAATAGGCATTGCTGCCTTACAAGCAATATTTGATTTAGTAAAAGGTGAATAAATCTAAAATTTCTTACATGACATTTTTGTTCAGATTTTCCTATATGCTTAGTCAGTGTGTTTAGTTTTAGGATGAAAATACTATATCGATAGAAAAAATTCAAAGCCTCTATTTACTTCAAAAGTGTTTCCAGTGCATTAGAAAACACTTACTGAAATGTGATAAGGTATTATTTCTCTTTGTGATTACTACAAACTTGTGGTAAGTATCTCTGAACATAACATATTACCATTCCGGTAGTCACAACCGTACGCTACCTATGAAAAGAAAAGTCTCGGTTGCCACTTCCCTCACATTGGCATCCAATGCAGTAGGTCATCAAATGAGTTACTCCCTGCTGGGCAATTACTGCCTGAGGGTCTTCAGCAAGTGAAGAAGGGGGGCTACCTCGTCTTCGCAATCGAGGAGGAAGACGGAAAAGAATGGCAAGAAAGGATAGTATTTTATTCAAAGAAATTAGTGTGACGATATGTACGTAGACCACTAAGGGTAGATAGGATTTTTGCCTTCGGAATGAAAATATTTCTGCCAATATTTTTTGTGGTTGTGCAAGCTAGATGATGTGAGGTTTCTAGCTATGATCACTGACCAATGGTCTCGCCCATTCTTACCAGGGTTTCTAGTTGGTCGTGGGTGTTTTGCAGAATGTCCGGGTCAATTTTCAGTCTGTCCTGATCAATCAGCATGAGAATGGATGAGCCACCGAAAGCGAAGTAACCCATTTCGTCTCCTTTTCTCACCGTCTGGTCGGGAGTATAGGTTTCAAGAATGCTGCCTACCATGGTAGCTCCCACGGGGGCCAGCAAAACGTCTCCTTTATCTTCGGTTTTTAGCGTACAGTATTCTCGCTTGTTTTCGGAAAATACCTTGCTAAAGTTGTTAGCCACCGCCAGGGGGGAAACAGAATAGTAGCTGCCTTCAATGGTTACGGCTTCGGCAGGTACACCATCGTAGGGAAAATGAAAGCGGTGGTAATCGTTGGGGGCCAGACGGAGAATGAGTAGCGAGGCATTTTCGTATTCCTGGGCTAGCTGTTCGTCATCCAGAAATTCGGGCAGCGTGAATTTTTTTCCCTTTACAAAAAAATTATCTAGTTCAGCTACATTTTCAAAAGCGATAAGGCGACCGTCGCCGGGCGATACCAGGCCCTCTCCGATAGGCCGTACTCCGGGCTTTAACTCACGATAGAAGAAATCATTGAAGGACGTAAACTCGGATATGGGTTTCAGCGATTCGCTCATATCAATATCCAACTGATCCACAAAATCCTGGATTTTCTTGACGGACGAAGGCTTGTCCATATTACGACCGTACCATTCGGAAATAAACTTTTGCTTGGCGATGGGCAGAATAGCGGCTTTCCCGAAAGGGTTGTAGTATAAAAATTTTAGTAAGCCCTGAGCCGGTGGGTTTTCGGTTTTTACTTCTCCGGTTTGTCTGTCAATATACTTTATGGTCATTAAAAAATAAGTTGTTGTTATCTATTAACCGCTTTAAGTCAGGCAAGTTATACTTTATGCCCAGAACAAACAATCGCTCTGAAACCTACATAAGTACTAGAAGGTAGTTCAGTGATCGTCTACAAGCGGTAGCGGCATCTCCTCGCTATCCTGCGGTCGAGCTCTTACAAATGCCTGGGCCGGTTCATCGGTTCGGATCTGCTCCAACCAGAACACTCCATCGTAGGGTACACTATTGCCACGGGTGGAGAGGAAATCGATGTCTCCGTCCTCATCCAGATCGATGCTGATAAACTTATCGAACATACCTCGTTTCCGGCGGGAGATATCGTGTCTGATCCATAACTCCTTTGGGTCGACGGGCTGTTCAAACCAGGCAATGCGGCCGAGCGACATATCGATGGTTTGGGTATCCTCTCGACGGCTGCCGCTGCTGTACCCTCCGGTAATGACATCCTGCTTCCCATCACTGTTAATATCGGCTACGGCCAGGCCAATTACCCGGTCGGGAGCTATCGAGCCCATCTGGTACAGAATCCAGTCCTGCGACCAGTCGGCAGGCTGCTCCAGCCAGTGTAGATATTCGGAGATGGCCAGTCCACTAATGGTTTCGGTAAGAAAAATATCCAAGCGACCATCCTGATTTACATCCCAGAAGTCCATATTGATTCCGCTCACTTTGGGTGGATTAGCTTGATTTGTTTCTTCCTGATCGGGGAGGGCGGCGCGGCGAATACGAATTGGGTGTTGCTCGAAACGGATGGTTTCATCGCTTACGTTCTCCAGTAGTACAATCCGATTCTCACCCCGGGAACCAGCAACTATGTCCAGATCACCGTCTCCGTCTATGTCTACCGGCTGGGAGTTGATGGGAATCTTCACACGGATTAATTCGGTTTCTACCCAGGCGCTGTCCTCCAGCGGGTTTCCTTTAAGCTCAAAGTAAGAAATGGCGTTGAACTCAGTCACATCGCTATCCTTTGTTCCTGAACCGAGTTGGTCGCCCTTATTAGCCGCTACTATCTCGGGCTGACCGTCCTGGTTAAAGTCTGCCGCAAACACCCGAATGAACGAACCCCGCCCTTGCGTCACTGTAGGCATAATTCGGGGCCAGCGGGTCGATCTGATGTCAGTGGCTGGATTCTGAAAATAGATGAGATGCGCCAGTTCGCAAGCCGCTACTACGTCCGCATAACCATCGCCGTTGATATCCTCTATAGCTACATCTTCTGCTGCGGCGGCTTCCGCCCCCTGGGCTAAGGTGATCAACTCCCACTTATCGGGGTCGGCAGAGCCCAAGGCTATTCTAATGTGGCCCTCCAGCGCCCCGTCGTATTCGGTATCCGACTCGTGCACCGAAACTATATCCGTAAAACCATCATTATCCAGATCACCCACCGTCAGCCCGTCGCTACCGCTGAGCTCAACTCCGCCAATCTCAGTATCATCAATAATATGTTCTCGCCAGGAGATATACTGCCCCTCGGGTGTTTGAGCCCGAGATAGCTGCTCAGCCACCGGCAAATTAGCATTGGTAGAGCCAGAACATGACGAAAGCAGGCACGCTAGAAATAGAAAATGTATTAGCTTCATACCTTACCAAAGGTAGCGAAAAAGCAATTGCTCTGAACGGTTTCTGCTATCAATAGTTGCTTGTGTAAGATTCCCCGAAAGTGAGCCACTTTTATAGGAAGCTTACAGTATACAACGCCCAGATAAGCTCAGTGAGTAAATCCTTTCAAATTGATTCTAAAGTTTCTGTTTCGCACTGAAATTTAGTTTTTACTCAGTCTGTTCATTGAGCTTATCATTTGTTAGCGTCTTTTTTCATTAGTGTTGTATTCAATCAAATCCTCTAGACCAAAAATGGTCATATTTAGGCCATCTTCTTCATAATAATAGAGGTGAATCCTGTATAACATATCTTCAATCGCACTGTCATTGTCCATGATTTGATGTTGAATGTTCAAATCCCATGTTCTTCCTGACCAATGCAAGTCAGTTTCTAAATTCTCTACTTCGATACCAGTCAAATAACCCTGGTTTTGAGTATCCAGACCATAGATGTCAGTTAGTTTAGCAATTAAAGAACTTAATTCGGTAGTATTCAGCAACTTTCTCTCGGATTGGCTGAAAAGCAGATTGCTTGAATTTCTTTTCTCATTACCAGAATTGAAAGTTCTAAGAATTGCCTTATCGAAGATGCCGAACTCCGGCTCCATTAGGTTTAGTTGAAAATCTTCAAACTTCGCGTTTTCAGTTTTTTCCTCTCCGACCTTGATTGCTGTTTTGACAAGCTTTGGATATTCATTTGAGAAAATATCTTTTATAGTTCTGTCAATTACCCTCTTATTCGGATAAATTCTTGTTTTGAATATGAATTGCCTTTTCGGGTTGTTAAGGTAATAAAGGGTAAAACCAACAGATTCAAAGTGCCAGTTAGTAAAGCATTCATCTTTTGAACTTTTAGCTTTTCCTCTTGCTAAAGCCTTTATCTTGTCTACATCGAAAAAAGAGCTGTGTCTATTATCGTCATACAATCCCACACCTAACCGATTATATAATTGTTGAGAGATTGAAATTACATGATTTGCGTTTCTAGTAACAGTGAACAGATTGTACTCTCGTTCACCATTCTTATAAATCTTTATTTCAAGCTTATCAAAGACATTAAAGTAGTTTAGTCCTTCTTGATAGTATACCTCAATAACACCAGCTTGGATATCCATTTCGTTTAGAGGAATGCCTTTTTTTGTTATTCTGGTGATATCCCAAGTTCTCAAGTTTAATGTGTTCAGAACAATATCTTTTTTCTTGCTGTACATCACCGATTGGCAAAAAGTATCAAGCGAAAAATAAATATTGTCGTTAAACTTAAAATCATTGAGTAGGGACGTAGACTCCCACGGTACTTGTTCCCCTTCAGTTTGGCGGATGAGTTTTAGCCTGACATTCTGTAGAACTTGAAGGATAGTTAGATCCGGGGATAATATTTCTTCAGTCAGTGCGAGTGTATAAGGGCTATTTGAGTCTATTTCGCCATCTAATGCCGTTTTATTCGGTGCGGTGGAATATGCTATCAATGTTCCATAGGGTGCGCTCATATATGACAGCCCAGGCAAAGTTGGACTTCTATTCCATGATCGTTCAAATGGATTGTTTCTACAAGCATCAAGGAAGATAAAATTGGTTTTGTTATTCGCATCTTCCATAATCGATAGGATTAAGTTCGCATTGACGCAATCATATTCTACTTGATTCTCATTTAGAGGATTGGCATCCACTGGGACTAAGTAATTGAACCCCTTTATTTGTAACCCATGACCTGCAAAATAGAATAGACCAACATCATAATCGTTTAGCCTAGTTCCAAAGTCGTTTATTGAAATTCTCAGAGATTTATAGTTTGGGTCTTTAGATACAATGACATCAAAGCCTAGTTTTTTTAAAGTGACTTCCATTGAGTCAACATCGTTATTTGGGTTGCTCAGAGAAGTTGCAAACTGATATCTAGAAATTCCAACAAGAAGTGCTATCCTTTTTTCTTCCAATATCCTTGAGTTTTGCAGTCATTGACGCCAACAGTGGCATAACAGCAACTAGTCTCCGTTATTTCGCATGTACCTACTGCGTTTCTGACGGATTGGTAGGTAAAAATATAACAAAAGTAACTCTGTTTATCATTCTGTCTATTGTTTTCGTAGCAACCGTTTCCCATTTATATAAATGATTAAAAACGTTTACAGTCGTTTGTAAACTGGCAAACTGCTATTAATACTCTACTACCTCATTCACCCGCTGGCGAGGAATCAGAAACAGCTCTTTCTGTCGGCCATCTAGGTAGCGGACGGTTTCACCGTTAAAGAAGGCGTCTTCTTCCATCATCATGCGTACTTCCTTATCCCATTCGGGAATAAATACGGCGGCGTTTAGTTCAATGGAGTAAGCGGTGTTAGCGTACAGGGGGTAGTCGCCCTTTACGGGTACTCCGCCCTGCTGGTCCCACAGCCCGATGGTAGGGCCGGAGCCGTGGCCGTAGTAACCGATGGGGTGAGTGTAAATGGTGGGCTTAATACCTTCGGCTTTGGCCTGTTCAAGCGAAGCCAGTAGAATCTCGTTGCCGGTGCGGCCTACCTCAAAGTTATCCGTCAGAATGTCCATCAGGCGCAGCCCGGTCTGGTGTGCTTCGCGTAAGTAAGCCGGTAGCTCCGTCTCGCCGGGTTTGAGCACGTAGGCGTTTTCCTGGGTATCGGTGTTCATATCCAGGTAGGTAATTCCAAAGTCTACGTGTACCAGGTCGCCGGGCATAATCACCTGCTTTTCGGGACGTTTGGAAAAGCTACGCTGGCTCTCCTGGTTTTCCGGTGAGGCTCGTTGCACATCTACTGTCGGGTGAAACCAAGTATCTAGTCCCAGTTCGTTCGCCCGGTTGCGGTACCACCACACTACGTCTTCGGTGGTGGTAATACCCGGATGAATCACTTTTTCGGAAAAGCCTTCGGCGATGATGTGGTGGGCAATACGGGCAATGTGTTCGTAGATGATTACCTCGCGCTCGGTGCGGGTTTCCAGCCAGCTAATAGCCAGTTTTTCGGCCGATACTACTTTTTTGCTTTGGGAGTTAGATAGGGCATCCATCAGATGCAGGTAATCGGTGTGGCCCAGCCCGTCGGCCTGGGCAAAGTGTTCGGAGGTATTGATCCCAATCTGCTTCGGATCGCGCTCGGCAATAATGTCGGCTAATCGCTTCCACTGGTTGGATTCTTCTTCGGGGTTCCAGGCTTTCTTGAATAAGCTACCCACATCGTAGCGAGCTACGGCCAGGCACTCTACCGAATCAGCTCCTTTGGGATAGTACATTAGTAGCATGGTAGTACGCCGGGCCGAAAGCCAGGTAGGGGGGAGCAGCGTTCTCAACACCGGGTCTTCGTTGTATTCGCGGGAGATCATCAGCCAGAGGTCAATGCCGCTGCGTTCCATCAGTTCGGGCAACAGCGTTTGAATACGTTCTTCCAGAATTTCTTCTTCCACCTGCGCCCTGGCCTGCAAATCCAGAATTTTGGGCAGAGCCGACTGGGCTAATGATAAATTACTGAGGAAAAGACAGGTGGTGAAGGCAACTAGATATCTCAATTTCATAGGTCAGCGTAGGTTTCGGTCAACCCCAAAACTACGAAAACATAGTGATTAATGATTGATGATGAATGACAAAGAATGGATAATTGATAGTGGATAACTAACAACAAACTATCAATTATTAGTCATTCATCATTATTCATCAATCATTAGTTAACTGGTAGAGATAGACTGGCTCGGAGAAGTTTAGGTTTTTGACCAAATCCATATTTTCAAATCCATTCTTTTCGGCTACCCGTTTGGCTCCTTTATTATCGGGTAGAATAAAGGCGTTCAACTTCTGAAAGGGTAAGTTTTCAAAGGCGTAGCGGGTGAGTTCGGCCACAATTTCAGTACCGTATCCCTGGCCCCAGAACGTGTAGGCAATAGCGTAAAACAGCTCCGCTTCCTCTTCATCTAACGAGTTGTAGCCACCGCCTCCTAGCAGTTGGCCCGAGCTTTTTTCCTCCACTGCATAGATCAGAATTGGCTTCTCCGAATCGTAAAAGGAGAGAATAAGCTCCAGTAGGCTTTTGGCTCCTCGCTCGGTAGTAGTTTCATAGTCGAAGGCCAGCATAGAGGTTACCCGGCGGTCGCCCAGCAGGGTCACAAAATCATCCTCATCGGCCTCGGTGAGGCGGCGAATACGGGTGCGGGGAGTCTCTATGGTCTGAAAAGCCTGCATGCAGTGATTGATAATAAATACTGTTTAAGTATCTTTTTTGGGCAATAAAGGATGAGAAAACTTAGGAAACTGCTCTCTTATTTTATAAAGCTCCTCCATCTGTTGGTATCCAATCTCTGAGTTGAAAGTAATATGCCTGCCGAAGTACAAACAATCTTCGTGGAAATAAACGAGACACCAATTTCCCGATTGGTCAAAAATCACTAGGTCGTCCGCAAAAAATAGCTCATAACCGTATTTAACCACCATTTTCCAGGTGAGGTAAACGGGGTGTTGTGAGAAGTTAGGAAGAATGAACACCCAATTTTTAAAGGGTATTTTGCGTTGGTAGAGCCACTTCTTAGTATCCTCCTCTTCTTCCGGAAGGGCTATTTCTACTATCTCTCTAAAGTTACTCTTGTCAAACGGTTTTCTGGGTGGGCCCGTCAGCAGCCTACAAAACTTAACGTAGTTGTGCAAAAGCTTACTGGCTTCGCTATTCAAAAAGAAAATCTGGTCTTGGTGTTCCTGCGGAAGAGCATCAAAATCTTCGGGAAAACCAAAAATAGTGTGGTTTTTTGGCTTTTCAACAAAGAAGTGGGCAATGTCTTTCGGGAGCATCATGATTGCCCCAATATAAGTAAAATCTATCAGTGTGCTAGTAACGCAAAGTCCAGCCCAACTGCGAGCGATCGCCCTGCCGAAGTTGATCAAACAATGCCGGGGCATCTGTAAAATCTACGGTAGCGGTCAGAAGATCATCCCAGCTATCGTCCTGCAACAAATCCAGCACGGTTTGTTTACGGCGGCGGTAATCCCAACGGGCTTGCCGGTGAGCCGGGAGCTGGGAAACCTGTGAACTGATAATCTGCTTGCGCTGCTGGTGAAAGCTACCCCCAAGCTTTACCTCGGCCGAACGGGTACCGTACCAACTTAGCTCAATTACCTGCCCTTCGTAGCCCACTGCATCAATAGCGGTCTGCAATCCGGCACCACTACCACTGCTGTGAAAAGCCACATCAAAAGGAGCATCCGATGGATCGTACAACGAAAAACCTTGTTCGCGAGCCAAGCTCTGACGAGTAGGATCAGTTTCGGCTGCCCGTATCTGAGTAGCCGGAAACTGGCTGGCTAGGCGGGCTACCAACGAACCAATCAAGCCCATTCCAACGACCAGCACCCGGTCTCCAGCGGAAAGGTGGCTATCCCAAACGGCATTAAGGGCAGGTTATAAGTTACTTGCCAGTACTGCACGCAGGGGTGGAATACCTTCGGGAATAACGGTTACGTCCGTTTCCTTTACTACGCAGTGCTGCTGATGCGGATGTAGCAGATGCACATATTTACTTACTAGATTCTCTGAACCTTCCACAACCTTGCCTACCAGGGAGTAACCGTATTTTACCGGAAAAGAAAAGTCACCCTCCATGTAGGGCACCTGCATAGAATCGTGAAGCTCGGCGGGGACCTGTCCGGTAGCTACCAAGGTTTCGGTGCCGCTACTCACCAGCGAAAACAAAGATTTTATTAGGCACTCACCGGTTTTTTGGGGAGGAAGCAGTTGGCTACGGATACTACTTTCCCGCTCAGAAAGGTGCCAGAGAGCGGTGGTATCAGTCATGGTGCATTTCACCCACAAACATAAAGGTATCGCCGATGGGCTTAAAGTAAAAACGGTCGAACTGTACCGCTTCGTCTACCGAAGCAATTTCGGGTAGGGTAAAGCTGTCTAGCCCCGAGCCGAAAATGAGCGGGGCGATATGGAGTTGCAAAACATCAATAGCTTTCTGGGCTAAGAAGCTGGAGGTAGTAGCTGAGCCGCCTTCTACGTACACTGTATACAATCCCTTCTTAAACAGCAGCGAAAGTATGTCAGAACAGGCTATTTTCCCGTTTTTATCAGCCGAAAGTTGCACGTACTCAGTATTTTCCAGGCAAGGATCATCACCACTGCCAATTACTAGCACCGGGTTATCACTATCACTTTGTAAACTGCTGAAATCGCTTTCGGTAGAGCAGAGCACCACCCGGCGGGGGTTGCTACCTTCCACCAGCCGAACGGTTAGGGAAGGGTGATCGTAGTTGAGAGTGTGGGAGCCAATGAGAATGCCGGAGCACAACGCCCGCATGCGGTGGGCATGAATTAGATTGTCTTCGTTACCAATCCACTTAGAATCCCCATCGTTAGTCGCAATTTTTCCGTCTAGCGACTGGGCAAAATGCGTGATAGCCACCGCCCGTTTACGCAGCTTGGCTTGCAACGGCAAAAAACAGTAGGGCATGTAGGTGGCCAGAAAATCGATGGTTTCCTCGTCTAGCTCATACACATAATCCAGCACCAGAATAGTGTTATCCAGATAGAAAGCGGTAGCCTGATGATGCTGAATATCTGCCTCGGTATCTACCACTACCAGCACCAGTGAGCTTTTCGGGTTGGGCACTGGTAGGCGATTAATGTACACCTCGCATTTATCGCCAAAGTTAATAAAGCAGAACCGCACCTCTTCCGAAGTATTAGCAATGGTTTCTTTCAGTAGAAGTAAGCCTTGCCAATAGTTCTCGAGTGTCATAAATATTAGTGGTTGTTATTGGTAGGTAAATCAATCATGTGGCCCATCAGCTTTTGCTTGGTCTCAAGGTAGCCGTAATTTTCTCGCTGAGGCTTGATTTCTAGCGGAACCCGACCAATCAGCTTGATTCCGGAATTAGTGAAACTGTCTAACTTTTCAGGGTTATTGGTCATGAGTTTGATGGATTTCACTCCTAGGTCTTTCAGCATCCGAATAGCAATATCGTAATCACGGGTATCAATCTCAAACCCTAGATGTAAATTAGCCTCAGCTGTGTTTAACCCTTTATCTTGTAGATTGTACGCTTTCATTTTATTGATCAACCCAATACCCCGGCCTTCCTGCCGCAGGTAGATGACAATACCACCTTCTTCCCCAATTTGCCGCATGGCCTCGTGTAGTTGCTCTCCGCAGTCGCAGCGCAGTGAGCCGAACACATCACCGGTCATGCATTCGGAGTGAATACGCACCAGTGTCGGCTGAGAAACGTCGGTTTTATCGCTAACCATCGCAATATGCGGCATAGGATTATTCTCCTGATCAGCGTAGGCAATAATGAGGAAAGTACCGTAGGGGGTAGGAAGTGGGGTTTCGGCCTGTCGTTGTAAGGACACCATAATTATCTTTTCCAACAGTTAGCTTTAGCCAACTGCTATTTTTTCTAATATCAATCAGTAAACATACGGAGTATCCGAATGATTTCCCAACGGCACAAAGTACTGGAATGTTCCTGCTCTTAATCTTTATCCGGAGATAAAGGCATTGGTAAACTTCGGGATTGAGCAAAATTCATTAACTTTCTGCTAGTCATTACAACCTCATTTGACCTTGCTTATGAACCAGTCTATTGTTGTTATCGGAAGCTCTAATATTGACATGATTGCCCAGGTATCTCATTTTCCCAAACCGGGCGAAACCGTAGGCGATGCCACCTACAGCCAGGCCTACGGCGGTAAAGGGGCCAACCAGGCGGTAGCTGCAGCCCGGGCCGGGGGGCAGGTTACGTTTATCTCCAGTGTGGGCAACGACCTGTTTGGGAAAACTATGCTGAGTAATTTTTCCGACGAAGGCATGAATACCGATTATATCACCCAATCGGACCAATACCCTAGCGGCACAGCTCTCATTCTGGTGAACCGAGAAGGGGAAAACTGTATTGCGGTTGCTCCGGGAGCTAACGGACAGCTTTCGCCTCAGTTAATTGATCAGGCCCGGATTGCCATTTCGGGAGCGGAGATTATACTGCTTCAGCTGGAGATTCCGCTGGAGACGGTTGCTTACGTAGTAGAACTGG
>ERZ1740058.695-NODE-695-length-22430-cov-10.192358_pt1 | contig 22430 bp, 15 predicted proteins | sample MGYA00581745_ERZ1740058 | MGnify/ENA primary metagenome ERZ1740058 (study PRJEB43018, sample SAMN04849742) | marine metagenome | isolation source: floating plastic debris | place: Pacific Ocean | collected 2008-08-30 | study: EMG produced TPA metagenomics... | reverse complement strand
ATCTGCAAGAAGCCGACCGCTATTTAGACATTGCCCAGCAGTCTGAACATGTCGCGGTTTCGGCCTGCGCGGATAGCGGCTTTGAAACCCATCCGACGGGGCAATTGCCCAATGTGTCTCTAATCGAGCTCGATCGTGACGATAGCTTGGTCAATGAATGGAATTTGATCATCGTGGCCCCTGGCTACACAGCCATGGTGCTCTGCCATGAGTTATCGGCAGAGGAATATCAGGCCGACAACCAGCCTCGCAGTGATGTAGAGCGCAAATTTTATGGCCTGTGGACTTTTGATCGCGCTGCCGTAGAAGCCGCCGCCACCATCTTGATTGAGCGTATGCGCCCCTACGACGCGGGGCTGGCCGATCGCCTCCACGAAATGCAGCAGCGAATGAGCGCGGCCCCGAATACGGTGCCGGTCGATCTCACCAGCGTCGTTTCGCGGATCGTCAATTACCTGCAAGATAGTCAAGAGCATTTGATTACGGCGAGCCGTCAAGCCCGTGAGCTATGGGAATTAGAAGGCCACGCGCTGCGCATTAATCGCAATCTGACGGCGAATAAGCTGCAAGCGTTTCTGCGCATGGCTCAGCGCGTTGATGAGCGCGATCGCGATAATCCTCTGGCGTCTTTACAGGTGGCGGCGCTAGCGGAAACCCTGGGGCAAATTCTGGACTTGCCCACGCTAAGTTTGCGGCGGTTACGCCTGGCTGGACTGCTGTTTCGTATTGGCTTGGCGGAGGCTCCCATTGACGTTTTTGAGCATCCGGCCAGTCAGTTAAGAGAGTCTGATTTGGTGACGTGGAACAATCGAGCCTACTTAGGCGCTCAGTTGCTCGCTGCTATGGCTGAACTCGAACCCGTGCGGGAGATTATCAACCATCAGCTCGAAAACTGGGATGGTAGCGGTCGTCCCGACGGGCTTCGAGGTGAAGAGATTCCGCTGGAATCTCGCATTTTGCGGCTATCGGCCCATTTTCAAGAGCTGACTCAGCCTCGTGGGAGTCGTCCCGCCTTGGCGTTAGGGGATGCCCTAGAAAAGTGTAATCAGCATAGTGGCACTCGCTTTGACCCCGCCCTGATAGAGCATTTAACGACGGTCGTGCGGCTGACCGAAATCGGCATGATGCAGCTGCCCGATCGCCCGAGTCAACTGCCCAAGGTCTGGCTCGAAGAATCTTCATCCCCTAAAAGCGCTAGCTCAGACCTTGCCTCATGAATGCCTCTCCCGAATTTACCTCATCCAGCCTTGACGTCTCGGCGATTCGCAACGGCCAACATAAGACTCTGAGAGACGCTAACCTGCCGGGAGTTGACCTGTCAGGGGCGCAACTAGAAGCAGTCGACTTTGCCAAAGCCAATCTGGCGGGGGCTAATTTGGCCGGGGCTAACCTGCAACACAGCAACCTCAGAAGTAATTTACGGGGAGCCAACTTGGGGGGCGCTGACTTGCGAGAGGCCGATCTCCGCAATGCCGAACTTCAGGGCTGCGTGTTTATTGAAGCCCAGTTCCACCAAACCAGCTTCGCCGGTGCGTTTATGGCGGGCGCGATGTTTAGTCAGACTGATCTGAGCAGCACCGACTTCCGAGGGGCCGATTTGCGCGGGGCTAATTTGAGTGGCACTAATCTACAGCAAGCTGATTTCAGCCATGCTAATTTATCGGGCGCTAATCTCTCTAAGGCCAATTTGGAAGAGGTCAATCTCTCGGGCGCGATTTTGCGGGGGGCTAACTTTACCGAGGCGAATCTCGTCTGTGCTGAGGGAGACGGTGCCGTGTGGGACGGGGCCTGTCTCGATGGTGCAGTCGTTGCCGGTGGTATTCTAGAAGCCTTACAGAATTAGTCGCAGCACCAACGCGTTGTGGATCTACCCTCCTTTATTTGGCTATGGAAAATTGCGGCTTGGGCCATGGGACTCACCATGTTGCTGTTTGTTTGCTTGGCGACTCTCGGCGGCTGGATGCGATACCAACGGCTGCAGGATGAAACTGCCACTGTACCTGAGATCGCCGCGCCCCCTCAGCTGGGGATAAATCTGCGCCGCCTCCATGTGGGATTGGGGATACTGCTGACGCTAACGGTATTGCTCCTGCTGGCGATCGGGGTCGTGGGCACCTTAGGCCATTTTGGCAGTCTCGGCCATTCGCCTCATCTGATCATGGGGTTAACGGTGGTTAGTCTGACGCTGACATCTGCTTGGTCGGCGACTCAAATCAGTGATCCCAACAAGCCTTGGGCGCGATCGCTGCATCTCAGCATTAATGGTCTGCTAATGCTGGCTTTAGCACTCGTTTCTTGGACGGGCTGGGTAGTGGTACAAAAATATCTGCCCTAGTGAGTCCCTTTTGAGTGGGTTAGAACGTCTAACTCGTGTGCTCAAAATTGCTTATTGTCGAGCGATCGCGCTGACGATTTTCATTTGGCTCATCCTCATCGTTGCCTAGACATTAGACATAACGACCAATATCATCGGATGGTGGTCAGCGACGTTGAATTCGAAATCTGCCCGATCCACTACTCCGTTGCATGGTCTTGCTAGCTAGCAAGATTCAGTAACCGATCAGCAGGAGCTTATACGGCAATATAAACCGGGAATGACCAAACAAAGCTTCTGCCACATTCTTTGTGTTGTTGAAGTCGCTGCTTGATGTTTCCCGGCCACCAGATTTGTATTTGTAGCTGAGCGGAACAGCGAGTGCCAGAATGTCGACTTGCACCATGACCATTGCTTGCACGAGATCACGGTAAACTGCATTTCCCATCCACGCTCTACCGGCTTCGACTTCCAAGCCACATTGCCAAACTGCGTGGTAGGCATCAATTTCGTATTTGAGGGTCGGCTGCCCTTGCTCGCCGTAAAACACTGGACGTTGAATCTTTTGGTCGCGTGCTTTGCCGCCCTCAACATCAAAGCCGATTTCGATCAGGTCTGGGCGTATTTTTGCGAGGACTTCATCGCTGGTAAGACCCTTGTCGAGTGAGACGGTTGAGATATCGGGCAGATGCGTCCGAAAGGCAGATACTATTCGAGCCACAAATTCAGGTGGCGGTTCGGTACGCGGGAAGAAATAGAAACTAATGTCCGCCACGTTGTGTTCTCATGAGAATTGACGTTTGACAGTTGAGTCGAGTGCTGTGGTGTCCATGCCAGCTAACGTTCCTGGGTAGCGGCTGTGATGATATTGGCAAGCCTAGACTATCGCTAATTTTAGTTGGCCCGCCGCACTAGAGTAATTATGCTACGGCAAATGATTATTAGGCTCAGACTCAGCATTAGGGACTTTAGCCAACACAGAGTCGTATTTTGACTGATCGCCATAGCTAGCGCGTTCTGGCAAATATCCTGCCGTCGTTAACACTAAAATCTTCTCAGCAAGCACTGGAGTGATGAACTGATGCTCAAGAAACGCCGTCCTGCTCAGCCAGTTTTTGCCGACTTTTATACAGGAGACTTAATCAGAATTTAAAGAGGTAGTCAATTCTCAATCAGAACCTAAATGTTCTCATAGCCTCTATATTCATTTGGATGTCGAGCAGTTTATTACCGATAAAGTCTAGGGAGTCAGGCATTTGAATACGTCAGGGTTCGCATGACAACGCTCCGCTAGATTTTAAGAACGCTGCCAGGGTAATGGCGTTAACTCCACGCTCAATGCCGCAAAAATCGCGAGTGTTGTACGTCACCGTGCTATCACCACCAGCTTTGACTGCCAGCTCTCAAACCATGTCGTTCTTCAGACCGCGTAATTATGGTCGCTAAAGGAAGACCATTTGGTGGTGAGTGGCGATCGCATTGTGAGCCTTGCAATATTTGTTTTAAGGAAGCCAGTCACCGGATACCGGTAGAGTATATGATTGCGTCGAAAAACTCTGCCCACAGTTCTCTACACCTTAAGGTGGCGAAGCTCTACGTTTAGGTCAACATCGAATGAAAAGACTCCGTCGATTTTTGCAAACTGGTTTATCCACGGCTGCCCTGATCGCGATCGGCCTGGCTACTGAGGTCGTTTTACCTCGACCGGCTCAAAGTGCTGAGACGATCAGATTGTTGGTGGGCGGGCCATTGTTGTTTGACTTGTCGGTCGACTCACTGGAGACGTTTGCCAAAACGGGGGAAATCACAGGCGATTTTGCGCTCTATGCGCGGTTTATGAATGACGAGACCCTGGGTTTGTTACGGCAGGGGTTGAACCGCAGACTGCCGTTGGATGTGGTCACGGTTGATAATCTGGCCTATTCGCCTTTGGGTCGAGATGCCCTGTTTAATCTGGGTAAAGTCTTTCAGGTATACCGAGGTGTGAATGGCCAAAAAGCCCTGCGAGCGGCGGTGATCGGGGCAGCCGCCAACGCGGACCGATCGGGGTGGACGATTATCGATGTCTTGCGCGAGTTTCCGACCCCGGCCTTAGAGATTGAACTGGGTGATTTGCTGGCGTTACGCCGTGAGCTTTCGATTTACCTGAGCTATAACAATGCGGTGGTGGCAGCCGTGCAGGCGCAGGCAGCTGCAGAAGCGGCAGCGTCCAATGGCCTGAGCACCACGGCTCTGGCGGATCTGCGGCAACCTGGCCCCTGGCAATTCACGCGGCAGACAATCACCGTCACTAACCCGGCGCTGCGGCAAACCCAAACCGGGCTATCGGTTAACTATGACTTTGACTCAGATGTCTACTTGCCTAGCGGACTCACTGGGCCGACGCCGGTTGTGATTATTTCCCACGGGTTTGGCGACGTCAAAGAGAGCTTCTCCTTTCTGGCTGAGCACTTGGCTTCCTACGGTTTTATTGTGGTGGTGCCCGACCATGTCGGCAGCGATCTGGAATATCGCCAGGTCTATCTGCAGGGGCGGCTCAACACCTTGCTCAGCCCCATGGAATTTATTAACCGCCCCCAAGAGATCTCGTTTTTGATCGACAAGTTAGAGTCGCTGGTGGCCGAATCGCCTGAGTGGGCAGCGGTGCTGGATCTGGACAATATTGGCATCGCCGGTGACTCACTCGGTAGCACGACTACCCTAGCGCTGGCTGGGGCGGAGATTAACTATGCCCGGTTGATAGAAGCCTGTGATCGCGAGAATATTCTGCTCAACGTAGCCCTCTATTTAGAATGTCGAGCGCAATATTTACCGCCCCAAAACTACGACCTGAAAGACCCTCGGGTGACGGCGGTTGTGACGGGGCATCCCCTCGGGGCGGCACTGTATGGGCCCGAAGGGATAGGCCAAATCGATGTGCCAATGCTCATGGTGTCGGGCTCTAAGGATATTGTTTCGCCGGTCGTCACGGAGCAGTTTCATCCGTTTATCTGGCTGCAGACGGAGCCCAAATATTTGGCCATGCTCGATGTGGGTACGCATTTCTCGTCTAAACCGGGGCGCGACGCGGCGGGGTTCTTTAAGCTGATCGCAGGTGAACATCGAGAGGTGGGAGCGGCTTACTATCGGGCGCTCAGCGTCGCCTTTTGGAATGTGTATTTGCGGGGTGATGAAGCTTATTTACCCTATCTCACAGCCCAATACGGCGAACAAGTCAGTGCCGACCAACCGATGACGGTGGACATTATTACGTCACTGACGCCGGAGCAAATTGAAGCGGCCTATGGGCGACCGGCTCCGGTACCGATCATTCCGCCTGCGATCGCGGCGACAGTGCCACCGCGACCAGAAAGCGTCTTAACCGAAATTGAGGAAACCGGCGTGCTGCGCATGGCGCTCCGCAAAGACGCACCACCGTTTGGCTTTATCAATCACCGCAATGCGTGGGATGGCTACTGTGGCGATTTAGCGATCGGGCTGAGTCGCTATCTGACCCAAACCCTCAATCGACCCGTTGACGTAGAAGTCGCCGAACTCACGTCGACGTTAGACAATCGCTTTGAGTTAGTGCGCAACAACGACGTGCATCTTGAATGTGGCCCCAACACGATTCGCAATGATGTGGACGGGGTGATCTTTTCCAATCCTTTCTTTGTGGCGAGTACGCAGTTTTTAGTGCCGGTGGGTAACGAAGCCAACGTCAACCCCAATACACCACTGGCTGATGTGCGGTTGGGCGTCTTGAATAATTCCACGACGCAGACGTTTGTTGAAGAGACTTACTCGGATGCTGACATTGTGCTGTTTTCGGGGGTGGAAGGTCGCCAAGACGGGATTGCCGCCGCCGCCACGGGCGAAATCGACGCGTTTGTTGGGGATGGCATTTTGTCCTATGCCCAGGTGCTGCTTGACCAGCGATCGGTACAGGGCTTTTCACTCATTCCTGAGCTGCCATTGACGTGCGACTTTTACGGTCTGATCTTGCCGAACGATGATTCAGAATGGCGCACCACTATCAACCAGTTCCTGGTCAGCGATGCTGAGAACGAGATCGCCACAAACTGGTTTGAGGAGGCTTATCCGATCACACTCAATAAAACTGAGTTTTGCTTGAATCGTTAAGGATGGCAGATCGGGTAGCCCACCGATAAGAAACCCGCGATCGCGTTGGCACGGTAGACATCTAGAGTCTGCCGGTGGCGCCAGGCAGAGCTTGGCCGCGATCGCGAGGAGATGGGGGTAGATGGGTAAACGAGTGAATCATTCTTATTTTGAGGGAGCGGACTCCCCACGATGCCAGCGTGGCAAGATCGGGGAGTTCAGGGGATGGGGCACAAATCGCCGGTGAGTTAAACAACCCTTGCCCGCTCACGGCAATGTTGAGGCACGGGTGTCGCTGGGTAAAAATCAACCGAAGATTCTAGCCCCCAATTACCGCCACGGCCTACTCTGGCAGTTCTTCCAGGGGCGCGGTGGGGGCTTCGACCGGGTCGGTCGGCTGATCCATCGGCGACATCGGGTCGGCGCTTGGGTCTAAGGGTTCATCGGTGGGCGACATAGGCGCTTCATCAGGACGGATGGGGTCATCGGCAGGAGATTCTAGGTCATCAATCGGCCTCATCGGCTCTTCGCTGGGAATTTCTTCGAGGGTATTGTCTTCAGTCATGCCATCTTCGGAGGCACTGATGGGGGGTTCACTGACCATCGAGCGGGCGATCTCGATGAACTCTTCCTGTGAGGAAGAATCAGCCAGGGTGGCGATCGCATAGGTCAGTCCATCTTGCTGCCACATCACCAGTTGATTCATGGCCTCCCCTTCACCGCGCAGCAGATAATAGCCCTCAATACCTGGGCCTAACTCAACTGGGGTGACATTTTCGCCAGTCGGCGGCCAGTTATCTGCCGTGGGTTCGACGTCGGTGACGCCGATCAGGCCGATGGCGCAGCTGGGATCAGCACAGTCAGGGGTGAGCGCCAAACTCACCACCACTTCCGTATCAGAGGCCTGACTGATGAATGGATACAGTTCATCGTCTGATGGCAGAGTCGACGGTAAGCGGAATTGCCAGCCATCCGGCAGCTCTTGCTGCAGATCATCCAATATTGGTTCAAAAAGTGGATCAGGGGCCGCATTAGCGGCGAACAAAGCACCCGAATATCCGAGCAAAAGCGCTGCTAAACCGACTCGATGGGTAAATTTTCTAATCATGTTTAGGGTTCCTAAATCGGGACTTTAAGCGCAGTCTCAAGCAACCCTGACAAGTTGCCGGGGTGAGCGACTACGCCCCTAAACGATGGCGCTGCGGGTAAATCTGCCACATCATCTAGTGGGTTTTTGTAGACAGACCGATCGGACAGGGTGAGAGACCAATCGGTTGACCCGACTGTTGATGGCTGGGGAGTCATCAATCACCGATATGTGTGCATTTCTGGCGATATATATATCGCCAAAATCTGGAGGATGTTGAATCCGATTTCCCCAGAATCGGGGGGTCGGGGGCCATGCAGCATTTTAAGATCGATTCCAAGATGTGCGTACTTAGTCACCCTTGTTAAGGAAAGGAAAGGATGGGTCGTCAACCATGACCGCCCTGCGGCAGGCAAATAGGACTAGAGACGAGGCGCGCGGTTACCGCCACACAGCGCGCGAACTCAGGCTCAGGCCCATGATCGTGATTGAAAATGCTCCCAAAGTGCCGTCTCTAACCCCGGTTGATCGGAGTCGACTGGCCTGGGTCGCATCCTTGTAAGGCACCTGTTAAGAGAACTTTAGATCGCTGGGTATTTCAAGGGAATTACGTTTAGCTTTCGGGAATTCTGTAAGCGCAAGGTGCTCTGGAAGACGGACGTCTCCGCAAGAGCACTCATCTCCTCCGAATTACAGGGTTGTTGATCCACCGATTAGGGATGTCAAGAAGATGCTGAACCGCCACACTCGACTCGACCAGTCAGCATTAGAGGTGGCTAATCGGACACTGCAGCAGAAGCTCGCGCAAGCCGAGCAAACCTGCTTAGCGCTAGAGACGGTAGAGCCTCAGCAGCAGGCTCTACTATGCCAACTTTTGCAAGAAGCGCAGGCAGTGCAAACCACTTTAGAGCAGCACATCGATGAGTTAATTCCCGGCGATCGCCCCACCCCAGCTACCCCCATCGGCACCTTAGATCAACCTTGTTGGTCACCGTCTGAAACCGCGAGCACGGCAATTGATCCAGAGGTCGAGTTGCGAGAGCAAGCGCAGCTATTACGCAGCACCTATGAGGGGGTCGAGCACTGCATCTGGATTGTCGATGTGTCAGCAGAGGGCGAGTTTCGCTTTGTCGGATGGAACCCTGCTACGGAGAGACTGACGGGCATTGCGAGTGCGGCGACGATGGGCAAAACCCCTGAAGAACTCTTGGGAAAAGTGCAAGGGGCGATCGTTCAAGAAAACTATCAGCGGTGTCTAGAGACAGGCCACTCTATCAGCTACGAAGAGTCTGTGCCCTTTCAAGGGCGTGACATGAGGTGGTTGACCACAGTGCACCCACTTAAAGATCCGCTCGGTAAAATTTACCGGATCGTCATTACGACATTTGATATTACTGAGCGTAAAGCGATTGAGGCTGCGTTAAAGCAAAAAGAAGCTCAATATCGCAGCATTTTTGAAGCGATTAATGACGGCATTTTTATCACGGAATTAGACACTGGCAAACTCGTGACAGTCAATCCGGCTGCTTGCCGCATGCATGGCTATACCAAGGCAGAGTTTTTAAATCTCACCCCGTTGGACTATATTCATCCCGAGTCTCTGCCCGTATTCTCAAATTTCATAGAAACGGCTAAGGCCGGCAAGCGTTTTGCGGGTGAAGCTGTCGATCGGCATAAAGATGGCAACCCTATCAATATTGAGGTAACCGGGGTGCCCTTTTCCTATGGTGACCACCCCCACGTTCTAGCAGTGGTGCGAGATATTAGCGAGCAGAAACAGCTTGAGACGGAGCGCGCAGCCGCTGAACAGGCTCTGCAAAAGACCAATACCCTACTGAATTCTTTGCTGGAGACGATCCCCGGCTTTTTCTTCGCTAAAGATATCGAGGGTCGGCACGTGGCCTTGAATTCCAACTTGGCAGAGTTTTTTGGTAAACCCATTGTTGAGGTTGTCGGCAAAACCGATGCCGAACTGTTTGCCCCAGACATGGCCGCCGCGATCATGGCCAGAGATCAGGAGGTGATGATGCAGGGGGTTGGCCAGCGCTTTGAAGAAGTCATCTCGATTCATGGGGTTGATTGTACCTATCTCACGATCAAAACGCCCCTCTATGATGATGAGGAGACGATTGTCGGCTTGCTTGGTTTAGCTCAAGACATTAGCGATCTGAAATCGATGGAAGTCTCACTGCGGCAAAGTGAGCAGCGGTTTCGCGATGTGACGGAAGCCGCCGGAGAATATATTTGGGAACTTGCTGCCGACGGCACCTATACCTTTGTGACCGATCGCGCCAAAACGGTTAAAGGCTACAACCCGACTGAACTCATCGGGCATACGCCCTTCGAGTTTATGCCCCCAGAAGATGCGGCTCAGGTAGACGCTATCGTGCAAACCGCCGCGATGAATAAATCGGCGTTTACCCTTGAACACCGGAATATCTTGCCCTCAGGCGAGATGGTTTGGGAAGCCGTCAGCGGTCTCCCGGTGCTGAATGAGCAGGGAGAGATTACTGGCTTTCGGGGAACAGGGTTGAGCATTACCGATCGCAAAGTCGCTGAAGCCGCGATCTCAGAGAGTGAGGCGAAGTTCCGCCGGTTAGTCGAAGGGGCCAATGACCTGATTTATGCGATCGGCCCCGATGGCACCTTTACCTATCTCTCCCCCCAACTGACAAAAGTGTGGGGATATGAGGTTGCCGATCTAATACATCAATCCTTTAGACCCTTAGTACATCCCGATGATTTACCTCAAGTAATGGTCTCTAACCAGCGGTTGTTTGAAACGGGCCAAAAACAAGCCGGGCTAGAGTTTCGCTTGCAGCATCAAAAGGGACATTGGACATGGGTGACCTGTAGCAATTCTCCGATTAAGGATGCCTCCGGTCAGGTCGTTGGCTTTCAAGGCATTGCCCGCGATGTGAGTTATCGCAAGGTGGCAGAAGCTAAGCTGCAGCAAAAAGCCGAGGAACTCGAGGCGACGCTGAAAGAGCTACAACAAACCCAGCTCCAGATGATCCAGAGCGAAAAAATGTCGTCTCTCGGTCAGTTGGTGGCGGGTGTGGCCCATGAAATCAACAATCCCGTCAATTTTATCTACGGCAACATCATCCCCACCGATCAATACGCTCAAGATTTACTCAATCTGATTGATCTCTACGAAATCCATTACCCTAAGCCCCTGCCGATTATTCAAGATGAGATTGCCGCGATCGACCTCGACTTTTTGAAGCAAGATCTCCCGAAAACCCTCTCATCGATGAAAATGGGAGCCGATCGCATTCGCCAAATCGTCAACTCGCTTCGCAACTTCTCCCGGCTAGATGAGGCCGATTACAAAGCGGTTGATATTCACGCAGGCTTGGATAGCACACTGGTCATTCTGGAACATCGGGTGAAAGCGACCTCTGATCGCCCGGCGATTCAAGTGATTAAACAGTATGGTGAGCTGCCACTGGTGGAGTGCTATGCGGGGCAGCTCAATCAGGTCTTTATGAATATCTTGGCGAATGCTTTAGACGCTTTGGAAGATCGCGCGACAGCAGCGATGGAGCAATGCCCGAGCACGATTACGATTCAGACCAAGCCGATCAATGGCGATCGCATTGCCGTGCATATCTTGGATAACGGCCCCGGCATTCCAGAGGCGGTTCAACGCCGAGTGTTCGATCCGTTCTTCACCACCAAACCCTCTGGCAAAGGTACCGGCATGGGCATGTCAATTAGCTATCAAATTGTGACTGAAAAACACGGTGGTACCTTGGAATGCTTTTCATCACCAGAACAGGGTACAGAGTTTGTCATTCAGATCCCACGTCGGCAACCCAAGGGAAATTCCACTCCGTAGATCAGTTTTTCAGCGCTGTGATTGCGACCAAATTTGCGGCGATCGCGCTCTGCAGTGCCATAACTGCAGCGATCGCAAACATCTGCGATACCGCTTTCGACATGCGCTTGGTTACCTGGAGTTTTTTCGAGTGATATAGCAAGCCGCAGTTTGATCAGGTCATCCCCAATGCCTGAAATCATCATCAGATAAGGGATCTGCGCTTAAATAACATCCCATTTCTGGAAACGTTTTCTGTAGGGGTTTGGCAGTGCCAAACCCCTGCGATCGGTACGTTATTTTCAAACCAATCCCTAAGCTTTTTAATTCTGACTTCCGACTGCTTCATTCCGCATTCTGCTGTAGCGTGAAATTATCACAGAGAATGTTTGCAAAAATCCGGCTGGGAACGATTTGCGCGCAGGGTTGACTAATTTGATGGGTACATTGTGAGAGGCGATCGCCCCGAGTGTATCGCCTTCTCCAATGCCTCTCTTATCATTAGACTGTTGAAGCTTGCTGCCCTATGAAACGCCTAAGAACTTTTGGTATCGTCTTTTTGCTCAGCACCAGCGCCTTGTTGGGGTGTGGTCAAAAAGACGCGGCGATAGACAACCCTGCCACTGAGTCAGAAACGCCCGCCGCAGAGACGACGGAGACCGATGCCGCAGAGACGGTGGCCGATGAAACAGCTGCTGCAGCGCCAGACTCACCCACGGTAGTTGAAACTGCCATCAATCCAGCGCAATCAGCAACCTTGAAGGCGGCGCAGGCAGACGCCCAAATCAATTTGCGCGAGCAACCGACGACCCAGGCCAAGTCTAAGGGGTATGGCTTGGTGGGCGATCCGATTCAGCTGCTGAAAGCAGCAGAGGGTGAGCAGGGCCTGACCTGGTACTACGTCAAGTTTGACGGCTCTGGTGCTGAAGGTTGGGTTCGCGGTGACTTTGTGAATACCTCGGGCCAGCCTGCTGGGGGTGGCTCGGTGGCAGCTGTCAGTGTTGATGGCTTCACCACCGATGAGTTATTTGCCGTGGGGAGTGGCGGTTGCGGTATGACACTTTGGACCACTAACGCCGGCATCGATGACTATATTTTCTTCAACGGACTGCCGAACGAAGACATGTGGATGAAGCTGGATGGCACCATGACCAAGTTTCAGCGCACGGCAGCGTCAGGTGGTGAGTTTTATGGACAGACAAACTTTCAGAGTTTTGTGAGTTTAGACGGTAGCACTGAGGTAGATGTCACAGTGACCGTGGGCACCGAGGAGGGTTACGAGTCGGTCAATATTGAACAGGGTACGCTGAGACTTGAGAGTTCGAGCGGGGTCGTTGAGAAAATCGTCGTCGGCGATGCCGGTTGCTAAGGCTGTCATTCACTGACTTAACCTCGCCTTTGCAAGGCTACGGCTTACACATTCCTAGAACTCAGCGAAAATGGCAGATCCCCCGCTGTCGCTGCCCCCTTAAAAAAGGGGCTCTATCCGATTTGAACTTGGACGTCCCCTTTTTCTAAGCGCAGCCATGCCCGCAGGGATTGAGGGGGATCTAGCCTCATGCGTGTTCTAAAGAATGATCTATGTATAACAAGCCGCAGTTTGATCAGGTCACCCCCAATGCCTGAAATCACCACCAGACAAGCTTCTTAATTCTGACTTCCGACTTCTTCATTCCGAATTCGGCTATATAAGCCACAGGCGGTGAGGTTGACCCGCCGAGGCATCGTCTAGAATCCTTTCCAAACAAGACTTTAAAAGACTTCTGTCGAATGGATAGCCCGTGTAGGGGGTGGGTTAGGCTCCAAACAATTGCTCAAAACTTCCAGCTAGGGGACTTGACGACCCACCGCCTTCAACTGAATCATGGCACCGCAACCCAGGAAGAATTCATTGCGGCAGTTTGAATCTATGATGTTCACACTTGGAGCAGGTCTTGAGTATGAACCGGAAAGCGAAAATACTGCGTCACATTGACCGTAATGGACGCGGCATCGAAATTGGCCCTAGCCACAATCCGGTTGCTCCGAAAAAAGACGGCTATCAGGTGCATATTATCGATCATATGAGCCGTGAGCAGCTGATCGAAAAGTATCAGGCGCATGGCTTAGACCTGAGTCAAATTGAGGCAGTCGATTTTGTCTGGCAAGGTGAATCCTATGCGAAGCTGACGGGCAAAACTGATTACTACGACTGGATTATTGCCTCCCATGTGATTGAGCATGCACCTGATTTGATCAGCTTTATCAACAATTGTGATGAGGTGCTAAAAGCAGATGGCGTGCTTTCCCTGGTGATTCCCGATAAACGCTATTGCTTTGATCATTACCGCCCCATCACGGGCTTAGCCAAAATCATTGATAACCATTTGCAGAAGTCGATTAACCATACACCTGGAACGATCGCGGAATACTTTTTGAATGTGGTGTCTCAATCCGGCCAGATTGCCTGGAATGCAGAAACAACCGGAGACTACCAGTTCGTTCATTCCATCGACAACGCGCTGGAAGGGATGGCCTCAGTCATTCAAGAAGACGTTTATATTGATGTCCATGCCTGGTGTTTTGTGCCGCATTCTTTTCGACTGATGATGCACGATTTGTTCGGCCTCGGCTTGATTTCTCTGAAGGAAATTGATTTTTGTCAGACGGATGGTTTTGAGTTTTACATGACGCTAGGCCGACAGGGCGCGGGCATTCAACAGTCGCGGATGGATTTGTTGAAGCAGATTGATGCCGAAATTGCGACGGGAATGCAGACTCCCTCGCGGTGGCGTCAGTTGTCGCTGAAGAAATCCGTGAAGCGAGTGGCTAGGGGATTGAAGGCGCGGTTGCGATCGGCATGATGCAATGGTGGAGAGTTTAGAGGCAGGGGAGTGGAGGGGGCAGGGGAGCAAGAGAGGCCTATGGCTGCTCATTAGGTAAGGGATCGAGGAGGACGTCCTGGGCTTGCAGCTCAGCATCGATATCTCGATGTTGTTGGTCGGTCGGCAAGGGCGATCGCCGCACGACGCCTTGAAAAACGAGATGGGCGGTGAGAGTTGCCGTCATAACGGGGATGGCGTTTTGTACGGGAACGCTGGCGACTAGCAAAACAATGAGCCCCAGCGTAATCGGGAAGGGGACGATCGCGCCGGGCACGGCGGCCATCAGGCTCGCGACGGCGAGCGCCACGGGAATGGCGGGCAACAGCTTGGCGACGACGACACCGGTGGCCCCCCCGACAAAAAAGAGCGGAAAGATGGGGCCGCCAATAAAGCCAGCTGCGAGCGCCGTTGTCGTAGCCAGGATTTTTAGTAAGGTCGCGACGAGAATGAAGCCAATGCTTAGCTGCGCCTGATCGCTCACCACTGCGGCCAACCCCGCGCTGCCTAAAAATAGGGTAGAGGGCATAGCCATCGCAAGTAGCCCCAACAGTAGCCCCACAGCACCACACCGCAAAATCGGCCGATGGTGTAAGGGGGCCATGAGGTGATGCAGCGTTTTGAGCAGTTGGGCAAACAGCAGCGCCAGGGGCACAGCAAGCAGACCGAGCAAAATCGCCAGGGGAATATGCCACTGTGCTAGCGAGTAGGGGGGTAGTTCTAGCAATCGCAGGGATTGAGAAAAGCGATCGCCGCCGACGGTGTAAAACACGGTAAACCCCAGCAGCGACGCGATCGCCACAATAGCCAGGGTGCCGTAGTAGTAACCAGTTTGGCGATGTCGCAGTTCGAGGCCCATGAGCAACACGCCAAAGGGCGCGGTAAACAGCCCGGCAAACGCTCCGGCTACGGCGCTCAACAAATTAGTGCGTCGGATGGCGGCGGGCAACTTTTGTCGCCGCGACAGCCAAACCGCCAAGGCTCCAGCCACAATGCCGGTCGGGGCTTCTGGCCCCAATGAGAAGCCGCCGATGAGAGAGGCTAGGGAGACCAAGACGGCCCCGGTGACGTGAGTCAAGGGCATATCCCCAGTGGGGATGGCGGCAAACACATCGACTTCGGCGGTGGGCAGGCGTTTATGAATGAGGCCAACAACAACGCCCGCGAGGGTCATGATGACGACGATTCTGATGGGGCCGGAGAAGGGGGCGAGAGAGGGCTCGGTGGGCCAGAGCAGATGCAGCCCCTGATGCATCGTCCCGGCGTAGAGGAACGCGGCCACCCCGCCCAACAGCCCCATCAAACTGCCCCAGCCAAAGCGCTGCCAAAAGGCCCGCGATCGCGCAAATCCTACCGGTTCCAAGGCATTCTCCTGTTGTGGAATAAAGCAAAAGGCGGTTTTTGAAGGCTCGTCTGCGGTCGGCCTAGGGAGTCCCGTAACGAAGGGCCGGTGTCTGATCTTAAGGTGATTCCCAAGCCAGAAGAGACCGATACTGTCGGGCTGGTTTAGCCAGAACCTTGATTTTATGGTGACAGGGCATCAACAAAACCCGCCCCTACAAGTATTTTTTGCCAACATTTCCTAGGTGTTCATCCGTTCATAAATGGCGGAAGTCGAGGGTGAGTAGCGGGTCAGGTAGTTGAAGATCCAAAACTTGATGCAGGAATCAATGAAGACGGGCACGGTGGCAATAAACCCATTGATAAAAACTTTGCTATCAGGAATGCCGAAATGTCCGAGGATGCTCTCTAAAACCACTTCCCAACCTTCCGCTGAGTGGAAGCCGACGAAGATGTCAGTAATCAAAATAAACAGAAAAACCTTCATCGGGTCCCGCAGGTTGAGAAAGGTGCGATTAGAGACGGTTCTGATCAGATTGACTTGTCGTCTGCCGACTAGCACCAGCCCCACAAAGACCATGAAGGCAATCAGATCGGCCAGCAGATTTTTCAATCCGTTGAGTTCGCTTTCTCTCGCTTCGCGCCAGATATCGAAGGCTGACTCCTGCAAATATTCCTGCCGGATTTCGTCATTCATTTCGTCGTAGTAACCCAACAGGGTGGCGACTTCGAGCTTTTCTTTAGCAAAGAGATATTCGCGCGCAAATTCTTCTTGAATCTCCTCACTCAGACTGATCTCAGTGGGATTAACTTCACTGTAGCTGCCCATCAGGGGCTCGAATATCAGGTTTCTGGTCAGAATTTGAATTGAGAGGGGAATGATCAGCAGCACTGCCAACCAGCGCAGGGCAACGCGGTTTTGCTGGCGCTGTAGTCGCAGTTGACCAATGAGCTGCTGTTCGTAGTCACTCTCCGTTTCTTTGTTGGGCGATCGCAGGCGGGGTAAAAAAGACTCGCGCGGGCGATCGCTATCGGCGGCCAACATGGGCATGTCGAGGGTGACATCTTTAGCCGCGATCTGTTCTACATCGGGAAGCGAGGTGTCTAAGGCAGCGTCACCGGTCAAAAAGGTTAGGGCGTTCCCCTCGGCCCGATATTTAGCCACCACCGATTCGATAAATTCCAGCTTGGCGAGCACCTGGGCGCGATCGCGCTGAGTTTCGTCCTCAGGTAAATCCAGCTCGGTCTCGACGGGCGGTGCAGCGGTGGCGGTATCGAACAAAAAGCTATTGGCTTTGAACTGGGTCAGATTAAAGCGAATTTTAAGGAGTTGGCGATCGCGCAGACTAGCGGCATAGTCAGCGACGGTTTTGCTTTTATCCGTCGCGTCGGTAATTTTCTGACCTTCAAATAGTTCGACCTCTAACTTTTGAATCGTCAACGCCCCTTCGTAGGCAGCTTCTAAAGCTTTTTGGCGTCTTTGGGTAAACCAGGCAAAAACCTGGTTAGAAGCATTACGAAATTCCATATCCTTCCTGCGAGAAAGCCGACCCAGGCAACTTCCCTCAAATATAAGGGCTGAGACTGAGTTCTGAACGCCGGTCAAACCCGGTGACAGCAAGAAAGTGATTTTTCTGGTCAACGAGCACACTCATGCCTCAGCGGGGGAACAAAAAAAGCGGGACATCCCAAAAATCAGGGCTTTTCAAGGCTAAGTCGCCGTCTGGAAATCCCAGTTTAGTGATGACTTTTATGCTGTAGTACAAACATTCGGCACAGAATTTCGTTCACCCCTGCCTCAGCAGCGATCGCTGCTGAGGCAGGAATCTCTTATAAGATGAGATGTTCCCGTGAGCTGCTATTCAATCCTGGGTGATCGCAGCGTGATTGGCATATGCTGGATTGCGGCGGATTGACAGAGTGGAAGAAAGCAAAAGATGGCTAGTGAGACTGCAGCTTGTGTTAGCAGCAAATCCTTAACGTGATTTACGTAAGCTGTCGCTTGGCGGACTGGCCTCATTGAGGATGAAGGCAGTTGAGTATCGTTGTTCACCAAATATCAGGAGACAAGCTCAATCATGGCCGATTTAACTGTGTGGAAATTTAACAGCGTAGACGGAGCGCAAACTGTGCTCGCTAAGCTGGCGGAACTGCAAAAGCAACACCTGATTGAAATCAAAGATGCGGCGATCGTGACTTGGCCCACCGGCAAAAAGAAGCCCAAAACTCAGCAGGCGTTGCCGCTGGTGGGGCTCGGTGCTTTGGACGGAGCCTTTTGGGGGATGTTGTTTGGCCTAATTTTCTTTGTGCCGCTCTTTGGAGCGGCGGTCGGAGCGCTGAGTGGGGCACTGTCGGGTCATTTTCGCGATTACGGCATTAACGACGACTTCATCAAAGAGATTCGAGATCAGGTCAGTGAAGGGACTTCGGCATTGTTTTTGATGACCGAAAACGTCACCCTTGATAAGGTTGAAGATGCTCTGAAAGAGGATAGTCCGCAGCTGATTCGCTCGAACCTCACGAAGGAGCAGGAAGAAAAACTCAAGGAACATTTCAGCGCGGCCTAAACGCTTGCCATCACGCCATGTGAGTTACTCCCTGGAGGCTTGCAACCCTCTGGAACCGGCTATAGCAGAATGCGGAATGAAGAAGTCGGAAGTCAGAATTAAAAAGCTGCTCTGATGGTGATTTCAGGCATTGGGGTAACCTGATCAAACTGCGGCTTGCTATAAAAATCCAGGGAATCGGTTGAAATCTTGGAAATAGCGCAATAGTGAAAAGCTGCCATCTCTAGACAAGAGATGGCAGCTTTTCGTTGTTAGTTGCTGTTCAGATACTCGACGTCGTTAGTTGCCGTAGCTACGCAGCTTACTTAGGCAGCGGTGCTATCACCTTGACGCTTGCGGAGGCCGAGGCCACCAGCCACAACAAAGGCACCAAGCCCCATCATCAAGCCTGGTTCTGGTACCGCTACACCATCAACTTGGAAGTTGACCCCGTCGCCAGTGCGACCATGGCGCTCACCTAGATTGAGAACAATCGACTTGACGCCTGTGAGGGTAGTCTCCTGAACGTTGCCATTGGGGCCTGTGGCAATCGTGCCTGAGGCAATCTCGTCGCCATTGCTATCAAACGCAGTGTAGCTAGTGCCACCGGCTCGCTCAGTATCAAACCAGTTCACCGTTAAATCGCTAAGCACCTTGCTAAAGGTGAATTCGAAAGTGCCCACCTCAAGCTGCCCATCTTCCACTAGCGGCGCATCGCCAGTGGCGTCCATGGCTACAGGACGAAACCAGAAGTCTCCAGAACCATCAGAAGTCCCGATATCTGTGGAAAGAAACTGGATAGCGCCATAGGTATTGTTGGTGCCAGCTTGATCGACAAACAAGCGACTCTGGGTGCCTGTAGAGTCATCCACTAGGCTCACAATGGACTCAATGGTGGGATCTAGGGTCAGATAACTACAGCCGCCACCCAGGCAATTACCGAGACCAACGTTCACTTCACCTTCTTGTTGAGGAACGAGGGAACTGGCTTGAGCCTCAGGCGCGATCGCTCCCAGTCCTACAACAGACGCAGCCAAAATCGGAGCAACGTAGCCAACCTGCTTGAGTGCGCGAAAAATTGAATGTGCAGTCATAATTTTAATCTTGAGTTTGCGTGTGTAGGTCATTTCCTCGCTGACCCAGGTTGGTGCCGGCAAAAGTCCCCAAACACAACCGTGATCAACACAACCCTGTAACTAAAACAACACTAACCTGCCTCTTGATTACGTAACATGGCTGGACGCCACAATTCACAGCACCTTGAATCAATCGCCCACTCCATAAAGGCTTTACCTAAATGAAGGAACTTTTACCTAGAATATTCCAGCCTGGTCAAGCAGGGAGGTCTGTCTGCTTGACGTATAATTTACTTCGGTAATCACGTAGATCGATTGCCCATTTGACTCTGACGTCTGCCCAAAACACCATTGACCACAAATACACTGGGTCAGAGAGCAAACCAGGTTGCGACCTGAGAAACTAGTGCGCCAACTTCGCCTGATGAAGCAAGCCACTACTGGTTGTGGGAGTGCAAACGCATCTCTGCTGAATAGTTGCCTATCACGCAACCATTCCAATCATGTGAATTCTTTTTGTGAAAGGTATTCTGGTCGATTTCGAGAAGCTCTGGACTAATTTTGGACTAAATTATCAGGTCTTTTGACCGCTTAACTTGAAGTGTTGTGCGATCGCCCTCGTATCTACCGTCATTGTATTCATCCCCAGCCAGAAATCCACGCCTTGTCTGCCCAAAGAGCTGTTTCCTGGTCGCGATCGCTCAGGCAACAGTCTTCATGTCCCGTCCTTGGGCTGCGGTAAGCCAAAGACCTCAATGGGCTCTTCTCGACCGGGGATGCTCATCCTTCCCAATTGCAGGCCCTGTGGGGTATCGAGTTGTCGCCGGGTGGCTTCGCTAAACACAAGGGCATGATCCACCTTTTTAGTCATCGCCTCCAACCGAGAAGCCACATTGACCGTGTCGCCAATCACCGTAAATTCCAGGTGACCGCTGACGCCCAGGCAGCCGGCCACAATCGTGCCCGAGTGCAAGCCAATGCCAATCGGCAACGGGCTGAAGTGCTCGATTTCGCGCAAGATATCTTTGCCCGTCGCGATCGCCTGCTCAGCGTGGTTATCCAGGGTTCGCGGCGCACCAAAAACCGCCAACATGCCATCCCCCATAAACTTATCGACCCACCCACCATGATGTTCCACCGTGCTCGACAGAAATCCCTGCACCTGACTCAAAAAGCTCAGCACCTCCAGCGGGTCAAGCTTTTCGGAATAGCGCGTGAACCCTCGCAAATCAGTCACCATGATAGTCACATCACACCGCGTTGGCTCTTCTAATAAGCGCAACGGACTCTCGAACGCAGTATTGACCACCGTTTCTGGCAAAAACTGTTCCATCAACAAGCGCCCCGCCTCATTCTTGCCCTGCCGCCGGACAATCCCCGCCGTCAACATGCCCAACAGCCCCGTCCCTAAAACGGTAAAGAGGGCAAATAAACCCACGGCAACACTTAGGCGAAACAAAATAGCGGCATAGGCAAAGTCCGCTAACGCTAATCCCGTCGTCAAAATTGAGGCGCGACGCCGAATGCGAATGCCCCCAGAGGCCGCCAATAAGCAACAAAAAGCCGCAATATTCGTAATAATTTTGGGCTGAGTTTCACCCAATACCTGCCAAATATTCGTAATAAACAGGAAGAGGAGAACCCCGTCAAACACGGGAATCGCTGTTTGTAGATTGTTTGACCACCGCCAAGCATCAGGATGACGCAGCAACCCCAAAAAGACTCCAGCAATCAGGCAAGCCGTGACAGAAATCACGGCGATCGTGGAGGATACGCTAGCTTGCCCAATTAACGTCTGAGGAAAGAAATAAACCAGGACATCCAGGAAACTCGAAATCACCAGAACAACTGTCCTGACATACGCCAGCTTGCGCTCATTCCTCAGTGATTCCTGGGCCAAAACTCGACCCACCGCAACTCGAATGTTATCGCTACCTCCCAATATCGAAGGCGAGGGGCGCGATCGCATATTTTGTTCAGCCATGATTAAACTGCTGAAGACTGAAAACCATTTCGCCGCATACCATCACGATCCCGGACTTTAATGCCTTGACCCGACAAGCAAACACCCCAAGGCCAGTCTAGTCACAAAGCCAGGCGACTGACCTGAGCCCATCAGCCCCTCAAGCCCGCACGAAACTCAGAACATCAAAAAATAGTCAGTCCCGCAACGAGACTCAATCGAGTTGCAACCAGACCTGAAAATGGAGTCTAAGGTCTTAGCATGAGACGAAGGGTTTACTGAGCGGCGATAGCAAACTGCAGTTAGGTCAAGACACTCTGGATCGCTGAAGTCGTGATTTGACAAGCATCTCAATTCCACGTTCCGACCTCCGCATTCCGACTTCTGCCATAGATTTCGCCTGGCGATTCCTCCTGGAACAAAATCACCATGAATGCAGCCACCCAGAATTGCCTTTGAGTCTTTTTGTGAGACTCATGAATGCTCTTCGAGGACTCAAAAGACATCACTCAAGTCTTAAGTTGAGACATTTGTTGTCAATTTAACAGGACTTGCGCAGTGGAATCCGATTTTGGCCCCTGAATCCCCAAATCTGGGAAATCGGATTCAACATCCCCCAGATTTGGGGGACTGAGGGGGCTTCTGCGTAAGTCCTATTTAAATTGTCATCAGACCGGTTGTCATCAGCCCAAATCAGTCAATTAGAAGGGCTTGGGGTTGAAAAGATGCTCTTCGGGGTGTTGTACCCCGTTGCTGGTTGGGCGAACTGAAAGCTCACAGAAGAGACCGCGATCGCCCACTCCTAGCCGCCCACATTAAGGCGATTCCGCTGTTCCTGGTGCCGAGTCTTCTGACTCCGTGCTCAGCAATTCACCGATTTTGCCGAGGAGTTTTTTCATCAAAAATGGCTTTCTGAAAATGGTGATGTCAAACAAACGAAACACTTGCTGGTCAATGGGTTCAAGCTCACGAGCCGTCACTACCACAATGGGTAAAGCACTCCCTCGTTGATGCATTTCTCTCAAGATGTCCATGCCATCCTTGCCGGGCAGCCCTAAATCTAGCAGCAAGAGATCAAAATTTTCTTCCAGCAGCTTCTGCAAAACCGCATTGCCATTGTCGGCTACTTCGGTTGTGAATCCTGAGCGTTTAAGGCCTTTTTCAATAAAAGCTGCGATCTTTGGCTCATCTTCCGCGATCAAAATGCGACTCATACTCTCCGGTAGGGTAATGCATACTGTAGAGAAGCAACCCAACGCTGACAAATTCTCCGCTTAATAAAAATTTACGGGTTGCTTCTCTACAGTAAAAATGGCTC
>ERZ1740058.694-NODE-694-length-22437-cov-6.369002_pt1 | contig 22437 bp, 10 predicted proteins | sample MGYA00581745_ERZ1740058 | MGnify/ENA primary metagenome ERZ1740058 (study PRJEB43018, sample SAMN04849742) | marine metagenome | isolation source: floating plastic debris | place: Pacific Ocean | collected 2008-08-30 | study: EMG produced TPA metagenomics assembly... | reverse complement strand
GGGATTTTTACAACCGTTCAGCGGCTGCCCCTGACAAAGCCCTTCCGTTACTGGCTGTACTCACACTAGCTGCTACGGGTACAGAGATGAATATGTTTACAGTATTGCAAAACGACGAAGTAAAAGAAAAACATGGCTTTGGCAGCCCACACCTCTTTCCCAAAGCTTCTTTCTTAGATCCTACCTATACTTATTCTGTCTCACAACAATATACTGCCTATGGCATTGCTGATTTAATCGCCCATACCCTTGAAGTTTACTTAGAGCCCAATGACGCACCCTTAAGTCATCACCTAGCGAGTGATATTATTAAGCTGGCTGTTGAGGTTGGTAAACAGGTGTTTGAGAAACCTGAAGATTTTTTTGTTCGTGCCAATATTATGTGGTTGGCTACTACCGCCCTGAACGGCTCACTAAAGGCAGGTAAAAAAGGTGGTGATTGGGGTGTACACGCTTTTGAGCATACGCTAAGTGCGCTGTATGATATTCCACACGGGGCGGGGTTGTCTATTATTTATCCCGCTTGGTTGCGTCATTTTAAGTCCCAAATTGAAGAAAAATTGGATTTCTTAGCGGTTCGTACTTTGGGAGAAGGAAAAAAGGCAGAAGATTTCATCAAGGCGTTGGAAGCTTTCTATCAGCAGATCAATACGCCTGTACGACTCAAGGAATGGGGGATCGAACAAGAAAAACACGAAGAAATTCTCACTTATCTTGAAAAGAATAAAGTAAGGGGACAATTCTTCGACATGAAAAAAGAAGATTACAAAGATTTGGTAACGCTGATGGCTTAAATGAAGGTACTCGCTTAAAATGATATATTGCGTTTGATTGTCAAATGTAAATAGAATAAAAATGCAATTATATACCATAGAAACAGGTTTCTTTAAGCTTGATGGAGGTGCGATGTTTGGCGTAGTACCCAAGACGCTCTGGGAAAAGAAAGTACCTGCCGACGCACACAACCGATGTACTTGGGCAATGCGTTGTCTTTTGATAGAGGAGGGAGATCAGCTTATATTAATTGACTGTGGCATTGGTGACAAGCAGGATGATAAGTTCTTCAGCCATTATGACTTACACGGAGAAGCTTCTCTACTAAGTTCTATTAAGCAAGCAGGCTTCTCACCTTCAGAAATAACGGACGTTATTCTTACCCACCTTCATTTTGATCATTGTGGAGGCGCTGTACAGCGACAAGGTGATCAACTTACGCTTACTTTTCCTAACGCCCGCTACTGGTCTAATGAAACACATTGGCAATGGGCCAAGCAGCCTAATCCAAGAGAGAAAGCCTCTTTCTTACAAGAAAATATCTTACCCATCGAAGAAAGCGGTCATTTGCACTTTATTGAGCAGGAACAACCTTCTCCTTTTGCACACATCGACTTTATTTTTGTAGATGGACATACCGAGCAACAAATGCTCCCTCGTATTCGCTACAAGGAGAAGTATAATTTACTCTACTGCGCCGACCTGATCCCTTCGGCAGCGCATATAGGAATTCCCTACGTCATGAGCTATGATGTGCGCCCCTTACTTACTATGCAAGAAAAGCAGAAAGTGCTGCAAATGGCTTATGATCAGGGTGCTACACTTTTTTTCGAACATGATGAAAATATCATCTCTGCTAATTTGAAAATGACTGAAAAAGGTATTAGATTGAACGAAGTAACAGCTACTACCTAATACTTACAACACACTGCACAATTGTATGAACATCTATGACAAACGCACTCAGATGCGTTCGTTGGGCGTCCTTCTCAGCTTTTTATTGATCACTGGAGGTGTTCAAGCCCAAAATGAGCGAAAGCTGGATAGTTTAACACAGCAATTACAAAAAGAACAGCCAGATACAACGCGACTTACGCTTTTACTGGAAGTGGCTTACATATATTGTTTTGTACAGCCTAAAACAGCCATCGCTTATGCAAAGAAAGCCAGAACTTTTAGTAAAAAACTAGGCGATAAAAGCGCAGAAGGAGAGGCTTTGTTCTACACGGGCATCGCTTATGTAATGCAAGAGAAAAATGACGAAGCCATTGCGCAAATCAAAAAATCGATCCCTTACTTTAAAGCAAGCGCTGATAGCGTGGGCTTGGCGGACGCTTACAATGGTCTGGGAAATATCTATCGGCTACAAAGTAACTTCCCCGTTGCCTTAGCGTACTTTCTACGCTCTCTTAAATTAAAGGAAGTGGTAGCAGCACCAGAAGATGTCGCAGGTGCTTACATAGGAATTGGTAGTACTTACCTTAATCTGGAAGATTATCCCAAAACGATTCATTACTTCAAGAAGGCACTCCGTAGCTTTGAAGGGATGAACCACCAAAAGGGAATCGCGATCGCCTCAACCAATTTGGGAAATACCTACCAGCGGTTGGAACAGTTCGATAAAGCCATTACTTATCTCAAAAAAGCATTTACAGCAGAACAAGCAGGAGGAAATCGTCGAGGAATGATTAGTGTATACACCAACTTAGGCAGTGCTTATGAAGGGGTAAAAGCATACGACAAAGCGCTTCTACACTATCAACTAGCACTTGGTTTAATAGAAAAAACGGGTATTAGCGATGTACAGGTCGATGTGTTACTAGGGGTGGCTACTGTACATTATTTTCAAAAAAAGTATGCCCAGGCGCTCCAAGAGAACCTAGAAGCCCTGGGACTGGCCAAGCAAGCGGGTCGGAAGCAAATTTTACAAAATATCTACGAACTAGCGGCAGACATTTATGCGGCGCAAGGAAACTACCAAGCTGCTTTTGACTATCATCAATCCTTTGTGGCGCTTAAAGATAGCCTACAAAATAAAGAAAACGATCGGAAGATTATTCAGCTCCAAACTCAATACGATTATGAGAAGCGAGAGCAGCAACTTAAACTTGCACAAGCGAAGAAAACATTTACTCTAAATGAACGCCTACAACGCCAACGCTATCTACTTTATGGAGGCCTGTTGGCAGCATTCTTCTTGGCGGTCATAGCAGTTGTTTACTATCGTTACAACAAGAAGTTGAAACAGCTAAATGCTACTAAAGATCAGCTTTTTACGATGGTAGCGCACGACCTCAAAAATCCTCTTTCCGCTTTTCAGAACATCACCCATTCACTGACGAACAATATACATAGCTTAGAAAAAAATGAGATTAAGCGGTTTTTGGAAAAGATCAATAAATCTTCTGTACAGCTCTACAATTTGCTGGAAGGCTTATTACAATGGGCCATTGACCAAGCAGGACAACTCGCTTATTTACCTAAGGAGACAAATGTAAAAGAAACTGTACAAACAGTCACTGACCAACTACGCACTAGTGCAGAAGTAAAGCGTATTCAGATAAAAGAAACCATCCCTGAAACCCTAACGCTGCAGACAGATGCCAAGATGTTAAGGATTATTTTACATAATCTTATCTCAAATGCCATTAAGTTTACCCCAGAAGGAGGAAAAGTTGAAATGATTGCAAAACAAGTAGGGAGCAATGTACATATCTCGGTAAGAGATTCTGGTAAAGGTATTTCAGAGGCTAATCAAGCTCGCCTTTTTAAAAATAGGCTAAGTGCTAACACTATCGAAGAAGTTGCTGAGAAAGGGACAGGTCTTGGGCTATTGCTGAGCAAGGAATTAGTAGAGCGACTCAGAGGGAGTATTCAGGTAGAGAGCCAGCTTCAAAAAGGTAGTAATTTTACGATTTCATTACCCCAAATAACTTCATAGTATAAACACAACTATATGAAAACAATCCAAATAATGCTGGTTGATGACCACGAGATCGTGAGAGACGGGCTACGCGCACTACTGCTAGGAAATCAACGTATTCAACTTGCAGGAGAAGCCAGTAACGCTCAAGACTTCTTTCAATTGATCAAAAAAGAGCCTCCTGACGTTGCTATTCTTGATATTGCACTACCGGGTATGTCGGGGATCGACATTGCTAGGCAGTTACAACAAGAACATTCACCTACACAGGTGTTGATGTTAAGCGCCAATACACAAGAGGCTTATGTAATTGCAGCGGTAAGGGCAGGCGCAAGAGGCTTTCTTTCCAAAGACTGTTCCCAAGAAGCCCTTTTGGAAGCGATAGAGGTAGTATACCGAGGTGATTTGTATTTCGGTACCAACATCACCCACACGGTTTTCAAAACTTTCGTTAAAAGAATAAAAGAAAAGGCGAGTGAGCCAATAGAAGAACTGAGCGAAAGAGAAATGCAGGTACTACAAAGCTTCGCGGAGGGGCTTAGCTATAAAGAAATCGCGCATAAGCTTCATATTACCTCTCGCACGGTAGAGACCCATAAAAAACACATCTTCGAAAAACTCCACTTCCAAAACAACGTCGACTTAGTCAAATACGCCATTAAAGAAGGGCTTGTACCACTTGACTAAGGAGTTTGTTTTTTCCTATCACTATTGTCTTTAACTACCACTCAGGGATTTTCCCCGCTATAAATGGGTAATTTTCCGTATGGATTGCCTTCGTTGAAATAGGTTCCTTTGTATCAGTTCAATTAATTTACAACTAAACCTATTACACACATGCGAAATGTAATTTATGTAAGTACTACCTTACTACTCACGCTCAGCTTACTGTTGGGCTGCCAACAAAACCAAGAAGAAGTAACCACCTTTGAAGAGGTTGCTGTTACAGAGCAAGAAAACCAAGATTTATCAAATGCGAGGCTTCCCTATTATATCTTCTACGATGTAAAGGTACAAATGGGTAAAAAAGTAACCTTGGATTTAGAAGGATTTCCTTCTACGGCTTGTTTGCAAGACTTTATCTCTATTTGCTCTATAGAGTTTATTAAAGAAATTGTACCAAGAAGATTTTTTCCTATTCCACTCTGTGAAATACATCCTTGTGAAAGCGAATGGGAATACCCTTTACCTGAGTTAATTCCTTTACCTGTCTATGAAGAAGAAGTGCCAGAGGGAGATGTGATTTTCAGAGAAGATGACTTTGTGTATATCTTTTTCAATAATAGAGAAGAAGAAGTATTTCAAGAAGAGGTATTCGAGTTCGAGGCGGATGCTATTTTGGAGGCAGAACAAGTAGAAATGCTTGAATTATCAGGGAACGTAATTCCAGAGGGAGTAGTAGTGCCTATCGTGACAATTGAGGAGGAGGAAATAGGCTACGCTTCAAAACTGATGATCTTGCATGAATCAGTCTTTGAACAAGTTTATGAATAATTTAAGAAGTTATCATGAAAAAGAGCCATTTCATCCCTATCGGTCTGTTACTAATCATCCTTGGCAGTCTATGTAGCTGCGAGTCGCTTCGTCCCTCAGATACTTCAGAGACCATTGTGCCTGCTTCTCAAAAGACCAGTAACATCAGGTTTCCTTCTGGTCCTCGGGTGAGAAAAGTATACACGCCAGGGCGTATTGATTGGGGGAAAAAGGTGATTACAGTAGAAGAAGGGAATACCTGTAACCCCGATTTCTTTTCACTGTGCGTTTGGCCTTCTTCTGTTGTTTATGAGCTCGAAGAAGGGCCTAAAGCTGATCCCTGTGAGGTATGGCCAGCGTTTTGTGATTTGGAACGCCGCCAACCAAGGCTTCCTTTTCCACTTCCTGAGCAAATTAGCTATGTCTCCAGAGAGGCGCAAGTGTTGTCAAAAGAGGTGATTTTACCAGAAGTACTTACCGGTGAGTTTTCTGAGCTATTTCCTAAAGTCGATTTGGTATACCGCGTGGATGACTATCTCTATATTCAACTGAATAGCCGTGAGACAGCCATCGATCAGGAGATTTTGGCCAATGACGTATATACTTTGGAGGCGAGTGCACTACTTACCGATGAGCTGGTAGAAGGGTTAGAACTCTCTGGAAACACCATTCCTGAAGGTATGACACTTCCTACTTTAAAAGTAGCAGAAGAAGATGCCCATTTGATGTTTCTTCCTGTAGCACTACTTGAGTGGGGGGAGTAGTTTTTGTAATTTAAGGTATAGTGATGGCAGGTGTTTACCTGTCATCACTATTGTTATTTTTAGCCAAAAGAATTTACCGATAGTTACAAAGCGGTTTGTTCAAACCTCTCTCAACCAATTATCTTTTCGATATTAGTTTTGAACAATTATTAAGTATTAAACTTTTTCTTAAGCGCCATCAACTGGGCCTGCATGTCATTTTCGGGTGTAGTAGTCTTTTTTTGCTTCTTTTTCTTTTTAGAGGGAGCCTGCCCGCCTTCTTTCATAGAAAGAGAAATGCGCTTTTGTGCGAGGTTCACATCCAACACGGTTACTTGTACTTTCTGCTGTACTTTCACTACGGTATTAGGATCGGAAATGAATTGATTGGAGAGTTCGCTGATATGTACCAAGCCATCTTGATGTACCCCAATGTCTATAAAGGCGCCAAATTTGGTAACGTTGGTTACGATGCCCGGAAGTTTCATCCCCACTTTTAGATCGGTGATTTCGTGTACATCGTCTGCAAAAGCAAATACCTCGAATTTCTCTCTCGGATCGCGTCCCGGTTTGGCGAGTTCTGCTACAATATCATTAAGTGTAGGCAAGCCTATCTGTTCAGAAATATATTTTTGAAGATTGAGTTTCTTTCTCAGTGCCGCTTGCTCCATGAGGTCTTTCACAGTACAGTCTACATCCTTTGCCATCTGTGTTACAATCGTATAAGTCTCTGGATGAACCGCGCTGCTATCTAAGGGGTTTTCAGCTCCTCGAATGCGTAAGAACCCAGCACATTGCTCATAAGCTTTTGCGCCCAAGCGAGGTACTTGTTTCAAAGCCTCTCTTGACTTGAAGGCTCCATTTTCTTCCCGGTATTGAACAATGTTGGCGGCCAAGCTTTCTCCAAGTCCTGCTACGTACATCAACAGTTGCTTACTAGCGGTATTTACTTCTACCCCCACCGCGTTTACACAGCTCATGACGATATCATCCAAGCTTTTCTTAAGCGCCGTTTGGTCTACATCGTGTTGGTATTGGCCTACCCCAATAGACTTTGGATCAATCTTTACCAGCTCTGCCAAAGGGTCTTGTAAGCGTCTGCCGATAGAAACCGCGCCACGTACGGTGACATCTTTATCGGGAAACTCTTCTCGTGCCACTTGCGAAGCTGAGTAAATCGATGCGCCACTCTCATTGACCATCAAAATGGTGATGTTAGGTAAGGAAAGGTTTTGTACAAAGCGCTCCGTTTCACGACTTGCTGTACCGTTGCCAATAGCAATGGCTGCTACTTGGTATTCTTCGACCAATGATTGTACTAGTGCACTCGCTTTCTGTATTTCTTTTTGTGGTTCGTTCGGGTAAATAGTGTCGTGGTGTAGAAGCTTTCCAAGCGAACTCAAGACTACCAGTTTACAGCCAGTACGAAAGCCAGGATCAAGCGCTAAAATAGGTCTTTCTCCGAGTGGTGCAGCCAAGAGTAGCTCTCTCAAGTTATCCGTAAAAACCCGAATGGCTTCTTCATCTGCTTTCTTTTTAGAAAGGAGTCGCATTTCCGTTTCCATAGAGGGCTTCAAAAGGCGCTTATAGCAGTCTTTAATGGCTAGCTTTACCTGTTCGGCTGCCTCATTTTGAGCTTTCAGAATATGTTTTTCAAGCAACAACACGGCCTCCTCGTCGTCAGGAGCAATATCCAAAGAGAGAATCATTTCTTTTTCTCCTCTACGCATCGCAAGTAAACGATGGGAGGGAACCGTCGAAAGTGCCTCGCTCCAATCAAAATAGTCCTTAAATTTCTGCGCAGCTTCTTCTTCTTTCTTGCTAGCGAGCACTTGGGAGCGAACGAGCGCCTTCTTCTCAAAGAGACGACGCATACTAGCACGTGCTTCTTGGTCTTCATTGATGATTTCTGCGATAATGTGTCTTGCGCCTTCTAGAGCTTCTTCTACAGTATTTACCTCTTTTTCGGGATTGATAAAATTGGCTGCTTTTTCCTCAACGGCTATCTCCTCTTGCGTGAGGAGTAGTAAAGCCAGTGGTTCTAAGCCTTTTTCTCTGGCTACAGTGGCTATGGTACGACTCTTTGGCTTGTAGGGAAGGTAAAGGTCTTCCAAAGCAGAAAGTGTCTCCACAGCGTTGATTTTTGCTTCTAGTTCAGGGGTGAGCTTCTCTTGCTCTTGAATGGTTTTCAGGATTGTTGCTCTACGCTTGTCAAGCTCTTTTAGTTGGGTGAGTTGATCTCGAATAGCGGTGATGGCTACTTCATCAAGGCTGCCGGTAAGCTCTTTACGATAGCGTGCGATAAAGGGAACTGTCCCACCCTCTTCTAGGAGTGCGACTGTTGCTTTTACTTGTTTCTCAGTAAGGTTAAGCGCTTTGGCAATTTTTATGGTATAATTCATTAGGGTATCTCTTAAGTCTAAGGTATGTCGAAACAGGAAGCACAAAACACGTAAAAAAAAGTGATCCAAGCAAAGTAGTATGAAAAATTACAGCAGGTAAAGTTTACAAAGAAAGGAAGGCTTTGAAGTATTACGCGAATTGACGATCTTCCTTAAAGCAAATATGTAAGGGCAAACTATCTAAGCAATAGAGACAAGAATGAGCTACTAAGCAAAGAAAAAATCAAAGCCCTTGAGGAATTTTATATGAACATATACATATGTTTACATGCGAAAGCGCGATAAAACTTACACGAATGCTGAAATTAAGCTGAAATAAGGTTACAAAATACGTCGTATGAATCATTTAACATTAAACGAAAATACCAGAATACAATGAATAAACTTTCCAAACTTCTTTTCTTTACACTACTCTTATTGGTCGCTCATGGGGGATGGGCGCAAAAGACTTGGATTAGGCCTTCAGCTTCAGGACCAGGTAACTGGAGCGATCCAAACAATTGGTCTCCAGTAGGAGTACCTGCTGCTACAGATAACGTAACTCTTTCTGGAACAGGAAGAGGAAATTGTATCGTTGATGTGCCTTCTGTATGTCGTAATATCTTACAGCCAGGAGGGTTTGGTATCACTGCAACACTTATTTTAAATGCTGATCTTACTGTAAGTGGTGATTGGAATGTAGCAGCCATTAAGTTTGTAGCTAATACACAAAAGGTTATTTTTTCTGGTACTACTAACACGCAGATTACTAGTGCTACTACTTTTTATGATTTAGAAATCAGAAAAGATGTGGCCACAGCAAGCCTCACTGTCCCAAATGTGGTAAGTATTTCCAACAAACTTATCTTAAATCAAGGTCTTGCTCGTTTTTCTTTTGGTCCAGCAGCTTATAATAATATTGAGGTAATAGGAGGTAATTCGAGCTTTTCATATGACGGTTCTGTACCTGCTGTAAACCGGCGACTCACTTGTACTACTGAATTTGAAGTAACCAGCGGACAGTTTACCATTCCAGCAGGCTTGTTCTTAGATATTCAAGGTAATTGGACACAAAACGGTGGGACAGTCATAGGTAATAACTCTATTGATAATACCAACAGTGCTGCTAACCTTGCCTCTTTTCCCGTTAATTTTACAGGTGGTACTGCTGCTATTCTATCAGGAACTACTATTGATATCCAAGCGGCAGTACTTATCAATAAGACAGGTGCTAGCAGTGTAACCTTCGATGATCCTTCAGGTCCAGCTAATGTTGGTACTACTACAGACTCTAAAAACTTTATTGTAGCAGAGGGAGAGTTCGTTATAGATGTAGGTGCACCTTTTAGAGTAGATGGAGATGTATCTATTGTCAATAATGGGACTATTATAGCCAATAATATTGGTTCAGTATTACGCGTAGGAGACGACTTCAGAACAGATCAGTTTGACACAGCCAATGGATATGCACCCTTCGACAGAGGATCAGGCTCAAGTGTACAGTTTGTGGGTGAAGGAAATGCGACCTTACGTTTATGTGGTACTAATACGGGTGGACCTACAACCGCCACACCTTATAACACTGATAACACAATTTTTCGTGAGGTAGTTGTCCAAGCTGAGCTGGGAAATACCAAACAGGTGACTTTAGATGCCTCTAGTGCACCACTGATTGCACTTGATGGATTAATTGTCGGAAGTAATAGTAGATTGATACTTAATAACGTGACCAATAACTCCAGCAATCGTACTGCGAGTGCGCCTTGTGATCCTTTGAGTATTGCTGTACCTGACGCAGATTTGTATGCAGGCTTTATACAAATTAGTAATACAGGAGGAATCGATGCCTATTCTAATGAACCTAGCGATGCAAATACTATCAGTGTGCATATTACAGGAACCATACAGGACAATAATACAGACTACGCCACAAATAGTAGAGGGTTTTTCGTATCTCCTTCCAATTTATCAGGAGGTAGTTCGCAGGGAGACAACAACCGTTTGCCTACTGTCGTTTTCAGAGGTACACAAGTCCAAGAAATTAGAGGCTTTACTAATGGCTTAAAAAACCGCACTAACCAACCCATTACGGGACTAGAAGGTATGTACCTGCCGAATGTATATGTAGCCAAAGATATAGAAACACGGGAAGTACTAATACAAGCAGGGAAAGGGGTGCGCGTAGTAGGTGATATGCGTATCGTAATAGGTACTTTCACAGCACCTGCTAATTCCACTTTATTGTATGGGAATCGTGATAATGACGATTTAGATATTTATGGTATCCTGAACATAAGAGAAGGATGCCGGTTCGGTATTTCCACAGGAGGGAATAGTCGCGGTGCTTTTGTGAAGGTAAGAAGAGGTGGCTTGCTAAAGCTAATTGGTTCTTCTAGTGCACGCGTAGCGGTAGACAGAGACGGTACACCTGGACAATACTATCGTATAGAAGCACAACCTGGTGGGATGATAGAGGCAGTCTTTACCAACTTCACTTTCCAAGGGTCTACCGACAATGGTTTTCTGGATGATGGTGGGGCAAGAAGTGATGGAGGTCTTAAAATGCACTTTGGCTCTATTTTGAATCCACGTAATGGGGCAGGCTATGATCCAGTAGCAGGGATAAATACACTTTATCCTTTACAAAATGATCCATTAGACGTGGATGGTGATGGGAATACAGGTTTGGATGATGTACCTTCTTATACCCCTGTCGACCCTAACGGTACCCCAGCAGATGGAGATGAATTTCCTATTTATCATAATTTCAGCTTCTGTAGCTATGCACAAGGTGCTACTGGCTACACGGGTATAACCGTCAATACGGGGCAAACCCTTACCATGATGGGAACACGCTTCACTGGTTCTTGCTGTATTACACAAGATAATAACATTGTGGCAAGTCCTGCAGAGTCAGCCGATGCGATGGATAGTAATAATGATGGTACACTAGATGAACATGGACTTCCTTGTGTAAGTATTGCTACTTGTGATGTCGATCCTGCCTTAGATGGTTGTGGCGTAATCACCATGATTTTCTCAGAAGGAGCAATAGGTGGCGTAAATGGTGAAGGCTGGGATGGGGGCTCTAACGATACCAATACGCCTTCTACGGATAGAATTGTTTGGGAAAACTACAATCCGATGTATTGGGTAGGGAACTATAGCGGCTCAGGTTTTGGCGACAGAGACCCTGACGAAGCTGATGGAGATGCTAACGCTGACGGAGGAACTGACCAACCTTCGGAGACTTACACAGGCAGTGATACGGAATGGACTAACTGGAAAAATTGGTCTTTGAGAAATGATGAGTTTTACAATCCAGGGCAGGTATATCCCGGGCAAACCACGGCTCCTTTTGCAGGCACCTACCTAAGAGATTGGCCAGGTGATCCCCTCGATGGTACTGTACCTCCCGATACTTTACAACAATATGATGCTTTTATCTGTAAGACAGCTCCTACGCAGCCGACTATTGCAGCCGACCTAGAGTTATTTGGTAGTTTTATTGTCAACTCTGGTGTTTCACAAGGAAGTAATGCTTCTACAGGAGGTATTTTCGGAGAGCGCTTGAGACGTATGGATATTATTCCTCAAAATACTTCTGCACCTGACAAAAGACTTACCATCGATGGTACTACTATAGTAACCACCCGCAGCAGCGTGATTGTGGAGAATGGTGTAAATGGTGGAGATGCAGATCTATTTGCTGCAGGAGCAGCCACCGTCAACATAGGACAGAATGTGGGGATTGAGAACAATGCCACTATTGACTTTAGCGATGCTGCTACAGAGGCCCTGCTAGTGATGAATGGGCCAGGTGAGCAAGAATTCAAATTTAACAATGGTGGGGAAGACGACCTAGAGAATCTTACTATTGATAAAGTTACAGGTCAGGTCATTATGCAAGGAGGCGGGCAGGAGATGAATGTGTTTGACTTTGTGATGGAGCGCCCCGATGGAAGTGCAGAGTTTAGATTGTCTACGGGAACGCGTTTGACGACTAGAGATGATGTTACCTTGAATGGTGGTACCTTTATTTTCGATAACAGTAGGGTGACCGTAGGGGATAGCTGGATCAATACAGGCGGCTTCGTCTCAGATCAGATTCTCAACGTAAATGCAGAGGTTCGTTTTAGAGCCAGTGACGCTTCTATCATCAATCATACCGTTACTACCCGAGGACAAGTATTTCCTGAGGTGTTCTTTCAAAATGGAGCGGGTGGTAGTGACCACACTTATACCATCACTGATAATATGCGTGCTTTACAACTAACATATATTCAAAATACCGCAATTGTAAGGACACAAACAGGGGATGCAGTTTCGTTAGGGCTGGATGGTCTGCGTATAGAAAATGGCGGTAGGTTAGACCTAGAGGCAGGAGCCGAGCTACTTATCCAAACGGGAGCTACCAGTGGCTCGGGCACTAATAGCATTGAAGTAGAGCCTAATGGTTATTTTGAAGCAATTGGAACGCAAGATCAGTATGTAAAACTCTCTCGTCTAGGTACGGGCTATTATACTTTTGATGTAAATGGCTTCATCAGTATGCGCTTCTACAACGTACAGTTTACAGATGTCAATGGGATTGATATGCGAGAAGGGATTAATCAAAGTCCTGGTATTACCTTGTTTGGAGGAGGTTGCCCAGTAGTGGCAGTCGGTAATTTTAGTGACGGTACGCTTACCAATGGAGAAGACGTTGCAGACGCGACCTATATCTATCTACCTCCTACTTATCGTTCTCAAGAAATATATAATCTCAACTTCCCGCTTGCCTTTACTGCTGCAAACACTTCTAACATCAGAAGAGAGAATGCACAGGGGGATAATGCTACTACCTACGTATTAACTACGGATGATCCACCTGTAGGGGTTATTCCTGGAGATACCTCTAATACACAGTACGATAAAGTGTTGGTTATCAATGCGACAGGTGTATTCTCAGGAGAAGCGTATGACAGAGAAACAGCGGCACCAGGGCAGTTTACCTCAGGAGGAGCAGACTCAGTGATTGTATGGTCAGGACAAATCAGAAAGTGGGACGGAGGTGCAGGTACCAATGCGTGGAGCGATCCCGCTAACTGGGTAGGCGATGCAGTACCAAGTAATGGAGATGCGGTATTCCTAGATCACGAGTTTGTAGCTGGGGCTTACACCGTAGAACTAGGTGGTGCCTATGCTGGTACACCCGCTACAGTAAGAGACCTTACCATCAACTCAGATGCCTTTGGTGCGAATCCTGCTGCAGCCATTACCTTAAACTTAGTAGATGGAGGAAAACTTGATATTCAACGACAATCACCCTGCCCAGGAGGGGTTGAGTTTGGAGGAGACTTTTCCGCTAGTCAATTAAGTGTTATGGAGGTCTATGACCGGGGAGCATCACCTACTCCAAGTCTACTAACCATAGGGAAAGGATGGAGTAATGCAGGTACCTTTAGCTATGATGCGGAAGGCAATGGGGTAGATCTGGTAAATGTAGTTTTCAATCAACCAGTTGGTTCTCGTGTAATTACTACAGGCCCCAGTTTCAGTCCTTTCTGGAATGTGGAGTTTCAAGGAGGTTACTCCGAAAATAATGATGCCCTAATCATAGATAATGACTTTACATTAGTAGAGACGAGTGGTAATACGCCTATTTTTGATGCCTCTGATGTAGAAAATATTACCATTACTGTAGGCGGTGATTGGGAAAATGATCGAGGACAATTCATTCCACGTGCTGGAACAGTTATTTTCAATGGTTTAGCTGACCAAATGCTTACGAAGACAGGTCCAGACGCTGGAAGTACCTTAGATGATGTAGAGACTTTCTACAATTTAGAACTAGATAAGTTCGCTTTGGAGGAGACCGCACCTGGTAATCCTAATGAGTTGGAGTTAGCAAGTAGAGTATTAGTGACTAATGAAGTACTTTTTAAAGGAGGAATCATTACTACTCGAGAAGACCAAGAACTCATTATAGGAGAGGCAGGTAGCTGGGTAAGAGAGACAAGTCCTATTCCTAATCTAGGTTACGTAGATGGTCCCGTAGGACGTGTTTTTAGAGGAAGTGTCACCTTGGGTATTCCGCAGTTGTATCCGATCGGTGCTTATCCTCAGCCCTACGACGGTGGAGATATTGGTGCTGGTGCTGATGGTTTTGGTTTCAGTACTCGACTCACTAATAATAATCCTACTACCTTTACTATGGAGATCGTCTTTAATGATGCAGAAGATCAGGATGGGGATGGCTTATTTGATAATGATCCTAATAATGCAGATCCAACTCCAGACCCAAGTGCTGACGAGTATTTCGATGATTTTGCTGGTACCAGAACCTTACCACCATCTGTCAATATGATCTCTAATGATCGGTTTTGGCGAGTGAGAAATATTGGCTATCCTACAGGAGAGAAAGATGATGTTACACTCGTACCTGATATGGCGGAAGCAGTTATCTCTCTTCGCTTTGAGTCAACCAGAGAGGTTTCTCAAGCTACGACAACTGTAAATGGAAACCTGTTTACTACTTTTAATACAAATGCAGATCTCGTAACACAACTAAGTATTTTACAAGACTATGATGCTACCACTGATGCTGGACTACGTATGGGACCAGGTGCCTTGAATAGCCCTCTGAATATACGTCGAGGACGCGCCGGAGAAGGGGTTGAATGGAGAGATCTAGGTGGTATTGGCGACTTAGAAAGTGAAGGGGTAACTATACAATCTACTGTCAACTTTACCACGCTAGGCAATGGGCAGTTCACCTTTGGATGGTTCTTTACACCACTCCCTGTAGATGTACTAAACCTTAGTGCTGAGCAAGTAGGAGCAGAAATACTCTTGACGTGGATTGTAAGTAATGAAATCGGTTTAGAAAACTATCGTATTGAGCGAAGCTCAGATGGTAGCAACTTCTCAGAGATCGGCATAGTAGAGATTGCAGAAGGGGGTACACTCAAATCGTATGAATTCCTCGATGAATCTCCTTTGGCTGGCATTAATTACTATCGCCTAGCCTACCGAGATGCTGAGGGACAAAACTACTCGAAGATTGTAGCAGTGAACTTCGTTGCCCCAGATAACAGTGATGTACTAGGTGATATTACCCTTTACCCTAACCCTACCCAAGGTAATCAGTATAACATCAAGTTACCTGAAGGATTACAAGGGACTGCACAAGTACGGATGATGGACTTGATGGGTAAACGCATTCACGAGCAAGCCTACAACATTGAGGGTACTATTCTAAGGGGAGATACAACAAGAGATGTACAGCCAGGCGTGTATATGGTACAGGTAATTGCAGGAAGTAAGCAGTACCAGCGACGATTGGTTGTTTTGTAAAGTAGAAGTAAGGAAGGGTACAGAAGACATAACGATAGCATCGTAGAAGTTTCTTGTACCCTTTTTAACTTGTCTCAAATCGAGGACTACATAGTCCAGAAAAATTTTGAAGATACACCATTTAGTAGTCGACTATGAAGCGTAAAGAAAAATATGGTCTTATTAGAATTACCTTACTAAGTATTATAAGTTTATTCTTTTACTCGTTAAGTAGCGCACAAACCGATCGGTACGTAAACGCCTCGGGTACTTGTACAGGTGGTACTCCCTGCTATACAAATGTGCAAGACGCTATCAATGCTTCAAGTACAAGTGTTCAAGACATTATTCATGTAGAAGCAGGAAGCTACCCAGGCTTTACAGTGAATAAAAGTGTGCAAATTGAAGGAGCTAACAAAGATATAAGGGGGTACGATTCAAGAGGAGCGGAGAGTGAAATTACAGATGATATAGTAGTCTCCAATACAAACAATGTATCTATTAATGGACTGAGGGTATATTTAGATGGAACAGGGAACAGATTACTGGATGTTACTAATGTCAATAATATCAGTATTTCCCATTGCTATTTGTTCGCGCTCAATATGGCTCTTTTCTTACCAAAGGAAGGGTTAAGGTTTAGCAATGCTTCTACCATTGAGATATCTAATAATCAAATCGCTTTTGCCAACACAGGTATTGAGCTTCAAGATTGCTCAGGAGTTGACATTACTGGCAATATCATAGGAGATGTACCAGGCTCTTTTACATTTGATGGTGGAATGTTTGATGCAGCTTTACTAGTAGGAGAGAGCTGCGAGGAGGTAACATTTAGTAATAATTATACTTCAAATGTATTTGGAACAAGTGCTCCAGGTAACATACGTATTTTCGCAGGACCACAAAATGCCTCTTCACAAGGCTTGACTGGGCAACTGACTATTGCTCGTAACTACATAGAGAATCTCAATACATTTGGTATTTATTTCGTCGATGGTGATAATACACTTACTTATAATGGCAGCTTGATTAGTATCCGTGAGAACTTTTTCCCCAGTAGCGGACCTGCCTTTTATACGGGTAACCAATCACCTAGTACTAACATAGATGTGAATGCTAATTTCTGGAGTACAGGTGGCCCTCCGGGTAAAGGTGATGGCTTTTCCATCAATGGTGCAGCAGTCAATAATGTAGACGCTGTGGTATGGCTTTATAATGCAACAGATGTAGATATTAATGAAGTAGGTTATCAATCTAATCAGCAGCTAGCCTTCGACCCTGACTTCCCCTATACCATTCAAGAAGCCATTGATGCAGTACCTATCGATCTAGTGGAACGTTGGGAATTGCAAGTAGGCTTTGCAAGACAAAACTATAACGAGGCTATTGTTGTCAATAAACCGATGATTCTTAATGGAAGCTACAACAGCTCTCCTACCTTTTCTACGCTTACTTCTAATAATGCGAGCTTTGATGAGATCATAAAAGTGGATGAAGACAATGTAACTCTAAAAAACTTTAATGTAAATATCACCGATCCTAATGTAAATCGAGGTGTTTACTATGAAGGTAGAAGTGAGGGTATCATAGAGCAAATTAACTTTACGAACGCCGCCCTCACCGATTTTCAATACCTCACCATCGACAGCCGACAGGCAAGTGCGCCTTTTCAGCAAGTAGAGGTACGCGTAGAAAACTGTACTTTTCGGGAAGGTACTGTGTTAGGAGGAACGGCGCTTACATTTCTTAATGGTAATAGAGGCGTAAGCGGACAACCTACGCCCATTTTTTCAAGTCTTACCGCAGAAAATAATACTTTCGAGAACAACCTACAATACTTCGTACGCCTTGATGGTACACCTGGACAGGAGTTTGACGCTTCTATTGACCTCTCCACCAATACTTTTGCTGTACCTACAAGTAGGGCGATTGCTGCCATGAACGAAGCAGAGCGCTTTACACTAGAAGATAAAATCGTACACGCCATCGATGTGCCTAATGTGGGCTTCCTTACCTACAGTGCTGGGAGCTATTATGTAACTCCCAATAGTTTCTTTACTCCCTTTACCAGCGAGGCAGATGTAAACAGAGCCATTAACTTAGCTTCTGCTGGTGAAACAGTTCACTTACAGGGTGGAAGCTACCCGGGCAATACACAAGTCAATAAGCCGCTTACTTTTGATGTAGAAAATGCCCAAGTAGCCACCTTAAACACCCTCACTAGCAATTTTTCAGGAACACTCACGGTAGAGGGAGATTTGGCCGTAGGCAATACCTTGTCCCTGAGCAATGGCTTTATTGAACACACCTCAGGTACTTTTATATTAGCACCTACTTTTACGACACTTACTGGTGGCAATACCAACAGCTTTATCAAAACTGCGGTGCGCTATGATCACCGTGGCAATACAACGCCTTTCAATATTACTTTTCCCATTGGTAGCGGAAGCAACGACTATCGTCCTGTAACAATTAACGGGATGAACGGAACCAACCTGACCGTTACCCTCAACACTGATGCCCCCAGAACGGGTGGTACTGGTGTAGATGACTCCTTTGCCTGTATCGACGCTTTTCCACGCGTCTGGTCATTACAAACAACAGGCACAATTGATGAAAACGGAAATATAACGCTTAACTATGCTGCAGGCGATGGCGTAAACGATCCCACCATTCCCAATCGCTTGCTAGTAGGCCTAGCCACCTCCGAAAGTGGCACGTACAGTCCTACTACTCTGGTCAACGCTGCTACGACCCAACCCACTGGTAGCCTTACCGCGCGGGTAGAAAGTCCGCTAAGTATTGGCGCAAACAACTTTCTAGTGATAGGGGCGGCCCGCCCGCCTGCGCCACCGCTGACCATCGTGGGTACCACCATCGTCTGTGAGAGTACCACTACCACACTTTCTATCGAGAATCCTGATCCTACTTTTTCTTATGCTTGGTTTGACGACACAGATACCCAAATTGCTACGGGTGCTAGTGTAGACATTGATGCGGTAAGTGTTGGTGGTACTGGAAGCAGCGCCACTTTTACCGCTCGCTATGAAGACCCCGTAATTAATTGCTTAAGTGGTGAGGCCGACGTAACTGTAAACGTGATCAATCAGCCGAATGCTACCTTTAGCTATGCGGCTAGCAGTTATTGTAAAGATGGTACAACCCCTAATCCAGTAGCTAACGTCAATGCTTCTGCAGTAGGGATAGGACGTTTTACGGCGGCTCCTGCTGGATTGGTGTTCGTGGATGATGTAGCAGGAGAGATTGACCTCAATGCAACGGCAGATGGTACCTATACCATTACTTTTTCGGTGGGTGGAGGCGTCAGTGGCTGTACTTTATTTACCCAGACCACCAATATCACGATTAGTTCTGCGGCTACTGCGAACATTACCGCTGAGGTAGAACCCTTCGAAAATATTATTTACTTCTGTGGTGACCAAGGCGTTGTATTAAATACACCCGACCAAAGCGACTATACCTATCAGTGGCAGGAGGGAGGCACTGACATCGCTGGGGCAGAGGCTGCTACTTTCACCGCCAGTAGCTCAGGAAGCTATCAAGTAGTGGTGACCAATGGTTGTGGTACGGTAACTTCTTCTCCTGTAGTAGTGGAGCAAATACAAGCACCTATTGTGAGCATTCAACAAGCAGGGATTACTATAAACACAATCAATGCCGCTTTGGGAGAGGAGGTTCCAATAGAAGTAGCGCTGGAAAACCCTATCGGAAATGAAACCTATACTTGGGAGCCAACTACAGGCATTGACGACCCTACTTCGTCGACGCCCACCATTACCGCATTGGAGACGGTTACTTATACACTTACTGTTACTTCAGGAGCAGGTTGTATCACAACCCAAACCCTTACGCTTGAAACGGCTGATGAAGTATTTGTACCCAATGCCTTTTTTCCCAATAGCACCAATAATAACAACCAAAGCTTTAAAGTATTTGGCTTTGGTATTGCTGAGATCAGCCTTACTGTGTACGATCGCTTTGGCAACTTAGTATATGAAACCAACGATGTAAGCCAAGCTCAAAACATCGGTTGGGATGGCACTAATAATGGAGAACGCCTTCCTCAAGGCGCGTACGTCTGGTATTTAAAAGGTAAGAAAGTTAACGGCGAAGAACTCAACTTTAACGGAAAAACCTACGGCACGGTGATGTTGGTGCAGTAGGGTGTAATTGTAGCGGGTTTCCCAGCTAGTAGCATCAATGAAATTCTACTACTTTTTCCACTGTAATGGCAGCTAATCAATGGTAATTACGCAAGCAAGATGTTTGATCTCGTAATAGAGACTTAGGCTAAAGGTTTATTGAGAGCTGATTCTATATTAGAGGACATACAAACATGATGTCAGTTGTGCTTGTATATCGCAAAAGAATTAACGCAACAAGTAAGACAACCCAAAGGTAAAACCTGAATTATACAAGTATATACACGCAATTCTGTTGCAAACAAATAGTTTAATATAAGCCTCCGCTTGTCTCAATAGCCCCATATTACCTTAAGATCAACAGAATGCTTCTTTATTTTATTCAAAAATAGCGTACAATTAAATATTCATTCATAATGAGTTAATGCTTGAATGCTATTTTTGTTAAACCAAATGTAAAAAGTAATTGAAAACACATCATAAGACCATTGTCATTTCTGATGTACATTTGGGTACATCAGGCTCGAAAACAAAGCAACTGATTAGATACTTGAAAAACAACTCCTGCGACACACTCGTCCTTAATGGCGACATTATAGACGGTTGGCAGCTTAAAAAGTATGGCAAGTGGAAACGCAAACACACCCGCTTCTTCAAAGCTATACTGAAAATGATTCAGAAGTACAAAACCCAAGTAGTCTATCTGAGAGGCAATCACGACGATTTCCTTGACAACATCCTTCCGCTAAGAATCGGTAACCTTTCTATACAGCGCGACTATGTATTAGAAAGCGGTGATAAACGCTTTTATGTGGTGCACGGCGACATCTTTGACTCCATCACTACGAAGCTGAAGTTTGTGGCCAAGTTAGGCGATATGGGTTACACATTTTTGCTCTGGCTCAATAAGAAGTATAATCAATACCGGGCCAAGAAAGGACTTCCTTACTATTCCTTATCACAGCAAATTAAGTCTAAAGTGAAGTCAGCCGTTTCTTACATTGACGACTTTGAAAAAGAATTGTCTGCTTTGGCAAAGATAGAAGGATGCGATGGTATTATCTGTGGTCATATTCATCAGCCTGCTATGAAAGAGATAGAAGGCATTACTTATATGAACTCTGGTGACTGGGTAGAATCGCTTACCGCCCTTACCGAAGACTACGAGGGTAATTGGAGCTTAGTATACTATACAGAAGATGAGAAAGATAAGTTTAGTTTCTTAGAAGACGAAGACGAAAAAGATGAGCTTGACGACGAACAAGAATTCTATGTAGAGTATATGGAAAATTTCTTACAGAAAGTATCTTAAATTTATTTATATAACCTCACGAAAGCGTCTTTGCAGGGCGCTTTCCATTTTTACGGATAGAACGATATTTATTTATGGCAAAATTCCTTTTTATAGTACAAGGAGAGGGTAGAGGACATATGACACAGGCCATTTCCTTGCAAAATCTTCTCAAACAAGCAGGACACGAGCTGGTAGCCGTCTTAGTAGGAAAAAGCCCCAATAGGGAGATTCCAGATTTCTTCTTTGAGCAAATCGAAGCACCAATCGAAACCTTCGGGAGTCCTAACTTCGTCACTGACAAACAAAAGAAAGCAATCCGCATCTTCCCTACCATTACCTACAATCTCAAACACGCTAGGAAGTTTTTGGGAAGCCTACGCGATATGCACCAAAAAATACAGCAGTATCAGCCTGACTTAATCATCAATTTTTATGATTTTTTAGGAGGGCTGTACAAGTGGCGCTTCAAATCGCCTATTCCTATGGTATGTATTGGGCATCAATATTTTCTAGATCATCCAGAATTCACCTTTCCTGAAGGAAAACTAGACCAGTTCTTGCTAAAAACAAACTCTAAGATTACCGCTTACAAAGCCACTAAAAAACTGGCGCTCTCTTTCCAAAAGTACCTTGACGATTTAGGCAATACAGTGATCGTCCCCCCTAAGTTACGAAAGATAGTGCAAGCACAAGTGCCTGAGGTACAGGATTTCATATTGGTATATGTAAATAACGACGGCTATGGAGATGAGATTATGAAATGGCACGAACAGCACCGTTCGGTACGCTTACATTGCTTTTGGGATAGAAAAGGTGCACCAGAAGAGGATAGCTCTATGCATCCTAATCTTACATTTCATCAAATCAATGCGCCCAAATTTTTAGAGAAAATGCGTACTTGTAAAGGCTTCGTTACCACGGCCGGCTTTGAGTCAGTTTGTGAGGCCATGTACTTAGGGAAGCCTGTAATGATGGTGCCCGTAGAAGGCCACTTCGAGCAGCATTGTAATGCGCTCGATGGACAAAAGGCAGGAGCAGGGATTATGAGCAAAACCTTCGATTTATCGAAGCTATTGGCGTACATTCCGCAGCATCAGCCTATACAAGACAAAATGCAAGACTGGGTGCAGCAAGCGCCTGCGATTTTTATCCAAACGCTAGAAGCTTGCCTACCAGCAGAGCAAGACGTCAAGGTTTAATCTACTTTCATATACCCGTCCAAGTAGCGGGTTGCTTACGCCACTCGTGTAGTGAGGCCATCATGTCTTCTGTAACGATATTACGCTTGACGGCCTCCATAAGTACGTGGGTATAATTAGTCAGCGTATAAACTGGTATATTCTTTTGCGCAAATTGGTTGGTAGCTACG
>ERZ1740058.693-NODE-693-length-22489-cov-6.675671_pt1 | contig 22489 bp, 24 predicted proteins | sample MGYA00581745_ERZ1740058 | MGnify/ENA primary metagenome ERZ1740058 (study PRJEB43018, sample SAMN04849742) | marine metagenome | isolation source: floating plastic debris | place: Pacific Ocean | collected 2008-08-30 | study: EMG produced TPA metagenomics assembly... | reverse complement strand
AAGCAGACCGACAATTGAACCTAACGCAGCTACTACGTAGTTCATAGCTGCCCTCTTCAGAGCGTCTTTCGCCATACCGTACTCATTGGGCGAAGCAATGTTGCGCGACTGAATCCAGGCTAACGCTCGCTTACTGGCATCAAATTCAACCGGTAAGGTTACCAGCGAGAAGAGCGTAATTACTGCGTAACAGGCAATAATAACTAACAGTGCGGTATTGATAGAAAAGAAGCCTCCACCACTTCCGTAGAGAAATCCGCTACCTAAAAACAAAAACAAAACCACAAAATTTAGCAGACGGGCACTCACGTTTTGTACGGGTACCATTGCCGACCGAAACTCTAGAAAGCTATACGCGGTAGCGTGTTGCACTGCGTGACCACATTCGTGAGCCGCTACCGCAGCAGCAGCTGCTGAGCGTCCGTGGTATACTTCTTCACTTAAGTTTACCGTTTTGTTGGCTGGATTGTAGTGATCCGTTAATCGGCCCGGTACTGATATTACTTGCACATCGTGAATACGATTATCGCGTAACATCTGCTCCGCAATCTCACGACCAGTTAAGTCCGCATTCCAGCGGATTTGGGAATACTTTCTGAATTTGTTCTTTAGCCTCCGGCTTACAGCGAAGCTCAGAATGGCTACTCCTATAAATAATAAAATATATATTGACATTTTTTTTAATGTATTAAACTGCTAATAAATGTATCCTTTCTGTTGCATTTCAACGAAAATGAAACTACAAGGTTTTTGCCATAAAGCAGTACTGTGGCACAAAAAATTTTACTTTCGGTAGTAGCTTAAGCCTCCGAGAGTTTGGTCTTCGCCTTTCGGGAAGTTAGTACTGATATTATGAAAAAGGCAGTAGCGCCCATCAAAATAAATGAGATCGTTTGCATTCCGTGGACTAAAGTTGCGAATAGTACCCCATCACTCTGATTGACGCCGTAGAGCAGTAATACTCCACTTACCAGAGCGTGAAATGTTCCAAATCCGCCCTGCACAGGTGCGGCCATGCCTAAGCTTCCCATCACTAGCACCGCTAAACCAGCACTCGCTCCTAACCCCTTGGTTTCCGGGATGGCGTAGAATACTACATAAGACATTAAAAAATACATAGCCCACATGCCAGCAGTGGCCAACCAAAATTGTCCCTGCTTTTTAATCTTACCCAGGCTAGTAGCTCCTCGTAGTACTTCCCGCACCAATGTCTGAGCTTTCTGAAGAAGTGCATTATGCTGCAGTTTATGGCGATAGGCACGAGCGAACAGGTACATACTAATGGCCCCCACTAGCATAATACCAACAAGAACATAAATAGCGAATACATTCTCTCCTAATCCACTAAGTTTTTCCTGCCAAAATCCAGTAATAAAATCATTCAGGCGACGGAACTCAACAATGAACAAAAATGCCATCAACAAAAACAGTGAAAAAAGATCAACCAACCGTTCGGCTACTACTGTTCCTAACGAAGTGGTTATCGGCACCTTTTCCAGTTGTCGCATTACTCCACAGCGGGTTACTTCCCCCATTCGCGGAATGATCAGATTAGCGAAGTAAGCTACCAACACCGCCTGTAACGTACGAAAAACGGTAAGCTTTTCGTAGCCCAGCGGAGCCAGCATCAGATTCCAGCGGTAAGCGCGTAATATGTGGCTGATAATAAAAATAATGACCGCCAGAATTACCCACTGGTATTGTACCTCCTGTAGCTTTGCTACAATGGTGGCTGCATCCATATTGCGGAAAACCCAGTAGAGCAACCCACCCGCAATGGTCAGAGAAATAACATACTTAAGAACCCCTTTGAAATTAAGAGAAGCCTTCATGTAGCTTAATGAATCAGTCGGTTATCCTGGTCGGGAAAAATAATAGTGGGCTGAAACTGCTTGGCTTCCTCCAAGGGCATAGATGCGTAGGATATAATAATTACAACATCGCCCACTTGCACCTTGCGTGCTGCTGGACCATTCATGCAAACCATTCCGCTTCCCCGCTCACCTCTTATAACGTAAGTTTCTAGTCGCTCACCGTTGTTAACATTTACGATCTGCACTTTTTCGCCCTCAATGAAATTGGCAGCATCCATCAAATCTTCGTCAATAGTAATGCTGCCCACGTAGTGTAACTCAGCCTGAGTGATCTTCACCCGGTGAATTTTCGATTTTAAAACCTCTATGTTCATATAGTCACCTACTCGTATACGAGTGTACTAACGGTCTGATGAAGGCAAGTGTTCCTCACTAGGTGCTTCTCCTTACTGTTAACCTTAAATTCTCATGTATCAATCAAATGAATATTTTGTGAGGATACCAAAGAATAATAGAATAGCAATTTCATTCATAACAAATCTCATTCCATGTTAATTGCATATTAAGTATTTTCATTTTTTGATAATATTCATGGTATTTTTTAGGATAAATATCTAGTTTCTGTAAATTAGGTACCTCACTACTGTCTTCTAGTTATGACCTCCAATAGAAATGCTTCTGCTTAGTCTTCAATTTAATTTTTTTCACAATATCATTTTCGTTGGTATCACTATCGGTTTTCTTTTAGGTCTATTGTTACTAACTACACCAACTTTTCATAAAAGAGCCAATGTCTTTCTAGCAACCTTCCTCCTATCATTTTCTTTGAATAACCTGTATTATTTTTTCATTGATGTTCATCTCAATACCTCCCTTCCCATTCTAAATTTCTTGCCAATCTCTCTTAAAACGCTAATTCCAGTTGCTGCTTACTTTTATATTTCATATACTCTATGGCCTGATAATAAGCTCACTGTAAAACACTGGCTGTTGTTTTTACCACCTGTTGGTCAGTTAGTATTTTATACATCTTTGACGGCTCTGTATTGTTTTTCTTCAGAAATGCTCACTACAAACCTGGACACATTTAAAAAGATATTCCGGTTAGATGAATTGTTATCAATTGTGTTTACAATCATTCTAACTACAGCTATTATTAAGCGTATGCAGACTTGTAAAGAGACGAAGGAGTGTAGTAAGGAGCATCTACGTTGGGCGAAGCAGTTCCTACTGTTAGGAATAACTGCTATACTACTGTGGATTATTCCTTTCTTGTACCTTTATTTTACTGAGAATTATCAGGAATCGGCATTTTATCCAATGTGGTCATTTTCTTCTGTATTGATCTGCTGGATTGGTGTAAAGGGATTTAAACGTCCCGATTTTTTTCGAGGAACTACCCTTTTGCCAAATTCAAAGAAAGAACTACAAGAATCACCCTTAACTACTGAAGATCACTTATTGAATAATTTGCGAGAGGCAATGGTCATCAAAAAACCCTACAGAGACCCTAATTTAAGTGTTAAAGATTTAGCGATATTATTGGGAATTAGTATCAATCAATTAAGGAAAATGGTTAGGATAGAGAAAGGTAACTATAATAAATTTATTAATAGTTACCGAGTGGAAGAGGCTAAAAAACTACTAACAAATCCTCAAAACGCCCATTTTACTATAGAAGCTATCGGTGAAATGGCTGGATTTCGTTCTCGAGCTACCTTTTTTAGCGCTTTTAAACAATACACCAACAGAACTCCACAGCAGTACAAATATGAGAACCTCCGAGTACAACAATCTTACGAGTCTAGATAAATACTATTGAGTCTGAATAAGTATTATTCTATCTAATAAAATTATACTTCCGCCGTATTAGACTCTATTCGTTAACTCAATGGCTACATTGGGATATAAAAATTTTTATAACCCTTAAAAAATGTAGCTATGCACAACCTCAAACCTGTTTTTAAGCTAATCCGCCAAACGAGACGTAAAGCTCCACTTACCCTTTTATTCTTGTTCATTGTAGCAGTTGCTTGTAACGAACAGGAAGAATTAGTTACCCCTGAAATTAGCGATACCCCTGAAATTAATTGGCAGTTTCTTTCTGAAGAAAATGCTTCTATAGATAAGATAAAGCAGTGGTACGAAAGCGAAATGAGTAGTTTAGATGAAAATTACTTGAGGAAGAATAAGCAAGAGCCAGCGTGGTTTATAGCTGAACATTCTTCCTTTGGAAAAGGGAAATCAGTGACCGCCGTTCCGTTGATGGAGAAAGATAATGAAAGCTCCTTGAAGACTCTATATCTGTTTGAGGGGGAAGAAGGAATTAAAGGGTTTGTTCTAGAGCAGAAACCCGATAAAAGAGAAGATATATTGCTGACCGAAGATTTTTCGGGCGAAGTATCTCTGTATTCGTTAGATGGAAAACTCCGCACTTCTTCTGAGCTAGAGCACGGAAAAACTACCAAAACCAAGCGAACCAGTATTTCTAGCCGAGCAATGTCTACCTTACGCACTAATGATGAAGATTGGGCCTGGACAAACATCATGAATGAAGTGATAATTACTGGTACTGATGAAAGCAGTGGGGGAAATGGCTTCGTTAATATGGCTAGCTTTGAGTATAAGCCGATAGAAAGAGTATTTCCTGGTACTTCTTACGATGGACGATCTCAAGGTATGCACCATTACTCTGTTCCTCTTTCTTCTTACTCTAGCCGCCATATTCCTTTGGATTTTGAAGGTAACGGCCCAATAGTTGATATTCGAGAAGTAATAAACTGCTTTCATCAGGCCGGAAGTGGTAGAAACCGTAGTGTCACTATATACGTAGATCAACCCCTAGAAGGTATGCCTTCTAGATGGAATATTTATAATGCAAAAACCAAGGTAGGACACACTTTCGTTAAGCTCTCAATGGAAACTTATGATGGCCGTAAAATCGAAAAGATTGTTGGGTACTACCCGAAAAATAGTAGTGTCAATCCAATAGCTAGTGATCACACAGATGAAGGAGTTTTTAGAAATGATAATAATCGGCGCTATGATGTTAGCGTTACTATCAATAATGTTTCTCCTTATAACTTTAGTCGGGTGATGTCATATTTAGAGCGCATGCACAATACCACATATAATCTAAACAGTCAGAACTGCACTGATATAGGCTTGGAAGTAGCTAAAAGAGCCGGTCGTACCTTACCTGATCCCCAAGTAACTTGGCCTTTTGGAGGCGGCAGTGCACCTGGCCCTTTAGGGGAGGTATTGCGTAATCATTCGTGCAGTAGCTGCACTATTGATGATGAGGGAGGAAGAGCTTATTCCGAGTATGCTTCAGGAGGTGGATGCTAAACAGATAGTAATTAGGATGATTGCTTCATTTTATCAAATCAGAATAATCATGAAATAAGCTATCATCCTTATATAATTATTTAGTACTATTATACAAACATCAATTATGAGGTATTTATTAATAGCAATGTCAATTACAGGTATTTCCTTTACTAGTTATGGGTTGGCTGATCCTCACTCAGATTCTCTAGAGAGAAAAAGGGTGAACAATATTAAGTATGTACTAGAAGCAATCAATGATGGGTCTCTTAATACCGTTTCTATATTTACAGAAGCTTTTGATCTGAATCAGGGTAGTGTACCTGATGATACTGTAGGCTATCATGATTGGCTCAATCTGTATCTATCGCAGGCCTTAGATACCTTATCTGAAGAAAGGATAATGAAGATGTCTATTCTCGAGAAACGTATTCTCTGTCACGAAATATATTTTCAGGATTTGAATAAAAGATTAAAAACAGTACAATCGAAATACATCCAGATTTTTCCTTATTCAGACATAAAAGATCCGAAATCTTTTGATAGAGGTTATATAGTTCATGAAAGTGAAGCTGAAAACGCCTATGTAGTTACCTACCCTTATCAAGGCTCTAGAAAAGCAGAATATGTTGTATTTGGTGAAGATAGTAAAATACGGTCAATGGCTCATGTAGTGGAAGAAACTGGCCTAGTAATAGGAAGTTTTATGTTCCTCTGACATGGTGATGAGTGTTATTATGCACATTTTAGCGTGAAGTATAGTAAAGGCTGTTCTGCTGAACGGTCTTTCTCTACTCTCTTTCTTAATCAGCCTAAGTCAAGACCCTCTTCATCAACAACGAGTAGCCACGATTGAATATGTTTTAGAATCTCTTAAAGAAGATTCTGTCGATACCAGAACTATTCTTAACGAAGTTTTTGATGAAACCACGGGGCCTTATCCTTTCGATAAAGGGTATGATGATTGGCTTAATCTCTATTTATCCCAGAAGGTAGATACTTTTTCTAAAGAAGAAGCCCAAGAGTTATCTATCCAAGATAAGCGCATTCTAAGCCACGAAGTCTATTTTCAGCAATTAAAAAAGAGGCTAAAAGCGGCCGACTATGCTAGTATGCAGATTATTCCATACACAAGTGTAGAAGACCCAAAGTCTCTTAGTAGTGGTAATACTGTTGATGAAAGCGAAGTGAATAATACATATGTCGTGATTTATTCTTATCAGGAAGGTAAAAAAGCAGAATACATACTGTTTAATGAGAACGATAAAATTCGCTCAATAGCTCATATAACATGGGCTCCGGGCGAGTCTATAAGTGGAGTTACTTTTCTTTAAAGTATTGCATTGTCTAATTCCTTATCTTCAGATCATCCGTTTCACTGTGCTTCTCGCACACTACTGATAATCTTTGCTCTAGGCTTAGTAGCTATATCTTACTGGTTTAACAACATGGTCGGAGGGTGGGTGAGCTTTGAGAATATTTTTTATTTCTTTTTTGGGGTAGTAGCCACCCTGATACTGGCTTTACTACGAAGTATTTCTGGTAGTAGAAAAATATATCGCTTCACCACTGTTGATATTGTTCTCACCCTTTTCGTCAGTTACGTAATAGCTCGAACAATACTGATAAACTATGCCCTCTGGGAAAACGAACCACTTCTAATTTTCATCGCCCTGTATTCGCTGTTCTTTGTTTACAAAACAATATTTTGCTGTAATGCACAGGTATTTCAGCTTTTCTTAGTGGGTTTCCCTGGATTAGCACTACTAGCTTCAGGTCACGGTATACTACAATACTTAGGCATTGTAGAGAGTAATAGTGACTTATTCAATATTACGGGCACCTTCGTTAATCCGCAAATTTATGGGGGGTATTTAGCCTCGCTGTTACCTTTTACATTTGCGCTTTACTACTACTCAAAAAATTTGAGACGTGAACGATTCTTTACTCATTTATCCTGGGTTAGCATAGCCTTCTTATTAATAGCATTGGTGCTATCTCAATCGCGTGCTGCCTGGTTGGCAAGTATCGTAAGCGTAGCCTTTCTTCTACAATACCAAAGTCGGTGGTTTGCAAAAGTAAAGTTATTGGTTAAGCAACCTGTCGTTCTGATAGGATTATCTATTGGCGTACTTTTTTTCTTTGGTTCACTTATCTTTTTAAAGCTAGACTCCGCAGCCGGACGGCTGTTAATCTGGAGAGTTAGTCTACCCATGTGGTGGGATAATCTTTTATTAGGGATAGGATACGGTCAGTTTAAGGTGCAGTATTTGGATTACCAAGCCGCTTTTTTTACCTCATACGCTGGGTTAGACTATGCTGAAAAAATAGCTGGTATGACGCATTATGCCTTCAATGAGTTTTTGCAAATTTCTATTGAACTTGGTGTCATCGGTCTGATACTTTTTCTCATCCTGTTAATTGTAATTTTCAGCCCCATTAGTAGCACGAATGTAAATTTAGCAAATAGAAGATGGCGTGGCGTTGTAGCTCAAAGCTGTATTATCAATATTCTTATTTTTTCTCTTTTTTCGTATCCATTTAGCATACTCCCTATCCATCTTCATTTTTTCGTATCACTTGCCTTGCTATCAAGCGTTACAGATACCCAGTATATGTTCACTCTGAGGAAGCCTATTTTCATAGCAGCTATTCTTGTCTGTATCGTCTTCGGTCAACTTCAGTGGAAGCGATTTCAGGCCACAAAACAATGGAGACAAGCAGCTTCTACTTTTTCCTTTGATAGGGAATCCGCTATTGCCCAATACGAAAAGGTATATCATACTTTGAACTATAAAGGGGAGTTTTTGTATAACTACGGTGCTGAGCTTTCTGAGGCAAGTTACGCGATTCAAAGTATCGATGTTCTCGAGCAGGCAAAAGAGAAATTTAATCACCTAGATTTGCATTTATATCTAGGTAAAAGTTATCAAGAAATAGGGGAAGTATTAAAAGCGGAACAGGCTTTTTTACATGCCAAAAATATGATTCCCCATCGGTTCTTGCCAAGATACCTATTGGTGAAACTATATCAGGATATGGGTGCTAGCGAAAAGGCCGTATTAATGGCTAAGTCGATTTTAAACATGGAAGAGAAAGTCCCCTCAAATATAGTTCAAGAGATTAAGTCTGAGATGAAAGAATTTCTTTCAAAAGGCCAGCTATAAATTGTTATGAAAAGACTGTTACTCTTTCTCATTTGTATTATTTGCGGTTGTGTTGATAAACATGATACATCAAAAAATGTATTCGATATTTTAGCTGAGGGCAAAGGGTCGGATTTAAAAAATGTAGTAGAATTTTATAAAAATACTGGCGATAGTTTAAAACTTGAAGCTGCTTATTTCCTGCTGCAAAATATGCCCGGTTTGGGGTCAGAGCATGTAATCATCGCCAGCGATAGTGGAAAGATAAACTACTACGATTATCTATCAACCAATAGCAGACCTGATACTTTAAATCTAGTCTATGAAAGTGATTTCGTAGAAGATGTTCATCAAATTTCATCTGAATATCTAATTGAGAATATTGAGAAAGCCTTTACTGCCTGGGAAAACGCTCCGTGGAGAAATGAAGTAAAATTCAAGGATTTCTGTGAATATATCCTTCCTTATAGATTTGGTTATGAGTTGCTAGAAAACTGGCGCGATAGCGTACATTACCAGAATACTTGGGTACTAGATTCTATTAAAAAAAGTGAAAGCCTCAAGACTGCTTGTACCTTAATCAATAATGACATCCGATCGTGGTTTACTTACGTAAATACACAAAGCACCTCAGACTTACTCCTCTCGTATAGTAAGCTACATAATGTCAAAGCAGGCTCATGTCTAGGGTTTACAGGTATTAACGCTTTTACCATGCGTACCTTTGGCATTCCAGTTATGGTAGATTTCGTGCCCTACTGGGCTGATGCAAACGGAGGACACTCTTGGAACTCAATTCATATACAAGACAGCCTCTTCGGCTTGCTGTGGGAAACAGGACTTTCGAGTACTCATGAGCTATTTCCTTACGACGAAAAAGGAGAGCTCCTCCATAGTGTTTTTCGAAAGAGCGGTAAAGTTTATAGAAAAACTTCCCAAATAATGGAAAACAGTTTAGCGGAAATCTGTGCCAATAGGGATAATATTCCCCCGCTATTTCGCAATAATCGAGTGAAAGACGTAACTCAGAGGTATCTACCGGTTTCCGATGTGCGTATTCAGCTTCACAGAAAATTTATTCAAAATAACTACGCCTACATATGCGTCTTTAATAATGGTCAGTGGGAGGGGATTCAGTGGAGCAAAATTTCGGCTACTGGTTATACAGATTTCAAAGATATGGGAAGAGACATCGTTTATCTGGTTTCTGTATACGAACAAGGCAAGTATATACCTGCCTCTAGGCCATTTCACTTAACTAGCGAAGGTGAAATCGTACTTTTAAAAGCAGACACCACTCATTTAGCAAACTTTATAGTAGAGAAAAGATCCCACGATGTATATATATCGTACCCTGATCACAAAATAATACCCGGTAAAAGCTATTTACTCTACTTCTGGCAATATGATGACTGGAAGTTACTAGAAAAGAAAGAAGCTCTTAGTAGATCTATCGTATTCACTAAGATTCCTTCTAAAGGACTATACCGCCTGCGAATGTATGGCTCAGGTGGCACAGAAAGAATATTCTTGTATAAAGATTCACAACAAGTCTGGATGTGACAAACTAGTAACCAGTTATCAATATATTGTCAATCAACCGAACCTCTCCCACGTAGGCAGCTACGCAGAAGGCAACAGCTTCAGTTTGACCGTCATCTTTTACCGAGCGAAAGCTGATCGGATCTACTGCTTCCAGATACTCCAGCCGGATGTCCGGATGCTGGTCTAGCTGCTGTACCGCTTGTTTTCGGGCTGCTGCCGCTTTCACTCCGCCATCGTATAGCTGCTTTGCCAAAAGCAGCGCTTGGTACAACTGAGATGCCTGTTGCTTTTCTTCGGTACTAAGCCATTGATTACGTGAAGAAAGTGCCAGTCCGGAAGCTTCCCGCACAATTGGCACCGAAATAATTTCTACCGGCATAAAAAAATCTTGCACCAACTTCCTGATAATGGCCAGTTGCTGTAAATCCTTCTGACCAAAATACGCCCGATGCGGCTGTATCATATTAAGGAGTTTAGCCACTACTACCCCCACTCCACTAAAGTGGCCTGGTCGATAGTGGCCCTCCAATACTTTATCCAGTTGTCCAAAATCAAGCTGTACTACTGATGATTTAGCTTGGGGATACATGATCTGGTCTGATGGGCAAAATACCACATCACAATCCATACTTTCCAGCAGTTCCAGATCTTCTTTCAGCGTACGTGGATATTTTTCTAGATCGGCCGGATCGTTAAACTGAGTGGGGTTTACGTAAATGCTGCATATAGTCACATCGTTATCTTGCTTGGATGCCTTCAGAAGGGCGCGATGCCCATCGTGTAAAGCCCCCATGGTCGGTACCAGCCCCACAGAATGCCCATTTTTCTGCTCAGACACATAAGTTCTGACCAAATCCAGTTCTTGAAATACTTGCATTATACATAGTTAAAGTAGGCCTTGCACGACAATTTAGACCTCAAAATGGAACGCAAATGGAAATATGATAATAATTTCGTATTTTTGCCTATGCATTTCACTTACCTTTAAAACCCACGAAGATATGTCGAAACTCCGTATTCTTTATGTAGCTAGCGAGATTAATCCTTTTCTACAAACCTCCGAAGTAGCCGATTTTGTGCGCAAATTACCGCAAGGAATGCAGGAACGAGGGATGGAAATCAGGATTCTGGTGCCTCGCTTCGGGCTGATTAACGAGCGAAAAAACCGGCTGCATGAGGTGGTGCGACTGTCAGGAATCAATATTGCCGTAGGAGACGAAGAAAAGCCCCTTACTATTAAAGTAGCGTCCATTCCTAATGCCAAGTTGCAAGTATACTTTATTGATAACGAAGACTACTTCCACCGAAAATCTGTATTCTTTGACAAGGAAAATAACTTCCATGCCGACAACGATGAGCGAGCTATTTTCTTCTGCAAGGGCGTAATTGAAACCGTAAAGAAATTAGGTTGGGCCCCCGATATTGTACACTGCAATGACTGGATGACTAGCTTAATTCCAATGTACTTGAAGACGACCTACAAAAATGATCCGCTCTTCCATACTACCAAAACAGTATTCACCGTTTACAACAACAAGTTTGAGTTTAAGTTTAACACTGATCTCATTGAAAAGGTGAAAATGATGGATATTGAAGACAGTATGTTAGCTAGTCTTCAGTCCGCTGATTACGAAGGCTTTATCAAAATCGGAATGCAATATTCCGATGCGGTAATTAAGGCCGAAGAAGAGTACAGCGAAGATCTCGTTCAGCTTTTTGATGAGTTTGATAAAGACAAGAAAATTGACACAATTGAGCAAGGCGACGATTTATTGGACTCGTATTATAACCTCTACAACGAACTCGTTGGCTAAAAAAAATGTGGGGTGGCTGTTGTGGCTCACCCCATTTCTCTTTTCCTGCGAAAGCGACGAGATACTGAGTTTACCACAGGAACCCGGTGACCAAAACCTCAACCTCTATTTCACCGATATTCCGCTTTCTTACTCGTTGGTCCAGCTCGACTCAATATTTACGAGTCGAACGTCTAATAGTATAGACTATCATCTTTTGGTTGGCAACTCCCGTAGTGAGTTGTTCGGAAATGTGCAAGCTCAGGCGTTTACCGAACTGACCCTAGATACCCGTACCGAAGTTACTGCCGAGGATGAGTTTGATTCGCTGGTGCTAATTTTGGTGAACGATTATTTTTACGGAGATGCTAGCCGAGCCGCAGATCAGACCATTGGTATTTATCAGTTAGCCGATACGCTAGCCAGGAAAAGCCACTACAGTCAGGATAAAGCGGAATTTCTGTCCGATCCTCTGGCGGAGTTTCCTCTGAGCCCTAATCCAGATGTAGATTCTTCGCCCGATACACTGCGTATTCCCTTAGTCGGGAGCTTGGGCCAGAATTTATTTGACTTGGCTCAAGCGAACGCTGAAACCCTACAGACGGATAGTGCCTTCCGACTGTTCTTTCCGGGTATTGCCCTTACTTCACCGGTTGAAAGTGGCTTTGTAGCTGGTTTTAATCCTGATCTACTCAGGCTAGCGATGTACTTTAGTACTAGTGACGAAACTAGTTCAACATCCTACACATTCGACATTAGCGCCAATCGGGCTATTACGTATAATAATATAGAAGCCGATCGCTCGGGCACCCCCTTAGCTAGCCTGGTTACTGAAGATGAAACTTTCGACGCACAGGATGGGGGGTTTTACTTACAATTAGGTACCGGACTCACGCCCGTTTTAAGTCTGCAACCAGTGGCAGACTTTATCAAAAACATTGAAGACAGTATCGGGAATATCAACAACAGTGACCGTTCTCGCCTACGGGTAAACCGGATAGACCTATACATTGGTACTACTCCGTTGGGAGAGGGACAACCTCTCCCCGAAGCAATAGTAGGTTTTGGTTTCGAAGAAGATTTTTCTATTAAAAGTGATACTAATAGTATCGGAACCCTAATACCAAGAGTACTTGTGGCCGACGATATTCAGCCTACCAGAAGTGGCTTGTATCCAATACCACCTACTGAATCAGTTTTTCAGGCGCAAATTACCCGGCACATTCAGTCTCTAATAGACGAAAGCCCCATTACAGAAGCTGAACTTATTCTCCGTTCTCCTAGTAGCACTGCGTTGGGAAACACTCTCAACCAGATTGTGGCCGAACCCGACAGCGTAATCGCCAAAATATATTATACGCTGCTAGAATAACTCCGGCAGGGTTATTTGCTGGAGATGGGGAAGTAATGCTCCGGAATCTTCTAACACAATGATGTTTTCTACCTGTTCGGTGCCGTAGGCAAAATGCACCTCTACGTAGAATTCATAAATTGCGTAAAGTTTTACTTGGTACTGTTCGGTAAGCCGGGTGCTGAGTGGCGTTCCAGCTGAATAGAGAAGTGATGACTTACCAGTGAGGGACAAACCTCTAAAAGTTGCGCTATCCATAGTAATAAAGGCAAAAAATAATCGAGCGGCTACAATAAGCTTTTCTCACAGAAGATTATACAGCCCCTGTCTCTCCGTAAAGCTACAAAAAATACTGCTACATTAGCTGTCTCGGGCCGTAAATAATTTCCCATATGCCGCTGCTACCCAAAAGAATAGAAACAAAGTTCGGAAATCGTACTCGCGTGCGAGTATGTGCGATCTGTCTTCAGGAGGACGATTTGCTGCTAGTCTGGCACCGTGGTTTATCTAAGTTAGGGTCTTTTATTGCCCCTCCGGGCGGTGGTATTCATTTTGGCGAGTCGGCGGAAGATGCTCTTCAACGAGAAGTGAGGGAAGAAACCGGGCTAGATATCGTGCCTGATCAGTTTTTATTTGTGCACGAATACGTGGCTCCGCCACTGCATGCGGTTGAATTATTCTTTTCAGTGAGAATTAACGGCGGTACCTTGAGCACTGGCACTGACCCTGAAATGCAACAAGAGGAACAGCTTATTGAGCGGGTACAATTCGTATCTCCACCAGATATTTCTGAAATGATCGCTGTGAAAAAGGTGGAATTTCATCGGATGATTGAATATTGCCCGCACCCTAAATCACTACTATCTTTACGAGGGTATTTCAAATTTGATCAGAAAACCCGAAATTAGCATGCTCGTTACATTTGAGTTACTGACTAAATCGTTATTTTGCACCAAATTGCTAACCTATGAGCCTAACTAAAATCTTAACCATTGTATTTTTATTAATTGCAGTGGGAATCGCTTATTACCTATTTGACCGTATTAAGTTTAGTATTGAAGAGGACGAACGCATTGCCCGCATTGAGTCTCTCGTTATTGACAAACTGAAGTTTATTCGCGATGCTGAGTTACTCTATAAAGAAGCCAACGGACAATACACCAGCGACTGGAATAAGTTGATCAGCTTTTTAGACACTGGTAAGCTATACATTGTGCAACGGCGTGAGGAAACCACTCTACTGGATTATGGTGCAGAAGAAACTACCAAATACATCGATACTTTAGGTAGTATTCCGGTGCGGGATACGCTGTACTACAACCCGGTCTACGATAAATTTCAGTTAGAAAATATTGCCACTATTCCGGTTACTAACAAACAGTTTGAGCTTTTTGCCGATAAAATTAAACGTGGTAATGTGGAGGTGGATGTGTTTGAAGTAGTAGATACGGCTCCAGTCAATCCCGCCCGTCGTGGCGAGGAAAGTATTAAAGGTCCCCTTCGGGTAGGCTCCCGTACCGAAGTAACCACCGGGGGTAACTGGGAATAGCGTATCAATCAACCATAGTTTGTTTTGGCGTATTCCGTTGGAAACTATACTCTAGCTAGAAAAATTTCGGACCCTCAGTTCAGTGTTGATCATATTGATCAATACGATCTGTTACTACTGGCTGGACAATACGATTTTCAGTTCGCCGTAGTAGATGCTCTGCAGCAGCGATGCTTGCTGGTAGAAGACTATACCTTTTCTAATGCTGGTACCGATGTGGGTGAAACTTACCGTACGCTCATTGAGGAGCATCAACTTCTGATGGCAGGGTACTGGAACCGGGTGAAACTGGCTATAAAAAGCCAGCATTTCACGCTAGTGCCCTCTACTTATTTTTCCGCAGAAAATGCAGCCCACTATCTCACGCTGGTTACCAATACTCCATCAAACAAATACTCAATAAATCACTATCGGTTCAAAGAGCTTGATGCAGTGATGGTATTCGGCGCTGAGAAGCAACTAGTGGAACGGCTCCGAAGCACCTATCCTTCTCAGGATGTTGGGATCATTAGCCAGGGTAGCGCGTTTATTGAGGGAGTTCGACAGGTAGACGCTGGTTCTTACTATCGAAACATGTACCTCTTCATAGACCAACAGCACGTTAGTGTGGTAGTGTTAGAAGATCAAAAGCTCGTACTCTACAACCGCTTTGTTTATCAAACCCCGAACGATATCGTGAAGTATGTTCTAACAGTTTTTCAGAAACTGGAGATGGATCAGAACGAAACGAAAGTAACTGTCTGGGGAAATTTTACGGAGCAATCGGAGCAGTATGCCGCTCTGTACCAGTACATCCGGGAACTTAACTACGGTACCAAGCCCGACTTTCTGAAATTCTCCCACATGTTCGACGAGGCCCCGGATCATCAATACTTCGATTTGTACAGTATGTACCTTAGTGAGTAGTTGCTATGAAACGCATTGCCCTTTTTCCTGGCTCATTTGACCCCTTCACCCGAGGTCACGAAGATATTGTACGGCGAGGGCTATCACTATTTGATAAGGTAATAGTAGGAGTGGGCCACAATAGCCGGAAGAAGCGCTACTTCCCGATTGACACTATGCTAGGCTATATTCATCAGACTTTTCAGGATGAAGACCGGATTGAGGTAATTACCTACGATGAGCTTACGGCCGCCCTGGCCAAACGCTTTGAGGCTCAGTACCTGCTTCGCGGATTACGAAATACCACTGATTTTGAGTATGAAAACAGTATTGCTCAGGTAAACCGCTACCTGAATACCGAGCTAGAAACTGTTTTTTTAATTACTTCGCCGCCCTACGCCCATATTAACTCGTCCATTATTCGAGAGGTGCACCGCTACGGTGGCAATGTAGAAGAATTCCTTCCCTACAAACTCTGATTTTCCAGTTTCTGGTAGTACTGCCTAAATACATAACGGATGGAGAAGTATGAATCGTAAAGTGCCTGATGAACCTGTTGGGTAGTCATCCAGCGTACTTCGGTAATTCCCTCTTCGGTTTGAGGCTTTAATGCACTATCATCCAGGCAATCCATCGCAAACCAGTAAGTTTGCTTAAGGTATTTCTTTTTGTTACGCGTATAAGTATGCCAGGTCTGGCAAATCTCATCGTGAGGGTTCACCTGCACGCCGCATTCTTCTTCTACCTCCCGTACTGCACCTTCTAGCGGTGATTCATTCTTTTCTAGTTTGCCTTTCGGCAGGTCCCACTTTCCCAAGCGGTGAATCATTAGTACCAGAGCACCCTGCCGGACAATGCCCCCTCCCGCCCGTACAATTTTAAACTGGGCTTTTACCAAATTTACTGTTTCTTCCAGATCAGCTACCGCAAACGTAATACTGTCCAGATTCTTGACTTTCTTTTTACTGAAATAGTCTAATGAAGTTTTGATATACTGCGGATTAGCGTAGTTTACCAGCACATCGGCTTTCAGTTTAGCCTCGGCTATGGAGGTGGCCAGTGCGTTCACCATATAGTCGTACGGTATATTGGGTAGGGATTGTACCGAAGCAAAAACCACAGGGGTATCGTTTACGAAAAGTTTCATGGCTAGAGAGTCGTAGGCTATTGCAGAACAAACGCGAAGTTATAACTTTACGTAGACAACATACAATACCAAACATTCTTTAAACACCTGACTATTATGGTTGCACATTTTGACAAGGTAAAAAACTTTTTACTCGATCTAGAATTTGAAATACAATCGGAGGACCCGGCCGAAGGGCTGCTGGTTATTACGGACGAAGACAAGGGCATTAGCCACCTGATTCTGGATTGCGAAGAAGATATTTTATTACTAGAGCAGTACATTTTTCACCTGAAGAGCGATAATGAAGCCGCTATCCTTAAACGCCTGATGCAGCTTAACCGCTACCTGGTGCACGGCGCCTTGGTGCTGGATGAAGAGAACAGAGTTATTTTCCGGGATACGCTGGAACTGGAAAACCTAGATCGCAACGAACTGGAAAGTTCCATCAACGCCATAGGCCTGATGATGGCCGAATACGCCGACGAATTTATTGAGTTTGCCTCTTAGGTAGGGTATTATAGTTCTTAGTGTTATCGTCCTTTAGAACTATAACACTTTAGCACCTTAACACTCTAACACTTTCATTCGTATTAAAAATACTTAACACAACATATTATGAGCATTTTCAGACGATTATTTAAAGTAGGTGAAGCCCAAGCCCATTCGGCCATTGATAAGATCGAAGATCCAGTAAAAATGAGCGAGCAGGCCATCCGTGACCTAAAAACTGATTTGAATAAAGCCTTAGAAAGCCTGGCCGAAGTGAAAGCCCTGGCTATTCGTACCCGGCGCGATATGAAAAACTATCAGCAGCAGTCAGCCGACTACGAGAAGAAAGCCATGCTGCTGTTGCAACGGGCTCAGCAGGGGCAAATTGATCCCAACGAAGCCGACCGCCTAGCGAGCGAAGCACTAAGCCGTAAGGAACAAGCGGACCGGCAACAAACCCAAACCCAGACCGAAGTACAGAAATACGACAACATGACGTCCAATCTGGAAGCTAAAGTAAACGACCTAAAGAGTCAGATTTCTACCTGGGAGAACGAAATAAAAACCCTAAAAGCCCGCGCTAAAGTAAGCACCGCCACCAAGAAACTAAACAAGCAACTAGCTGGCATTGATTCTTCCAGCACGGTAGCTATGCTGGAGCGGATGAAGGCAAAAGTAGAGGAAGAGGAATCACTGGCCGAATCTTACGGTGAAATTGCAGCGGCCCCTAAGTCTTTAGACGACGAAATTGATAAAGCTATCGGCAGCGGCGGTGGCTCCGATAAGCTAAAGGAACTGAAAGCCCGTATGGGTATTAACGAGCCTAAGCAGCTTGGCGAGTAAATAATCTATTAATCGCTGCCTATGGACATGAACGCCGTCATTATATTTTCTTTGGTATTAATTGGAATAGCTGTGTACTTCTGGCAAAAAAACAAAAAAGATAAAAAGTTAGAAAACGGACAGGACAACGCTCCCAAGGAGCTTCATCTGGAAAATGTCCGTCCCGGCGGCCTGATTCAGCTGATGAACGTAGGCCCAATGATGGAGGAATACGACGTTAGTATTGTATCGCGCGGTGTATACCGGGCCGGCCAGAACGACGAATGGTACGAATTAGAGGGCGATGCTGCTAAGGGAAAAGTCTGGATTACGCTAGAGTACGACGACGGATTAGACGTTACCCTGGCTACCCGCAAGCTTAAGTTGCGCGACTTAGCTGTAGTCCGGAACGACCTGGATACGATGGATGAGAACGGTAACGGTGAGTTCGACTTTGAGGGTAAAACTTTTTACTACGAAGTATCGGGAGAGGCCTCCTACTTTCCCGATGGCCGTATCTCTCCTGATAACGAAGAATTCTTTTTCTACTGGGAATTTGAAACCGGCGATAGCAGCGAATTTATCACCATTGAAGAATGGGAAAACGGCCGCTTTGATGTGACCGTAGCCCACCCCATCAAGGAATCACAAGTGAAAGTTTTCAGTCTGGGGCAGTAAATAGATTTACTGATGCGTAGCAATCCGTTTGCGAAAGGCTGGACGAATTAATAACCATAATACTGGTGGCAGAAAAACGCTGGTGAGCAGGGAAATGGTTGGATTGGCGTTGCCAGCGTGGCCGATAGCCGCGTAGGTGAAGCCCAGTGGTAACGATCCGCAGGCCAGGGCGGCATAAAATAGTTTTCTTGGCATCCGGGTTAGTCCGGCTATGCAGGAAATAACTTCCGGAAAAACCGGCAGCCAGCGCGAAAGTACCACTACCCAACCTCCAATCCGCTGATTAATTCGCTGGGCTTTTTCAAAGTCTTTTGGCCCCAGTAGCCAACGAGCTGCATCCTCACCCAATCCTCGACAGAGTTCGTAGCCCAAGGCTCCCGCCAACAGTGAACCAAAAGCACTAAGTACTCCCCCAATAAGCCAACCGTACAGGAAACCTAGCGCTGCCATCACCAACGTAGCCGGCATAGGAAGCAGCAAATCAGAGAGGAGCAGAACGATCCCGGCCAGCCAACCCCAGCCACCAAAGGTGCGCAACCAGTTCACCGCTCCGCCCGCCGAGAAAATGCCCATCAGAGAATCTCCCCAGATGAAAAAGGGAATCAGTACCAGAACCGCTAAACCCAGAAATAGCCAGACTAATCGCATACCACAAGTATCGGCAAAATCTCGTACTTTCACGAACAACCTTTCCCCAGATACTTATGCCTAAGCCCGTACCTCAACCTATCGATCAAGAAGAATTGCCCCAGCTTGCCCAGCAGACCATGCAGGCGGCCAAATTTCCAATGCTAGCTACGCTTGACGAATCTCAACCCCGGGTACGTCCTGTGTCTCCCGTCTGGGTGGATGGATTTACGGTCTATATCGCTAACCTGAGAAGTTACCACAAAACGCAGGAGATAGAGGCCAACTCAAAGGTAGAGTTATGCTATCTGGATCTGGATCATAACCAGGTACGTATTACCGGCCAAGCCGAAGTAGTCACTGACCGTGCTCTGCTACAAGAAATCTGGGATTCGTATAAACTGTTGCAACAGTTTCTGGGTTCAATAGACAACCCCGAGCTCATCGTCTACCGTATTGTTCCCCAACAAGTGCGCTACATGCGTGAATGGGCCCTGGAATACTACGAAGTGCCTGTTAATGATGAATGATTAACTAATAAGGGTTCCTCCTCCCAAGGTGGCTCTCTCATAGCGCGATCGAGACGGAGTCCCTGATTATCATAGAAAGTCTAGAGTACCCTTTTAGAACACTCCAAATAACACTTAGGATCTCCCACTTTAGAAAGAGCTTTATTTAAACGGAAGCATAATTGAATGGTATTTAATCATCTATTCTGTCTCTATCAGCAGCTTTAATGTAGTTTTCTAAAGTTTCCAAATCCTGAAATACCGGGCTCAGTATTTCTATGAACCTCAACTGAGTTTTTTCAGAGTCAGCGTATGCATAAAAACCACCTGCTTCCGGATCGAATTCCAAATGATCTAGCAAGCCTTCTTCTTCTTGTTCTAGTATCTGGATTATATGTCCTTCCCAGCAATAACCATTAGGTTCGTATCCGTACTTCTCGAGCAAAGTGCCGTACTTTTCTAAAATTTCACCACTTTCTATCGCCACACTGATTGTGAAGTGATCACCTGATCCTGTTTGAAATGGATAACCTTTCTTCACTACGCTTGATCTATTCTTAGATTAAAATATAATTCTCTACCCTTTCTTTCGCGCCTTTTCCAACTGATCCCACATTTCAGAAGGGATGGCGTCCAGGTGATTGAACTCTCCGGCACCCTGTAGCCATTCGCCGCCATCAATGGTGATGACTTCTCCATTTACAAAGCTACTGTAGTCCGACATGAGGTAAGCCGCCAGATTAGCCAATTCTTGATGTTCACCTACTCGTTTCATCGGGTTGTTCTTGGCTGGGTCAAACTTTTTAACTAATTCTCCAGGCAACAGACGGCTCCAGGCTCCTTCGGTGGGGAACGGACCAGGAGCAATGGCGTTGGAGCGGATATTATACTTGCCCCACTCTACGGCTAGGGAACGGGTAAGAGCGAGTACACCCGCTTTACCACAGGCGGAGGGAACCACGTAGCCGGAGCCGGTCCAGGCATAGGTAGTTACAATGTTAAGCATAGTACCGGGTTGCTGCTGTTCTATCCAGTGTTTACCGAAGGCCAGCGTGTAGTTGTAGGTTCCTTTTAGCACAATATCTACCACAATATCAAATGCTCGGTGCGACAGACGCTCGGTGGGACTGATAAAGTTTCCCGCAGCATTATTGATCAGGCCATCCACCCGCCCGAATTGTTCCACTGACTTTTTCAGTACATTTTCAACTTCCTCGTACTTACGTACATCGCAGGCAATGGGTAGCACGCTGCCTCCGGTTGCTTCTTCCAGTTCTTTGGCTGACTGATTCAGCACCTCCTGCTTGCGACTGGCAATTACTACATTGGCTCCCAGTTGGAGAAAGTAGGTGGTCATAGATTTTCCTAAGCCAGTACCACCCCCGGTGACTACAATGGTTTTGCCGGCTAAAGCATCGTCGCGCAACATTCCTTCGGTATTCATTATATTTTTGGGTTTTTAAAGTGAAATGGCAAAGGTAGCAATACTTGACCTAAAGTGCTTCTACCCGCAGCAGCATACTTTCCAGCGTTAAGCCAGGACCGAAAGCTAAACCGAGTACTGATTTATCATTATCAGCAACGGTTAACTCTTGCCAGAGAGCTTTCAGCACAAACAGAATGGTGGCCGATGACATATTCCCGTACTGCTGAAGTATTTGGTAGGCATAACGATTGTCATGCTTTTCCATTGAAAGTGCCTGCTCAATTACCTGCAGAATTCGCTTGCCACCGGGATGGATAGTGTAAAAGTCTGGCTTCTCCTGTACCTCAATTTCGGCTTCGCTAGCGCTCCAGCTAAGTTCTTCTAACAGCCGCTGGGTAAGTTGATATACCCCTCGTTTGATCACTTCGGGCACGTAGGTAGAAAGCTTCATTTCAAAACCGTGGTTACCAATCTGCCAGGCCATCTCCTGACTGGCTTCCGGCACTAGGTCACAGTGAAATCGCTCCAACGAAAGCTGAACGGTATTTTCAAATTTCTGACCAGTAACTAGCGCCGCGGATGAGCCATCGGCAAAGAGCGCGTTTGCCAACAGATTATCCTCGTCTTTCCCCTTTTGAAAGTGCAGGGTGCACAGTTCAGTACATACGATCAGCACATTGGCTTGGGCATTGGCCCGAACGATATTATCCGCCACCTTCAGCGCATTAAAAGCAGCGTAGCAACCCATGAAATTGATAGCAGTACGTTGCACCTGATACGATAACCCTAGCTGATGAATCAGTTCAATATCTACCCCGGGAGCGTACATGCCGGTGCAGCTTACAAAAATAAGATGAGTAATCTGGCTGGCATCTAGCTGCGGAAGCTGATGTAAGCACTGCTTAGCGGCTCGGTAGCTCAGAGCTAGTGCTTCCCGTTCGTACACCTCCATTCGTGGCTTAATCGGTGGGAAAGGCTCCAGATCGGGCGTGTCAGGATAAAATGAGTTAGCGTCGTTTCCGTAGTCACTCAGCACCGAATGCCGGTACTGAATTCCGCTCGCCCGGTAGAGGGCGAATAATCGTCTCTTCTCCGCTTCGTCTAGCTCCAGCACATTCGCCATAAAATCGGCGATGGTAGATTGTGAGGTGCGATAGTCCGGTACTGCCGTCCCAATAGCAGCGATATAGCTTTTCATTGAGTATATAAGCGTAAAAAAACAAACTTAGTTATCGATTTTTACGATTCTTAATGTTCTTAAAAAAAGAATATCTATATTAGATAGTTTATCGTAAATTAACAATAGAATAAAAGCAGTGCTATGGATAGAAATAAGGAGAACTGGCCGGGTCGCCCTTTAGATTTGTGAAACTAAGTGGAGCTTAAGAAAGTACAAAAC
>ERZ1740058.692-NODE-692-length-22499-cov-9.424390_pt1 | contig 22499 bp, 12 predicted proteins | sample MGYA00581745_ERZ1740058 | MGnify/ENA primary metagenome ERZ1740058 (study PRJEB43018, sample SAMN04849742) | marine metagenome | isolation source: floating plastic debris | place: Pacific Ocean | collected 2008-08-30 | study: EMG produced TPA metagenomics assembly... | reverse complement strand
ATCGCCTATTAGAGCCTGCCATGATGTCTGGGGGTGGGTTGACGGGCTGGCTGGCCCTCAGCTTTGGGAATGTGGCCGGTGCTGGCATGGCGGTGTTGTACACAGCCTGTGCGATGGCAATGCTGCTAGTAGGCATCGGGGGATGTTTTAGTTCTCAGTTGCAGGCGATCGCGACTAGCCAGCCCAAAGTTCAATAATCGATCAGACTGATACTGATCAGCAGGCTGGCCCCAGCAGACTAACCATGTGGTTAATCTCACCTACCGCCACTTTGACAATGCTGGAGTCTGGAGTCTGTGGCTCAACGTCAGAACTCAGCGGCTAGAGCAGGCCAGACAATTGAGGATAGCAAGCGGCGATACGAGGTTTGGAGGAATAGGGTAAGCCAGTGACTGGGCGTCTCATCTAATCGCCCATTAGTGCTTTGCTGAGGCGTACGCTATATTAATGAGAATTAATTTCATTAGATTCGTCTAGCTTTAGCACATACCCCATGACGCTCCTGTTTTCTGTCCCCGAGTTCATGAGTCAGCACCCAGAGGTGGCTGAACGACGGCGGGCGGTACGACAGCCCCTGACAATACCTCTAGAAGATGCCAGCGGCAAAAGTCATGGCTATCGCCAGTCGGTCAATCTGCGTCCTGGGCTGAGCATCCTGATTGACGATTACACGCTTCAAGAAGATTTATGGATAGAAAAACGTAAGGAGGCTTGTCTGTCCGAGTTAGATATAGAAATGAGTTTTATGCTCTCGGCCAACAACCCTAGTGAAGGAGTACCGGCTCATCATAATTTTCTATGTGCTGGCAGGTGGGAACTCGATAGTGGAATCACCTCTCGTTATTCAGGTGAACCCATCCTCAAGCTTGATATTCATTTTAAGCCCGCTGTTTTCAAGTCCCTCTTAGGGGATCAATTAGAAACGCTACCGGTCTCTCTAGCTGAGACTATTCAAAGTTCTCGACCAGGTCAGTCTGATTCGCGTTTTCGGCAGTTAAGTGCGACGACACCAGCGATGCGGTCAGCGATTCATCAGATGTTGCGCTGCCCCTATCAGGGGCCAACCCGCTGGCTCTACTGGGAAAGCAAAGTGCTAGAGCTGCTGGCGCTGCGGTTGGAAGCAATCGCTCAGCCGACTCCACGAGCGGTCATGAAATCTGCCCTCAAGCCTGATGACCTGGATCGCATTCACTACGCCAGAGACATCTTGCATCAGCTGCTAGTCGATCCCCCTTCGCTAATAGAGCTAGCGAAACTCGTGGGATTGAATGACTACAAGCTGAAGGTGGGCTTTAAGCAACTGTTTGGCACTACGGTGTTTGGCGAGCTGAGACGGCATCGGCTAGAGCGGGCGCACCAACTCTTGCGAGAGCGGCAACTCTCGGTAGCTAGTGCGGCGGCGGCGGTGGGCTACACCAACAGAGGACATTTTGCGGCGGCGTTTCGTAAACAATTTGGGATCATCCCCGGCGACCTGCATCACTAAGCTAGGACTTACGCAAAGCCCCCTGTATCCCCCAAATCTAGGGGATGTTGAATCCGATTTCCCCACATTTGGGGATCAAGGGGCCAAAATCGGATTCAACTGCGTAAGTCCTGTAAGCCCTGAAAAAGATCCGGACAGGGATCCAAAAAGATCCGGCTAGGAACCCCTGCCAACTGTGACTCACTGTACTGTTCCCCATAGTGAGAATAACTTTCAACAGTGGTGGTGTGAGCATGATTGACGTAAAGGTGCGGTATTGGCTACTGGCAACCGGAGTTCTGACGCTGGGCCTGGCTCCAGCGGCCCAGGCACTGACCCAAGGCCCGGACGCTGAAGATGGCTCCGGCATTGCAACTGCGGCCCCAACGCAACTGGCTCAAGGCGAGACGGCGACTATCCTAGATGTGCCCGTTGCAACTGCGGAAGACTCGGCGGCTGGGGAGGCTGCTGCAGTGTTCTCTCCGATTGAGGCCGCCCGACCCGTGAGTGAACCGGTTGCCGACACGGTAATCAATGTCGAGCAACTGGCCGCGACTGGGGCCTCATCGCAGTTAACGCCATCCATACCCGCCACCACGGTTGAAGAATGGCAGGCGCAAATCGCCCAGTCGCGGGTCACGATTACGAATGTGCGCGTTGAAGCAACGGCAGCGGGGCTGCAAGTGGTGTTAGAAACGGCAGGCGGCGACCTGACTGCACCTGCGACGCAGGCAGTGGGGGAGGCGTTGATTGCTGAAATCCCCAATGCGGTGCTGGATTTGCCGGAGGGCGAGGTGTTTGAGCAGTTTGGCCCGGCGGCGGGCATTGCGCTGGTCAGCGTGACGAACTTGCCCGGTGACCGCGTGCAGATTTCGATTACGGGCACGGATGCGGTGCCGCAGGCGCAGATTAGTGCTGACGCGAGCACCCTGGTGCTGAGCGTCGTGCCGGGAGTCGCCACCGCTACCGCTGCCGATGATGACGCGATTCAAGTGGTGGTGACGGGAGAAGATACGGGCTCTGACTACTTTGTGCCCAATGCGCCTAGCACCCTGAGAACGGGTGTGGATATTCGCGATACGCCTTCTTCGATTCAAGTGATACCACGGCAGGTGATTGAAGACCAAGCAGCGACTAACGTGCGTGACATCGTGCGGAATGCCAGTGGTGTTAACTTTGGTGTCTCAGGTAGTGGTCGTAACGAAGGTTTTTTCCTTCGGGGTTTTCAGGCCGAAGAGTTTCGTAATGGCTTTCGTGATGATTTTAGTCTTACTGAAACAGAGTTAGCCAATATCGAGCGCGTGGAAGTGCTGAAAGGACCTGCAGCCGTTTTATTCGGACGTGCCGAACCATCGGGAATTATTAACTTTGTGACCAAACAGCCTTTACAGGAACCGTCTTACGAACTTGCTTTTACGGCAGGTAGCTTTGATTTTTACCGTCCTACTCTAGATTTTACTGGACCATTAACGGCAGATGGGAGCCTGGCCTATCGCTTAAATGCTGCCTATGAGAGTGCAGGCAGCTTCCGTGACGGCGTAAATACCGAACGCTTTTTTATCGCGCCAACGTTATCTTGGGAAATTAGCGATGATACCGAGTTGACTCTAGAGTTTTCTTATTTAGATGACACTCGACCAAGAGATGACGGACTGGTGGTTTTAAGTGACGATGAAGTTGCCGATATTCCCTTTGATACCGTTCTGGGCGATCCCAGCACACGAACTGATTTTGAAGAAACCCGCACCGAACTCTATCTCGACCATCGCTTTAACGAAAATTTATCTTCACGTTCACTTCTACGATACTCTAGTTTTTCTGAGGTAGGTCCATTTGTAAGCATTTTGAGTTCGTCAGATGATGACCGCAATTTTCCTGTAAATGAAGGTTTTAACGATACGTCTGAAGAATCTTTTATCATTCAAAACGATTTAATTGCTGAGTTTAATACGGGGGCAATTGAGCATCAGCTCTTGTTTGGCTTTGAATATGCCTATCAATCTACGGAGAACATTTTCAGAAGATTCGAGGGAGCAACCATCGATATCTTTAACCCGACAACAGACTTTACTTTTGACGAACTTCCAACTCTTAATGCCGTCTTTGAACAGGAGAGAAACTCATTCGGAATTTATCTACAGGATCAAATCACGCTCTTAGACAATCTTCAGCTTGTTATTGGTGGCAGGTTTGATACCTTTAATGAAGAAGTTGAGATTGCATTCTTACCTAATAAGAATGTATCGACTTCTGAAACTAACGCAGATGCGTTTTCCCCTCGCGTTGGCATTGTTTACCGCCCCATCGACCCTGTTTCTCTTTATGCCAGCTATACCCGCTCCTTCACTCCTAATGGTGGAACAAATTTTGAAGGAGAGCCATTTGACCCCGAACGAGGGACGGGGCTTGAGGTCGGAGTGAAGGGGGAAATCATCCCAGGTCGCCTGTTTTCAACGCTGGCCTTCCATAACACGACGCTAACCAATGTAACGACATCAGATCCTGACAATCCAGACTTTTCTGTTCAGACGGGAGAGCAAAGAAGTCGAGGTGTTGAAGTAGATATTCAGGGAGAAATTTTACCCGGCTGGAATATTTTTGCTGGGTATGCCTACACCGATGCAGAGGTGACAGAGGATAATAGGATTTCTGTAGGAAACCGCTTGAGAAACGTACCAGAACATAATTTCAACTTGTGGACAAAATACACCATACAAGAAGGTGATTTTGCTGGGTTAGGATTGGGTGCGGGTGTATTTTATGTTAGCGAACGGGCAGGAGATGTAAACAACTCCTTTTTCGTTGATGGCTATACTCGCGTTGATGCGGCAATTTCCTATGAACGAGATAACTATCGGTTTGGCCTGAATTTTCAAAATCTTTTCGATGCTGATTTTATTGAAGGTGCGCAGGGTAGAAGGTCGGTTCTTCCTGGTGCACCGTTTACAGTGTTGGGGACAATTTCAGTGGAGTTTTAGGTTGTCCAGAGATCTGTGTAACAGCTTTTAAGCGTCTTGCTATGTCTGCACTGATGCTAGCCTTCCATTGGAGGGATAACGGGTTGAGTTTCCGTTGACGTTTTCAACTGACTTGTCGGTAGGGTTCCAAAATTCCATGAAATATTTGCACGACAGGGCTAAAGGCAAGTTCCAATTCTTTTTAACTGGATTGCTGGTTGCTGCTCTTACCTTTGCTTGTCAGAGCCCGTCGGGTGATTTATCCCCTAACGCACAATCCTCAACGGATTGTCGGACAATAGAGCATGTTTTAGGTGAAGTTTGTGTGCCAGCAGAAGCTCAAAGGTTAATTAGCCTGGATCATTCGACTTTTGCAAATGCCTTAGCTCTCGGGGTGCAGCCCGTTGGCACAAGCATATCCGACCGCCCAATAATACCCGAGTATCTCGGAAACTATGCCAATCAAGTGGAGTTTTTAGGCAGCAGTAGCGGGCCTAATTTAGAAAAAGTGGTTCAGCTCACACCTGACTTGATTGTCGGGGTAAAACAAGTCGGAGAACCTATTTTTCAACAACTGTCTCAGATTGCACCGACGGCTTTAGGTAACTGGCGCGGGTATCCTTCTTGGCGTGAACATTTTGAATTTGTTGCCAATGTTTTGGGCAAAGAAGATGAAGCGGCAAAGGTGTGGGAGAAATATGACCAGAAAGTAAAAGGCGTTCAAGCAGCTCTTGAAAACCAGTCGCAAGACATGGAGGTCTCAGTCATTTATGCTTGGGCTGGTGCAGGTATCATTATTGATGCCGAAAACTCATTCGCGGGCAGCATCCTTGCCGATGTCGGTTTCCGTCGTCCCGAAAGCCATGCAGCAGTGGATGGAGGCACGATAAGGATTTCAGAAGAACGTATTCCTGAAATAGATAGTGATATTTTATTTGTCAGCGTTTTTGACTCAGATAGCGAGAAGGTGCTGGCTGAGTGGCAACAAAAGCCCCTCTGGAATCAGCTTAAAGCCGTTCAAAATGATCAGGTGTATGTCGTAAACGGCGAAATTTGGCGAAGTGGTAACCCCATCGCCGCTAATCTCGTGCTGGATGAACTGCTTCAAATATTGAGTTCAAATCAGACGACTTAGAAGCCAAACCACCGCCCAAAGCATATTCCCGAATTTGTCATTCACAGATACTCTATTCGATTTTTTAATTGAAGTCGTCACATCAATCCCCGCCCGTTTCAAGGCAAATAACCCTGGCCATTACCCATCACCCCGTCGGGGTCGTCTTGGGGGCAACGTTGGGGCACGCGATTTGGGCAGCGATCGCGCAGCATCTCTAGAGCAAAATTGCGGGGCTGTACGGCAAGTTTTGTGCTGGCAAGCTTTCTGAACGGTGGCTGACGGGGCTCAGGGGTGCATTGTTTGTGTTGTTTGGGGCGATCGCCCTCGCTGACCTAATGTGATTTCCACAGCGCATGAGGGCAAAGGCAGAAAGGTATCAATAGTTCTACCCGCCTAAGCTGGGCCATAGCCAGTTGCGACTGAGCGCATTGCCCGCACTACAGAACGGGCATATGGCTGATGCAGTCAAAGAATGCAAACTCAAGATGCCTGCGATAGATAGAATCTTAATGCGAACTGATTTTATCAAACCTGTTTTGTCTCAGCTCCCGCTCTACGACTCTCTGCGTCATCGTTTCTAAGTCAGCATTCAGAGGGGGCCGAACGACTGCAGGCGGTTCGTTATCCGACACCTGGTAATGGAGGTAGAGGCTGCAGGGCGACCTCACGATAAAGTTATTGAAAATGTGTAGCAATAGTTGCGTAGGGTAGGGGGTCGCTATGACAACGAGTATTTCTTGGCTTGATTGGAAAGAACTGCGCAAAGAGAGTGTCGGCAACGGCAATATGTCTGTGCAATCAGATGGTAAGTGCGATCGCATCGAGCAAGGACATTTAGGAGATTTGTGCCAAGTCTATGATCGCTGGGTTCAGATTCGTGACAGACTTCGACTTCATGTTTATAACCACGAACCACTTGAAACGCTGATTCTTCAAACCGAACACTGTTATATCGATGAATCTCATCAGTACACTGATTCCTCTCATCCTGTACTGAGCTTTTTTGTGACGGGAAACATTAATACCACTTTGCATCCAATCGTTGATGACGTAGCGGAATGTTCTGGCAAAAACTACCTGTGCTGCCATTTGGGTATACGAGAAACTGAGGAATTGCGGGCTGGACAAAAGATTCTTCGAGTTAGGATAGCGTTCGATCCTCAAGATCTGTTGACGACATTCGGAACGGAGTTTGTAGAGGGACTCTCTCCCGAACTTCTGTCATTGGTAACTGGAACCAAGCTACAGCCTTACTATTATTTGGGAACGACAACTCTACAGATGCAGCAAGCCGTTCAGCAAATTCTCAATTGTCCTTACCAAGGCTTGCTGAAGCAAATATATCTCGAAAGCAAGGCTTTGGAGTTAATGACGCTGCGGCTGGCGCAATTTTTAGACGATGGTCAGCAGACGAGTCGCAAAATTCGACTTCAGCAAGATGATATCGATCGCATTCATTGGGCCAAAGACATTCTGACTGACAATGTAACCGATCCGCCGTCATTAACGGCGCTAGCCCGTCTAGTCGGCATGAACGACTGCAAGCTCAAGCAAGGCTTTCGGCAAGTGTTTGACACAACGGCCTTTGGTTATCTCCATCAACATCGTCTCGAACAGGCGCGTCAGCTTCTAGCAACCGGTAAATTTAGCGTGACAGATGTCTGTCACCAAGTGGGGTTTACAGACCGCAGCCACTTTGCAGCCGCATTTCGCAAGCAATTTGGTCTGAATCCCAGCGTGTATCGCCAAGAATGTCAGGGAAAGTGAACCCGTTGCCCAGACCCATGATTAATGACCTAAAGTGCAACCGTCCCACATACGTTGCTAGTTGAGGCTTCGAAGTTGAGACTTCGGCGTGAGCTCAGCCGAACCGCAAAGTCGAAGCTATAACCGCTAGCTGAGCGGAGTCGAAGCTAGCTCCTTTGGGGCGGCAAGCCAACGACTCCGTTGCTCCTCCGGAGCAACTAACTCAGCGCAAAGTGCTGCGTGAATGACGGAAGAAACTTGTTCAGCCCTGCTAGGGTGCTGCTGTGTTCTGACAGTTAAGACTGCAGCCCCATTAGTGTCTGAGTACCTGATCCGGAGCATAGTTCTGGGAGCCGTGGTGATAGCAGTGGTGAAGGACCTCTGGTCTTATCCCGTTTAGAAGAGTTTTTTGTTACCCCCCCAGGTCAGAGCACCTTCATCGTGTTGAGAGTTTCTGATGGCAGATTCAATTGATAGTCAGACAATTCACCCAATTCATCCTCATGCAGCAGGCATCGATATCGGCAGTGACACTCATTGGGTCAGTGTCGGAGCGGGAACAGCTTCCCCATCAGCGCGTAAGTTCGGTTGCTTTACGGCTGATTTGTATGCCCTGGCGGCTTGGCTCAAAGAGTGTAAGGTCACGACCGTGGCGATGGAATCGACCGGGGTCTACTGGATTCCAGTATTCCAGATTCTCGAAACTCAGGGCTTTGAGGTTCGCTTAGTCAACGCCCACTATGTCAAAACAGTTCCAGGCCGGAAGAGTGATGTCCTTGACTGCCAGTGGTTACAACAGCTGCATCGCTATGGCTTACTCTCGGGGTCATTTCGACCAGAGGATCAAATCTGTGTACTCCGGAGCTATGTACGGCAGCGAGAGCGCCTGACTCAAAGTGCCAGTGTCCATATTCAACGGATGCAGAAGGCCTTGGTGGAGATGAATCTGCAACTGAACCGCGTGGTGAGTGACATCACTGGGGTAACCGGCATGAGGATTATCCGAGCGATTCTAGCGGGAGACCGAGACCCGCAGCATCTGGCGACTCTAAAAGACCCTCGGGCCAGGCGCAGTGCCGCTGACATTGCGGCGGCACTGCAGGGTGATTATCGCGTCGAACATCTGTTTGTGCTGCAGCAAGAAGTGGAGCTATATGACATGTATCGAGAACAGATTCAGCGATGTGACCAGCAGATCGAGCAGTGTCTGTCTCAATTTGAGAGTCGGCAGGGATCAGATGAACCGTTGTCGCCTCGCCCCAAGGGCCGCAAGCCCAGCCGTAATGCTCCTGCCTTCGACTTACGGACACATCTCTATCGCATTAGCGGGGTTGATTTCACCCAGATTGACGGTCTAGAAGCCCTCACGGTGCAGACGATTCTGTCAGAAGTGGGCCTGGACCCGACTCGTTTCCCCAGCGTCAAGCATTTCGTCTCCTGGCTTGGGCTATGTCCTGGCAGTCGCATCAGCGGTGGTAAAATCCTCAGTTCAAAAACCCGCAAGGTGAACAACCGGGCGGCGACCGCTTTCCGAATTGCGGCTCATTCGCTGGCAAATAGCCATACGGCACTAGGCGCTTTCTATCGACGTATCCGTTCTCGTCTTGGGCCTCCCAAAGCCATTACTGCCACGGCACATAAGCTAGCGCGGATCTTTTACCGCTTGTGGGTCACAGGGGAGCGCTATGAAGACCCAGGGGTAGATTACTATGAGCAGCAGTACCAGCAGCGAGTGCTGAAAAGCTTAGAAAAACGGGCAAGCCAGCTGGGCTTTCAGCTGACCCCTATGAACGTTTCGCAAGAAGTTTCTTAGAAGCCGCTGCGCGAACAGGGGACGCATGTTCGAGAAGGTTTAAACGCTCAGTCGAGCCGCAGAATTTGACCTCAGCCCTAAATTGACACGGCTGGCAAAACATTTCGTAAGTTCGCCAGACTGCTGAACGCCCCCTTCCGTCCCTCAACTCTGGGGGAAACCGATCGCGTGCTCCCCCAAATTTGGGGGCTGGGGGGCCGATAAATACATCAGCAAAATTATTTACACACGGACTTCGACTCCGCTCAGCCCTCGCCTTCGTGATATCAACAGATCTAGCTGGTTGAGGTATTTATTTTTGCTCACCCACTTAAAGCATTGGTTATAAAGCCATTATTTCCAAGCGTTGATTTTGCAGGCGGCATCAAAATTGGGGGCAGGGCCATTGTTATCTAATACTCGGAGTTTAAAAAAAGAAAACGCAGCGCCTTTGAAAAACTCCGTTTAGCCATCAAAAAAACTCCGTCGTGGCTTCACAAGCGCGTCCACAGCCTTCAATTTCCCCCTAAGCTTCTTGAGAAGGATCGTCAATTACCAACTCAGTTGGACTTGGCTAATCCGTTGTAGACATAAATGGTGTGTGGCGTCATGTTGAATCAACTGCGGTTGCTGCTGGTGGTCAGCAGCGTATTTTCGTTGGTGTCTTTATCGGCGATTGAGGGCAAGGCAGAGGAGGTCAGCAGCGGTGAGGCGATCGCCTCAGACCCTTCAACTACTCCAGCAGCAGCCGTCAGTGAATCGGAGTCAGCGGCAGTAGACTCGCCCGTGATTTCGGTAGCAGCTATCAATAATGCAGACTCCGCTGCCGCCAACCCACCCGCCACGACGGTGGAAGAGTGGCGGGCGCAGATCACTCAGTCGCGGGTCACGATTACGAATGTGCGGGTGGAAGCAACCGCAGCAGTGCTGCAAATCGTGTTGGAAACGGCGGGCGGTGAGTTGACCTTAACCGCGACTCAAACAGTGGGGGAGGCGCTGATTGCGGAAATTCCCAATGCGGTGCTGGATTTGCCCGAAGGCGAGCCGTTTGAGCAGTTTGGCCCGGCGGAGGGCATTGCGCTGGTCAGCGTGACGAACTTGCCCGGTGACCGCGTGCAGATTTCGATTACCGGCACGGAGGCGGTGCCGCAGGCGCAGATTAGTGCTGAAGCTGGCAGTTTGGTGCTGAGTGTGGTGCCGGGAGTGGCCACCGCCACCGATGCCGATGATGACGCGATTCAAGTTGTGGTGACTGGAGAGGAAGCGGGCTCTGACTACTTTGTACCCAATGCCCGCAGCACCCTGAGAACAGATGTAGATATTCGCGATACGCCTTCTTCGATTCAGGTGATACCGCAGCAGTTAATTGAAGACCAGGGGGCGACTAACGTCCAAGAAATCGTGCGAAATGCTTCTGGTGTTAATTTTGAAAGGAGTGCTGGAGGTCGCAACGAATTTTTTATTATTCGGGGTTTTCGAGCCGAAACGTTTCGTAATGGATTCCGTGATGATCGTTTCTCGACTCGTACTGAAACAGAGTTAGCTAACATCGATCAAGTGGAAGTCCTGAGAGGACCGGCATCAATCTTATTTGGACGAGCTGAGCCATCGGGCATCATTAACTTTGTGACCAAACAGCCGTTGCGGGAACCGTTTTACGAAGTTGAATTTACTGCCGGTAGCTTTGATTTTTATCGTCCGACTTTAGATTTCTCAGGGCCATTAACAGATGATGGAAGTCTGGCGTATCGCTTAAATGCAGCTTATGAAAGTGCCGGTAGCTTCCGCGATGGCATAGAGACGGAGCGTTTTTTTTATCGCACCCACCTTATCCTGGCAAATCGGTGATGATACCGAATTAACTCTAGAATATTCTTACTTAAACGATACCCGCCCAATCGATGATGGACTGGTGGTTTTAAGCGATGATGAAGTTGCTGATATTCCCTTTAGTACTGTTATCGGAGATCCCACCATACGTACTGAAATTGAAGAACATCGCGCTGAACTTTACCTCGACCATCGTTTTAACGATAACCTCTCTCTACGTTCACTCTTACGCTATACCAACGCTAGGAATGGGGATGTAGGTAGAACATTAAATGTTGCTGGTTCGTCAGAGGACGACCGCAATTTTCCTGTGTCAGAGGGTGCTGGCAATGAATTCTATGAAACTTTCACCATTCAGAATGATTTAGTTGGCAAATTCAACACTGGTTCAGTGGAGCATATTGTCTTATTTGGGCTGGAGTACGCTACAGGATTTACCAGTTTTAGAGGAGAAATAAGAGATGCAGGATTGTTTGATATTTTCAACCCTTCAGCTTTTGTCCCTACTCCTATAACTGATGAACCGTTTGAATCAATAGGTGCTGGTGAAACCCAAAATGATTCGTTTGGAATCTACTTACAAAACCAGATTGCAATCTTCGACAATCTTCAATTTGTCATTGGTGGAAGATTTGATACTTTTAATCAAGAAGATGTTTTTAATGGTGAAGCCAGGGAGAGGGAGGCCGACGCCTTCTCTCCCCGTGTTGGCATTGTCTATCGCCCCGTTGACCCTGTTTCCCTTTATGCCAGCTATACTCGCTCTTTTACCCCTGTAGGCGGAAGGACTTTTAGGGGAGAGCCTTTCGATCCCGAACGGGGAACAGGGTTTGAAGTTGGGGTGAAGACTGACATTATCCCGGATCGCCTATTTTCAACCCTAGCTTTCTACAATACGACCCTGACCAATGTGACAACAGCAGATCCCGATAACCCTGGGTTTCGAGTTCAAACTGGGGAGCAAAGAAGTCAGGGTGTTGAATTAGATATTCAAGGAGAAATTTTGCCTGGCTGGAATATTTTTGCAGGCTATGCCTATACCGATGCGGAGGTGACAGAAGATAATACTTTTCCTGAAGGCAATCGCCTGAGCAATGTGCCAGAGCACAATTTTAATCTGTGGACGACCTACACTTTGCAAGAGGGTGACTTGGCCGGGTTGGGATTTGGTGCCGGTGTTTTTTATGTTGGTGAACGAGCAGGGGATTTAGATAATTCCTTCTTTGTAGATGGTTACACTCGTGTCGATGCTGCAATTTACTATGAAAACGAAAATTTGCGGGCAGCTCTTAACTTTAAAAATCTTTTCGATACTGAATTCATTGAAGGTTCAAGAGGCAGAGATGGGGTTATTCCTGGTGCACCGTTTACTTTGCAGGCAAGTATAAGCTGGGAGTTTTAAGGAGTAGCAAGTACTAGATGTCAAATAGTAAATAGCAAGTTTTAGTAAATAGCAAGTTTACTTTCTCTGCTATGTATAGTGCAGCATCAACTCTAAGAATTGAGGTTGGCGTTTTCTGAAAGCTTTGAAACACAGTGATTTCAGAAAGTGCCTATCCTAAAATTGAGTCTTGACGAACCACCAGATTAAAATGTTTAGTTAAGTTGTTTGATCATGAACAGGCTTATCAATGACTGGATAGAATGGTTTAAACGATTGCGTAGCTCCTTCTTTGGAGATTTGCTTCGTAGATTTGACATGAGTGATCTGCCCCATCTCAAGCCTCTTCTTCTAAAGGGGAGGGCGTCAGACATGGTTTCTTCTCTTACCAAGGGAGGATTAAGGGGAATCAAAAGAAGACGAAAACGGATAACTCTATGTCTGTTACTCTTACTCACTATAGCGATTGTCTCAGCCTGTACCGGTACCACACCTGACCAAAACCGGCCAAGCGATTCTCCAAAAGCCCTAACCGATTGTCGCCTGGTACAACATCCTCTTGGAGAAGCCTGCGTTCCCCTCAATCCTCAGCGGATTGTAGTTCTTGGTGCTGGCATAGATACTGCCTTATCGTTAGGCGTGAAACCTGTTGGCAGCACTGAAGTCGGGCGAAAAGATTATGATTATCTGACAAACAAAGTAGCAGGCGTTGAAAATCTCGGTCATAGTGGTAGTCCTAACCTGGAGAGGATTACCGCCTTAAAGCCAGACTTAATTTTGGGAACTATGTTCAATAGACAAAGCTACGAGCTATTGTCGCAAATTGCGCCAACCGTGCTGGATGAGTTAAGGTTTGGCGATGATTGGAAAAAGCTATTGAGCAAGTACGCAGAAGCTCTCGGAAAGGCTAGCAAGGCAGAACAGATCCTGGCCAATTATCATTCCCGAATTGCAACATTTCAGGCACAGATGGGCAAACGCCTACAGCAAACAGAAGTTTCAATTGTTGGTATTCATCAACAAGACAGTTTTTTTATTTATCTCGAAGATAGTTATTGTGGAGGGGTAGTAGCGGATGCCGGTTTGCCCCGTCCCTCCGTCCAGACAAAGTTTAAGGAAACATTCAATGCGCAGATTAGTGATGAACTACTCCACAAGGCAGATGGCGACGTCATCTTTGTCTGGGCGGCGCATCCGGACGAAAGAATTTACGAGGCTCAAACTACTTTAGAGGAGTTAAGAGCAGACCCTTTATGGTCAAAACTTAATGCTGTGCAGCAAGATAAAGTTTACGATGTTCCTAGTCTCTGGAACGGCGTAGGTCCGATCGCCGCTAACTTAATTCTCGACGATCTGTTTAAGTATTTAGTCGATTCACCGCCGCAAGCTGCTCAGTAGACAAGAAAAATTCTCTGGTCTTCTTTGCCTCTAGTAGAACATTCATCAAAGGTAAAAACTCCTTTCGATAAAATCGCGTTTCCCCCATAGATTACTTGGCTTGGAGAGGACAGAATTTACTGGCTGCTGATGCAGTCATCGATGACTTATACAATTATCTCGTTGATACGCCCTCTGCATCGGCTAATCCCTGACATCACACCTCAACGCGATCGCGCGATTCATGGAATGAGCTTTAAGCTAGAGCGATCGCCAGCGGCATCATCAACTGCCCAACGGGTTTGCTCACCCAACGGCCTCTCCTCCACTGGGCCGCATGCTGGCTAGACCAATCAGCCCCAAAATCCTGGTCTGGAGGGATGTTATTGCACATACGCAGCCGGTAATTCATCAAAGGTGCCTGCCATTTCGACTCTGCCGTGGTTCAGCACAATGATGCGATCGCTCCGCTCTAACACCGCGCGGCGATGAGAGACGACCAGGTAAGTGGGAGCATGGATAGTCTGGGAGCTTGAACTTTGGATGTGGGAGTTTGCCGTGGCAGCGTGACGGGAAAAGAGGCGTGCCCAGAGTCGCTGTTCAGTTTCCACATCCAGAGCGCTGGAGAGATCATCAAACACCAGCAACTCCGGTTGGCGCACCAGCATCCGCGCTGCCGCTGCCCGCTGGAGTTGTCCCCCAGAGAGGCGCATGCCTTTGGGGCCGATCACCGTGTCGAGGCCGTCCGGCATTGCCGCCACATCTTGATCAAAGACTGCGAGGGCCAGGGCTCGACTCAGGCCATCTTCGCTCAACGCCGGGTTGAAATGGTCACTACTTGGTTCCAGACCTAGCAAGATATTTTCTCGGAGCGTGTGGCTAAAGAGTTGCGGCACTTGCGGGGTATAGGCACTGCGGGGCGGCACAAAAAAGGCTGCCGGGTTGGTGATGCGATCGCCATTCCAATAAAGCTCGCCTGACTGCAGCGGTAGCAGCCCCATCAAGGCCCGCAGCAGCGTCGTTTTACCCGCACCGACCGGCCCCGTCACTACCGTGAAGCTACCCCGCTCAAGCTGCAGTGAAACATCCGTGATACCGCGATCGGTGCCGGGGTAATGGTAGGTCAAATGCAGCGCCGTCAACTGCTGCAGCGGTGGCCCTGGCGGTGTCATGGGTGAACCCGTCGGATAGTCAGTTTGAGGACCGATGAGCGGCGGCAAATAGAGCGGCTGGTGAGCCACAACGGTCTGGGTATCAGCCTTCAACAACGCTGCCATGCGCTCAAACGAGACCTCACTTTGCTTCGTCAGTGTCAGAAACCGGCCTAAAAATCGCAGGAAATAGGTGATATACGTCAGGTAGTACACAAACAGGGCCAAGTCTCCAACCGTGAGGGGATGGGTAGACGCTCTCATCGCCTGGGCGGCAGACAGGAGAATGACCCCGGTGCCAATACTGACTAAGTTGTCGAAGCTAGATTCCAGCAGGGTTGTGAGCAGTTGATCGCGCACCATCAAATGCTGGCGGCGATCGCACAATTGCCGCATCTGGTTTAAGACGGTCGCTTCGGCCCCAGCTACTTGGATGGCTTGCACCGAGGCAAACACTTCTCCCACCAGGCTAGTGACTTGCTGCGTGGCCTGACGACTAACGCGACGATAGCGCTTGATGCGATCGCCCAGGCGGTGCAGCAGCAGCGCCATCAGCAGCAGCGGCAAAAATACAACCACCGTCATCCTGGCATTGACGCTTAAGAGCAGTGCCAAGGAACCCACCGCAAAAACGCCCGCCCCTAAAATTTCGTTGGTGCCGACAACGTTGTCTTCAATCTGATTGACATCTTCTCGAAAGAAACTGATGACGGCACCGGGAGAAATGGGGGCGTGAACATGGCCCATCGTCAGCGGCTCTGCCCCCGCACGCTGCATCAATCCTGTCAATAAGTTGTGACGCACCAGAGCGCTCATAGTGAAGCGGTGCTGAGTTTTGGTAATGCGTCCGGTAAAAATGACCGTGATGCGCGCCAGCCCAATGGCCAGCAGCAGAGCAATCCAGGCCCACGGGGACAGGTTAAACGGAGATTGCTCCGTTAACGTGTTGAAAAATTCCCGAATCAAGATGCCGGGAATGGCTGGCAGTCCCGCAATCAACAGCCAGAGCAGAGTATCCCCCCAGTAAAGCCGTTGGGCATAGCGAATCATCTGCCAAAGCAGGTGCCAGATTGAAGTGTGTGCCATCGTGACTGGTTTAAGTTTGGGATTTTGAACGGCAATTTTAGAATCTGGTCTGCTACTAAAATCGAGCCGAACCGAGATTCAACAAATGCGCTAGACGAGAATCAGGATCTTGCATGAGCACGCGGCGATCGCCATATTCCACGACCTGGCCTTGATCGAGAATCAGGATCTGATCGGCTCGCCGCACTGACTGCAGGCGATGGGCAATGATGATGCCGGTGCGCTGCTCAAGCAGCGTGTCAATGGCCTGTTCGACCAACGCTTCGGTCACCGGATCGAGCCGAGATGAGGCTTCATCTAGAATGACTAAACCAGGATTTTTGAGAAACACGCGGGCAAAGGCCAGCAGTTGGGCCTGCCCCGCCGAGAGGCCGACGCTGTCGGCGTTGAGAACCGTATCTAACCCAGCGGGGAGGGCGGCCAGCCAACTTGACAGCCCGAGTAGTGCCAGGGTCTGCAGAATTTTGTCATCACCCACGGCTGGGTCAAAGAAGGTCAGATTGTCGCGAATGGTCGCTTGAAAAAGCTGGACATCTTGGGTGACTAAGCCAATCTGCTGACGTAATTCTGCCAGCGGGACTTGGGCGATCGCCCGTTCTCCGATATCAATCTCACCGTGCTGAACGTCATAAAAACGGAGCAGCAGGCGCGCGATCGTGGTTTTGCCACTGCCCGTGTGCCCCAATATGCCGAGCACGTGACCGGCGGGGAGGTGAAGCGTGAGGTCTTGGAGCGTGTAATGGGGGCTATGGGCTGCGGCGTGAGCGCTCGATGCGGCTGAGTTCGTCGGCGCAGCCAGCCGAACGGTGGCTGGAGATTGAATGTAGAATTTAGCCTGCGGAATTCGGAAAGTAGTGGCTAGGTCTTGAGCTTTCTCGACTGCCACGGCCCCCGCTGCGCCGGTTCCCGGTTCCCGATTCCCCATTCCCTGTTCCCTATTTCCGATTCCCCATGCCCGAGGCCCTACTCCCTCATAGCTAAACCAAACGTGTTCAAAGGTGACAGCCAGTGGCCCAGCGGGCAGCGAGCAAGAGCCGTCGTTGGCCAGGTGAGATTGCAGTTGAAAGAGTTCACGAATGCGGTGGATGCTAGCTTCAACTTGCTGGAGCTGTTCGAGTTCTTCGCGGATGCGTTCGATGGGTTGGCTGAGCAAGTTGGTGTAGTGAAAGATCAGGTAGGCGGTGCCAATGGTAATGGCTTGCCGAGTCCAGAGGTAGGTTACGAGGGCCAGGGCGATCGCATTACCGATGGTGAATAGGCCCACACTACCGGCCCAAAGCAAGGTGCTGGTGAAGCGAGCCTGGTGATAAATCGGCAGCCAGCCCTGCAATATTCGGTAGAACCGGCGGATGACATAGCCCATTGCTCCATTGGCGCGCAGGTCTTCTCGTCCGGCAATGTGTTCGGCAACAAAGCCAAAAAAATCAGCGCTCGCCTGGCGGTAGCGGGTCCAGGGGGCGATCGCCAGCCTTTGCACTCGCATCAATAGGCTGAGCGAGATGGCTGAGAATAGCGTCAGGCTGAGCCCGGCCCGCCAATCTTCCCACCAGAGCATGACCAAAATGCCGACTAATAAAATGCCATTGCCTAAAACGTGAATGATCAGCTGAGAAAAAAAGCGCGACAGAGCGGTCACATCGCCATCGACTCGTTCGACCCATTCGCCGGAAGTTCGCGATTTGTGATGCGACAGATCGAGCTGCAGGCAATGGTCGATTAAGTCTAGACGAAGGGCGTTGGTGGCGGTCCAGGCGATAGTTTCACTTAAATAAGTGGTAATCACGGAAAAGAGCTGAATCAGAATCGCCACGCCCATAAACCCGATGGCCAGCGAGACTAATGTTTGAAAGCTCCCGCCAGTGGTGGCAGTATCAATAAAAATCCCTAGGAGCTGGGGATTTAAAATCTGGGAGATCACCGTTGCGAGGAGGGCGATCGCCAATCCAACGACGCGACCTCGCTGCGGCCTGAGATAGTCGGCTAGCAAGGTGCCATATTGCTTGAGCGGAATTCGCATGAATTTGAGACATTTTGGGGCGATGCACGATTCAGGGCAATGCGTTAGCTAAAGCAACGGTGAGTCTACCGCAAAACTTGAGGTGGTTGGGCTCCTAGACGGAGTTTTTTGGCTCCTAGACGGAATTCTTGAGTGAGTCCAAACGTTGCCATCAGCGCTGGTGAGATGCGATCGCGAAGTGGATGCAAAACACAATCTTGTCTCTCGACCCTTTCCTTAGCTGACCTGGAAGATTTGAGTGAGGCGCTGCTGGAGTTTACGAATTTGGCGAACTTGGCAGGCTGGTTGGCAAGTCGGGAATAGCTTAGGGCTTCCGAGGGTAGATGGGCGATCTCATTACGACCTGTCTTCTTCTACGAATGGAAGCAGCAAATCGGGGAGCTGATCGAGCATCAACCCGTAAGCAATTGGCCCACTTCTGGTGCCGCCCCAGAGCTGTCCATTTACAAAGTGGATACGTCCTTCTTTTACAGCTCGTATGTTTTGCAGCAAGGGGTTTTCTTCCCATCTGCGGATAGCTGCTTCGTTCGGATTATAGACATCTGTATTGTTCCAAGCCATGACAAAAATGATGTCAGGATCGAGCTTTGTTAGGGCTTCTATAGAAATTTCGAGCGTTTCTGTTTTTTGTGGCAGACCGTCAAGTGAATCTAATTCAAAGCCAACTTCCTTGAGTAACGCGGCAACATCACTTCCATAGGACCTGACTCGAAAAATACTTCCATCATTAGTAGCAAGAGGTAGAACATGAGGATAGGTCTCTATAACTGATGCAAGTTCGGTTTGCGCTTGTGCTATTTTTGCTTCATATTGAGCGACAACTTGTTTAGCTTGTTCCTCTTTGTTAAAGGCTTGGGCGATGATTTTAAGACGACGCGACCAACCTTCTCTTCCATTCTGGTTAGTTAGCAGCAATGTAGGTGCAATTTTGGCGTAGAGAGCATTCGCTAGCCCGGTTCCTGCCACAATCAGATCTGGTTTAACCTCCACCAATGTTTCAAGAGATGGGGTATTGCGATGACCAAGGTTGACAGGCTGCGTGGTTATTTTCTGTCCGAGGTGCTGAATTTGCTGACCAGGATCATCGAATTTATCGAGGCTTAGCAGCTTGTTATCTGAATAAGCCGCTTCAGCGTAGGCAACAGGCTGTATGCCAAGCGCCAACATTGGATCGAGAACTCGTGGACTAAGGGCGGCAACGGCTTGAGGTTGACCACAAATTTCAGTCTCGCCTGCATCGTGTTCTACCAATCGACACAATTCTGAATTAATTGGTGTGGCGCGATCGCTTTCAGAAGAATCAGGAGAGTAATTGCACGCTATAACTAGGACAGCAGTACAAATTGATAAGATTAGTAAGCGGCGTAGTTGTAACATGAATTACTCCTTGCTCCTTTAAGCACTGCTACTGACGACCTTTTTCTCAAAACTCTATTGAAACCGTGCCCAGTAAAGTGAATGGCGCACCAGGACGAATTCGCCGCCGCCCTTGTGTAGCCTCAATAAATTTGGAATCGAAGAGATTCTGAAAATTCAGTCCAAACCGATAGTTATCCCGCTCGTAGGAAATTGCCGCATCAACGCGAGTGTAGCCATCAACAAAGAAGGAATTATCTAAGTCTCCCGCTCGTTCGCTCACATAGAAAACACCGGCACCAAATCCCAATCCTGTAAAATCACCCTCTTGGATAGTGTAATTTGTCCACAGGTTAAAATTGTGCTCCGGCACGTTCGTCAGACGGTTACCTTCAGGAATATCATTATCTTCTGTTATCTCCGCATCGGTGTAGGCATACCCGGCAAAAATATTCCAGCCCGGTAAGATTTCCCCTTGAATATCTAATTCAATGCCTCGACTTCTTTGTTCCCCTGTTTGAATATCAAACCCAGGATTATCGGGGTCTGATGTCGTTACATTCGTGAGGGTCGTGTTGTATAAAGCCAGCGTCGAAAATAGGCGGTCTGGGATAATGTCAGCTTTAACCCCGACTTCAAAACCCGTTCCCCGTTCAGGATCAAATGGTTCGCCGTCAACATCCGCACCGCCTACAGGCGTAAAGGAGTGGGTATAGCTGGCATAGAGAGAAACGGGTTCGACGGGTTGGTAGACAATGCCAAGGCGAGGAGAAAAAGCTTCAGCTTCAGTTTCAGAAATTTCGCCGTCAATTAAATTTTCAGTCTCACTGTTGAAAAAATCAAATCTTCCGCCAATGACCATTTGAAGATTGTCTAAGATAGCAATCTGATCTTGTAAATAGATGCCAAAAGTATTATCTCGCTCTTCTTGATCGCGTCTTAACTCAAAGGGCTCATCAGTTGAACGGTTAAAAGCTGAGGCATTGAAAATATCAATCACTCCTGTAGATCTTCTTTCCGCTCTAGCACTTCTGAATGCTGTGGCATACTCCAGCCCAAATAAGACAGTATGCTCAACTGAACCAGTGCTAAATTCACCAATTAAATCATTCTGAAAAGTAAAAGTTCTACGGAATTGGTCGAGTCTAAATTCTGCTGTAGGAAAGTTACGGTCATCTTCTGATGACCCAAAAATTTCTGAAAAACCACCTGCACCACTTTCCGCCGGAGCTTCTGTAGAAGCAGTGTAGCGTAAACGAGAACGTAGAGATAAATTAGAGGTAAAGCGATGATCAAGACGGAGTTCGGCACTATGCTCTTCAAAGTTCTCACGGATATCGGGATCCCCTAAATAGGTGCTAAAGGGTATATCAGCAACTTCATCATCGCTTAAAACTACGAGTCCTCTGTCGATTGGTCGAGTATCTTTTAGGTATGAATATTCAAAGGATAATTCGGTATCATCACTAGTCTGCCAGGATAACGTTGGCGCAACGAAAAAACGCTCCGTTTCTACGCCATCACGGAAGCTGCCTGCATTTTCATAAGCGGCATTGAGGCGATATGCTAGACTTCTATCTTCCGTTAAAGGTCCTGAGATATCTAAAGTTGGACGATAAAAATCAAAACTACCGGCGGTAAATTCGGCTTTGTAAAACGGTTCGCGCAACGGTTGCTTGGTCACAAAGTTAATAATGCCTGACGGTTCAGCCCGTCCGAATAAAATTGATGCTGGTCCTCTAAGCACCTCTACGCGATCAATATTAGCTAACTCCCTTTCAGTAGCAGACGAATCACCATCATCGCGAAAACCATTGCGAAATTGCTCTGCCGCAAAACCCCGAAGAATAAATTGTTCGCTGCGATTTCCTTGCGCGTTTGCAAAATTGATACCAGCAGCATTTCGTACAATTTCTCTGACGTTAGTTGCGTTTTGATCTTCGATTACCTGCTGCGGGATCACCTGAACGGACGAGGGCGTATCTCGAATCGGTGTATCGGTTCTCAGGATGCTGCTGGCATCGGGTACGAAGTACTCTGCGCCTGCCTCTTCTCCGGTGACAACCAGTTGAATGGCCTCTTCATTCTCGTCCACTTGGGTTATCCCTGGCACCACGCTTAGTATCAGCCCGGCCGCATCGCTGCCTACAGTCACCTCCGGCACCGCATCGACCCCAGTAATTACCACCTGTACCCGGTCCCCCGGTAAAGAAGCTACCTGCACCAGGGCAATTCCCCCCGCTGGGGCAAACTGCTCAAACGGCTCGCCTTCGGGCAAATCCAGCACCGCATTGGGAATTTCAGCAATCAGGGCCTCTCCTACTGCCTGAGTCGCTGGGGCGGTCAAGTCGCCGCCCGCCGTTGTCAACACAATTTGCAGCCCCGCTTCTGTCGCTTCTACCCGTACATCAGTGATGGTGACCAGCGACTGCGCCAGCCATTCTTCTACCGTGGTGGCGGGCGCAGGCGATAACGTAGCCGGATCACCAGTGGATGTCGCCAACGCTTCGACGTTAATCACGGTGCCAACAGGCGCTGTATCCTCAGCAGGCAATGCGGGCTCAGTTGTTCCAGCGGTGTTGGCTGCTGAACGCTCTGTCTCTAAGCCTGCGTCTGAGACGGCGGTGGTTTCAGCCTCTGTAGCCGCCGTTGGCAAGTCTTCACTCGCCCAACTGGGCGCACTGCCCAAAACCCAAAATGCTACTAAGCACAGCACCAAACCTGCAGAATACTGTTGCCCATCCAGCCGCCGTGACGCTGCCAATAAATCCATTATCTCGACTCCAAACACCTTCTGAAGCAGTCAGCAACTCACCGCTGCTAACAATTATTCTTAAGAAGATACTGGAGAGCCAACCGCTGTGAACGCAGGCGATCGCTCCTGGCCGGATTATTTTTGCCTTCTAGACGGATTATTTTGCTCTCACACCAGATTTTTTCCTAAAGCGTAAGCTTTGGGATTCATTCCGAACTGCTTGCGAAAAGCCTTCGCAAACTGACTTTGACTGATATATCCAACCGTTTGAGCCACTTCTTTCACTCTCATCCGCTGCTCTGAAAGCAGTTGACGGGCCAGCTCCATGCGCTGCTGATGTAAATAACCAAATACCGTGGTACCAAAAACCTGTCGATAGCCCACCTTTAGCTTGTAATCATTGAGGCCAACCTGCTATCCTTTATTCGCATCTTTTGTAACAATTCCAAAGTCACCAAAAGCTATTGAC